>Ga0209510_1000103_pt1 | contig 124583 bp, 125 predicted proteins | sample BiotimSIPDNA_FD_185749 | JGI IMG/M metagenome (GOLD analysis project Ga0209510, IMG submission 185749) | Anaerobic biogas reactor microbial communites from Washington, USA - Biogas_R1 time_0 SIP DNA (SPAdes) (version 2) | ecosystem: Engineered > Bioreactor > Anaerobic > Unclassified | place...
TTTGAATTGAGGAAGGAAAGCTATCGCTTTCCGGATTACAAAAAAAACAAAAGCGTTAGCTTTTGTACCTTAATTAAGAATTCAAAATTAAAAATTAAAAATTGAAATTAAATTTCCTGGTGACAATGGCGGAGGGGAAACACCCGTTCCCATACCGAACACGGCAGTTAAGCCCTCCTGCGCCGATGGTACTGCAGATTTCTGTGGAAGAGTAGGACGTTGCCAGGAATTAATTATTTTCTGGCTACATATTAGCCAGTCTTGTTGTTATTACCTGCTCGGCGTAGGACGCCCTCATCGCCCTATCGGGCTCGAGGACACGGATGTTCGTCCTGGCGGACTCACAATTAAGGTAGTTGCCAGGAATTAAATTTTTCAAACAGGGGGACGTTCTTTTTGTTTGGTTTCAACCAAACAAAAAGAACGTCCCCCTGTTTTGTTTAAAAAGAACGTCCCCCTGTTTTGTTAACACTTTTGTTAGTTTCTGCATAAGCTATGGGCAGGCGGAGATACTTTTTAAAAAAAGGAGAGTATTTTATGGAAACGGCTGACGCCGGCAGTAAAGAAAAACCAATGACCGGGATACTTTTACCACGTTGTCATCTTTGCGGCAAAGTGCCGGAAAAAGGAATACGGGGCGGTATAAGGATAAGAAAAACCTTTATCTGTGAGCAATGTGAATCCCACATAGTCTTCCTGCAGGCGGGAGATAGTCAATACCAGACGGTATTAGAGCAAATAAAAAAAATATGGTAGCAACCCATACTAATAAGCACAAAACGTGCTTATTTTATTATTTTTGGAAGAATTATCACTTTAAGATACAATTAATGCAATAATGGTTGGCTGTAAAAACCTATTTATATATAAAGGAGATTTTATATTTGCCAGGTTCAACGCCTATTTACACAGCTTTGCAGCGATATGCAGGTAAAGATTTTCTCCGCTTACATATGCCCGGGCATGTAGGCAAAGGTATTAAACAACACGAATTATGCCGCCTGGCTGCTTTGGACTTGACTGAGATACCGGGCCTTGATGATTTGCACCTGCCGACCGGGATAATCAAAGAATCGCAGGAGTTACTGGCACGGGCTTTTGGTGCTGCTAAGAGTTATTTCCTGGTAAACGGGGCTACTTCGGGGGTACATGCTCTGTTCCTGGCCCTTAATAAAGAAGGTGAAAAGGTTCTGCTTCCCCGTAATGCCCACCGTTCTTTTTACGGAGGTCTAGTTCTGTCAGGGGCAGTTCCCGTTTACCTGCCGGTACAGGTAGAAACAGATCTGGGCGTAGCTCTGTCCGTTACCGCCGAGGATGTAAACTCTCTCTTAATATCAAACCCGGATGTAAATAATGTTTTTATCAGCAGTCCCAGCTACTATGGGACAGGCTGTGACATTGCAGCCATTGCTGCTATCACCTCTGGCTATAATAAATTGCTGCTAGTAGACGAAGCCCATGGTGCCCATTTTGCTTTTAGCCCACTCTATCCTAAAACAGCACTGGAAAGTGGTGCTGATGCGGTAGTTAATGGTCTGCATAAGACTCTGCCAGTTTTTAACCAGGGTGCCTGCCTGCATTTATCGGCACGGCTGGCAGGGGATTTAAGGATAGCAAAAACGCTAAGCCTGTTAACCACTACCAGTCCTTCGTATCCTATTTTGGCCTCAATCGAGCTGGCCCGCAGATTGATGGAAGAAAGCGGGGAAAGCTTGCTGGAAGAATCTTATCAGCTCTCCACGGAATATCGCCGGAAGATTAACGCTATCGCCGGTTTGAGTTGCTGTGAACAAGAACTACAGGCGGTTAACGGGGTTATGGGATTAGACCCGCTTAAAATATTGGTTTCGACACGGGGAAGCGCTTTAAACGGTTACCAGTTTGGAGCATTATTAAGGGAAAGGTATGGTGTTCAAGTCGAACTGGAGGACCACAATTTTATCCTGGCTATGTTTTCTATATTCCATAACCGTAATGACTGGGAGAAGTTTTACCATGCCTTACAGGCCATTGCTGCCACTTATCCGGGCAGGGAAAGAACTAAACCCAGGGTAGAACTGCCTCCCTTGCCCCCTATGCTGCTTACCCCTCGTCAAGCGTTTATGGCTTCCTCCCTTAAGGTACCTGTAAAAGAGGCACTAAACCGCGTAACGGCAGAGATGATTGCTATCTACCCACCTGGGGTCCCCTGCCTCTTGCCCGGTGAATTAATTAACCAGGAAATGCTGGATTATATCACTTATCTGGGTAAAAACGGCACCCGCATACAGGGCCCCCAGGATCCTAGTTTGCAATATATAAATGTAATTAGTTAGAAAACAGGGTGCTGGTAGCAGACGGTTTAGGTATGGCAAAGTTCAGGGGTAACCCAAAGTAGCGTGGTTAATTATGAATTTTTAATTTTTAATTTTGAATTAACGTAGAAATGCTTACGCATTTCTTTTATATTGTCATACGTTGTTGTATTTGTCAGATATGCAAGGTAATAAGAAAAGTTAAAATAAGACAGCAACCTTAATTGTCAACGATAGTTCACATTGTAGTACCCGTAGGGTTTATTTCCACCATAATTCAAAATTGAAACACCTCTTTAGAACTATATTCACCAATATGCAATCAGTTGAGGGTTTTTGCAGTATTGTATTTTCCAGTTTAACGTTTATGGTCTATTATATTAACATAGGCAGAAGACATAGCCCATTTCAGGTAATTATAATCAAAAGAAGGTGTAGGTACTGGCAAGCAGGGGAATATTCATAAGCCTGGAAGGAATAGACGGCTCAGGCAAAACCAGTTTAATAGAGTCCCTTAAGCCTTATATTGAACAGCAATTTGGTTTAGCAGTGCTGAGTATAAGGGAACCGGGTGGTAATATAATATCAGAAAAGATAAGAGAGTTGCTGCTGGATGTTACTAACCAGGGAATAACCTCCAGGACCGAAGCCCTGCTTTATGCAGCTGCCCGCAGCCAGGTAGTAGAACAGGTTATAAGCCCGGCCCTGAAAACAGGCAAAATAGTACTGGCTGATCGTTATATGGATTCCACCATAGCTTATCAAGGTTACGGACGGGGATTGGAACTTGCTTTCTTACAGGAGCTAAATCAGCTTTGTACCGGTGGGCTTAAACCGGATTTAACCTTGTTGCTGGATTTAAGTAGTGAAGAAGCCTGGGGCAGGCGGGAAAAGGAGATTCCTGATCGCCTGGAGAAAGAAGGCTTAGTTTTTCAGGAAAAAGTCAGAAAAGGATACCTTTCTCTGGCAGAACAAGAAAAGGACCGGATTAAAATCCTGGATGCCAGGCAGGAACCGGTAAAAGTCCTGCAGCAGGCTATCGGCTGGCTGGATGAAATATTGAGGTGAACCTGGAATATTGAGGAGGTGTCTTAAATGAAGATAGACCGGGAGCGGGATAAAATAAGCAACTTCAGTGCTCCGGGTAAAAGAGGCGTACAGGGAGTACAGAAGAGTACGGCTTCTTCCTCCTTTGAACAGGAACTGGCCCAGCGGCGTGATGCGGAAAGCCAATATCGCATGCAGGAAATATTAAAAGATATTGATCGCTTAAATGATAAGCTAAACAGAAGTTTGAATGTAAATGATTTAATGCTATATAAGAAAAAGGTTAAACAGTTTTTACAGGAAGCCACTGCCCGGGCTTATGCCGTAAAACAAGAAAGGGGTCGTAATCGCCGAGGCCGCAGCCTGTTGATTTCGATTGCTACTATAGACAAGGAAGTAGAGCTACTTATCGAGGATTTTATAAGAGAGCCTAAAGAACCGGTCGATGTGCTGGCTACCCTGGATAAAATCAGAGGTATGCTGGTAGACCTGATGATATAATAAGGTGGAGTTATGGATTATTTTGCTGGAATTGTTGGCCAGGAACGGGCCGTTGATTTGTTAACGAAAAGCATGAATAACGCTAACATTAGTCATGCCTACCTTTTTTCCGGCCCGGCCGGGGTGGGAAAAATGCAGGTGGCTCTGGCTTTTGCTCATAGCCTTATCAACTTGCAGGATAAACAGGCGCGGGTATATTTTAACGAGAACATACACCCGGATCTTTTAGTCATAGAAAAACTGGAGAATCGCAGCTTAATCAGCAAAGAGCAGATAACTCAGGAACTGGAACCCTGGTTGGCCTTAAAACCATATCGGTCCCAGCACCGGGTAGCAATAGTCCGAGATGCTCATTTAATGAGTTTGGAGGCGGCCAATGCTCTGTTAAAGACGCTGGAAGAACCACCGGGGTATGCCTTAATAATATTAATCAGCGATGATGATAATTTATTAGAAACCATTGTTTCCCGATGCCAGGTGGTACGCTTTTTCCCGCTGGCGGAAAAAGACATAGCAGAGTATCTGCTAAATCAGGGTTTTGAGGGCGAAAAAGCCTCCTGGGCAGCCCAACTGGGTCAGGGTAGTATTAGCAGGGCTTTGCGTTTTGCCCAGGAAGACGGTTTGGAACAAATCTGGGATACAGTTGTTGCTATTATTACGGATTTGGCTCGAGGCCGGAAATCAGCCATCTTTGAGCTATCCGAGAAAATACAAAAAGCGCCGGACTTAAGTATCAAGTTAATGGAAACAATTTTAAGAGATACGCTGGTAGCCGGAAAAAGCAGGCAGCAAGGTATTCTCCTGGCACCGGAAATCCCAGAATTACAAAAGCTTTTGCAGGGCAAAGACCAGGGAAAAATCATGCAAGCGCTGGTGGAAATAGATAAATTGAAGGCTTATTACCGGCGTAACATAAATTCCGTACTAATAAATACCAGTATAGGCTATCAACTCTGGGAAGCGCTGCAATAGTTGATAGACCATTAAGGAGGTAATGTAATGGCCTGGGTAGCAGGGGTAAGGTTTAAACCTGCAGGTAAAATATATTATTTTGAATGCGAGAATGTTGATCTAGCGGCAGGGGATGCTGCTATTGTAGAAACTATCAGGGGTATAGAATGCGGAAGTGTGGCTATAGGCAAGCGGGAAATGAGTGAGGAAGAGCTGGTCCTGCCCTTAAAATCCGTAATACGTAAAGCTACTGATAATGATATCGAAACTTTTGAGCGGAACAAACAAAAAGAAGAAGAAGCTATGCGCATATGTAAAGAAAAGGTCAAGGAACATCAACTCCCCATGCGTCTGATTGATGTTGAATACACTTTTGACATGGGGAAAATCATATTCTACTTTACCGCCGAAGGCCGGGTGGATTTCCGGGAGTTGGTAAAAGATCTGGCAGCTATTTTCAAGACTCGGATAGAGCTACGCCAGATTGGGGTACGGGATGAAGCCAAAATGCTGGGCGGGTTGGGAACCTGTGGCCGGATATTGTGCTGTAATTGTTTCCTGGGGGAATTTGCCCCGGTTTCTATCCGTATGGCCAAGGAGCAGAATCTGTCATTAAACCCGACAAAAATATCAGGCATTTGTGGACGCCTGATGTGCTGCCTCAAATATGAATCGGACTTATATGAATCCGCTAAGGGAAACGGGGAGAACAATCATGGAGAAAAGCCTGCAGGAGTTAAAATTGATCTTACGGGAACTGATGCTGGAAGTGGGGGAGCTTAAAGAACGGGTAAGCAAGCTGGAAAGAGATTTGAATCAGGAAGAAGAACTTCCCCCGCCGGCTTATAGTCTGGAGTTAGAGGGGGAGAGCTATGATAACCTGGGTAGAATTTACCGACAGGGATATCATATTTGTCCTGCTGCTTTTGGGCAATTGCGCGGTGGGGAATGTCTTTTCTGCATAGCTTTTATGGAAAGGGAGTAATAAGTGAATCCCCAATCAAACAAGTTGGTATACGAAGGTGAAACCCTGGATGATTTAATTATCGGGGGGTACAAATTAATTCAGCCCCGCCAGGGTTATCGTTTTTCTATAGATGCGGTTCTGCTGGCCCACTTTCCTGATCTTAAAAAGGTAAAGCAGGCAGTGGACCTGGGCTGTGGTAACGGGGTGATTTCCCTTTTATTATCAGCTCGCTCAGCTACTATCAAGGTTACCGGGATAGAAATTCAGGAGGCAATGGTTAAGAGGGCACAAAGGAGTGTGGAGTATAACCTCTTACAGGAGCAGGTGGAAATTATCCGGGGCGATCTACAGGAGATAGAAAAATGTTTGCCCGCAGCATCGACCGACCTGGTATTGTCTAATCCTCCCTTTTGGAGCAGGGAAGAGGGGCACATAAGCAAAAATCCGGAAGACGCCTGTGCTCGCCACGAGATAGCCATGGATTTAACAGGCCTTATCCGGGCTGCTGCTTACCTCCTAAGGCCGGGAGGAAGCTTCTGCCTTATTCACCGGGCTGAGCGCCTGACCGATATAGTAAATATTTGTACTGCTCATAAACTTGCACCCGTCCGCCTGAGGACGGTTCATTCTTTTTGGCAAGATGAATCCAAATTGATATTGCTGGAGGCACAAAAAAGAGAGCAGGGGCGCTTGAAGATAATGCCCCCGCTGGTTATCTATAATAAGCCGGGTGAATACAGCGAAGAAATAAACCGTTTATATTATGCCGGAGAGGAAAGATAATTGATGGGTACGCTTTATATATGTGCTACTCCCATAGGCAATCTGGAGGATGCTAGTATAAGGCTGCTTAAAACCCTGCGTAAGGTAGATATGATAGCCTGTGAGGACACCCGCCAGACCTTAAAGCTTTTAAATCGCTATAAAATCAAGAAACAACTCATAAGTTACCATGAACACAGCAAGCCGGAAAAAGAAGACTACATTATTGAGTTACTTCGGGAAGGGAAGGACATAGCACTGGTATCTGATGCAGGCATGCCGGCCATATCCGACCCCGGAGAGCGACTGGTTAAAAAGGCTATAACAGCAGGTATTAAGCTGGAGGTAATACCCGGACCCTCAGCGCTAATAGCGGCCTTAGCTATTTCCGGGATTGATACTGCGGTCTTTATATTTGAAGGATTTCTTCCTTCGCGCAGTTCCCAGAGAAAAGAAAGATTGGAGATGCTAAAAGAGGAAACACGTACCATAATTCTTTATGAGGCACCGCATCGCCTGCTGGCATGTCTAAAGGATATACAATCAATCCTGGGGGAAGAGCGCCAGTTGGCCGTCGCCCGGGAACTAACCAAAGTCTATGAAGAAGTTAAGAGGGGCAGTGCCGCTGAACTTTACGAATATTACAGCCTTAATCCGCCCCGGGGGGAGATAAGTATAATTATCCAGGGTAAAGCGGTGGCAGCAGAAGCCAAAAGTCTTGTCGAAATTGCTCAGGAGGTGGAAGAGTTACTGGAACAGGGAATGGATAAAAAAGAGGCCTTCAAAATGAAGGCCCGCGAGTACGGTATTAAAAAATCCATGCTCTACAATTATTTTGTTAAATCAAAATAATTTAATTATGTATTAACCTACCTGTTTGGTTAACTCGGTAAGACAGTTTCTGCAGAGGTTTTTACCTTTATAATTAAATACTTCTTCGGCATTGCCACAGAATATGCAAGCAGGTTCATATTTTTTGAGTATGATTTTCTCGCTATCAACATAGATTTCCAGAGCATCTTTTTCTTCAATACCCATGGTGCGTCTCAACTCTATAGGAATAACAATACGGCCCAGCTCATCAACTTTTCTTACTACACCAGTTGATTTCATCATAACTACAACCCTCCTCTATATTTCAATTATACAAAATTCTCCCTACCGCAAATATACCATTGCTGGGATTAATAGTCAAGTATTTTTCTACAATTTCAGACGAAAAAATAAACTTAAAAGTATTTATTTGTTTATTATGGGCTAAATAATGCATGAAAACGCAAGATACCACCGTTTTTATCAATTACTGGTATTCTTTCCGGACTGCGGATATCAAGCCTGATATTGTGTAAAACTGTTAAGAAGGTATACTAATTGTTTGCTGTATAGGACAAGTTTGCTTATTATATAAAAGGAAACCTTTTAATTGAAGGATGCAGGAGGGACAAAAGTGCAGAAGAAAGAAACTTTTTACATCACTACCCCAATTTATTACCCCAGTGATAATTTACATATAGGCCATGCCTATACCACGGTGGCAGCCGATTGCATGGCTCGTTTTAAGCGAATGCAGGGATACGATGTATTTTACCTGACCGGAACTGATGAACACGGCCAAAAGATAGAGAAAATAGCCCTGGAAAAGGGCAAAAAACCATTGGAATATGTAGATGAGATAGTAAGAAACATCCGCAATTTGTGGGACACCCTGTTAATTACCAACAATGACTTTATCCGTACCACGGAAAAGCGTCATGAAGAAGTAGTTCAGAAGATATTTCAGAAGGTATATGACCAGGGGGATATATTTATATCCCAATATGAAGGCTGGTACTGCACCCCCTGTGAAACCTTTTTTACCAAGCGCCAACTGGTAGATGGAAAGTGTCCCGATTGCGACCGGGAAGTAGAACTCTTGCAGGAAGAAAGCTATTTTTTCAATATGGGCAAATATGCTAACCGCCTGCTGGAACATATTGAGAGTCACCCTGAATTTATTCAGCCGGAATCCCGTCGTAATGAAGTAGTTAACTTCATCAAGATGGGGCTGGAGGATTTGTGTGTATCTCGTACTACCTTCCAATGGGGGACACCCGTACCCTTTAACCCGAAACATGTGGTTTATGTTTGGTTTGACGCCCTGATAAACTACCTAAGTGCCATCGGTTATGACAGTGATGAAGAAAAATTTGAGCGTTACTGGCCGGCCAATATACATTTAATTGGTAAGGACATACTCCGATTTCATGCCATAATCTGGCCCATTATGCTGATGGCTATGGGCTTACCTCTTCCCCGGCAGGTTTTCGGCCACGGCTGGATTATGCTGGAAGGGGGAAAGATGTCCAAATCCAAAGGAAATGTGGTGGACCCGGTAATACTAGTGGATAAGTATGGAGTAGATGCAGTACGCTATTACCTGATAAAAGAATTAAGCTTTGGTCAGGATGGGTTATACTCGGAGGAAATGCTGGTTAATCGCATTAATTCTGACCTGGCCAATGATGTGGGCAACCTTATTAGCAGGACTGTGGCCATGATAATCCGCTATTTTGACGGAAAAATCCCGGCAGCTGATGTTACCGAACCAGTAGACCAGGAACTGCAAGACCTGGCCCAACAGGTATTTCAGGAAGCTACTGCCAAACTGGAGAACCTGGATTTTTCCGGTTATCTGATTGCGGTTATGAAACTGGTTTCCCGGGCCAATAAATATATAGATGAGACTGAGCCCTGGCTGCTGGCCAAGGATGAAAGCAAAAAGAATCGTCTGGCTACGGTAATGTATAACCTGCTAGAATCTATACGGATAATAATTACTATGCTGGCTCCGGCTATGCCTACCCTGCCCGAGCGGGCCAACCAGCAGATACAAGTTTTTGCTGACTCTGACCAAATTAAATGGCAAGATGCCGGAAGCTGGGGCCTGGTTAACAGCGGTGCTGAAGTTAAAAAGGGTGAAATACTATTTCCCCGAATTGATTTAAAAACTCTGGAGGAGGATAACATAATGGATGATAATAAAGCAGATGTGGTCGAGAATGAGGCGGCCAAAGCAACAGAGGAAAAACAGCCCGAATATATAAGTATAGATGATTTTGCCCGGGTGGATTTACGGGTGGCTGAAGTAATAGCCTGTGAAAAGATGGAGAAAGCCGATAAACTACTGGTCTTACGGGTACGTCTGGGTGATGAGGAACGTACTGTAGTCTCAGGAATAGCGAAGAATTATAAGCCCGAGGAACTGGTAGGCAAAAAAGTAATTCTGGTGGCCAACCTTAAGCCTACCAAACTGAGAGGAACATTATCCCAGGGCATGATTTTGGCTGCATCCGACCCTGATGACAATGATGTTGAGGTTCTGACCCTGGAGCGCATACCGTCCGGCAATCGGGTAAAATAGTTGTACTAGTTCTTGTGGAGGGTTAAATAATGTTAATTGACAGTCATGCTCATCTACAGGATGAAGCGTTTCAAAACGATTTGCCACAAGTTTTGCAGCGGGCTAAAGAAGCCGGTCTGGAAAAAATCATCTGCATAGGCTATGATTATGAATCGTCGGCAGAGGCGGTAAAACTATCGCGTAAATACCCCCAGATTTATGCCGTAGTGGGGGTACACCCCCATGATGCCAAAACCCTGAAAGACGAGACTATAGCAGATTTGCATAAGCTGGCTCGGGAGCCCAAGGTGGTAGCCATTGGGGAAATCGGGTTAGATTTTTACCGCAACCTGTCTCCGCGTGATGTCCAGGAAAAGGCTTTTATAGCACAAATAAAACTGGCTCAGGAACTGTACAAACCTATTGTTATACATGACCGTGACGCCCATCAGGAGGTCTTTAGCATAATTAAAAAAGAAAAGGCCGGACGCAGTGAAGGGGTGTTACATTGCTATTCCGGACACTTGCCCCTGGCTATTGATTTAATGAAAGAAGGATTTTACATATCCTTTGCCGGGCCTTTAACCTATAAGAATGCTAAAAAAACCGTGGAAGTAGCAGGAAAAATTCCTCTGGATCGCATTTTGATTGAAACCGACTGTCCTTATTTAAGCCCCGAACCCCTGCGGGGTAAACGCAATGAACCAGCTAACGTAAGCTATGTCGCTGCCAAACTGGCAGCAATAAGAAATAAATCCCCCGAAGAAATCGCCTACCTCACCGCCCGAAACGCGAAACAAGTCTTTCGCATAAACGACTAAAGAGCCTCACCAGGCTCTTTTTTTGGCGCGGAACCCGCAAAACAATTAGAAAACAATACTCGCCCCTCGCCCCTAACCCCTTGACTCCTAACTCTAAACAATTAATCAAACTCGCAATTCAAAGCTATTTACAAGACAACTTCATTATTATCGCCTTTTTGGGCGCATTACCCCCTGCCTTCGACTTATTTAGTAATTGGTAAAAAATGTTTTTCAGCAAACTTTTTACATCATTAGGAATAAAATAAGAGCAGGACGATAATAATTAATTAGGTAGATCTTTATGGGGATGGAACCAAAAGCAGTAATTTTAGCCAACAAATGCCACTAAATTTGACTTGTACCCGGTGTTTTGGCTAAAATGTTGTATGTATTCAAACTATTTACAAAGAAATAGTTTGGATGAAAGGGAGGAGAGTTATGGGGATTGTCTGGTCTAGGAAGAAGACCGGCCTGGCAGTTACGATTCTCTTTATAATCGTTCTGGGGGTAAGTCTCTTTTTTGCCTTACAAAAACCAGTCACTGTTGCAGTTGATGGTAAGGTACTTAAAAGCCGAGTTTTTTTCACCAATACGGTTGACAGAGTTCTGGAAAAACAAGCGATAGCACTGGGAAAACATGATCGGGTAGAGCCTTCTCTTAATAGTAAAGTAAAGAAAGATACACGTATTGTAATAACCCGTGCTTTTAACGTAAAAGTTATAGCCGATGGAACCAGTAAAGAAATAATCACTACTCCAATAAGTATTAAAGAAGCCATTCGCCTGGCCGGTTTTGAACTGGGAACAAAAGATATTGTAAAAACGGTTCCAGTTGCAAAAACTGTTCCTAATCAGGAAATAGAAGTAATACGGGTAAGCGAAAGTGAAATTAAAGAGGAGCAGGCTATTCCGTGCGGAGTGGAGCGTACCACCGATAACAGCCTGGAAAGAGGCTTAACTAAGACTGTAAGTTCGGGGAAAAACGGCCGGGCTATGAATACGGTGAAAATTACTTATCACAATGGGCAGGAAGTAAAACGCGAGATTATTAACAGTGAAACCCTGGTAGAACCTAAAAACAGGGTTATTGCTATGGGAACTATTACTGCTGTTTCTCGTGGCAACCAACTCTTGCATTTCCGTGAAGCTCGTTATATGGAAGCTTCAGCCTATACTTATACTGGCTACCGCACTGCCAGCGGGAAACATCCCGAAGTAGGAATGGTAGCAGTAGACCCCAATGTTATTCCCATGGGAAGCAAACTATATGTAGAAGGCTATGGCTTTAGCCGGGCAGCTGATACAGGTGGATCTATAAAAGGAAATCGTCTGGATTTGTTTATGGAGGAACGTTCCCAGTGTTTGAATTGGGGACGCAAAACCGTAAAAGTATACGTATTAGACTAAAAACTTAAAAACAACCCTCTGCTTTTTGAACTAAACCCCAGGGTTCATTAGGCAGGGGGTTTTTTTTGTCATTTTTTAAAAATTTCTAATCTTTTCCTCGGTTTAAATTGATGTAATCACAGAAAAATAAAACAGACAATAAAAAAGGAGGTGAACTATCGTTGCGTAAAATTTTTACACTGTTATTATGCGTAGGTTTCCTACTTATAAGTCTGATGGGATGCCAGACAACAAGTAAAAAACCAATGACCCCTGCACGTAAACCTGGCGTTACTGCCAAAAAGCCCACCACAGAGATGACTGCCAGTGAAAGACGGGTAATGGCCAATAAGTTATCCAAAATGGCCGAAAATGTACAAGGAGTAAAACGGGCCAGTGTGGTAGTCTCCAGTATAGGCATGACTAACACCGGTGTTACCTCGACTACTAACAAAATGACCAATACTAATGCTGCTAGAACTAATTATAGTGGCCAGATTATATTGGTAGGTTTGACCCTGGAACCAACTGCTACCAGAGACAGTGCTACGATTAATAAGGTTAAAAGCACAGTAGCCACTAAACTAAAGGCCAGTGATAGACGTATTTCTCAGGTCCTGGTTACTACCGACCCTACAATGATTAAACGCATTAATGATGTTGCGGCAGGTATTATTGAAGGCAAACCTATACAGAATTTTCAAAGAGATATAACTGATATAAGTGGTAAAATTAAAAAAGAGCGGGTCACATTTTAGCAGTCCTTAACCCCGGATAACTGTATATCCGGGGTTTTTTAATTTTTTGATAAGTCTTTTAAGGCACCAGGGGAAAAGGTGATTTTTAGGAGAATTTTTGCTTGCTGCCGATTTATAGTATAATTAATGAAAAGAAGATGAGAGGAATGATACAAGCAGTATCTTTATCACAAATTAGGGACTTAATGCGCCGTTATGAATTTTTCCCCCGTAAAAAATGGGGTCAGAATTTTCTTATAGATGGCAACATATTAAATAAAATAGTAGCATCGTGTGATTTGAGCCAGGATGACTATGTAATTGAAATTGGACCTGGTCTTGGTACCCTTACCATGAAACTGGCTGATAATAGCCAGGGGGTACTGGCCATTGACATAGACCGAAGTTTACAGGTGATGCTACAAGAAGTACTATCCGATTATGATAACGTTAAAATATTATTTGCCGACATACTGGAGGTAAATCTGGAAGAGGAACTAGTAAAAGCCTTTACCCTTCCGACCATCCAGCCTTATCAGGTTTGCGCCAATATCCCCTATAACATAACTACTCCGATAATCTTTTATCTCCTGGAAAAATGTCCTCATTTACAATCCGCTACCTTGATGATGCAAAAAGAAGTGGCCGAACGGATAATGGCAAGTCCGGGAGGAAAAGATTATGGCTTGCTTACCTTAACCACCTCTTATTATGCTCATAGTGAACTGCTTATGAATGTATCCCGCAATTGTTTCTATCCCCGGCCTGAGGTTGATTCAGCCGTATTGCGAATAACACCTCGCCAGGAGAAAATAAAAGTAAATAATGAGATCATTTTCAAGAAACTGCTGCGGGCTTCATTTCAGAAACGCAGGAAAACTATGCTAAACATATGTAGTGACTTTTCGGGACAGGATAAAAACCAGATCCAGGGCTTGCTGGAGCAATGGGGGATATCACCCCTGGCCCGGCCGGAAAATCTTAGCCTGGACGATTTTGTACTACTGGCTAACAACCTGCCCTTACAGGAGGCGTAAAAATGGTGTTTCACAGTCCCAGTAAAGGTCAAATGGATATAACCGAAGTAATCACAGACATTCTGGATTATATCAGCGAAGATGTTACCCGGTCTTACAAACTGCTGGTAGGCAGTGATTCACATCCCAACCAGCAGGGAACCTGTTTTGTCAGCGCCATTATAATCCATCGCCAGGGTAAGGGTGCCCGCTACTACTATAATAAATCCATAGAGCAAAAAATAAAAAGTTTACGCCAGCGTATTTTCTACGAGGCCTCTCTTAGTCTGAGCCTGGCAGATGAGATTTCTCATTTACTCAAAGAACACGGGCGGGAAGACATGAAAGTGGAAATACATTTAGATGTTGGCACCCACGGTGAAACCAAAGAGCTGATTAAAGAGGTTACAGGAATGATAGTAAACAGCGGATTTGCTGCCAGGATTAAACCTGATGCCTGCGCTGCCAGTAAAGTAGCCGACAAATACACTAAATAAAGGGATAGTTTTTTAAGATTGTTGCTGAAAAAAACCTGTATTTAGCGATATTTTTGGTGTATTTATGAGTTGACATCAGAATTATTTTCTAATATACTATTTATTTCGATATTGACTTTATCTTTGCCCTGGTATAGAATGATAAGTGATATTTCTATAAAGAGGGTGGTACTGTGAGTTCTCCCAGGGCTTTATCGGATATTAAAAGGGACCTGGAATCTTTTGTGGGCAGCAAGATCAGATTAAAGGCCAACCGGGGAAGGAACCGCATCGTAGAAAGAGAAGGTGTTTTGGAATCCATATACCCCAATATATTCGTAATAAAATTGAACGAAAGAAAAATTGAGCGGCGGGTTTCATACACTTATGCTGATGTTCTTACTGAAACTGTTGAACTCTTCGTTTATGATAAACAGGACCTGGAAATCCGTATAGCTAGTGCCAACAATTAAAACAATTATATAAATAAGTTAACTACTGCATGAAATTCATGCAGTTTTTTTTTTACTAATTTCATACTTGATTCCACTGCAAAAACCTTGTTTGGATGCATAAATATGCGGAGTCTTGGCGACGGAATATTTATGCATCCAAACTAGCACATTATACCTTTTTGCAGTAGAATCATACTTCATTTGATTTTGTAATATAAATTTAGCATTAGTGGAAAAAGAAGGTGAAAGAATGGAACAGGCCTTTTCCATATGGTCGCCGGTAATTATAGCTCAACTTAAGACACCCCGCCGCCTGGGGCAGGAACATAGTTACCCTTCCGAGCGGTTTCACCGAACCCTGGAGGATCTCAAGGTTAAAGTAAAGCAGGCAGAAGTATTTCCCCAGGGTCGGGCAGTGGAAGTCCGGGTCGTAGTTGATATACTATGTTTGTTGGAAGACGATCAAGGCAGTATGCATCTGGTCAAGAAAGAAGAAACCATAAAGGAAAGAGTATCCTACAGTGATTTTGACCAGACCCTGCAACGTAAAGATTCCCTCCGTTTTGTTATCAACATTAAGGATATTTCCTGTGATGGTGAGCTGAGCCGGGGAGAAATCAGGGTTAGATTTCTTATGGAATATAATATTATTGCCACCAGGGAACAGATGGTTAGGCTATGGGCGGGAGAGCAGGGTGAGTTGAGCAAAGAATCACTTAACCAGCTTTTAGAGCGTTTGGAAGAAGAAGTGACCCGTTTGGCAGGGGAGAACCAGGAGTTGCATAGGAAGGTATTTTATTATCAACGGGACATATTTAGCCTGAAAAGAAGTATTCGCAAGCTGGAAATACGCAATGCCGGCCTACTTAAAGAAGCAACTCATCACCAGCAAATATCAGAAGAACTGCAAAAAAGCTTGCAGGAGAAAGAGTCCCGGATATACCGTTTACAGCATTATCCCAGGGCCTGGTCTAATCCTGAAGTAGAGGAAACTCTGGAAGAGTTACCGGAAGCTGCATCCGGTCTGGGAGGACGCATTAAAAGATTATTCTTAAACAATCTATCCTAATAAGCAATCACGTATGAAAATATCTTGACCCTCTTCCTGTATAGGAGCATGTAACTGTAGGGGCGAACCCATGTGTTCGCCCGGAATAGGCAGCTCTAACGGGACTCACCTTCCGGGGGGGCAGTGGTCGGCCGGGCAGACACATGGGTCTGCCCCTACAATATTAACCCCTTACCCCTCCCCCTTCACGCCTAACCCTTGACAATCACTAAATTCTAAATACCAAATTATTACTCGACAGCTTCATTATCACCGGGTCTTTTCTTAACATTCTGTAACCAGATGTGAACACTTTTCATAGAATAGGGTAACTACCACGTATGGTAGTGAAGCAGAATTTACCGGGAGGTGTTTACAATTAAGGAACAAGAGATTAAAGAGGAACGGGCTCCGGAAATACAGGTAAAAACCAGGAAGTATCAGGCTATACCTATTAAGAATGCCAGTGATGACAGCATGTTTATGGTTACCACTGCCCGCAGGAGTAATATAGAGATGAATTATTCCTGTCCGGAATGCGGGATACGCCTAAAAAAACAGGAACTGGAAACCTGCCCTGGCTGCGGTGAAGATTATTGCAGCCAGTGTTTGCAAGAGCATGATTGTGAAGCAGAGTAAGTCAGGGGAAACTTCCTCCGGCTTGCTTACCAGGTGAATCAGGGGAGTATCCGAGGTATCCCCCAGACTATGTTAGGAGGCTGTAAGTATGACCGCAGTACCTGGAATAATTTATCCTCCCACCCTGGACTTCGATTACCTGGTCCAACGTCCCCAGCAATTACTAAAAAACATATCCGAGCTGGGGGTAACTGTTTATTTCTTAAATCGTTCAGCCTATCACCAGGGACAATACCAGGGAATTGAAAGATATAACCGGCATTTCTTCCTGTTTCACCATACCCAACCCTCCTATCCGGCTACTACCAGACCGGTAGTCTATTACAGCAATCCAACTCAGGTCGATATCATTGGCGGTTATAACCCTTGCTATATAATATTTGACAGCTTGGATGAACCGGTGGGTGAGTTCTCCTCCTGGCAGCCTTATTATCGGCGGGCGGTAGCTGCAGCCGACCTGGTACTGGCAGCCTCAGATAAGCTTTATTCCGCTGCTCAAGCAATTAATCCCCATACCATCTTACTTTCTAATGGATGTGATTACGATTACTTTCAGCAGGCCCGGAGCAATCAATTGACCCCGACTGATTTACCGCCGTTGGGAAGAGCATTTATCGGTTACATGGGAGCCGTTGCCAGTTGGTGTGATTTAGAGCTATTAGATCAGTTGGCCCTTAATTTTTCTGACTGTAGCTTGTTAATCATTGGGCCTTTATATAATGTTCGCAATATCCCCTTGCGTCCTAATATTCACTGGCTCGGGTATAAATCTTATGAGGAGTTAGTTTATTATGCCAGTTATTTTGATGTGGGTATAATACCTTTTAAACAGAGCGATATGACTGCAGCAGTTAACCCTATTAAGATGTGGGAGTACATGGCTATGGGAATTCCGGTAGTAACTACCGCCCTGCCGGAAACCCAAAAATATTGTGAAGAACTGTACTATTCTTCTGGGCGCCAGGAGTTTATCAATAATGTCCGGCTGGCTCTGAAACAGGAAAACTGGGTGAAATGCGAGCGCAGAATGGCCCTGGCCCAGGAAAATTCCTGGAAGGCCAGGGCTGAAAAAATGCTTATAGCTATAAAGGAAGGCTTGAGGAGAAAAGGCGTTAGGGATCAGGAACTGCCGATTCCTGCCACCGCCACCCCCTATCACCGTAAAAAATGGTTTTACCAGAGGGAGTATGTTCGTTTTCAGAGTCCGGCTAAAAAGTATACCATACCGCAACAGAGGGATAAGGGGAAAGAAATAGCTATTAGTGATCTCCCCTTGGTGTTATCCGGGTACAGCAACAATAATAACCTGACGATTTCCAGCCAGAACCCAAACACTTTCCGTTATAAAAACAAGAAACCATATTTGCCAGGTGAATACCTATGCTAAAAGTAATGATAGGATGCCCACTACGTGACCGGGCCTGGGTTTTACCCCGCTACCTGGACTCTCTGGAAAAACTGGGTAAAAGCCAATGCCAGGTTCAGTACGCTTTTATTATTAATGACTGCAGCGACCACAGCCCACGGATACTGGCTGAATTTAGCGACAGGCAACCAGATATGGTCAGATTAATTGAAAAAAACTATGATGCCCCCGGTGGTTATCGCCGGGGTCAATATAATTTTAGCCGCCTGGCACAACTACGCAACCTACTCCTAAATGTCTTTCTACAATCAGATTGTGACTATCTATTTTCCCTGGATAGCGATATCCTGGTACCTGCGAACACCCTTACCCAATTACTGACGGATGATTGTGACATAGTTTCCGCTCTGGTATGTAATGGTCATGAAATTGGAGATGACGGCATCTACAATGTTTTAAAGCGGGAAAGCGATGGCAGCTATGTACATATCCGTAATTTCCCTCGCGACCGTATATTTCCGGTAGATTGCACTGGGGCCGCCTATCTGATTAAGAGAGCCGTGATAGCAGCCGGAGTCCGCTATTCCAGCCGGCGCGGGGGAGAGGATATTGCCTTTTGTGAAGATGCTGCCAGCCGTGGATTTAATATCTTTTGCGACGGTCGGGTGGAATGTTCACACCTGATGCAGGAAGGTATAGGGTTGAGGGATATGGGATAAGGGAATTCCCTTGCCGAGGTAAGGGTAAAATATCCTCACTTCTAACTCCTCACCCCTCACTCTAAACAAAGAAACAAGATATAAATTTGCAGCGATTACAAGAAATTTTGTTATTCGCGTCACTTTTCTTAATCTGGATAATCACACTTTGTTCTTTTCTTTCATAGTATAAGCTAGAAATTTGCTATTACAAATTTCAACAAAGGCCCTTGTAGGCAAGAAAAGAAAAAAAGAGAACAAAGGAGGGGAGAGTAACATGGCTGGACTTAAGTGTGAATTTCCGGACGGTTGTAGATTAGATTTGTGGGCGAAGGTAATAAAAGCAAAATTCATCGAAAAGCAAGTAAAGGTCCTGGATACTGTGTTTTGTGTGCCCGATGAACAGGTAGGAGGAAAAGTAACCTGTGTAGAGGACATTAAGGTCAAAGTCATCCAGAAATTCGAGGATGTTGCATGTTTCAACAAAGTAAAAATCTTTATCGACTACGAAGTAATTCTCTTTGTTATCGTGGATGGCGAATACCAGATTATTACTGTCACTGACCGGTTTGAAAGGAACATCGAACTCGATGAGTTTGATCCGCCCCTTACCTCTGAGGAATTCAGAGAGGAAATCGAACAGTCCGAATTAATTCTTAAGAATTGGACCTTTGATTATGAAATCAAGGGTAATTGTGAAGATCCTGGTAACCCCTGCAACCTTACCACCCCTGTCAGGGGAACCTGTATCGGACTTAAAGTGTATGTAGACATAATCGACAAACTGGGTAAGATGCACGATGTTATTGTATATGGCGAATTGGACCCAGAAGTAGAATTTTAGAAAACCCCCTGCCCGCTTTAATGCTCGGCTCCTGCCGGGCATTTATTTTTCCCATACGGAGGTGTTTAAGTGGCAGTGGTAAGAATAGACCGCAAACAAAAAAACATAATGCGCAGCCAGCTGGAAAAAGTGCTGGAAATGCAAAAAGAAATTGACTACAAAATAGATAATTTTTGCAAAGAAACAGAAGTTCCGGAATACCAGCAGTTCTGGGACGAATTAAGGACTAATAACATTGAAACCATGCAGAGGCTGTCTCGTTTTATGGTACGGAAATGTAACCGTTGAATATAAATCGTTTGAGGCCGTTGGCCTCAACTGAATTAATCGGTATTACCCAGGTATAGTAATCCCACACGGCCATGCTACCTCCATGTTATTTTTACAGTAACCCTCCATGGCGGCAGGACATATGCTAAGGGTATAATCACGTACGCAACTACGATGAAAATGGCATGAGGTAAGGTCCTGGAATGGGGTGACAAAGATGAAGAAACTGGGCCTGGCACTGGGTGGCGGTGGCCTGAGAGGACTTGCTCATATAGGCATATTACAGGTGCTGGAGGATAATGATATTCCACCGGCCATCATATCGGGTACCAGCGTGGGAAGTATAATTGCTGCACTTCACGTTAGTGGCATGTCCGCCTATCAAATCGAGGAAGAAGTTTTAAAATTAAAACCGCATGATTATTTGGATTACAATATCAGCGGATTCATTAAACATTTTCTGGCTTATTTTATCCCGGCAATAGATAATGATTTGGACGGTATTATAAAGGGTGAGCGCCTGGAAAAACTAATATATCAATTAACCAACGGCAGAGAACTGCTAAACAGCAAAATACCGGTAGCTATTATAGCCTGTGATATTGATAGCGGGCGGGAGGTTATTTTTTGCAGCCAGAACATTACTTTGCCAGATAAAGACGTTTTGCTTATAGAAGATGCCCGTTTAAGCCAGGCGGTGCGGGCCAGTGTAGCCATACCTGCAGTTTTTGTTCCCTATCACCTGCAGGCCCTGCAGCTGGTAGACGGGGGAGTTCGCAGCATGGTACCGGTGACAGTTCAGAAACTTCTCGGGGCTGAGTATGTCCTGGCCATCAATCTGGGACAGGAAATATACGACCAGGCGGTAGAAGGCATACCTCAGATAGTCAATCGAACTATAAGTATCCTGGGCTACGAAACTTCGGCTACCGAGCAAAAAATTTATGCCAACATGGCTATATATCCGCAGGTAGGTGAAGTAAAATTGCATGATCTCCGCCGGGCCCCGGAAATTATCCGGATTGGTCGACGAGTCATGAAGAAAAAAATCGATGAATTAAAAAAGGACCTCTTTGCCTAATAGTGTAACAGACAGACAGTAATTTACATATAATATCGACAAAGCAAAAGATTAGCCGATATAGCAGGTCAAGGCAGGGAGGAGGTTAAAATGGCTACTGACAAATTCGAACATGCTACTTTCTACCTGACAAAAACTCAGGTTAATGACATAAAAGAACTGGCAAAAACCAATCAAATATCCCGCAGTGCTCTGGTGAGAATGATTATAAGAGAATATTTGGCCAGGCAGGGGGAAGATAAAGGGAAGTAAGGCTTCGTTTATGAGGGGTACAGGAGTTAAGTAAGATGCTTGTTACGTAAGGGGCAGGCATCTTTTTTTGTGATGATTACTTTCACCATTCAATAACAAATGGAAATCCCCAGGGTTTAATAGTAAAATAAGGTAACCAGAAAGGGGAGGCCTCCGGCTCCTGGTGCAGATGTCCGGGAGAGGGGGTGATGGCATGAGCTTCACGGAAATTAGCGCATCGTTGTTGCTGCTTATTGCGGTTGCTGGCCTGGTTCACCAGCTCAATCAAAGAAAATAGGCTAATACATATGTATTAGCCAAAGTCATTTTTTAATCGTCCTAATATACGCACCAGGAGTTGTTATAAACTTCCCACTGGCCGAGGGGTTTCTGATCCCAATATCAGGAACCTCTCATCTATTATTATACATAAATGTATGTTTAATTTAAAGGTTTTATTAAATTGTGCGAGGAGGAATTCACTTGAAGAGAATTAAAATAATCACCCTTATAACCCTGTTATGCTTTATCTTTACTATCCCGGCAGTTGCTGCTGTCAACTGGGACAAGGAACCCAAGAATTACGATGTCAAAGTTTATATTAACAGTAAAGATAACGAAGTCCATTTCCCAGCAGACATGGGTAAACCCTTTATAGCACAGGGAAGAACCTTCGTACCCTACAGAATCATGTGTGAATCATTAGGAGTGCAAGTTGCCTGGGACGGCACAGCAAGAAAAGTTACCGCAACGGGAAATAACAGTAAAGTCGAGCTATTCATAGGCAAACAGAATTACAGAGTAAACGGAGTCAATAAGAAAATGGACGTTGAGCCTTTCATTCTAGCTGGTAGAACATATATCCCATCAAGATACCTAACTGAAGGATTGAACTACAAAATTGACTATGAGCAGGACGGAAGAGTAATGTACATCTGCTCCTTTACTCAGGGCCAAACAGAAGCCGAGCAGAAGGCTATATTAAGAGAGATAGTAGAGGCTAATCAAAAACCACCTGTACCAGGAGTAAAGCAAGCTGTTATTGATACCAGTAAATACAAGGAACCAGTACAACTAAAAGATAAGTTTCCAGAGTTCTATGATGTTGATGCAATGCAAGGCGGAGTGGGATTTTTCAGTAATTCTAAACACCGTTTCGTATGTACTAATCATCCAGAATTAAACGAATACAAGGGCAGAGCACTTACAGGTGGAGATTGTACATGTAGAAATGATGAACTTACTAATCAATTTACAGTGTCCTACGGCAAATTTAAAGGGAAGCTTAAGGAAGGCATGACCCTTAAATACGATGTATTCAACGCAGCGGGAGTTAAGATATATGACTTAACGTTGAAATTTTAAGGGGGGAGATAGAGTGAAGAAACCATTATATATAGTATTACTCTTAATATTTACTTTGATTATGCCAGTGAATACTTATGCAGCATTTCCTGAAACTTATCAACTAGGATTATCGGCGGAGTATATAAGGCAAGTTACAGGATATTATGATAAGGAAGTACACCCCGATGAAACCGGCACAATTTATACTTACGACTATCGTGAGTTTCCTTTCCATCCCAAAAGAACAGCAAAAGAGAAACCCACAGCTCAATTTGCAGTATACGTCAACGGTGAAAAAAGAGTAGTAAGTAACGCAGATTACAATTTAGATGCACCCACTACAGTATGTGATGTAAACATAGATGATAAGATTGAAATTAAGGATACCAGCACAGCTTATCCTGGATGCACCAAACACTATTGGGATTTTCAATACCGAGCAATGCCGGAAGCTGATTGAGTGATTTAAACAATAGAGATAATTCCCGAAGACAATTTCCAATAAATCCTTAAGAGGGAATTACTGAATTAACGATATATTGGGAACCCTGCCGGCCATGGCATATCCGTTCGATATCATAAGTATGGGAAATATAAATTCTGTACGGCACTTGGTATTTGACAAAAACTCAGGTTAATGACATAAAAGAACTGGCAAAAACCAATCAAATATCCCGTAGTGCTCTGGTGAGAATGATTATAAGAGAATATTTGGCCAGGCAGGGGGAAGATAAAGGGAAGTAAGGCTTCGTTTATGAGGGGTACAGGAGTTAAGTAAGATGCTTGTTACGTAAGGTGCAGGCATCTTTTTTTTGCGGGGATTACTTTCAGCATTCAATAACAAATGGAAATCCCCAGGGTTTAATAGTAAAATAAGGTAACCAGATAGGGAAGGCCTCCGGCTCCTGGCGCAGATGTCCGGGAGAGGGGGTGTTACTTGAACAGTTTAGCAATTGAGGTAGGTTGTGATATTATCTATAATAATACTGTGTTTGAGGTGATAAAATGTTAGCTACGCGTGAGAATGTTAAGGCCCTGGTAGACCGGTTAAGCGATGATCAAGTCTTTGCTTTATGGATTATTCTCCAACCTTTAGCCTGGCCAGCAGAAGAAATCTCTCCAGAGGAGGCGCTAGAAATTGCTGAAGCAAAAGCAGAGATTGAGGCTGGTAAGGGAATAAAGGCGGAGGATGTATGGCGTGAGCTTGGAATTTGATATAATTTTTTCTCCCAAGGCATTCAAGGATTTAAAGAAATTGGATAAACCAACTCAAATTACAATCAAGGAAGCAGTTATAAAGCTTAAACAATTTCCTCCGCAGGCTGATGTACTAAAACTAAAAGGTGGACAGGGAAACGAGTTGAGACTAAGAGTTGGTGACTGGAGAGTAGTATTTGAATATCGGTTTCAAGAGAAAGAAGTATATATTTTAACTATTAAAAATAGGCGGGATGCCTATAAATAGGAATATAGTGAGACTATCCATAAATGCTGGGTCATGGTCTGCGGTTGGCAGTGGTCCCTTATACTTAACAGTAACCGGGATATTAAGAGTGTCTCCGTCTGACACCTCAAGTACACTTGGGAAATTGGATGATATTGAGAAGTCTAATTCGTCATTTTTGGGAATTTCGTTTGGTATCCATACATTGAAATAATATAATTTACCGTCATATTTTGAATAGTGCCACATGGACCCACGTCCCCAAGTCTCATCCGTAGGTGGGTAGTAAACTATGATTTTCTTTTCCCATGGATAGTTTATCCCTTGTCCTGGTCCTTTGCCTATTATAAATTCTCCGTTGTATGGGTTAAGTAATAACCCCCATAATATTTTTTCACGGATTTGGGGTATGTCTCTTATGGCAATACTTAAATCTTCTGGGAACATTTTACTAACATCGGTTATAGTAACCCCTAAAGTGTTAGCCATTTTATTCTTAACTCCATCATCCGTCCACGGGTCGTCCATCCATAACCTGTCTTCAAGTATTCCCCCTGCCCAGTCATCGAAAGGGTGACTAGGATTTCCGTTAGGTAGTCCTTGAGGAGTATAACCTATATAACGATATTCCCCAAATTTATTAGTAAAGCTGTGAGGGTCTCCGTAATTTGGTATTTTTGCCTCATATCCTGGTGCAAATTCCCATGTCGTCTTTCCTAAATTGTCTTTGATGGTATGAACTTTGTATATACTGAATGGTTTGCCGTTAACTGTTTGAGGGAAGAAATCATCTAATCTATACTCATTACTCATATACTGGTTCATGCTTTGTCTCATACTTTCATCAGCTTTCGCTATAGGTGGGAAAATTCCAATTATTAAGGCTAACGTAAGTAAAATTGATAATAATTTTCTCATATGATTCTCCTTTCATAGTATTACAGGTGGTTTCTAAAGAGAAACCACCTGCCGTAATAATTACTAACTGTCTAGTGGCCATATTTTGATGTAAACATATGGACTTTTTATCCCGCCTACGGAAATTTCATACTTACCACTATTAAACTCCCCATGAAGTTCGGCCCGTAGATTATCTTTTTTAGCATTAAGGATTATAGTTTTAGCTTTCTCTCCCGCAGAGGGGTCGTCCATTATATTGGCCAAGATAGCACAGCCATTATCTACTGCTCCCGGTACCTCGACATCTATACCAATACTATAAAGATTATTTTTATCCTCTGGTGGGCTAACCCTAACGCCCTTTTCTACAGGAATAGTTGGTAACTTGCCCCAGGCTGCTGGATGCGTTACTCCTGGTGCGGGGGCGGTAGTAATAACTGCTGTGCGGTTAGGTGCGTCCCAACTAACGGTTGCTCCGAATGCTTGAGCTGCGTAACGGATAGGTATACAAGTCCTGCCAGATACGATAATTGCCTGAGTGTCCATTGTCTTATTTTTCCCATTAACTTGGTAAACCTTCTGGTCAATAGTGAATACTACTTTAGTATTATTATTGTCTAGGGTGGCCTGACGTTTATCAGCGTCCCAATCTACTTTTACGCCCATAGCTTCCATAGGTGCTCTCATAGGTACAAGAGTACGACTATTAGCATCAATATAAGGTTTCTGGTCAGGAAACTGTACCAATTTACCATTCACCGTCACCTTAACTTCAGACGCTGCATAGGCCAACCCATTTATCCCCAGTCCCACCATCATAACCATAGCCAGCACAATACAAAGAATAATCCCGATACCCTTACCCTTGCCAATTAATCCCGTCATTTTTTAATCCCCCTTAGAACTTTTAGACATAGTAAATCTATGCCCATACATTTTTACCAATAATAGACTATATTTCAATTCAATACAATCAATCTAGACTATAATAAACGTTGGAGATTTAAGGCGGGTGCCTTAAATCTCCAACGTACCCGACAAAATACGACAATTAATCAATTAAAGCTCTTTCTTTAATTAAATACTATACTGTCAAATGTCTGCGGAACACATCTAACCAGGATTACTAAAAACTCAACCTGTTGGCAAGAGCGACATAATAGCCGAACATGATGTTACAAGGAAAGTTGTCCCCACAAAGGGTTTTGGCCTATCCTAAAACATCCCTCCAATTGTTCCTTGCGAAAAAGAACATTAGTCTACATATGCAACGTATAGTATAATATTTACAGGAAGGCTGGTGATGGGCCTGAAGACTCAGATAAGTGGACATAACAAAGATATCATTATGAAAGCCACTGCCGAGATGTTTAAAGATGGGACCCTGGAAATGTTAGGGCTTAAGACAGCCAGGATAGTAGATATCATGCCCACCGTCTTGCCAGTGGTTGAGGCAGCGGAAAAGAGAGTCGATTTCGTATTTCTGTTGGAAGACGAAACGCTGTTGCACCTGGAATTCCAGGCTACGGTGCCCGAGGATCTGTTGAGACGAGTAGCCTTCTACGGAGCCAGGATAGTCGAGAGACATAACCGGGATGTCAATACAGCCATAATCTACTCGGGCCGGATTGAGAACGCACCTGACCAATTACAAAAAGGCTCCCTAACCTACAAAGCGACCAACGTCTATTTGAAGAACATGGACGGTGATATGGAATACAACCGGATGAAGGCCAAGAATGAACAGGGAGAAGCCCTGGATGAAACTGACCTGCAGAAGTTGATATTTCTGCCCCTGATGAAAAGTAAACAACCGGAAACCGAAATGGCCATACAGGCTGCTGAGTTAGCCAAAGCCAGCAAGAATAAACATACCAGCTTTGCGATAGGAGCCATAGTAGCCATAACGGATAAATTCTTGCCCGAAGAATATAAGAAAAGACTACTGGAGGTGTTACGCATGACCCAGATAGAACAGTGGCTAAGAGAAGAAGGCCGGGAAGAGGGCCTTAAGGAGGGTGAACTTAAAGGCAAGCTAGAAGGCAAGCTGGAAGCCGCTAAAAATGCACTGTTGGAAGGGCTGGAACCGCAAACAGTTGCCAAAATTACCGGCTTGCCCCTGGAGACCATACAGAAAATAAAGGCTGAAATCCTGAGCTAAAACGGCGTTCACTTCATAAAGTTCCTCCTGGCACGATAATGTTCTAACGTTAGCCAGGAATAATTCTAATATCCTTGTCGGGAACCCATTAAATTAACGATATATTGGGAACCCTGTCGGCCATAGCATATCCTTTCGATTTCATAAGTATGGGAAATATAAATTCTGTACGGCACTTGGTATTTGACAAAAACTCAGGTTAATGACATAAAAGAACTGGCAAAAACCAATCAAATATCCCGCAGTGCTCTGGTGAGAATGATCATAAGAGAATATTTGGCCAGGCAGGGGGAAGATAAAGGGAAGTAAGGCTTCGTTTATGAGGGGTACAGGAGTTAGGTAAGATGCTTATTAGATAAGGTGCAGGCATCTTTTTTTGCGGGGATTTGGTTCCGTTCCGGTGCATCCATTTCCGTTAATCTAATTTTTCCATCATTTATTACTACCCCCGGTTTAAGTTCCTCTGGATTCCTATTAGACATAGTATTAGGATTTTTAGCGGCATCTGGATAGTTGACACTTATAAGAAGGTCCCTACCATTTGGATATGCCGATAGTCCCGTAACAGTTATTGGTATCGTTGCATTAATAGTTTGTTCCTCAGCATTTAATGGTCCTACGTTAGTAGTATAAACCATTGATGACCATGCATTATCACTATAACAAGCACCTAAATTAGTATCCATAAATGCTGGGTCATGGTCTGCGGTCGGTAATGGTCCCTTATACTTAACAGTAACCGGAATATTAAGAGTATCTCCGTCTGATACCTCAAGTACATTTGGGAAATCGGAGGATATTGAGAAGTCTAATGGTTCTGCTCCCGTTACATAGTATGTCGCTTTTATGGGGAATAAGTATTGTAAACCGATTGCTCCTCCATTAGCAAATGTTCCACTGCCTATTTTAATTTGCCCACCTGGTAAATATTGAGAGGGCTGCCCCATCATATGATACTCGTACATTTTGCCTGGTCTTAAGTTACCATCACAATCTATTATGTCTCCAGGTTCTACGTTATTACCCTCCCCCAGATGTGTCCCTCCAGAGGTATACATCGCGTATACCATTTTTCCATACTCTGTGGGAATAATGGGAACATGTACATTCATACATTCAAAATCTACCAAATGTTCTGGTTTAACATTAAAAATGGGTTCAAACGAAATAGTTATTTTATCGTTGTCTATACTATAGGTAGGAGTATTTTTAAATATTTCTGTATCCCGCATACCATTTCCTAGCTCAAATTTGATTAGTACATCATCTATACTGCCACCATCTGCTATATATTCCTTTACCTTATCGGGTAAGTCGGTACTAATGGTTACTGGGAAATCATAATCAATTACTCTCTTAGATTCAATTCCTTCTTCTACATCCTCATCCATAAGTTTAATTCCATAGAACTGGTTGCTCCAATACCCTCCACTGTGATGCCAAAATTCAAACTGATATACAGGAGTATGCCACGCTAATTCCGCATATCCATCAGGTAAAGTTATATTACCAAATACTATTTCTTTAGTGTCAGCTGCATAGGTATTTGGGACAGCGAATACCGTCAGGAGCAGTAATACTGATAAAACTATAGAGAGTAATTTTCTCATACTACCATCTCCTTTCACGGTATTCTACTTTACCTGTTTTTAAGTTAAATGTTGTCCAGTCACTACTAACCAGTCCTTTTTTACAAGTGCCAAACGAGAAATATCCCTTAGTTATTTTGTTATAATCATACTCAAATGTATAGGACTGACCATCTGGTATTCGGCTATTATTGCCCACCAAAACTTTATAGTCCGATACTTTAGGCCCGTAGATAGCATTTAGTCGTGCATCCCATTCGAACCCTTCCGGTAGTAGGGGTAATATAAAACTGATAGTATTATTCTGCTTATCCATTACTACAGTCTTTTCTAGTTCTTTCCTGAAATACTTTGCCTGTTCGTTAGATAAATGTCCCTGTATATCCAGGTCTGCTTTAGGTCTAACAACAGAACTATTAGTAGTAGTAATAACTGCTGTGCGGTTAGGTGCGTCCCAACTAACAGTTGCTCCGAATGCTTCGGCTGCATAGCGAATAGGTATACAAGTCCTGCCGGACACGATAATTGCCTGAGTGTCCATTGTCTTGTTTTTCCCGTTAACTTGGTAAACCTTCTGGTCAATAGTGAAGACTACTTTGGTATTATTGTTGTCTAGGATGGCCTGACGTTTATTAGCATCCCAATCTACTTTTACGCCCATAGCTTCCATAGGTGCTCTCATAGGTACAAGAGTACGACTATTAGCATCAATATAAGGTTTCTGGTCAGGAAACTGTACCAATTTACCATTCACCGTTACCCTAACTTCAGATGCTGCATAGGCCAAATCATTTATCCCTAGTCCCACCATCACTATAGCCAGCACAATACAAAGAACAATCCCGATACCCTTACCCTTGCCCGTTAATCCCGTCATTTTTTAATCCCCCTTAGAAATTTTAGACATAGTAAATCTATGCCCATACATTTTTACCAATAATAGACTATATTTCAATTCCATACAATCGATCTAGACTATAATAAACGTTGGAGATTTAAGGCGGGTGCCTTAAATCTCCAACGTACCCGACAAAATATGACAATAGTCAATTAAAGTTCTTCCTTTGATTAAATACTACCTGACAAAAACTCAGGTTAATGACATAAAAGAATTGGCAAAAACCAATCAAATATCCCGTAGTGCTCTGGTGAGAATGATTATAAGAGAATATTTGGCCAGGCAGGGGGAAGATAAAGGGAAGTAAGGCTTCGTTTATGAGGGGTACAGGAGTTAGGTAAGATGCTTGTTACGTAAGGGGCAGGCATCTTTTTTTGTGGGGATTACTTTTTAATTAAGTTTTCTATCTGATCGCCGCTATTGATTTTCGTTCTCTTTAATTCATAAATATTTTGATTAACCGAGGCTTCTCCATGCTTAACCGTTACAGCCGTTTTGTACCCGTATTTTACCAGATAACCTATAGTGGTTTTATTATATAGGCCGCAGGGGTAACAAAAGGAGTAAACGGTATCATTGATTATGTTTTCCAGCAGTGTTTTAGATTGGTTCAATTCTTTTTCCAAATCTGCATTTCTTAAATCACCATGAGAATGTGAGTGGGAACCGATTTCCATCCCATTTTTATGCATTTCCTGGATCATGCTCTCATTTACATATCCAGGATGATTAAACTTATCAGTGATAATAAAAAAGGTTGCTACCATATCCCTTTTAATTAATTCAGGCATGACAAAGTCATACATACTTTTATAGCCATCGTCAAAGGTTAAAATAATCGGGTTAGTTGGTACAGGTTTGCCATATTCCCAATGTTCATATAAATCGCGTAGAGTAATCGTATTATACCCGTTGTTTTTTAATATATCTAAATGCTGTTGGAAAATTGCAGGCTCAACATATAGCTGTTCTGTGCTTGCGGTAGCATACATTGGCGGTACCGCCACTTCATGATACGTTAATATTTTAATATTAGATAATTTACTTACCGATACGGCGGATGCCGTCTCCGTCATAATCAGGTTCATTTCTTCCTCGGTTTGCCCCCGGGTAAAGACAAAGGCGATCCTGGTATTGCTATCCCACTTAACCCTAGCCCCCATATATTCGCTGATAAACCTTAAGGGTACCATGGTACGGTTACCCTTAATAACAGCTGTAGTATCCATTATCCTGGTCATACCATTAACCGAAACTTCTTTCTTACCAATAGTTAACAATATATCACTGTCAGGAAGGGCAGCATGGTTTTTATTTTTAATTTTAACTTGTCTGCTTGCATTCAACCAATCTACAGTTGCTCCCAGTTCTTCAGCAGGAAACCTGATAGGTACAAGAGTCCGGCCATTAGCATCAATAATCGGCTTCTGGTCGGTAAAAACAATCATTTTTCCGTCTACACATACCCTTACATCTGCTGCTGCATGAGTCGTCCCGCTTGCTGCCCCGGTTGCAAGCCCCGGTACAAACATAACCAGAGCAATACAGAAAACTGTTCCCAAAACACCCTTAATAATGTTGCTATATTTGATAAGCATAATCCTATGACCCTTCTTTAAGTTAAAACAATGGAGGGGAGTGTAAATTGTCTTGATAAGCCTCATCTGATAATATATAGGATAAATTATTTTACTTAGAAAAGCGAGGAACTGTTTTTTGAACGAAGATATGATTAAACGGATTAATGAACTGGCTAAAAAGAAGAAAGAGCAGGGATTAACCCCAGAAGAATTACAGCAACAGAAGGAGCTTTATGCTGTCTATTTGCGTGGTATCCGGGAGCAGGTAAAAACGCAATTGGATGCCAGAATAAAACCGGCGCACCCCGAAGGATGTGACTGTTGCGGTGACCACCATCACCATAACGGTAAATGCCAGCAATAACTTAAAAAACTTTCACCTCGTAAGTAAATACTTATGGGGTTTTTTTATTATCATAGTGTATTTTCCTTGCTAACCGGGGACGTAAAACTGTAGGGGCGAACCCGTGTGTTCGCCCTGGGCCTGCAAATCAGTAACTAAAAGGAGTAGATGCTAGTGCTCGGCAGGGCAGACACATGGGTCTGCCCCTACAAACCCTTACCCCGCACTCCTCACTTCTAAACAATTAATCATGTTCTAAATTCTAAGTTATTTACAAGACAACTTTTATTGCCCCTATTTTCTTAATGATGCTTGACAAGCAATGAAGGAAGGATTAATATAATAGTGTACTATGTAACTAGTACACTAGAGGAGGTGGCCGGATGTGGAGTTTAACGCTTCCCAGCCCATTTATAAACAGATAATTGACGATTTTAAGAAAAAGCTCATCCGCGGAGAATTAAAAGAAGGAGATAAGATACCGTCGCAGCGGGAATATGCTGAACAGGTCAGAGTTAATCCTAATACTGTGCAGAGGGCTTACCGGGAAATGGAGAGTATGAATATGGTAGAAACATTAAGAGGGCAGGGAACCTTTATTAGTATCTCTGCTGACCGACTAAAGGAAATTAAGATGGAAATGGCAGTAAACCTGGTTGACTATTTTATCAGCGAAATGGAGTCCCTGGGATACAGCCGGGAGGATATGTTTAAGATACTTGAACAAGAACAATCTCGTAAGGAAGGAGGGCGCCAGTAATGATAGAGTTTAAAAACGTAAGCAAAAGCTTTGGCAGCACTGTGGCCTTAAACGATGTCAGCCTTGTATTTCCACGGGGGAAAATAATTGGTTTATTTGGCCCTAATGGTGCCGGTAAATCGACCAGTATCAAGCTCATTATGGGACTTAACCGTCCTGACCGGGGTGAGGTCAGGGTGGATGGGGAAAACCCCCAGAATAAGAAACAGGATATGGCTTATCTGCCCGAAATCGATCACCTCTATCCCTGGATGAACATCGCCCAGGCGGCCGATTTTACCCGTACCTTTTATGCCGACTGGGATGAGGGCAAATACCGGGAATTAATTAAATTTCTGAATCTACAAGAGGACATGAAGATTTCTAAGATTTCTAAAGGCCAGCGGGCAAAAACCAAACTGCTTCTAACCGTTTCCCGGCGGGCGCCCTATTTGCTGATGGATGAGCCCTTATCTGGAATTGATATATTAACCCGGGAAGAGATTATTAACACCCTGATTAGGGATTTCCGGGAAGGGGAGCAGACCATAATTATTTCTACTCATGAGATCGCCGAGGTAGAAAGCCTGGTAGATGAGGTGATTTTCCTGGATCGGGGCAAAGTTAAGATTAGTGGTAATGCCGAGGATTTGCGAGTGGAAAGAAATATGTCCCTGGTAGAACTGATGAAGGAGGCATTTAGAAATGCAGACTAGCAGCCTGAATAAATTTTTTAAGCTCTATAGCAAAGAAATGCGGGAACTGCGCCCGGAAATTTTAGTAGTACTGATAGCAACTCTGGTACTAGACCTGTTCTTTTATTTCAAAGCCCGGCAGTTTCCGGCTATGATTATCGGGCCTTCCATGATGATTCTGGGACTGGCGGCGTTCCTACCCTTTATATCCTCCTTCAAACTGCTGGGGCGGGAATGGAACTCCAACACTATTTACCTATTGTTATCCCTGCCAGCAAAGGGCGGGAGCATTCTGGGTTCCAAACTGCTAGCCCTGCTCACCCAGTATTTTATTGGTACCGTTGTGGTTACTGCGGGAGGTATTATTCTGGCATTTTTGCTATTCCCTGAGCCGGGACTGGCAGAAACCCTGAACCAGGCGCGTGCATTAGGTATAGATACCCGCCTGCAAACCATAGTCAGTTCCGGTTCCTTGTTTTACCTAATGAGTGTAGTAGGGATGGCTTATGTAATCGCTATCAGTTTCTTTAGCCAACTGCTGGGTAAACTGGTAAGGCGCTTTTCCGGTCCGGTAACAGCAATCGTTTTTATAGCTACATTCTGGTTAATGAATAAACTAATGACTCCGTTGTGGCAGCAACTGTGGAACTACAACCAACTGCACATGAACCAGTATAATTTCAGTGTAGCTGCTTTAAACCAGTTAGTAGGGATGAACACACTAATTGTGCTCGCAGGTACGGTAATAGTTTTTATAGCTGCGGTGCTGGTCTACAATCATAAAATAGAATTATAATGGGATTTATAATATAAAAAAGTCATATAACAAATAATGACAATATTTTTGCGGCTTTCGAAAAAATATACTATAATTATCAGCAGATAAATATCTCCGAGTTTATATGCCTAAAATTGACACAAAATCATGGGGTATAAACCGTCAGGGTATAATCGGAAACGATTATGCCTCCCACTATGGAAAGGAGAGGATGCTTATGTAATAATTGTCGGGTTGCTATTATGAGTGGACAACCCGCTTTTTATTTATGTACTACTATAATACGTTCATGGGAAGGAGATAAGTATGACAAAGATTGGGAAGAACAAATTAGTGGCATTGTTATTGGTTATGATGTTTTTGATTGGGGTCATGGCTGGGTGCGGCAACCAGGCCACCGAACCTGAAAAAACTCCTGACAAATCTGCTGAGCAGGTTACTCCTACACCGGATAATCCCAAATTGAAACTGGCTACTACTACCAGTACACAGGACTCTGGACTTCTGGATGTACTTAAACCTGAATTTGAAAAAGATACCGGTTATAATTTGGAGATTATTGCGGTAGGTACAGGTGCAGCCATTAATTTAGGTGAAAAGGGCGATGTTGACGTTCTGCTGGTCCATTCCCGTAAGGCCGAAGATGAATTTGTAGCTGCGGGCTATGGAGTTAATCGTAAAGATGTTATGTATAATGATTTCTTAATTGTTGGACCGGAAAATGATCCGGCAGGCATCAAAGATGAAAAAGACATTGTAGTAGCTATGAAAAAGATAGTTGACGCCAAGGCGACCTTTGTATCTCGGGGCGATGATTCTGGAACTCATAAAAAAGAGAAGTCGGTCTGGGATAAAGCAGGTATTACCCCTCAGGGCGACTGGTATAAATCTGTAGGCAAAGGCATGGGTGACACTTTCCGCATGGCCAACGAAATGAAGGCGTATACCTTGATTGACCGGGCTACCTTCCTGTCACTTAAGGATAAATACCAGTTGGTACCTGTGGTAGAAGGCGATGCTAGTCTCTTAAATCCTTATGGCGTAATAGCTATTAGCAAAGATAAGTATCCCAATACCAACTTTGACGGTGCCAATGCCTTTATCGACTGGATGACTTCAGAAAAAGGCCAAAAAATGATAGGCGAGTATGGAGTGGACCAGTATGGGCAGCAACTGTTTGTACCGGATGCCAAATAAATTATAAATGTACTTATAAACATAGGAGATGGGGAACTATACCCTCATCTCCTGTTTATTCAATATATAAATTGGAGAATGATAAATGGATGTTATCTGGCAGGGATTAAAAGAAGGATTCTTATTAATAATTGCTATGGACCCGGAAATTGTCCAAATAACCTTGCTCTCTATCCAGGTTTCTGTGTCGGCTTTATTATTAGCAGCTATTATAGGTATTCCCCTGGGCACCGTGCTGGCCTTAAAAGAATTTCCCGGACGTAAGGCTTTACTTAATATCACCTATACCTTTATGGGGTTACCCCCGGTACTGGCTGGTTTGCTGGTTTTTCTATTCTTAAGTACCAGTGGCCCCTTAGGATATTTTCAACTCATGTTTACCCCAACCGCCATGATTATAGCCCAGGTCTTACTGGGATTTCCCATAGTTTGTGGTTTAACCGCCCGGGCGGTTATGGCTCAGCCCCAGGAGGTATTTGACACTGCCGCCACCCTGGGAGCTACCCGCCGGCAGGCTAGTTGGGCCATTATCAGGGAGTCGCGTATGGGCATAATTGCAGCTTTAACTACCGCTCTGGGCCGGTTAATCGCTGAAGTGGGTGCAGTTATGATGGTAGGGGGAAACATAAAGGGGGAAACCCGGGTTCTTACCACTTCTATCGTACTGGAAACCAGGATGGGAAACGATAGTGCTGCCCTGGCTATAGGTATGGTCTTGCTGTTAATTGCCTTTTTAATCATGTTATTGATACTTACTTTAGAAAAGAGGACCTTTAATGATGAGCGCAGAATTCAGATTATTTAATATAAGCAAACGCTATGGCCAGCGTGAGGTCTTAAACATAGATAACCTGGAAATAGGAGGGGGCCGGATTTACTGTATTCTGGGGCCCAATGGTGCTGGTAAAACTACCCTTTTTCGCATCATGTCACTTTTAACCATAAATGATACCGGCAAATTGAATGTTCTGGGCGATGAGGTTACCTGGCAAAAAAACCAGGTGGTACGTCTGCGCCGCAAGATGGCTATGGTGACCCAAACTTCCTTTATGTTTGAAGGGAGTGTTTACTATAATGTGGCTTACGGTTTACGGGTCAGGAATACACCCGCAGCGGAAGAAAAGAGAATAGTAAACGAGAGCCTGGAACTGCTGGGTATGATGGATTTTATTAACCAGCCTGCCCGCAACCTGTCTGGGGGAGAAAGGCAAAAGGTTGCTATTGCCCGTGCCCTGGCGGTAAAGCCCCGGGTACTTTTTTTAGATGAACCTACTTCCAATATCGATCCGGCCAGTGCGTTGGATATTGAGCGCTATATCCAGTATATAAACAAGGAAATGGGAACTACCATCATAATGGTAACCCACAACCTGTTTCAAGCTCGGCGCCTATCTGAAGAAATCTTTTTTATGTGGGAAGGAAAAATCATTGAAAAAGGCGAGACGCAAAATCTGTTTGAAAATGCCCGGGATAAACGAACCCGTTCCTTCCTGATAGGTGAAACCGTGTTCTAAAATAAGTCCGGGGACAGTCCCCGGACTTATTAGGCTAACCTGGGAATATTTTCGCGAGCAGGTGCAATCACCTGCTTTTTACTATGGGGATACAATTTATGATCTACCGATTCCCCATTTAAATATACCCGCCGGTTCAGGGCCTCCACCCTAGAGCCCTGGTTAAGTATAATGTAAAAAACATCTTCTATTATCGGGTTCTCCATTCTGCCGACAAACGCTTTGAACCTGCCATTCAGGTACATTACTCCCAGCTCATCGCTTTTTTCCATCTCTAAATCAACAAAAAGCTGCCTATCATCCAGTTCCTGGGGAAATGAATCCATGATACGATATCTGCTGTTTTTATTGTTGAGGGCACGGCTAATCTCCACGGGGAGCAATTCTGGCTTCTTATAACAGAGTGGTACTGTACTGCGATTCATATAAGAAATAATATTTTTATGTATGGATGGGTGAGAAGCCATTACCTCCACGTCAAATAAAACCTGCATGCTGTACTGCATGACTATTACCTCCCAGAATCAATTACCCCCTCAACTTTAGTTTATAGGTAAGTCGGACCCTTTTCAACGACAATTTGCGCTAAATTTCATTCCAAAGTAGAATAAATACTCGAAAAACCACGGCAAACTCGTTTCTAAACAATAATTCAAGCGAACTAATCTTATATGTCATTGCGAGCGCAGCGAAGCAATCTGTCCATCGCCAAATCATTTTAGATTGCGTCGCTAATGCTCGCAATGACAGGGAGGAAGCGATGCGTTAGCAATGATAATTTAGTTATGTCGCATAATATGTCAACTCTGCGATTTGAAACGAGGCCGCGGAACGACACAGGGGTCGTTCCCTACACATTAATTGAAACTGTAGGGAACGGCCCCCGTGCCGTTCCGCCAGACTCAATTTTTTTACTCCTGGTTTAAATCATGATTTTTAGGAAATAATTTTTAATACAGAGAGGGGGAAATATTTAATGATAAAAAATTTGACTACTATCATACTGGTATTATTCACAACCTTATTAGGTTCTTATGCTTATACAGAATTTAATCAGCCCTTAAACCAGAATGTATTAAGGCTGCATGTGGTGGCCAATAGCGATTCGCCAGCTGACCAGGCCTTAAAACTGGAGATTAAGGATCGCATCGTTACCCAGATGGGTGAGGAGTTTAAAGATGTAGATTCAGCCCAGGAAGCACGGCGTATTGCTATAAGTAAAAAGGCGGAAATTAAAAATGTGGCTGAATCCATAGTAACTTCCCGCGGATATGATTATCCGGTAGAAGTTTATGTAGGAGAGTTTGACTTCCCCACTAAAAGCTACGGTAACCTGGTATTTCCCCAGGGCCGTTATGAAGCCGTAAGGGTAGTGTTGGGCGAAGGTGAGGGTAAAAACTGGTGGTGTGTCCTATTTCCACCGCTATGTATGGTGTCTTCATCTGATAAAGGTTTAAGCCTGGATAGCCCTGCTGAAGCCCAGGTTAGTCTAAAATGCCTGGAACTGCTCCCTCAAGGAGTAAAAGTTAAAATATCCGGGAAATAAGAATTAAAGCTAATTTTCTTTAAATCTCATTACATTCCCCCCCCTAACCCTGGGGAACGGCGTTAACGCCGTTCCCCCTTTTTAGTAGGGGCAAGTGGGGACTAGCAAACAGGGGGACGTTCTTTTTGTTTGCTTGGCACAAGCAAACAAAAAGAACGTCCCCCTGTTTGCTCGCTGTAAGACAGGCCGGGGTATAAAGGAAAAATATTGGTTGTAAGGAATTTTAGATATATAATTAAAAAAATATAGGGAGCAATATAATGCAGACGATAACAATTGAAGCACCCGCTAAAATAAACCTTACTTTGGATATAAAAGGCAAACGTAGTGACGGCTATCATGAATTGGAAACGGTTATGCACCAGGTTGACCTGTTTGACCGTATAACTCTGGAACCCCGGACCTCAGGGATTGAGATAGCCACTAACAGCAGCTTCATACCACTGGGGCCGGAAAACCTGGCTTATAAAGCAGCCCTGATGATTCTCTCGAAATGTCAACCGGGAGTGGGGGTTAAAATTTTTATAGAAAAAAACATACCGGTAGGTGCCGGGCTAGCCGGCGGCAGCACTGATGCTGCGGCAGTACTGGCAGGGATTAATCATTTATATAACTGCCGCTTTTCCCGCCAGCAATTGCTTGAGATGGCTGCGGCTATTGGCTCGGATGTGGCTTTTTGTTTATTCGGTGAGTATTTTGAGCCTCGACCGGCAGAACTATTGAGTCGTGGCGCTACTGCTATGGCTCGGGGCCGAGGGGAACTATTAGAATCCTTAGCCACAAGGATTATACCGTATATATTAATTGTAAAACCGGATTTTGATTTATCTACTGCAGAGGTCTATTCCGAACTGGATTTATCAGCAGTTGAGGAATTTCCAGATACCGGTAATTTTTTGCAAGTATGGAATAAAGGCGATATTATAAACATATCCGTTTATATGGCTAATGTTCTGGAATCAGTAAGTATAAGAAAAAAGCCGGAAATAGGTATAATAAAATCCAGGTTAATAAAAATGGGCGCTCTTACTGCTTTGATGTCAGGCAGTGGGCCAAGTGTTTTTGCCATCTTCCCGGATAATGAAATAGCCTGCAGGGCATACCAGGCCTTTAAAAATGAGTATCAAGAAGTATACCTGCTTTCATCCTATAAAAGAGGTGATTAAAATAAAAACTAAAAGACTGTTACCGGTAAACCTTGAATCCTATAAACCCTTGCGAGAGCTTGTTCTAGAGGCAATAAGGGAAGCTATCATGAACGGCAGCTTAAAGCCACGGGAAAGGCTGATGGAGATACAACTGGCGGAAGAACTGGGGGTTTCTCGTACTCCTGTACGGGAGGCCCTGCGCAAGTTGGAATTGGAGGGCTTTATAGTAATGGTTCCCCGTAAGGGAGCCTATGTAGCCGACCTCTCCTTAAAGGATATTGCCGATGTATTTGAGATTCGAGCTGCCCTGGAGGGATTGGCTGCAGGTTTAGCCGCAGAACGAATAACTGACGAGGAACTGGAATATATGGAAAGGCATCTGGTAGAAAAAGGCGATGCCATTTCCCAAAATGATATGGAACGGCTGGTGGCCATTGATACTGATTTTCATGAAGCCATCTACCGGGCCAGCCGTAATGAACGGCTTTTTGTTATAATCAATAACCTGCGTGAGCAAATTCAGAGATTTAGAGCTACATCCCTGGCTTATCCGGGTAGAATGAAACAATCCCTGGAAGAACACCGTATTATTGTGGAAGCCATCCAATCACGTGATGTTCAAGGTGCGCGCCAGGCAGCTCAGGAACATATAGAAAATGCTGAAAACAGCATGATTGAATCTATAAAAAAAGACGGATTCCCCACAGCTTAAGTAACGGAGGTATAAGAATGCAATATGATGCTATTATCCTGGCCGGGGGAGAAAGCAGTGGTGAACTAAAAAAAATAGCTCCCTACGACAATGAAGCCCTGATTATGATAGGCAATTACCCTATGATTTACTATGTCTATCAAGCTTTACGCCAATCTCCAGCTGTTAGAAATATTGTAATCAGCGGGCCAACCGAAGCTTTGCGTAATATATTTACCGGTCAGGATCGGCTATTCTTTGTTAGCGGGGGACAGAACGCTATTGAAAGCTTTGCCCACGGGGTTAAATTACTGCGGGAAAAAGGTATTAGTGAGCGTATGTTAATCATGCCTTCCGATATACCCTTTATTACCACCGAGGCTATTAATGATTTTATAAACCAGGCGGAACAATATGACGCTGAATTTTATTATCCGGTAACTCGAAAAGAAACAAATGAAGCCCGCTTTCCTGGAGTTAGCCGGACCTATGTAAAACTTAAAGACGGGATTTTCACGGGAGGCAACCTCTTTATCTTGCGCTCGGAATTGTTTGATCAGGTCCTGGAAATAGCTCTGAAATTGGTAGAGCGAAGGAAAAATCCCCTGGCTATGGCTAAACTATTCGGCTTTGGCCTGGTATGGAAGTATATTATCCGCCGTTTAAGTATAGACGCAGTGGAAAAAAGATTCTACAAAACTCTGGGTATTAAGGGTAAAGCCATAATATCCCCCTATGCCGAAGTGGGTGTAGACGTAGATAAACCCAGTGATCTGGAACTTGCTCAAAAATATCTGAAAGGAATAAAATTTTAGGCAAATAAACTAAACCTCCCCTGCTATCTATGGACTAACCGCCGACAACAGGAGGTGAAAAGTACTTCCCTGGCCTAGTGTGCTTTTGGCCTACATTTACCTTCCCGGGCTTCCGCCAAACCATTTGCTATAGCTAAACCCAGCCCGGTTCCTCCCCCTGGCTGCCACTAACGATAATGACCATCAGCCAGGGTCATTATCGGTCACCACTATTTTTTGTATTAACACCTTTATACAATGCATATCCACAGTTTAGGCAAAGCCAAATAAAAATTTTTTCATTCTTTAAGATAAAAGGTATAATACAAGTGACTGTATTTTTCTATTAGCGATCTCATACGTAAAAGCATATATTAGCTTATAATACAACAAAGGGTGGAATTTTTAGAGTGAATTATTCAGCAGTTATACTGGCCGCCGGTAAAGGTGTCCGTATGCGTTCGCAAATGCCCAAGGTCTTACACCAGGTAGCAGGCAAACCAATGGTATGGTATGTAATCCAAGCGGTTAAAGAAGCTGGAATTAATGATATTACCCTGGTGGTGGGACATGGCCGAGAACTGGTAGAAGAGGCTTTAGCAGATGAGAACCTGAACTTTGTGGTACAAGAGCAGCAACTGGGTACCGGCCATGCCTTAATGCAAGCCCAGGGTAGTGTTAACCCGGGTCATACCCTATTGGTTTTAGCCGGAGATACTCCGCTTTTAGAGGGAAAAACCTTAAAAAAACTATTGGATTTCCACCAGCAACAACAGGCCCAGGCTACCGTTCTTAGTGCCCTCCTTCCTAATCCTTATGGCTATGGCCGCATTATTCGCCAGGCCGATGGAGGATTAGAGCGTATAGTTGAAGAAAAAGATGCAGACCCGGAAGAAAAGGAAATAGCAGAAATTAACACCGGCATGTACTGCTTTCAGGCCGGAACAGTATTTACAGCACTTTCCCAGGTCCAGCGTGCCAATGCTCAGGGAGAATATTATCTTACCGATGTTTTACCCATATTAAAAAATGATGGCCATAAAGTGGCGGTACTGGCCACCGATGAAGTAGACCATATTCATGGAATTAACGATCGGGTACAGATGGCCTCGGCTGAAGCCATAATCCGACAGCGAAGCAACCAGAAACTGATGAAAAATGGGGTAACTATTATAGCCCCGGAAACGACCTTTATCGATAGCTCCGTAAAAATTGGCATAGATACAGTTATTTACCCCTTTACCATCATTGAGGGACAGACCTCGATCGGAGAAAACTGTACTATTGGGCCTTATACCCACATAAATGATTCCTCCGTAGGTAATGATGTAGTAATCGAAAGTTCGCGGATAAAAGAAGCCCGTATTAGTAATCATTGCAATATTGGACCTTTTGCTTATCTTAGGCCGGAGGCCGATCTGCAGGAGAACGTTAAAGTAGGCGATTTTGTCGAGATAAAAAAATCTATTATCGGGGCCGGGAGCAAAATACCCCACCTTAGTTATGTGGGTGATGCTCTATTAGGAAAAGAAGTTAATATTGGTGCCGGTACTATTACGTGCAACTATGATGGCAAAAAGAAATCCCGTACTATATTGGAAGACCATGTATTTATCGGAAGTAATACTAATCTGGTAGCACCGGTAACTATCGGTGAAAATTCCATGACTGGAGCCGGATCGACCATTACCCGTGATATCCCCGCTGATACCCTGGCCGTAGAAAGGGCCGAACAAAAACATGTCAGGTGGAAAAGATAGGGAGTAAGGCGAACATGGGGACTGTCCCTGCTGTTTCGCCCGGAACCAAGGAAACAGAGGGACTGTCCCCGTGTGGATTAGCCGTAAAACCGCACAGAAGAACCGTCCCCTTGTGCGCTTGTGCGCGGGAAAAACGTATTTTTGTGTAAATTCTAATTCGTAACCTGATTCTTATTAAATCCACGTCTATTTTAGTAGTAAGAACAATATTTTTAGGAGGTTTAGAATAATGAAAGCATCCAGGTGGAGGATGAAACTGTTTACCGGAAATGCCAACCCCTGCCTAGCTGAAGAAATAGCGAAATATCTGGGTATGCCGGTCGGTGATGCTAAAGTTTCGCGTTTTTCCGATGGTGAAATTAACTGTGTTATTGACGAAAGTGTTCGAGGTGTAGACGTTTTTGTGGTACAGCCAACCTGTTCACCAGTTAACGATAACCTTATGGAACTCCTCATAATGATTGATGCTTTCAGACGGGCTTCAGCTTCCCGTATTAATGCGGTTATTCCCTATTACGGATATGCCCGCCAGGATCGTAAAACCAAGGCCCGTGACCCCATAACTGCCAAGCTGGTTTCCAACTTGATAGTCGAAGCCGGTGCCCAGCGGGTAGTAGCAGTAGATTTACATGCTAACCAGATTCAGGGTTTTTATGATATACCGGTGGACCATCTTCCTGGAGTACCGACTATAGCTGAATATTTGAAGTCTAAAGGACTAAATGAAACTTCCGTTGTTCTCTCCCCTGATGTTGGAGGAGTTACCAGAGCCCGTGATTTAGCCGAAAAACTGGGAGCCCCTCTGGCCATAGTGGACAAGCGCCGACCGGAACCTAATGTATCCGAAGTAATGAATATCATCGGAGATGTAGCGGGTAAATCCGTTATAATTATTGACGATATTATAGATACTGCCGGTACCCTGTGTATGGCAGCAGAAGCAATGAAAGAAAAAGGAGCCTTAAAAGTTTATGGTTGCTGTACCCACCCGGTTTTTTCCGGACCGGCTATAGACAGGCTGTCTCGTGCCCCTTTTGAAGAAATTGTAGTAACCAACACTATTCCCCTGGTTGAGGAAAAAAGACTCCCCAATCTTACGGTTCTCTCCGTTGCTCCGTTAATAGGTGAGGCCGTTCTTAGAATTCATGAAGACCTGTCGGTAAGTAAACTTTTTGAAGGTTAACGGTTTTGGACATAATTAAGCTAAACTGGTATAATAACTACTTGATAATTAAAACCAGCCTGGTTAAGCAGGCAGATTAAGGAGTGATAATAATGGCTCAGGCAGAGAAAATAAGCTGCCAGAAACGCGATATAAAGACCAGGGGCTATCTAAATGAGCTAAAGCGCAGCGGAATCGTTCCTGGAACAATATATGGCAAAGGGATAGATAATCAGGCTATATCTATAAGCCTGAAACAGCTTACCCGTACCTTTCAAACCCATGGCTCCCGGGGTCTCTTCTCCCTGGAAGTAGATGGGGGCAGCGGTTTAATGGTGGTAGTCCGGGAAGTGCAGAGGAATCCTATCACCGGGCAGATTATCCATGTCGACTTCTGGAAAGTAAGACTGGATGAGAAAATAACCAGTGCCGTGGGCATTTCTATTATTGGCGAGGAAGAAATAATGAAAAAAGGTGGTATCCTGCAATCGGGTGCCAAAGAAATCGAAATTTCCTGCCTACCCCAGGATATTCCGGAAACTCTGGTCTATGACATAGCTGCCCTGGAAATCGGGGAAAAGGTTACGGTAGCCGATCTGCAGGTACCGGCTGCAGTGGAAATACTTACTGATATGGAAACAATGGTAGCCACCGTATTGGCTCCATCCAAAGCTACTGACGAAGAGGAAGTTGAAGAAGAAGGCGAAACCGCCGAAGCTGGAGAGACAGAGGCAACCGAAGGCGAATAAAGCAAGTTAAGTATAAAAGGATTGGGCCTTATCGCTCAATCCTTTTTTACCTATAAAGGACTTCGCTAATTTTAATGTGAAGTCTACGAAAACTCCAGGAAATTGGGTAATTTAGAATTAAAATGAAGAGAAATACGGAGTATTTCGACGATATTCTTAATTTTAAATTATTAATTCTTAATTCAAACCACATGAGGTGGAACCATGAAAGTTATTGTAGGGTTAGGCAATCCGGGAAGAAAATATAGCGATACCCGGCATAATATCGGTTTTAGGGTCTTGGAGGAAATAGCCCGGCGTTCTTCCATTGAAAAAGAAGAAAGCCGTTTTGATGCTATTATTGGGCATATCCGCATCGGTGGGGAAAAAGTATTTCTGGTTAAGCCCCTGACCTACATGAACCTGAGCGGTAAAGCCGTTCAGCCCCTCATGCGCTGGTTTAAGCTAGATTTAAGCGACCTCATAGTAATTTATGATGATATGGATTTACCTCCCGGTACTCTGCGCCTGCGGGCCCAGGGTGGCAGCGGAGGCCATAAAGGCATGGCTTCTATCATCGAGCGCTTGGGCAGTCAGGAATTTGCCCGCATTCGCATTGGTATCGGCCGCCCCGATAATGAAGCTATTGACTGGGTACTGGGTAAGTTTAGCCCCACCGAACAGAAGCTTATGGAAGAGGTAATTGGCCAGGCTGCCGCTGCAGTTGAATGCTGGGTAAAGCAGGGCATAGAGCGGGCCATGAATGAGTATAATTGATTGGGAGTATATTTGCCTGCCTTCTCAGGGAGAATATAAAAAAACCTCAAAGGAGCAGGCATTTATGAAGATATATCACTTGTGCGAATATTGCCAGCAGATTTACTCCACTGATGAAGTCGAAGGACCCGAAGGAGCCATACAGTTAAATGGAACTTGCGAAGATTGCGCCCTGGAACTGGGCATGAATGAGACCTTTACTAACATGGGACAGCACTTCTATAACTAAGTGAGGAGTTAGGAGTGAGGAGTAGTGTGTAAAGACTGATGTGCGAAGCACCCTAACCCCTAACCCCTTACTCTAGACAACCAATCAAGTTATAAATTCGGCGTTTTTTATAAAAACCTTTTATCGACGCCTATTGCTAAACTTTGGGGAGGAGTTTTGACCGGTTGAACCTGGAAGTCTTGCAGCGCACGGTTAACTGCCTGCAAAATAAAGAAAACGTTATATTAACCGGGCTAGCAGGCAGCGCCCGGGGTTTTGTGCTTTCTGAACTTTTAAAATTGACCCCTGGCAAAATACTATGCCTGGCAGCAAGCGAAGAAAAAGCTTATGACCTGGCACGGGAACTGCAGGGATTTCTGGAACGGGAGCGCATATTTATGTTCCTGGGTCGGGACTTCGTATTTATGAAAGAAAACTACTCCACGGTAGAGACCGGGCGCATCCTCACTTTGCAGGAATGTTTGCTCCACCCTTCCCGCAGTGCTGTAATTATTGCTACCCCGGCATCCTTTCTGTATAGTCTTATAAGCCCGGAGCAAATGCAGGCAGCCACTATAGAACTCCATAGCGGTAAAGAACAAGAACTGGAAGAGCTGTTGAAGAAGCTGGTTAATAGCGGTTATAACCGGGTTATTACGGTTAACCGACCGGGCGAATTTGCCGTACGTGGAGGCATACTGGATATCTACCCCCCGGCCGAAAAAGAAGCCCTGAGGGTAGAATTTTTCGGCGATTTTATTGACTCTATCCGTCGTTTTAATACCGACAGCCAGCGCTCGGGAAAAAAAGAGAACCTATTAAGAATAAGCCCGGCGGATGAGTTGTACGGAGACAAACTAGAAAGCACCTTGCTTAACTACTTGCCCGCCCATGCCGCTATTTTCCTGGATGAGGCTCGTGATTTCTACCGTGCTTATGAGAAAAACTTAAGGCGCCACCGGGAATTTATCCGGGAGGCTAAACGCGAGGGCAGGATAATCCACGAACCGGTAATCCTGGAACTGGAAAAGCTGCAGGAAACCATAAAATCACAACCGGTAATATATCATTCCTTTTTCCCCGGTAACATCCCCCAGGTACAGGTAGCTATGATGGAACATATCTCCCAGCAGGAGATGGAGCCTTTCTATGCTAACCTGGATATTTTCTATAGCCGGATCAAAGAATGGCAGGAAAAAGGTTACAGTGTGCAGCTTGCCATTAAAAGCAAGTTGGCCCGGGAACAGCTTAAGAAGGAACTATTGGACCAGCATATAAACCAGGTAGAATACTTGAACCGGGCGCTGGACAAAGGTTTTATCAGTCATAGCCTGGAACTGGCAGTGTTTAGTGAGCGTGATATTTGGGGTAAATCACCTGGTCGCGGCAGCAGACAGCGTAAAAAATCGGAAGAGCGCATATTGTTGGAAGATTTAAAACTGGGAGACTATGTAGTCCATGAGAATTACGGTATCGGTATTTTTCGCGGAGTAACCCAGGTGGAAAATGATGGGGTTACCCGGGAATATATCCTCCTGCAGTATGCTGGGACTGATAAACTCTATTTGCCGGTAGAAAAACTGGACCTGCTCTATAAATATACCACCTCGGAAGAGAAAGCGCCTCGCCTGAGCAAGCTGGGAGGCAGCGAGTGGGAGCGCACCCGCAAAAAAGTATCGGACTCTATTCGCGAGATGGCTGAAGAACTACTGCGGCTGTATGCCAGCCGGGAAGCCAGCGAAGGCCATGCCTTTTCTCCCGATACTCCCTGGCAGCGAGAATTCGAAGGGTCTTTTCCCTATGAAGAAACCCCGGATCAGCTAAAAAGCATAAATGAAGTTAAGGCTGATATGGAGAGCAAACAGCCCATGGATCGTCTAATCTGTGGAGATGTTGGCTACGGTAAGACCGAAGTAGCTATGCGGGCTATTTTTAAAGCGGTTATGGATGGCAAGCAGGCAGCCATATTAGTTCCTACCACTGTACTGGCGGAACAGCATTACCAGACCTTCATAGAGCGTTTTCAGGATTACCCCTGTACTATAGAGGTGTTAAGCCGTTTTCGTACCAGCAGTCAGCAGAAGCGCATAATAGCTGATGTCCAGAAAGGGGTAACTGATATAGTAATCGGTACCCATCGTTTGCTATCGCGAGATGTACAATTTAAAGACCTGGGTTTATTGGTGGTGGATGAGGAACATCGCTTCGGTGTAGCTCAAAAAGAGAAGATTAAAGCATTAAAACAAACCGTAGATGTGGTCAGCCTATCGGCTACCCCTATACCACGCAGTTTGCATATGTCCCTGACCGGTCTGCGTGACCTCAGCCTAATAGAGACTCCGCCCCCGGAGCGCTATCCCATTACCACCTATGTGCTGGAATACAACGATGAAATAATCTCCCGGGCTATAGGGAGCGAACTGGAACGCAAGGGACAGGTTTTTTTCGTTCATAACCGCATCGAGGATATATACCGGGTGTATGAGCACCTGCAAGAAATGCTGCCTGGGGTAAAAATAGCGGTTGGTCATGGACGTATGAAAGAAGACGAATTGTCCCGTACGATAATGGACTTTTTACATGGTAAATACCAGGTTTTTCTTTGCACCACTATTATTGAATCCGGCCTGGATATGCCTAATGTAAACACCATAATTATAGACGAAGCAGACAGAATGGGGTTGGCTCAGCTCTACCAATTGCGGGGACGGGTAGGGCGGTCTGACCGTGTTGCTTACGCTTACCTTACCTACCGCCGTGATAAAATACTGACCGAAACAGCCCAAAAACGCCTTAATGCTATTCGGGAATTTAATGAACTGGGCTCCGGCATGAAAATTGCCCTGCGTGATTTGGAAATCCGGGGTGCAGGCAACATCCTGGGTCCGGAACAGCATGGCTATATCCATGCTGTGGGTTTTGATTTGTACTGCCGCCTGCTGGAACAGGAGACGGCCCGATTGAAAGGGCATAGCCCCCGGGAAGAATTCAACACCCAGATGGATATTGATGTTGATTATTATATACCTGAATCTTATATACCAGATTCCGGTGCTAAAATGCGGCTTTATCGGCGGTTGCTGCTGGCCAGTGAACAGCAGGAAATCGAAGATATCCGCAGTGAGCTGAATGACCGTTTCGGACATCCTCCCCAGCCGGTAGAAAACTTTTTGCAGATAGCATCTTTACGAATTATGGCCCGTGACAAGGAAATAAAATCCCTGCGCCGCAAGGGTCGGCAGCTGGAAATAAAGACTACCGGCAAACTGCCTCAACATTTGACCCGGATAAGTCAGGAGTTAAAAATCCGCCGCCTTAATGATTATACCCTGCTCCTTAACCTGGACCGGACTTCCTCTTTGCAGAACCTGGGTGAAATTCTGCAAATGATATAAAATATCCACACCAATCATAGTCCGGACTTTCCTTTATAGTTCCCAGACCCCCGGCAAATCTTCACTTCTTTTCAATAAATAATTTTAAAAAATATTAATGTAAGGTCGTACCTCTCCGATAAGCGAGAATTTTTTTGAGTAAAAAAGGGCAATATTATTGTAAATGGATTAGAAAGGAAGTGAAGTGCCCAATTATCAGGGGGGTTAAAATTTTTCACACTTTGATGGTAAAAAGTGAATAAAAGGGTATTTTGAGTTATATACTATCACTGAGAAGAAAACAACATTTACAAGTTTTTAAAAAAGGAGGGATAATTGTAAATTGAAAGCAACAGGAATTGTTCGCCGCATTGACGATCTGGGAAGAGTCGTTATTCCCAAGGAAATACGCAGAACTCTACGCATTCGTGAGGGTGACCCTCTGGAAATCTTTGTTGACCGTGAAGGTGAAGTTATCTTAAAGAAATATTCTCCCATCGGAGAATTGGGGGATTTTGCTAAAGAATATGCTGACTCACTGCACGAAACTATCGGTCATATTTCCATGATAGCTGACCGGGATGTTATTATAGCCGTAGCAGGTGCTAACAAAAGGGAGTTTTTGAGCAAGGCTATTGGTAACGCAGTGGAACGGGCCCTGGAGGAAAGAACTACCCTGATTATGAACGAGCTGCAGGCGGCTGATGATGAAGATGTTCATGTAATTCAGACCGATGATAGGGAGTACACCATAAAATCCCAGGTAATTGCACCTATTATCACTCAGGGGGACCCTATTGGAGCAGTAATAATCGTGACTAAAGACACAGGAGTCAAGCTGGGCGATATGGAGGTTAAACTGGCCGAAACTGCTGCCGGTTTCCTGGCCAAACAGATGGAACAATAATTGTAGTAGTATAGGAGCGGTCTTATTTGCAATAGGATCGCTCTTTTTTATGCTATAATATACCTCACGAGAATTTGGGGAGGATCTAAGTTGGAGAATAAGAAGAATTTTCTCCGGGGTGCCCTGGTATTGAGCATTGCCGGGGCTATTAGCAAGCTTCTGGGAGCAGTATACCGTATTCCCCTGGCCCGATTGCTGGGCGGTGAGGGAATGGGCCTGTACCAGATGGCTTATCCCATTTATACCACCATCCTGGCTCTGGCCACAGCCGGGGTACCGGTAGCTATTTCCGTACTAGTCTCTCGTAAGGAGACTGAGGGCTATAGTGGTGATAGCCGCAAGATATTTCGGGTCTCCTTATTGATATTATTTATTTTTGGCATCATTCTGACCTTGTTGGTAATGCAATCAGCCCATTTTATAGCTAATAACATATTAGGAGAACCGCGGGCCTATTATCCTATAATGGCAGTAGCCCCGGCCATCTTTTTTGCCGGGTTGATGTCGGTTTTCAGAGGATATTTTCAGGGGCAGCAGACCATGATACCTACTGCGGTATCTCAGGTATTTGAGCAGCTTTTCCGGGTAACCGCAGTTTTAATATTGGCATTTCTCCTTTTTCCCCGTGGTTTGGAATACTCAGCTGCGGGAGCCACTTTCGGTGCTGTAGTAGGCGGGGTAGTTGGGGTAATAGTACTTATCATATTTTATATTAGCTTTCGCTCCAAAAACAAAACCCGGGGTCAGGATTTAAAATACTCCGGTGCTAACTCCATGGAGCTGGCCCGGGAAATGATTACCCTGGCTATACCAGTTTCTTTTGGTGCAGTAGTATTCCCCCTGGTCCAGATGCTGGATGCCATCATAGTTCCGGGACGCTTAATGGCTATAAACTATACTACCTCACAGGCTACCGCCCTTTATGGACAGCTTTCCGGTATGGCCGGCATACTTATTGGGTTGCCTTCCATTTTCACCATTGCCATTGCTACCAGCCTGGTACCGGCAGTATCCGAAGCCCTGGCCTTAAAGGATAATAAACTCCTAAATATTCGTATTAACAACGGTTTACGTGCTGCTATGCTCATATCCTTTCCCTGTGCAGCAGGTTTATTTATCCTGGCTTATCCCATTTGTGACCTGCTTTATGCCGCACCTGAAGCGGGTATACCTCTTGAAATACTGGCCTTTTCTTGTATCATGCTGGCGGCATTCCAGCTATCCAGTGCAGGTTTACAGGGGATCGGGCATCCAGAGATAGCCATGCGTAACCTGGTTATTACCGGCATTATCAAAGTAATTCTTAACTACACCCTTACCAGTGTAGCAATATTAAATGTCCGAGGTGCCGCTTTAGGTACAGTAACTGCTTTTCTGATAGGTTCGCTGCTAAACATAATCTATCTTAAGAAACTGACCGGAGTAGTTTATGAAGGTACACGACTGGTTAAAATAGGTCTGGTAACAGTTATAATGACCCTGGGAGTAAAATTTATTTACCAGGCTCTGGTAGGCGCTGATATTCACTCCCACATCGCCACCCTGCTGGCTATTACAGTTGGTGTTGGTATTTACGGGATATTGCTCTTGCTGTTAAAAGAGCTGGATTGGGCTATGGTGAAGAGGATAACGGGGAAATAAGAAATAAGAATTAAAAATTAAAAATTAAGAATTAGTTTAATCCGTATAAATCCGCGTTATCCGCGTCTATTTCCCGGTCGGGTTTACTTACTAGTCAGGAGGTTTGTTAAATGAGTAACGCTGGTAAGGCGATAGATGAGCTTATTCAGGTGATGGACAGGCTGTTGGGTCCGCAGGGATGTCCCTGGGATCGGGAACAGACCCATGAATCCCTGATTCGCTATTTAATTGAGGAAAGCTACGAAGTTATCGAAGCTATAAACGAGAATGATATGCACAAGCTCAGGGAAGAACTGGGAGATTTACTGCTGCAGGTAGTCTTTCATGCTGCCCTGGCCCAGCGGGAAGGACACTTTGACTTCTCTGATGTTGCCCAAAGTGTCAGCACCAAGATGGTTCTGCGCCATCCTCATGTCTTTGGCGATGCCAAACAATTGCAAACCGGCGATGAAGTAATGGAAGTCTGGGATGGATTTAAACGCCGGGAAGGTCAACAGAACCTCCTGGGTGGAATTCCTAAAATCTTGCCGGCCCTGATGCGAGCCGAAAAAATCCAGGAAAAAGCTGCCCGGGTAGGATTTGATTGGCCTACTGTAGATGGGGCACTGGAAAAAGTCCGGGAAGAAATCGAAGAATTGGGCCGGGCTGAAAATGAGGCTGAGGTGCAGGAGGAATGGGGAGATATCTTTTTTGCCCTGGTTAATGTGGCCCGCATGAAAAATATCGAACCCGAACAGGCCCTGCAAGCTTGTAATGATAAATTTACCAGACGTTTCAACTACATAGAGGATAAGATTAGGCAGGCGGGGCAGGATTTTGCTGATCTAAACCTGGAAGAAATGGACGTCCTATGGGACGAATCTAAGACCAAGGGGCTATGAATTAAGTGAACTAACGATTATTTTATATCTTTTTTAATCTAAAAGAAGGATAATCTCGGGAAACAGCGAATAACCAGTTAATACCACTTATAAGGAGGGATGCATTCTTGAATAAGACCGATTTAGTTACTCATGTTGCCTCAAAAGCCGGTATGACCAAAAAAGATGCGGAGCAGGTAATTAACGCTTTCTTTACCGTAGTTGAAGATGCACTAAAAGGCGGAGATAAAGTACAACTCATCGGCTTTGGAACATTTGAAACTAGGGATCGCCAGGCCAGGAAAGGAAGAAATCCACAAACCGGAGCTGAAATTAACATTCCAGCTACCAGGGTTCCTGCTTTCAAGGCAGGCAAAGCATTAAAAGATGCCGTAAGTTAAATGCGCCTGGATAAATTCCTGAAAATATCGCGCATTATAAAGAGGCGTACTGTTGCCCGCGATTTTGCTGCTAATGAAAGGGTTTTGCTTAACGGAAGAATAGCCAAGCCCTCTAGCGAAGTAAAAAAAGGGGATATTATTATTCTTCAGATTGGAGATAAAAGTACCACCTTTGAAGTATTGGATATCAAGGACAACGTAAAAGCTGCAGAAGCTAAAAACTTATACCGGATTATCGAATAGCTAACGTAACAAGGGGACTGTTTAGAACAGTCCCCTGTTTGCATTTTCTAAGGGGAATAACCCCGGGGCCTCCTGCATATTGTTTATAGAAAACAGGTATGTTCACCTGGATAATAAAGAGGGGGCGAATATAGTGGCAGATCATTCCTTAACCCTGGTAAATCGCAATAATATGCAGCTTAATGGAGTAAAAAACGTCAATACCTTTGATGAAGATGAAATAGTTCTGGAGACTGAACTGGGATACCTTTGCATACTGGGACAAGGACTTCACGTCAGTATGCTAAATCTGGAGGAAGGAAAGGTAGCCCTGGAGGGCAATGTCAACAGTGTAGAATACAAAGCCCAGGGAGCTGATATAAAAGCCAAAAGCAAAAATATACTAAACCGCTTATTAAAATAAAATAAAGGGGGCGGCGGTTTTGACCGGTTTGCTGGGCCAGATAGAAGCCTTCATACTAACCCTGGTACTCGGTTTACTTACCGGAACCATTTTTCATTTCTACCAGGAACTTATCCGAGCTGCTCGGGTTTCTCGCTATGTCTTGTATCTGCTGGATTTTAGCCTGTGGATAATCATAATTGCCCTGGTATTTTTAGGCATGCTTTTTATCAATCAGGGAGAAATGCGGATTTACGTTTTAGTAGCCCTGGTTCTGGGAATCATAATATATTATCGCCGCTTTGCTTCCCGCCTTGACGCAGCCATATCCCATCTGGCCGGGGTAATAGTGGCTGTTGTTACCGCTATTGTTCGTAATATAAAGAAAGCGCTGTTATGGGCAAAAAATATTATGGCGAAATTAAAACCTCATCCCAAAGACCCGCCTGCAGATTTAGAAGATTAAAAAAATTTTTACCTAAAGAAGGATTTTCTTGAACCTATCCCGAAGATAAAGCATACTAAAATTGTCCACACTTTGTGGAAAAATTGTGGATAGAGTTGTTTAACCTTATGCATATTGAAATTCGGGGAGCAGAAAAACTCAGCTTTCGAGAGAGACAAGTTGTAGTTATGAAAGAGACGGGTAAAAGTACTGACGAAATAAGCCGTACCCTTAAGATTACTGCCAGTACCGTTGCTACCCTGTATAACCGTGCCCGCTCGAAAGGTTATGAAGTAGTTATCATACTTCCGGGAGATGTGCTGGGTATATACAACGAGGAGGATCAGGATGAGGAAGAATAATAAAAAGCCCCGGCTTAAAATCATATTGACCGGCGTTCTGTTAATGTTTTTGCTGGTGCCGGTAGCTCCACGGGTAAAAATAATATGGGATTTAAACCAGCGTATAGAACAATTAGAAAACCAAAAAGCAGAGTTGGAGACAAACCAACAGAAATTAGAACTGGAGCTTAAACAGGCCAATTCACCAGCAACACTGGAAAGAATAGCCCGGGAACAATTGGGAATGGTCAAAAAGGGTGAAACGCGGGTAGTTGAAGTCTTACCCTGATTCAACGATAATTCTTAATTTATAATTACCAGGTTGATGTTGACTACTCCTCCGGCATTGAATAGAATTAACATAGCATATATTGAGGGGGACATCATTTTCTATGCCTATCGAACAAAAAAATATTGTACCTGGTGATTTGGTGGAAGGAAAAGTTCAGGGTATTACTAATTTTGGAGCTTTTATTGAATTACCCGGAGGAGCTGTAGGATTAGTTCATATTTCTGAAATTGCCGACACCTATGTAAAGAATGTCAAAGATTTTATCTCGGAAGGTGACAATGTCAAGGTAAAGGTACTAAATGTTGATGGTAAAAAGATTGGTCTATCGATTAAACAGGCAATAGTGAAGGAGAACAAGCAAGTTAAGCCTCCAATTCGGGGTCGGAGTAACGACAGGTACAAAAGCAACTACCAGGCTAACAAACCTCTACAGAATGAACTTAGCCTGGATGATAAAATTGCCAGGTTTTTAAAGGAAAGCGACGAAAGGATGCAGCCCCTCAAAAACCGTATGGAACCAAAAAAGCGCAATCGTTTTGTATAACTACAGGTGATAAAAGCACTTCCTAAGGAAGTGCTTTTTGGTATGGAGATGAAACTATGAGATATGCAGCCATTGATGTCGGCAGTAATTCCTGCCGTTTGCTGGTAGCAGATGTAAATGGACAAGAATTACATCCCCTATGCCGGGAACTGCAGAGCACCCGCCTGGGAGAAGGGGTTAATGCTGCTAATAAAATTAATCCCGCAGCTATGGCCAGAACCCGGGATTGTCTCTGCGATTATGTGGAACTGATGCAACGACTGGGAGTAGAAGACTATCGTATGGTTGCTACCAGTGCCATGCGTGATGCCCTTAACCGGGAAGAGTTCGTTAAGCTGGTAAAGAAAAGCTGCGGTTGTACCCTGGAAATAATTAGCGGAGAAGAAGAAGCGCAGTTAAGCTATTTGGGAGTAAAAGAGGGATTAAACCTGCCCTCACCCCTGGTGGTCGATCTGGGAGGAGGAAGCTGTGAATTCAGGATAGAAGATGATAAAGAACGGTTCTCGCTCTCATTACCACTGGGTGCGGTTCGGGCCACTGAAGCCCACCTGTCGGTAGTGGACGCCAAAAATATCCTCAGCCCGATAGAAAAGAGCAGTAAGCGATTGAAAGATTATCCCCTGGTATTTGTCGGTGGAACGGCTACAACGCTGGTGGCAGTAAAGCTGGCTATGGAGATATACGACCCTCAGGCCGTGCATGGTCAGGTGTTAAGCCGCGAGGAAGTAGCAGACCTTTATAATATGCTGGAACTCATGCCGCTTAATGTGCGCCGCCGTCTGCCGGGACTACAACCAGAAAGAGCCGACATTATACCTGCCGGAGCTATGATTGTTTTGCTTATAATGGATACCCTGAAGCAACAGCAGATAACCATCAGCGAAAGCGATATCCTCGATGGCATAATCCGCCGGTTAAGCCAAAAGTAATATTGACGCGGCAACCTTAATTATGAACGAAGTTCATATCAGTGGTACCCGTAGGGTGAATTCGCGGATTCAGTAGGGAATAACGCGGATATATTTATTACCCCTGAGTACGGGAGCATCATTTGTACCCGCAGGGTGGGTAATCTCAAAGATTATGTACCCGTAGAGCATACAGATACTCCCTGTAACAGAATCCTTTTTAAAATTTCCTTAATTAAAATCCGCGTAAATCCCTATATAATCCGCGTTATCCGCGTCTATCTTTGCCTGCTCAGCCTTTTCGCCCGTTCCGCCAGAAGGCCCAGTTCCTTATCATTCTGTAATTTACCGGTATCTCTTTCCCCATTAACATTAATCGTATAAGTACGGCCGTAGCCTTCCCCATAATGGTCATGTAAATCTACCATTACGCCGACTATTAGCAATTCCTTATTCTTAACCAGTTCGCTAACCTCCGGATTAGCCAGCAGGTAATTAACCTGCATATCCACATTGACCTCCGAGAGCAAAGTGTACTTAAGGTCAGATTCGTCATTACTAACGTTATAGAGGCGGCGGGCAGCATCCAGCGAATCTTTAACGATAGAAAGTTCATTACGGATACCCATGGGCTCACTGACAAAATTAGATTCCGCTGCTTTAATGGCACCACAGTCAGTATGCCCGGCCACAATCATTAGCGGGGTATGCAGGTGGAGCAGTCCGTAAAGCACGGAGCCTTCGCTGCTGCGAAACTGATTACCGATATTTTCCACTGAGAAAATACGGTTAAATATGCTGCCGAAAACATTTACCGGCATGCGGGAATCCGAGCAAGTAAGCAGAGTGATAACAGGATGTTGCTTGTAGTCCCCTTTTCTAAAATCCTCCAGGGGAAACTCACTTTCGAATCTGGTTATTCCCTCTACCACACCTTGCATAAGGACATCCCGGCTAATTTTGGGTGAAGAAGAACTCACCATATACACCTCCAATTATTAGTTTATGTTATGGAACACATAATCAAAAAGCATAGACCGATTACTTTCGCAGGTATTCGCCGCTCGATGTAGAAATTACTTTCCTGGAGGGCAGATTTTGACGTTAAATAGATTATCACAGCATAAAATGTTTTAATCTTAGCCTAATTGTATCATAATATTATGTATTTTAGCCTTATGTTTAGATTAATGAAGATAATCTGCTCCCCAGGTCAATATATTCTTTTATAAACGAATTCCAGGGTAAAAACCCCGTTTCCCTAACCGATAGAGGGTATTCCCCCAAATGGCTGGGGAAATGGTTGTGTGCCCTTTTAAGGTTATTTTACCCGGGGTTCATATATATTCATATATATTCCCGGACGTTAGAGCTAGAAAGTCCGGGATTATGTACGGTTACTCGCTATGGTTTAGGCTTTTACCTTAATACAGGGAGGAGGGCTGAGACTTTTTTATTAGGTAGTGCAATGAAGAAAAAGGAGAGTGAACGAGAGCATGAATTTCTTAACTCCTGCAGAAATTGCAGCAGCAACAGCCAATGCTGGAAAAGCAAAATGTGAAATGTCGATTATAAAAATGATAGTCATGGGTATTTTAGCCGGTGCCTACATCGGATTTGGTGCTAACCTGGCTACCAAGATAGGCTCTATGGAAGCAGCTGGAACATCAGGCGGACAGTTCCTGTTTGGCGCAGTCTTCTCCGTAGGCCTGATGCTGGTTGTTATTGCCGGTTCAGAGTTGTTTACCGGTAACTGTATGTTCTGTGTTATTTCCAGTCTAAATGGGCAATCCACCTGGGGCGGATTACTTAAAAACTGGACTGTTGTTTTTCTAGCCAACTTTGTTGGTTCCGTATTACTTGTTTACATTATTTTTTATGGTGGATTCTGGGGTGACCCCAGTGCACTTGCTGCCCATGGAAGTAAGGCTTTAGGTATTGCCAGTGCCAAAATGTCATTAACCTGGGGACAAGCGTTCTTCCGGGCTATTTGCTGTAACTGGCTGGTTTGTCTGGCTGTATGGTTAGCATTTGCAGCCAAAGACGTGGTTGGAAAAATCTTCGGTATCTTCTTCCCCATCATGGCTTTCGTAGCCAGCGGATTTGAGCATAGTGTTGCCAACATGTTCTTTATTCCTATGGGTATTACTATTGCTCAGAATAATCCCGAACTGATAGCATCAGCCACCAAGGTAGCGGCTGATGGAAGTGTAGTTCCGCTTTTTGCTAATCTGACTACTCCAGATGCGGTAACTGCTTTCTTTAGTTATGGTAATTTTATTAGTGCCAATTTGATTCCGGTAACACTGGGGAACATAGTAGGCGGCGCCGTATTTGTAGCTATGTTCTACTGGTTTGTTTTTTTGAAAAAATAGTTTTGTTCCCTGCATACAGCCCATCCCCAAGATGGGCTGTATGTTTAAATTTATCTTACCCTGTTAGGGTAAGCCTGAATCCATAGCTGGCTTTATATAATGCTATAGTTTTTATAGCAGCGGAGATTCCGATATCGGGTCTCCTATTTTTTTTGTAAGCACGTAATCTGTAGGGGCGGACCCATGTGTCCGCCCACGCGATTACAGTGACCAGCCGGGCAGACACACAGATCTGCCCCTACAAAAACTATAGAATTAATCTGCGGAAATCCTAATAAAATCCGCGCAATCCGCGTGAAATAAAGTCTATTTTCGTATTAACCATTATTTTGTATTAATAAAAACAAAGTCACTTCCCTCTAATGACAAATTTTACCAAACAAAGAAGCTATAATTGGTGGACAAGACTTTGTATTGGGGGGATAAGGATGCAGGACAAACTTCATATTTATCCTTATCAGAGAATTAGCGAAGGGCCAATTGCCGGTAAACATCCTTTCAGGCACCGGGTTTTTAATCCCAAAAATAAAATAAACCTGGATTGGCAAAGCCACCTGACTGGAATGGCAAATCACCTAAATTCCCTGCTAACTCTGGAGCAGCTTTTGCCGGCGATACTAATCGTATTTATGTCGCGTGCCTTTATACTAGGCGAGCTATTGCCTTTTGTTTACGCTTGCCTGGCCGCTTTTGGTTATCGGAATCGGACTCGTTCGCTTCTACTGGCATTTTGTGCCGGAATAGGGCTGCTTACCGTCTTGCAGGGCTTAAGCCTGGGATCGGGCATAATCACTCTCCTGGTTCTGCTGGGGGTCATTAATTATATTAAAATACCAGCGGATAAAATTTGGTGGGGCTTGCCTCTTTTAAGCATTGCCGTGATATTTTTAAGCAAGACCATCATTATGTTTTTTACGGGCATATCTTTTTACCAGGAAATGATTATAATATTTGAAGCCCTAATATCCGGGGTTCTAACCTTTGTTTTCCTGGTAGCGGCTGATTCCCTGAAACAGCGCAAACCCCTGGCCACATTTTCCTTCGAGGATATCGCTGCTTTTATGATACTGGGGGTTGGGGTCATAATGGGCTTGAATGATGTCCATCTGGGGGGGCTGAGTATTGCTGCCATTCTATGTCGACTTGGTATTTTGATAGCTGCTTTTCTTTGGGGTAGTGGCGGAGGTACCATGGTAGGTGTAATGGCAGGTATTATACCTTCCATATCTTCCAGCATATTTGCGCAGAGCCTGGGGATATATGCTATCTCTGGTCTCTTGGCTGGACTATTCAGGAATTTTGGCCGCCTGGGGGTAATTATAGGTTATATGCTGGGTACCCTGGCTCTCTCCATGTTTATAGCAGAGACCCAGGCTACTATTCTGGGCATGTGGGAAACGGGGGTAGCCTGCCTAATATTTTTACTTCTGCCCGCTTCCCTTAAAGAAAAGTTACCCATACAATCTTTAGGTCCAATCAGCAGCCTTAAGGAAAAAGACCTGAACCTCACGGATTTGCGCATCAAAGATACAGCCCGCAATCGTATAGAACATTTAGCCGGTGTTTTTGATGAATTAAGCAGCACCTTTATGGAGGAGACCGGTACAGGAAGCCAATCCGGGGAATCAGCTTATCTGGCTTACCTTTATGATGAAATCTCCGCCCATTTTTGCACTAATTGTTCCCGTTATGAGGATTGCTGGGGACGAAACTGCTACACTACTTCCCAGGAGATACTGGATATATTCAGTATTATCGAAAGCTGTGGGGAAGTTAACTACGAGGACTGCCCGGTCAGCTTCCGCCGGCGCTGCATCTATGGCCGGGAAATGATGGGGACTATCAATCATCTGTTTGATAACCTGCGTATTAACGAATACTGGTCGGGACGACTGCAGGAATCCCGCAGCCTGGTATCGCGTCAACTACAGGGAATCAGTCAGGTTATGAAAAATCTGGCCCAGGAAATTGATGTGAGGACAGTGATTGACTTTGAACTGCGGGAGCGTTTATTAAGAGAGGTACGCAAACGAGGACTGGATATTAAAGATTTAAGCCCGGTACGCAGCGGGGAACAGCAACTCTATATCAACACCATTATGCCTGCCTGTGGGGATGGCCACGGTTGCGAACTTCAGGTAGGACCGGTAATTTCCGGTTTACTAGGTGAAAAAATGGAGGTCTGTGATAAAAAATGCCCTCGTATTACTGGGAAGGGACAGTGTGAATTTACCCTGACTCGAGCCTTTAACTACCGGGTTAGCAGCGGAGCGGCCCAGGTGGGCAAGGAACAAATATGCGGCGATAGTTTTACTATTGCCACCCTTAAGGAGGGCAAAGAACTGGTGGCGCTCAGTGATGGTATGGGCGTGGGGGAAAAAGCCTGCAGTGAAAGCCAGGCGGCAGTGCGCCTGCTGGAGAATCTGCTCAGTACCGGCTTTGACCGGGAAACAGCATTGCAGACTATTAACTCCGTACTAATGCTGCGCACCACCTCGGAAAGCTTTGCCACCCTGGATATGCTGATGATTGACCTTTATACAGCTGAACTTGATGTAATTAAAGTAGGCAGTGCCCCTTCTTTTATTAAACGGGGACAAAAGGTAGGGGTTGTTACCTCAAATTCAGTACCTATAGGCATTTTGGATAATTTAGACGTAATAAGTGAAAAAAGAGCCCTGTATCCGCGTGATATTCTGGTCATGATCAGCGATGGGGTTCTGGAAGCCTCAAGGGATGTTGGCGGAGAGTACTGGATACAGGAGTTCCTAGCTCATGTGGACGAGAAAGACCCGCAAATACTGGCGGAAATGATAATCAACAAAGCCCTATCCCTTTGCCACGGCCAACCCAAGGATGATATGACCGTGATTTGTATGCACATAGAGCTTAATTAGATTTTGCTGCGAAAACTTTAATTTGAATGCATATTAGTGAATACACGGTTAAAGAGATGGTGTTTTAATTTTTAATTCTTAATTTTTAATTTTAAATTATCGTGGAAAAACTCCGTTTTTCTCTTTATTTTAGCCCTAATTGAATCCGCGTAGTTCCCTAATGATTCCGCGGTATTCTAATTCTTTAATGGGGGGGACAGTTTCCTATATCGTCATGTAATAAAATGGAAAAGCGTAAGCTTTTCCTACCACAATTAAGAATTAAAAATTCAAAATTCATAATTCCCCTGCCGGGGTTTACCTCAGGGGGGAAGTTGGGTAGCATTAGGATAGAAAACTATTTGAGGTGAATTTCTAATGCTGGCCCAAGTATCAAAATATATTAGAAAGCAAAATCTTATCCACCCGGGCGATTTGGTTGTAGCCGGCATTTCCGGGGGGCCTGATTCCATGGCCCTCCTGCACATATTAATTCAATTATGTCCCCAGCTTAACTTTAAAGTGGTGGCAGCCCATCTCAACCACGGCCTGCGCCCCGAGGCAGCAGCCGAGGAGAAATTTGTCTCTGACTACTGCCGGATATCATCCATTCCGTTTTATTCTCATCAGGCAGACGTACAGGAAATTGTTGCCCGCGAAAAAAAGTCTGTGGAGGAAGCCGGGCGTGATTGCCGCTACCAGTATTTTTCTGAGTTAGCGGCTAAGCTGGGAGCAACTCGTATTGCCACTGCTCACCACCGTGATGATAACGCCGAGACGGTGCTGTTAAACATTATTCGGGGCAGCGGAATTAAAGGATTAAGGGGTATCAGACCGGTAAATGGAATAATTATTCGGCCGCTGCTGTGCGTAACTAAAAATCAGATTGAGAGCTACCTGGCCGAAAACTCCATTGAGTACTGTATTGATATGAGCAACTACAGTACCGATTACCTGCGCAATCGCATCCGCCATAACCTCTTACCCCTGTTTAAGCAGGATTACAACCCTCGTATCGTGGACAGCCTGAACCAACTGGCCGATATTGCCGCTGCCGAAAATGATGCCATGGAAACTGAAACTGCTCATTTTTGGGAAGAATTAATAATTAAGCAGGAAAATAATGAGATTATTCTGGATGCCCATCGCATCTTGCAGCTGCACCCTGCTTTCCAACGCCGGATTACTATGAAAGCCCTGGCCGTTATGCAGGGGGAAAACAGCTGGGATGCAACTGATGTAAAACTGGTTACCAACCTGCTCAACAAACCTGGGTCGACCAGGAGAATACAGCTAAAAAAGGGTCTGTATGTAAAAAAGGTTTATGAGCAGATTATTTTTACTCGGACACTGCCTGAAAAAACTGCTTTTAGCTATAAAGTGAGTGTACCCGGGCAGGTTTATATTAAAGAAACAGGACAAAAATATTCTTTTCAGCTTTTAGAGCGCAAAGACTTTAAACTGCAGGTGGGCAATTTTTACCTGGATTACGATAAAATCAAGGGAGAGCTTTATTTACGCTCACGCCAACCAGGGGACGTATTTTGCCCCCGGGGAATGCAGGGAACTAAAAAAATCAAAGATTATTTCATTGACCTGAAAGTGCCCCAGGCAGAGCGAGACCAGATACCACTGCTGGCAACAGAACAGAAAATATACGCTGTCCTCGGTTTCCGTATCGCTCAGGACGCTGCGGTTGACGATACCACCAGCAGAATATTATTAATTCAATCCCCAAATTAACGATATTAGGCTATAATTGAAAAGGATGACCGGGTATGCTAAAATATGACGATATTCTCAATACTCCAAAGGGGAGGAAATATTCTTGGACAAAACTCTAAAAAACATCGCCATATACGTCCTTATAGTATTAATGGCCCTATTTGCCATACAACTGACTTCAAATCGCGATACCAGGGTAAGTGAGCTTACTTATCCGCAATTCTACAGTAAAGTAGAACAGGGGCAGGTTAAAACGGCCGAACTAGAGGTGGATAATAACATCTACCGCATAAAAGGCCAGTTAAATGATAAGACCGCTTATACCTCTACTGCACCCAAGGAAGGCGACATAATTAAACTGCTTACCGATAAAAAGGTTGATTTTAACGTGGTTCCGGTGCCGCCCACCCCCTGGTGGATGTCCCTGCTTACCACCCTGTTTCCTATTATCATTCTAATTGCCTTTTTAATATTTATTATGAACCAGACCCAGGGCGGAGGAAACCGGGTTATGCAGTTTGGCAAGAGCAAGGCCCGCATGATGAGTGGGGAAGAGGTTAATATAACCTTTAAAGATGTGGCCGGGGCGGAAGAAGCTAAAGAGGAAATGGAGGAAGTAGTAGAATTCCTGAAAAATCCGGGCAAATTTATCCAGATAGGGGCTAAAATCCCCAAGGGAGTCCTGCTTTTTGGTGCACCCGGAACAGGTAAAACCCTAATGGCTAAAGCTGTTGCAGGTGAAGCTGGAGTTCCCTTTTTCTCTATCAGCGGTTCAGATTTTGTAGAAATGTTCGTGGGAGTTGGAGCCGCCAGGGTCCGCGACCTCTTTGAACAGGCGAAAAAGAATTCGCCCTGTATAGTATTTATAGATGAAATAGATGCCGTAGGTCGGCAGCGCGGAGCAGGTTTGGGAGGAGGACACGATGAAAGAGAACAAACCCTCAACCAGCTGCTGGTGGAAATGGACGGTTTCAGCACCAATGAAGGTATAATTGTCATGGCTGCCACCAACCGACCTGATATTTTGGACCCGGCTCTGCTTAGACCGGGAAGATTTGACCGCCATATATTAATCGACCGGCCTGATGTTAAGGGCAGAGAAGCTATTCTTAATGTTCATATTAAGGGTAAACCCATGGCCGAAGATGTTAACATGGAAGTCCTGGCCAAACGTACCCCCGGTTTTACGGGGGCCGATTTAGCCAATATGGTTAACGAAGCTGCTCTTTTAGCAGCCCGGCGGGGAAACGAGACTATAGGCATGGAGGAACTGGAAGAATCGATTGAAAGGGTTATTGCCGGACCGGAGAAAAAATCTCGGGTTATATCAGAAAAAGAGAAGAAGCTGGTGGCTTACCACGAAGGTGGTCATGCTATAGTCAGCTATTTTCTTCCCCATACTGATAAACTGCATAAAATCTCCATCATCCCCCGGGGAAGAGCAGGAGGTTACACTCTCTTGTTACCTGAGGAAGACCGTAATTATATTACCCGTTCTTACCTGCTGGACGAGATTACCACCCTTTTGGGAGGTCGGGTAGCAGAAGCCCTGATTCTAAACGATATTAGTACCGGAGCCCAGAACGACCTGGAAAGGGCCAGCAGTATCGTACGAAAAATGATTACCGAATACGGCATGTCGGAAGAATTGGGGCCTATTACCTTTGGCCATAAGAGCGAGGAAGTATTCCTGGGACGGGACATCTCCCGGGACCGCAACTATTCTGACGCCATTGCTTATGCTATAGACAAAGAGGCCAGTGCCTATATTGAAAGCAGCTATCAAAAGGCCGAAGATATACTGAACGAAAACATGGACAAACTTCATGAGGTGGCTGCCCGCCTGATGGAACAGGAAACCATGGAAGCCGAAGAATTTGAAAAAATCATGGGCGGCCCGAAAAATGGAACAACAGAAGCCTAGTAAAAATTGGTGGTGACAGGGGACGGTTCCTCTGTCACCTCGGCACCTACAGGGGGTTGTTTGTTTATTACATAAACGAAACAACCCCTAAATTTTTATTATTTTGACAAGTTGGTGAAGGATTTTTAATACTGTCGTTTAATATAATACTAATACATGAGTTTATTAATTAAATTTGGGGTGAATGTTTTGAAAAGGGTAGAGTTACTGATAAATGATACTCTTTACCGGCAATACATGAATTACAACCTGGAAGAAGAGCGGGAGCCAAAATTTTGTCAGCATGATTTTAGCCATCACCTGGATGTAGCCCGAATTGCTTATATTTTGGTTCTGGAACATAATGACCTGAACTACTTTATAAAAGATAGTGGATTAAGCGGCAAATTAGCAGCCAAAGAAGTTATATATGCGGCTGGATTGCTGCATGATATCGGTAAATGGAAAGAATACCAGGAAGGAATTGACCACGCCTCATACGGAGCACGGATAGCAAGGGATATTCTAGCCCGGGCCTTTTTTAACCCCAATGAGGTGGAGATAATCTGCCGGGCTATTTATGAACACCGTAATATCAGCCGGGATATGAGTTTTCTGGGTGAGCGTCTGCACCGCTCCGATAACCTGTCCCGCATCTGCAGCGAATGCCCCGACCGCTCCCAATGTCCCAAGGCAAAATATAAAGAAATAAACATCAGCGGTTTCGAGTATTAATACCCACAGGAGGTAATCGATTGCCTGGAAGCCATGTAATATTAATTCATAACGAGCAGGAGGCCAGGAGGGTTCTGGAAGAAATCGGGGTGGACCCGGGAGCCTACCCCTACCTCTTACCCAAGGCCAGCTTTCACTGTATCAAACTAAAAGATATTTCTTTTCGGGGTGCCAACATCATTAAGCAGGAAATGCTGTCCAAGGGCGGCGAAGCGGCCATACCCCGTCAGGCCCTTAATGGTGAAGGTTCCGGTGATGTGCTGCTGATGGGCACCTTAAAACATTATCGCCTGTTGCTGCGTAAACTTAAGGTACAACCCTTTGGCCTAAAAAAAGTGGCGGCAGAAATAGAAAGTATACTGGCGGGATTAGAGCCCAAGCCGCAAACTATAGAATTACCCCATGGAAAAAGCCTAAAAGTGGGCGAACGTACCCTGATAATGGGAATCCTGAATATTACTCCCGATTCCTTTTCTGATGGCGGAAAATATCTTAATCCCGATCAAGCGGTAAAACGAGCCCGGGAAATGATAGACGAAGGTGCAGATATCATAGATATTGGTGCTGCCTCCTCCCGGCCAGACTCCGTAATGGCCGGGGAAGAAGAAGAAATACAGAGGCTCTTGCCAGTTATGGAGAGACTGGTAACAGAAGACATAATCATATCCATTGACACCTTTCGGGGAGAGGTGGCCCGGGCTGCCCTGGAAAATGGAGCCCAAATTATAAACGATATTGGCAGCCTGCAGCTTGATTCCCAATTACTGCCGGTACTGGTGGAAAAACAGGCCCCGGTAATCTTGATGCATAACCGTATGCAAATGCGGGCGGGGGAACCGTACCGGGATTTAATAGCAGATATTATAATTGAACTGGAAGATGCGATTGGACAGGCTGTGGATGCCGGACTTCCCGGGGACAAAATTATTATCGACCCCGGCATAGGATTTGGAAAAACCCTGGAGGAGAATCGTTTACTTTTAAAGCGCCTGGGAGACTTTTGTAGCCTGGGAAAACCAATTCTTATAGGGGCATCGCGTAAATCATTTATCGGACAAACTTTGGGTTTGGAAGTTAATGAGCGCCTGGAAGGCAGTTTGGCAACAGTGGCCATGGCCATTATGAATGGCGCAGATATTGTAAGGGTACACGATGTAAAGGCCAGTAAGCGGGTTGCAGCGATGACGGATGCGGTGATGCAGGAAAATGGATAGTATTATTGCGCGGGGTTTAAGTTTTAAGGCCTGCCACGGGGTATTAGAGAGTGAAAAAAATGTTCCCCAGCTATTCCAGGTAGACCTGGAGTTATTTCTTGATTTGCGGGCTGCAGGGCAGCAGGATGAGCTAAATCTCACTGTAGACTATGACCAGGTATATCAACTGGTGCAAAACATTGTCGAAGGCCCTTCCTGCAACTTAATAGAAGGTCTGGCTGAAAAAATTGCCCAGGCCCTGCTGAAAAAGTTTCCCCTGCAGGCCGTGGAAGTAACCGTTTATAAACCTGAAGCCCCGGTAACAGGAGAATTTCAATACTTTGCTGTTAAAATCCGGCGAATGAACAATTAGACGTACCCATAGGGCACACTGATGCTCCCTACGGTCGCTATTAAGGTAGCGGATTCGTTTAAGGTTAAAATAAAAAGAAAAACGGAGTTTTTCCACGATAATTCAAAATTCAAAATTAAGAATTCAAAATTAAAATACTATCTCTTTTAACACTTATTCACCAATATGCAATCAAATTAGGGTTTTTGTAGTAGAATCAATTATTAATTTCTTAATTTTCAGTAATTACTCCTTGCTCACATTGTAGCGATATGCTATTTTAAGGGTGAAACTGCTTATGATAAATATTGTTTATATAGGACTAGGTTCAAATATTGGAAATAAAGCCGGGCAAGTGCGACTGGCCCGGGAAATGATAGATAAGATAAGGGATTTGGAGGTCACTAGGGCTTCGTCCCTTTATTTGACTTCCCCCTGGGGAAACACTGAACAAGAGGATTTCGTTAATCAGGTTATAGAAGCTCGGACCGGACTGTCAGCAGTGGACTTGCTCTACCGGTTACAGGAAATTGAAATTAAATTGGGCCGCCAGCGGAACGTAAGATGGGGCCCCCGTAGTATAGATCTGGACATTCTTTTATATGGTGATGAGATAATTCACTTGCCGGAATTACAAGTCCCTCATCCTCATATGCGTGAACGGTTGTTTGTCCTGATACCACTTGAGGAAATAAATCCAGGGTTGGTATTTCCTGAAGATGGGGTCAAACTCGAGGAGGTGTTGATTAACGCTTTAGACCGAGAAGGAAACAGAGGAATTAGAAAAATATAGGGGTCTCCCGCCGATACTGGAATTCATTGGAAGTTTCGCCTGTATCCCTTAAGGAACAGGACGAAGCATTTTTAGCAACTGATGAGTTGATTACCCATATCCTCAGAGGGGGTTATAAGATGGATAAAAGGATAGGCATCATCGGGGCGGGAGTTGTAGGAACGGCTGTTGGGGTGGTACTCAAAAACAAGGGCTATGAGATTACGAGTGTGTATGATATAAAATTCGAATCTACAAAAGAGCTTGTGGAACGGATTGGATGTACCGCTTTTACATCACCTCAAGAAGTTTCTCGCTCGGCTGATATCTTATTTATAACTACGTCGGATACGGCTATCGAGGGCGTTATCGATAGCCTGGCGGATATAGGCGCTTTTTACGCCGGACAGATAGTAGTCCATATGAGCGGGGCCCAGTCTTCGGAAATTTTAGACCGGGCCCAGGATTTTGGCGCCCAAGTTTTGTCCGTTCATCCCTTGCAATCATTTGCCAACGTTGAACGGGCTGTTGAAAACCTTCCCGGATCCATTTTCAGTATTGAGGGAGATCGGGAAGCATATGATACTGCTGTTTGTATTGTAGAATCCCTGGGGGGAGAATACTTTTTTATTGATCGCAAGGCCAAGCCCCTGTACCATGCCGGGGCCTGTGTGGTTTCCAATTATTTGGTCACAATCATTGATTTTGGTATTAAATTACTGGAGTCTACCGGAATTCCCAGGCAGGTTGCCAGCAGGGCTCTGTTGCCGCTCATTAATGGCACAGTCAACAATGTGGAGAATGTAGGTATTCCCAAAGCCTTGACCGGACCTATTTCCCGGGGTGATTTAAGCACCATATTAAAGCATCTTGACTGTTTGCAAGAGATGGCTCCAGAGCTTATGAAGCTGTACAGTTGGCTGGGATTTTATACTGCCCAGATTGCGGTCGAAAAGGGTACTATAAACCAGCAAAGCATGGAAGAGTTTCAACAGGTATTTATGCAACAACTCTCAAAGATTGTCAGCGCCAGTTAAGTTGGCAGTCCTAAAGGAGGTTATATACCATGGCTAGAGTTACAACAGCGACCCTAAGAGACAAAAAGGCTAAGCAGGAAAAAATCAGCATGCTTACCTCGTATGATTATTCTACTGCCGGTCTGGTTGACCAGGCAGGCCTGGATATGATACTGGTGGGCGATTCACTGGGGATGGTGGTTCTAGGGTATGAGAATACCCTGGCGGTTACCATGGATGATATGGTTCATCATACCCGGGCAGTAGTAAGGGGCACTAAAAATGCAATGGTAGTAGCAGATATGCCTTTTCTTTCTTACCATGTTTCCACTGAAGAGGCAGTTCGCAACGCCGGTCGTTTTATCCAGGAAGGTGGTGCCCAGGCAGTAAAACTGGAAGGCGGAGTCGAGAGAGTAGAAGCGGTAAAAGCTATTCTCGATGCCCAGATTCCAGTGATGGGACATATAGGTTTAACCCCCCAATCAGTCAACCAGTTTGGTGGCTTTAAGGTACAGGGGAAAGACCTGGAAACTGCACGCAAACTCTTGCGTGATGCTCAAGCTCTGGAAAAAGTAGGAGTATTTTCCATGGTGTTGGAAGGTGTTCCCACCGCCCTGGCTAAAAAAGTAACCGAAGAGGTGTCAGTGCCTACTATTGGTATAGGTGCAGGACCATACTGTGACGGCCAGGTGCTGGTTATCAATGATATGCTGGGCATGTTCTCAGGACATATTCCCAAATTTGTTAAGAAGTATGTCGACCTGCAGCCCCTGATTATGGAGGCCTTAAAAGCCTACAAAAAGGAAGTTGAGGAAGGCACTTTCCCCGGTCCTGAACATGGTTTCACCATATCTGATGATGTGCTGGATAAACTATACTAATCTGCTATGCAACTAGGCACGCAAATGGGGTTGTGGTTAATTCTGTAATAAAGAGAAATGCGTATGCATTTCCGCAATAATTTAAAATTTAAAATTCTTAAATTTAAAATTGGAATCAGTCGGGCAGGTTCATGGCCTGCCCGGCCTTAACAAATATTACGAGGGATGTTATGGAAGTAATCAGTAGTATTAACAAGATGCAGGAATGGTCACTACAAGCGCGTAAACAAGGTAAAAGCATAGGGCTGGTACCTACCATGGGCTATCTTCACGATGGCCACCTGTCACTGGTGCGGGAAGCAAGAAAAAACTGTGATGCGGTAATAGTAAGCATATTTGTAAATCCCCTGCAATTTGGACAGGGTGAGGACTTTGAAGAATATCCCCGGGATCTCACCCGGGATAGTGCCCTGCTGGAAGCAGCAGAAGTAGATGCGCTGTTTGCGCCTTTGGCCCGGGAAATGTACCCGATAGGGTTTAGCAGCAGTGTTGAGGTAAATGGTGAAATTACGGAAAAAATGTGCGGTGCATCGCGGCCGGGGCACTTTAAAGGAGTCACTACCGTTTGTACCAAACTTTTTCACGCCTGTCTGCCCGACATGGCGTTTTTCGGGCAAAAAGATGCCCAGCAGCTTTTGATTATTCAAAAAATGGTAAGAGAGCTTAATTTTCCTCTAAAAATTGTTCCGGTGCCGATTGTTCGGGAGGAGGACGGGCTCGCCCTGAGTTCGCGCAACGTTTACCTGGAGGGTGTACAGCGACAGGAAGCCCTGGTTCTGATTAAAGCCCTGAAACAGGCAGAGGAACAAATTAGAGAGGGAGAGAGGGATATAGAAAGGCTGACAGCTGATATCAAAGCAACCATTGCAACCAGTCCCCAGGCCGAGATAGATTATGTGGAAATCTTAAACGGCGATAATCTTTCTGAGTTAGAAAGAGTTGAGGGACGGGTATTGATTGCGCTGGCAGTTAAGTTTGGTAAAACTAGATTAATTGATAACCTGTTGGTGGAGGTGTAAAATCAGGTGCTTCGTTACATGCTAAAATCCAAGATTCACCGTGCCGTGGTTACCGATGCGTCATTAAACTATGTAGGCAGTATTACTATTGATAAGGACTTGATGGATGCAGCTGATATAGTGGAGAATGAGAAAGTAACCATAGTAAATAATAATAATGGTGAACGCTTTGAAACTTACGTTATTGAGGGGGAACGTGGTTCCGGAGTGATTTGTTTAAACGGAGCAGCAGCTCGCCTGGTGCAAAAGGGTGATGTGGTTATTATACTTACCTATACTATTTTGAAGAATGAAGAGTGCGCTAACCACAAGCCCAGGCTGGTATTCGTTGGGGAAAATAACAGCATCAAAAAAGTTTGCCAGGGTCGCTACGAGTAAGTCCCAGGGGGACAGTTCCGTTTGACTTAAGTTATGTAAACTGTAATAAGGAGAAAAACGGAGTTTTTCTGCGATAATTCAAAATTCAAAACTAAAAATTCATAATTAATAATAAGGAAGTTGTAATAATGACATTAGAATTACGGGATTTCATAACCCGTAGGAAAAGGGAACTTAATGCCCTGATACTGGCTCATTTCTACCAGTTGCCGGAGATACAGGATATAGCCGACTATGTGGGGGATTCCCTGCAGTTAGCCCGGCAGGCGGCAGAAACTGAGGCTGATGTTATAGTTTTTTGCGGGGTAAGCTTTATGGCGGAAAGCGCCAAAATATTAAGCCCCGATAAAATGGTTCTGCTGCCCGAAATTAAAGCCGGTTGCGCCATGGCTGACATGGTTACGGCTGAGGATTTGAGAAGCCTGAAGGAAAAACATCCCGGGGCAGTAGTAGTTTGTTATGTTAATTCTATGGCTGCAGTCAAGGCTGAGAGCGATATATGCTGCACATCGGCTAACGCTGTAAATGTGGTTAAATCGATACCGCAGGATAAGACGGTTATTTTTGCACCTGACCGCAACCTGGGGGCCTATATCCAAAGCCAGACCGGGCGGAAAATGATACTGTGGGAAGGGTGCTGTCCGGTACATGATGAATTAAACGGAGAAGAAGTCAGGGAACAGATGCGGCTGTATCCCGGGGCTAAAGTAGTAGTACACCCGGAATGCGCGCCAGATGTGATTGATTTGGCCGATGCCGTTCGTTCCACTGCCGGCATCTTAAACTATGTTAAAAACAGCCCGGATAAAGAGTTTATTATCGGTACCGAAGAAGGCTTTATTTATACACTGCAAAAAAACTGCCCGGATAAGGTATTTCACCTCGCCCGGCAGCAGTTTCGCTGTGAAGACATGAAACTGACTACATTAGAGAAACTGGCAGTTTCCCTGGAACAGCTGCAATACCAAATAGAAGTCCCGGAAGACATCCGTCAGAGGGCTTATCTGACTCTTGAGAGAATGCTAAAAATTAATTAAGAATTTTGAATTTTGAATTCTTAATTAACGGGGAAATGCTTCGCATTTCTTTTATTGCACTAACGGTTAGAGGTTAAGCCTAAAATAAAGAGAAATACGAAGTATTTCAACCATAATTAAAAATTAAAAATTAATAATTCAAAATTTCTTATTGGGGTTAAGGTAATATTTAAGGGAACGAGAATATTAATATGATTATTACCAGGTATATAGGGGTTCTTGACCGGGATACGCCGGTAATTAATACCGATTTTCTAATTATTGGCGGCGGTATAGCCGGCCTTTTTACCGCTTTAAAAGCGGTTGCCTATGGCAAAGTCGTAGTTTTAACCAAAAAAACAATTGAAGATTCCAATACGGGCCTGGCCCAGGGGGGAATTGCTGCTGCTGTGCATGAGGAGGATTCCCCTTTTCTGCATTTAGAAGATACCCTGGAGGCCGGAGCCGGACTATGTGACATCGAAGCAGTAGATGTACTGGTAAGAGAAGGTCCCGACCGGGTGCGAGAGCTTATGGCGGCCGGAGCCCAGTTTGACATGAAAAATGGCAATGTTTCATTAACCCGGGAAGGTGCTCATAGCAGACCCCGTATCCTGCATGCCGCCGATGCCACCGGCGAGGCCATTCGTAAAGCCCTGGTCAAACGCTGCGAAGAAAACCCGGATATAAACATTATTGAGGATCAGTTTTTAATAGATGTACTTACCGGTAATATGGGCCGCGAGTGTTACGGTGCTCTGGTTTACGACAGCAACAGTCAATCCCAGCTGCTCTATGCCGCCCGGGCTACTATAATTGCTACCGGGGGAGCGGGGCAATTATATAAAAATACTACCAATCCTGATGTTGCTACTGCTGATGGCATGGCCGCCTGTTTTCGGGCCGGCTGCCGCATTAGTGATATGGAATTTATCCAGTTTCATCCTACCGTACTTTTCAGCCGCGATACCCAGCGTTTCCTTATTTCCGAGGCAGTTCGGGGAGAAGGCGGACTGCTCTATAACTCGCAGGGGGAGAGGTTTATGCACAAATACCACCCTCTGGAGGAATTGGCTCCCCGAGACGTGGTATCACGGGCTATTCTTAATGAAACCAGCATTGCCGGTACTGAATACGTTCATTTAGATATGACTGTTATACCGAAAGCTACTACCCGCTTTCCTAACATATATCGTACCTGTTTGCAGCGGGGTGTTGATATCGAAAAGGACTATGTACCAGTTTCCCCTGCTGCTCACTATACCATGGGGGGAATCGGAACCAACACCCATGGCGAAACCGACATTTACGGCCTGTACTGCTGTGGCGAAGCGGCCTGCACCGGAGTGCACGGGGCCAATCGTCTGGCCAGCAATTCCCTGCTGGAAGGCATTGTCTTTGGCCAGCGCATAGTGGATAAAGTTGAAGACATACTATATCGCCGGACCGTTAAAGTGGATGAAATATTCCGCGACTTTGACCATAGCTGGGTTTATGTGCCTACGGACGAAAAATTGGAGCCCATAGAAGCCAAACCTGCCCTACAGGAAATAATGTGGGATTATGTGGGTATAATACGAAACGAGGATAGCCTTAAGAAAGCTAACCAACAGGTGGAATACTTGTATAACAACCTGGCCCGCGGTAAGGACCCGTTGGCTTACTATGAAGTAATAAATATGCTAACCGTGGCCCGAATCATTATCCAGGCAGCCCTCTGGCGCCAGGAAAGCCGCGGCGGCCATTTCCGCTCCGACTACCCCGAGCGCGACGATGTCAGATGGCTGAAACACACCAGCTTCGTCAACTGTTAGAAAAATCCGCGGAAATCCTTATAGAATCCGCGCGAGCGAAGCAAGCCCGCGTCTATTTTGGAGGTTTTTAATGGAATATATCGGATTAAACGAATTGATTGACCGGGCCTTACAAGAAGATATTGGGCATGGGGATATAACTACCGAAAGCCTTATTCCTGAAGGGATGCAGGCCTCCGGGGTTTTTGTGGCTAAAAGTGCCGGAATTTTAGCCGGTATCAATGTATCCCGGGCAGTTTTCCGCTACCTGGAATCAGGCATTACCTTCGAAACTTTTAAAACCGATGGCGATACCCTGGCTGCAGGGGATGTTATTGCCCGGGTTACCGGAAAAGCCGCCACCCTTTTAACTGGAGAAAGGGTAGCCTTAAATTTCCTCCAGCGTCTTTCCGGGATTGCCACCAAAACACGCCGTATGGTAGAACTTATAAAATACCTGCCCGCCGAGCTGGTTGATACTCGCAAAACTACTCCCGGACTGCGAGTTCTGGAGAAATATGCAGTGGCCGTAGGTGGTGCCCGTAATCACCGCTTCGGTTTATATGATGGGGTAATGATAAAGGATAACCATATAAAAGCGGTAGGTAGCATAACTGGGGCAGTTTCCGCTGCCCGCCAAAAAATCCCTCATACCATCAAAGTAGAAGTAGAAGTAGAAAACCTGGAACAATTAGAGGAAGCCCTGCAGGCAAGGGCCGATATTATCCTGTTGGATAACATGGATATAGAACAGATGAAAAAAGCAGTAGAAATTACCGCAGGCCGTGCACTCCTGGAAGCATCCGGTGGCATTAATGAAGACACCCTGGCAGAAGTAGCTAAAAGCGGTGTAGACTTCATCTCCTCCGGAGCCCTGACCCACTCTGCCGTAAGCCTTGATATCAGTTTTAACCTGACCGAAACCTGGTAAGATGTTCTCCTTGGCAGATTGTTAACCATAATATAAAATAGAGGTTAACAATACAAGAGGAGCAATTTAATGAAAATTTCTACCCGGGAAATAGTAATGGCAGCAATGTTTACTGCCATCATGTGCGTTATTACCATCATGGTACGGATATTTCAACCAGTTGTGGTAATACCCTTTAGCCTGCAGCCTCTGGTCATGTTGCTGGCAGCCTATCTCTTATCGCCCCGGGCCGCCTTTTTAAGCATGTTGGCCTATTTATTACTGGGCTTAATCGGACTGCCGGTATTCTCCAGTCCCCCTTATGGTGGTCCTGCCTATGTGCTGGTACCCAGTTTTGGTTTCCTGCTGGGATTTCCCCCTGCTGCCTGGCTGCAATCACATCTGATTAAAAAAAGCACCATGGTAAATTTTATACTGGCAGGCCTGGCGGGAATACTTGTTTACTATGCTATCGGTCTGCCCTATATGTACCTAATTTTAAATTTTTACTTGAAAAACAGTATTGATATTCTAAAAATAATCCAGATAGGATTTATCCCTTTCATAACCCTGGACCTGGCCAAGATGGTGGCAGCAGCCCTCCTGGCCCGTAAACTAAGTACCAGATTGTAACGTAATTCTGTAGGGGCGAACCCGAGGGTGACAGGGGACGGTTCCTGTGTCACCTTAAGCTTAAGGTGACACAGGAACCGTCCCCTGTCACCCCTCAATTAATCTAAGCTTGTACCTGGCGGGTTTGGAGGGTAGTATAGATAACAAGAGATAAGCGAGGAATATGATTTACATCGAAACTACCGCTACTACTAAGAGGAGGAAAATACGATGATACTGGTATTCGATGTTGGTAACACTAACATGGTGGTCGGGGTTTATCAGGAAGATAAACTCCTTACTCATTGGAGAATTCGCACTGATACCCTGCGTACCTGCGATGAATATGGGATGATAATCAAGGCCCTGTTTGACTACCAGCAAATAGAAATGAAAAAGGTAAAAGCAGTAGTAATTTCCTCAGTAGTACCCTCACTAATGGCGGAACTGGAAGGGCTAAGCTATAAGTATTTCTCCTGCCGTCCCCTGGTAATAGGGCCGGGGGTTAAAACCGGACTGGCCATAAAATATGAAAATCCGCGCGAAGTAGGGGCTGACCGGGTAGTGAATGCCGTGGCCGCCTATCATAAATATGGAGGACCGCTGATTATTGTGGACTTTGGCACGGCTACTACCTTTTGCGTGGTTAATGAACAGGGAGAATACCTGGGTGGTGCCATAGCCCCCGGGATAGCCGTAGCCAGTGACGCCCTGGTAGCCAAAGCAGCCAAACTGCCCCGGGTTGAGCTGGTAAAACCCCGCACCCTGATTGGCAGGAACACCGTTGCCAGCATGCAGGCTGGAATTATTTATGGCTTCGTGGGGCAGGTTGAAGGTATAATCAACCGCATGAAAAAAGAAATTGAAGGTCGCTGTAAGGTAGTAGCAACGGGTGGCCTGGCCAAGGTAATTGCCCAGGAAACTGATGTTATTGAAATCGTCGATGATTTTCTTACCCTGGAAGGACTACACTTAATTTATGAAATTAACCGGGGGTAATAATGTTTAAAATAGGTCATGTAGAAATTTCCAACCGGGTAGTGGCTGCACCTATGGCCGGCGTAAGCGACCGGGCTTATCGGCATATGGCTCAATTATTCGGCTGTGGTTTAATTTTTTCGGAAATGATTAGCGACATGGGCCTGATTTATGGACAGGCCAAAACCCGGCAACTGGCCGAGCATAACGGAGATCGGCCTCTGGCCTTGCAGATATTTGGTTCTCAATTGGAACCCATGGTAAAAGGTGCTCAAATCCTGGAAGAGCTGGGGGCTGACCTCATAGACATAAACATGGGCTGTCCCACTCCCAAGATAGTTAAAAACGGTGAAGGGGCAGCCCTGATGCTTAACCTTCCCCAGGCTCGCGAAATCATTAGGGAAATTGTCCGGGCAGTCCAGGTTCCAGTAACAGTTAAAATGCGCAGAGGTTGGAATGATGAGGACAAAACCTGTATTGAACTGGCCGGTATAGCAGAGGCAGAAGGGGCCAGCGCTGTAACCCTGCACCCCCGCAGCCGCTCCCAGTTTTTCTCCGGGCATTCCGACTGGGAAATGATAAAGATAGTTAAAAAAAATCTCACTATCCCGGTAATTGGTAATGGCGACGTCTGGAGTGCAGATGATGCCCTGAAAATGATGGAAGAGACAGGATGCGACGCGGTTATGATAGGTCGGGCTGCCCTGGGCAACCCCTTTATATTCAGAGAAACTGCCGAACTACTGGAGCACGGACACCGTATTTCTCCTCCTACTATCGAGGAGCGGATAGCCGCTGCCTATCAACACCTGGAACTGGCCTGCTCCTATAAAGGAGAAACTGTTGCCATACGGGAAATGCGTAAACACCTGGCCTGGTATACCCGGGGTATGCGCGGTGCTGCCCGTATCCGTGAAGAAATAAACCGTGCCACCAATCGCGCCCAAATTGATTCTATCCTTAACCACCTGTTATCTTATTAGACTTTCACGGTTCCGTACTCTCCATAACTGCAGCGTTAGAATCACCCATCGTCACATCTCTCTGGCATAGATTCTGTTAACCTGTAGGGGCGAACCCGTGTGTTCGCCCGCGGGTAGCCGGACAGGAAGCAGAGGGACTGTCCCCGTGTTTGCCCGGGCTTAACCACAAAAACGCACATCTATTTTCTTATTAACCCGTCATGTCCGGAGGACGTACCCTGAAGGGCACACGGCAACCACCAATGAAAATGTAAGCACGTAATCTGTAGGGGCGGACCCATGTGTCCGCCCGCGGGATTGCAGTGGTCGGCCGGGCAGACACACGGGTCTGCCCCTACAAAAAACTATAGAATTAATCTGCGGAAATCCTGATATAATCCGCGCGATCCGCGTGAATTAAAATCTATTTTCTAATTAGCCTTTTACGATTGTTTCACGTGAAACTATGTGTCTCCAAGAGAATCATTAGTACCTGCCGGACATAAGTTTTCTATTTATCCAAGTTATGATATACTTCATGTGAAAATTATTAAGGGCAGAGGAGATTATCATGAAAGATACAGTTATGCTTATAGCATTATATAATCAGCGGGCACTGGGGGTTAGATACCTGGCCGAAGCCCTTAAGAAAAACGGATACAAAGTTATTACGGTTTTTTTCAAAGACTTTAACAGTATCTCGCCCAGCAAAGTATCGGAAAAAGAAATGCAATTGCTGGTTGAGCTTATAAATAAAACCGAACCTTCATTTATAGGCTTAAGCGTAATGTCTTCCCTTTATTTGGAGTCAGTCTATCTGGTAAATGAATGTATAAGGAAAAACTTCAACCTTCCAGTGGTATGGGGGGGAGTTTACGCATCTTTATTTCCCGGCCATGCGTTGGAATATGCCGATTATGTCATTCGCGGTGAAGGCGAGGAAGCTATGGTGGAATTGTTTGACACCTTGCGGGAAGGAAAGGACCCCGCGCAGCTGCAAAACCTGGCTTATAAGGACAGCGACGGGCAATTAGTAGTTAATGATGTCAGGCCCATAGTTGATGTAGATGAACTCGGATTCCCGTCAGTTGGGGACCAGGGCCATTACTATATCCATGATGATAAAATTACTGCCGGCGATCCGCAAATGGGTGGCTTTACCTACGAATTAACCGCTTCCCGGGGATGCCCTTTTAAGTGTTCCTATTGCAGTTCGATTAATTTACGCAGGATATATAAGGGTAAGGGAAAATACGTACGCTTTCGCAGCGTAGATAGCGTCATGGCAGAATTAAACCAGGCCAAAAAAGCCCTGCCCCACTTAAAAGTAATTCATTTCTGGGACGAAATATTTTCCAATGAAGCCGGTTGGGTGGAAGAATTTAGCCAACGCTACCCCCGGGAGATTGGCATTCCTTTTAGAGTCTGGGGGCACCCCTTAATGATTAACCACCGTATAATCAGCAACCTGGTGGAAGCCGGGCTCTACCAGATCGTGGTAGGAATACAGAGCGGCTCCCCCCGCATTCGTAAAGAAGTATTTCACCGTAATGAATCTCAGGAAGAAATCATCAAATGTAGCCAGGTTCTAGCCGAATGCAAGGTGCCCAAGGTAATCTATGACTTTATGATCCATCACCCCTTTGAATCACTGGAGGAACTGAAAGAAACATACCGCTTATGTTTGGAGCTAAAACCTCCTTTTGAACTGCAAATACACGGTCTGCATTTTCTCCCCGGTACGGACATTGTACAAATGGCTTTGGATGCCGGATATTACTCCTGTGAAGAAATGAATGCCAAAATGTATGGGAGTCTGAAAGAACAGTTTGAAAGCTGGTACTGGGATGTATCCGCATCCGAAAATATTGATGAAATTACCTGTTGGACAAGTATGATATTCCTGACTCAGTTCCCCTCCTTGCGCACAATGCTTAAGAAAATGGAAAGCAATCTAGAGCATAATAAGGGATTGAATAACATTTACCGCTTACAGCTCATCATGAATAAAGTACTCAAGTTCCGTAACCTCGCCCAAAAAGCCATACTGGTCGTAAAACCATAATCCCCCTGCACCAGATGGGAGTGGTCCGGAGCCACTTCCATTCATAAGCTCTCGTACTAATCCCTGTTCAGGTGGGGATGTCCGGGGGACCCTCTTCATAATCTCTTGTGCTAACCTAAGCAACCTGTGTAGGCGGGAGTGGTCCACAGGACTATCCCTGTTCGTAGTCTCTTGTGCTAACTTAATCAACCTGTATAGGCGGGAGTGGTCCACAGGACTATCTCTGTTCATAATCTCTTGTGCTAACTTAATCAACCTGTATAGGCGGGAGTGGTCCACAGGACTATCTCTGTTCATAATCTCTTGTGCTAACTTATTCAACCTGTATAGGTGGGGGTGGTCCGAAGGACCACCCCCGGTCATTTTCCCTTGTACTAACTTATTCCCCATGGTAAAATAAACAAAAAATTGTACACAATATTGTGCGCAAGGAGTTGTCTATGGAATTTTTTCGTATTCAACATAAGATTATAAGCTGGGAAAAAATTGACAAAACTTTAAAAAAGGCTTTAAACATGAGAGCCCGGGGATTTTCCCAGCAGGAAACTGCTGACCGTCTGAATTTAGACCGTACTTTTATCTCCCGCCTGGAAACCCTGGGGGAACTGCGCAAAGGTCAGTCCATAGCCTGCATAGGTTTTCCTATTTTAAATAAGGACGAGGTTCGGGAAATACTGGAAAATGAAGGCGTTGATTTTATCCTCTTAATGAGCGAAGAGGAGCGCCAGGACTTCATCCACCATCGCAGCGGTAAGGAACTGCTCAATGAAATAATGGACCTTACTGCCCGGGTACGCTCCTATGAGGTAGTTATCTGCATAGGCTCAGATGAACGCCTGAAGTTGATGGAAGGGGTCCTGGATGGGCAGGTAATATCCATAGAAATAGGTACTTCCCCGATTACCGAGGATAAATGGGTAGACCCCACAGAACTAAGAAAAATCCTGCGCTCCATCAAATCCGCCCGATAGAAAGTTAGGAGTTAGAAGTGAGGCGTGCGGAGTAAGGCATAAAGGCGAACATGGGGACTGTCCCCGTGTTCGCCCGGGATTAACCATAAAAACACACAAGAACCGTCCCCTTGTGTGTATGACGCGGACGGACGCGGATTCAATCAGGGTTAAAATAAAGAGAAAAACGGAGTTTTTCTACGATAATTCAAAATTCAAAATTAAGAATTTAAAATTAACCACCGCACTCTGTTTTAAGCAGTTTATTGACAATAATTCCTTACCAATTCCGCGTGATCCGCGTCTATTTACAATTTAAGGGAGGTTAAATATGAAACGTGTTGTAAGTGTTAGCCTGGGTTCAGCCAAACGTGACCATGCCTTTGAAACCGATTTCATGGGCGAGCATTTCCTCATTGAGCGCATCGGCACCAACGGAGATTGGGATAAGGCCATAAACCTGATTCGAGAACTGGACGGGAAAGTAGATGCTTTCGGTATGGGAGGCATTGACCTTTATGTCCATTTAGCCGGTAAACCCTATGTAATCAAAGACGCCAAAAAACTAATCGCTGAAGCCCGCAAAACCCCAATGGTGGACGGCAGCGGTCTTAAAAACACCCTGGAACGCAAGTGCATCATGGACATTCAAAAAGATGGAATTCTGGACCTGCGGGGAAAGAATGTCCTCATGGTATGTGGGGTGGATCGTTTTGGCATGGCCGAAGCCTTTGAAGAAGTAGGGGCTCGACTCACCCTGGGCGATTTTATCTACACGGTAGGAATTCCCATGCCCTTACATTCACTTAAAACCCTGAAAATAGCCGGGCGCATAGCAGCCCCGATAATAGTCAATATGCCTTTTGATAAACTTTATCCAACTGGAGATCAGCAGGATGTCATAATTCCCAAGCATTCAAAATATTATTATGCAGCGGATATTTTAGCCGGAGACTTTAACTATATCCGCCGCTATCTGCCGGATAAACTGCAGGGACAGATAATTATTACCAATACCACCACCAGTGATGACATGAAAATGCTAAAAGAGCGGGGGATTAGCAAAGTGATTACTACCACACCAGATATGGGAGGCCGGTCATTTGGCACCAATGTGATTGAAGCCCTGATGGTAGCGATTATGAAGCGGCCCTTGGATCAAATCTCCCCGCAGGATTACTACAACATGCTAAAGGAGCTGGACATGAAACCAGGGGTGGTAGACCTGGAGAAAATGGATGCTTGATCTGGATTTTGCCTTCTTTAAACTAAACAACGATGAAAAACAGGGTCTATTTTACCGGAAATATTTTCTTAACCGGCTAGGCCCGGTTTTTTTTTCCCCCCGGGTGGAAAAACTAATTCAACTCAATGATCTTAATTTCACCGGGTGCCAGATAAGCATGCCTTTGGGAGCAGGTAACATGGAGCTCATAGAGCCGGAAAAACAGAAAACCATGCTGAAACGTTCCACTGAAATTGTGCAGAGCTATCAATTACCCAGCATGGCCGTGGATCGCCGCCTGAAACAGCAATTGCTTAAATTATCCATAGGTTTTCCGCTGGTCTTTGGGGATAATTTTATCAAGGCTCTGGCCGCCGCGATAACGGTCCGAATACTTTCCCGGCGGGAAATAAAGCGCATAATCATGGTGGGCGAAGTGGAAGATTATGCCGAGTTCATCAGTGGTATCAGCCTTTGCGGAATTCCCCTTTCCATTCAAACCATGTTCCCGGCTCAGTATGAGGTAATGACCTACCGTTTGCTTTATGAGCAGGGCTATGCCGTAAGCACCAGCCTTTTAAATCCGCATAGCTGGGAGCCGGGGGATTTAGTTTTTGTGTTTGACCCTCTGAGGGAAGGGTTGGCGGTTGCTTTTCCCCGGGCCTGCTGTATCCAGCTCACAGATAACGTCTGCGGCCTGGCCCCGGAGCTGGAGGCTAAATTAAGCCGGAACGCTTTGGCAAGCAGCCTTTATAATCTGGCCCCGATTATGGAAACTTGTATGCTAAGGGAAGCAGGAATTTTATCGCCGGGTGGAGAACAAATAAGGGCAAATGAAGCTAACGGGAGTGAAGGAAATATTTTCCTAACCCTGCAGCAAGTGGGCGATGAGCTGGGTCTATGGGACCTCTTTCTTGACAAGGCTATATGAGCTACTTATAATACCATAAAGATAGCTGGCAGAGGCTAGATTTTTTTGTTATATGAAGTTTCAAAGCCGGGGGCTTAATTATAAGAGTTAGGGAGCGATGAGATGACCGAAGAAAAAGAAATTATTCTAACCAAGGAAGGCTTGCACAAGCTCGAAACCGAGCTGGAGCACCTCAAATCAGTACGGCGGGAAGAAGTGGCCGAACGAATAAAACAGGCGATAGCCTTTGGTGATATAAGCGAAAACTCGGAGTACGAGGATGCCAAGAATGAACAGGCCTTCATAGAAGGCAGAATCCTAACCCTGGAAAAAACCCTTAAGAATGCTCGTCTCATGGAGGAAACTGATATTCGCACCGATGTGGTTTCCCTGGGTTCAAAAGTCACCCTGCAAGAAGTCAAATCAAAACGGGAGGTTACCGTCCTGCTGGTTTCCTCGGTAGAGTCCAAACTAAAGGACGGCAAAATCTCAGATGAATCCCCGGTAGGTCGCGCCATCCTGGGCAAAAAAGTCAAATCCACCGTCCAGGTCGAAGCCCCGGCAGGAATTATTAAATATAAGATAATGAAAGTAGAAAAATAGAAAGAAAATTGACATTGAATTATGTATGAGGGAGTGTAGGGGCAGACCCATGTGTCTGCCCTGCAACCATTAACCTGGGGATATTCTTACTATAAGGTATAGAGCTGCTGACCCAGGGCGAACACATGGGTTCGCCCCTACAGGTTACGGGGCTCCCGTAAAGGAAACACATCAAGCTAAGGAAGTGTACAAATGTCAGAACAGGAACAAAATATCAACGAGCTTATCAAGGTGCGCCGGGACAAGCTGGGAGAATTACGCTCTGCCGGCATAGACCCCTTCGGGCAGCGCTTTGACCGTAGTACTGATGCTCTTAAAATCCAGGAGAATTTCGATGACCTGGAAGGCAGCACCGTAAAAATCGCCGGTCGCATTATGGCCAAAAGACGTCATGGCAAAGCCGGTTTTGCCAATCTCCAGGACCTTACCGGAAACATCCAGCTCTATTTTCGCAAGGATGACCTGGGCGAAGACAAATATGAACTATTTAAAAAACTGGATATAGGCGACATACTGGGAATCGAGGGAGAAGTTTTTCGCACCCAGAAGGGTGAAATCAGCATCCACGTGAGAGACATGGTTTACCTGTCCAAATCCCTGCATCCCCTGCCGGAGAAATGGCACGGACTTAAAGACGTGGAACTGCGCTATCGCCAGCGCTATGTTGACCTCATTGTCAACCCCGAAGTTAAGGAAGTATTTATTAAGCGCAGCCGCACCATCAAAGAAATGAGAAACTACCTGGATGAACGCGGTTATCTGGAAGTGGAAACCCCTATGATGCAGCCTATTGCCGGCGGTGCTACGGCTCGCCCCTTTATTACTTATCATAATGCCCTGGACATGGACCTCTACCTGCGTATTGCCCCCGAGCTTTACTTAAAGCGCCTGATTGTCGGGGGGCTGGAAAAGGTCTATGAAATAAACCGCAATTTCCGCAATGAAGGTATATCCACCCGCCATAATCCTGAATTCACCATGCTGGAAATCTACCAGGCCTATGGCGATTTTCAAACCATGATGGATTTAGCGGAGAACATGATTGCCACTGTAGTAAATAGAGTAAATGGCAGTATGATAGTAGAAATGGAAGGAGAGCATATTGATTTTACCCTGCCCTGGCAGCGCATATCCATGCTGGAGGCCATTGAAAAATATACCGGAGTTAACTTCACCAGCATCAAAAGCGATGAAGAAGCCCGGGCCGCAGCCCGCAGCCTGAACATGGAAATAGATGATAAAATTACCCGCGGTGAGCTAATTAATGAGGTTTTCGAGGAGTTTGTTGAACAAAAGCTTATCCAACCAACATTTGTTTATGGGCACCCGGTAGAGATCTCCCCGCTGGCCAAAAAGAATGCGACTAGCCCCGAGTTTACCGACCGTTTTGAGTTATTTATCATGCAGCGGGAGATAGCCAATGCCTTTTCCGAACTTAATGACCCCATAGATCAAAAAGAACGTTTTCAGAAACAGGTAGAAAAAAGAGCCCAGGGGGACAGTGAAGCCCACATGATGGACGAGGACTACATAAATGCCCTGGAATACGGCATGCCTCCGGCAGGCGGGATGGGAATCGGCATTGACCGCCTGGTAATGCTTATTACCGGCTCCCCCTCCATAAGAGACGTTATCCTCTTCCCCACCCTGCGTTCAAAAGAATAGCTGATAAAACAGACAGGGACGGTTTGCGGGCCGTCCTTTTTTGATTTTGAGGAATACTTTTCCAGGCCGACAATATATTGAAACAGATAAACACCGGACTATCAGGAGGAATATGGAACCAGGTATAGAAATATTTAGTTTATACTTTAACAAATGGGAGGGGGTAAAATTTCTGTATTGACTAATATCTACATGGGGAGGAATGTGTAAAAATGAATCATAGTTGGGTTAAAACACTTGCAGTAGTACTACTGCTGTTATTTTTTGCCGCTTCCACCGGTTCAGCTTATGCGGCCGATTTGCAACTCTATGTAAAAGAACCTACGGCCGGACAAGCTTCACCTTATCCGCTGGGTAAATCTGAACCAAAATTCGGCGCGTTGTTGGGTTCAACCTTCGATCGTGATAACAACCTTAATGGTACGTTGAGTAATGTGAAAAGCGCATATGGTAAATCCTATTCCAGTGCTTTAATATATGTTGACTGGGGCGAGCCCATACCATATCTGATCGATGATGTAACAAATAATAATGCCAGTCTGCAGTTATCTATAGAGCCAAATCAAGGGCTGCAAGCCGTAAACGACAACCAGTATTTAAGACAACTGGCCCGACAACTTAGGGAGTTCGGCAATCCCGTTTTCCTGCGTTTTGCCGGGGAAATGAACGGGGATTGGACTGCCTGGGGTATGCAGCCTGAGCTCTACAAAGAAAAATTTCGCCTGGTCGCGGATGTAATGCATCGGGATGCTCCCAACGTGGCCATGGTCTGGTCTCCTAACTATGTACCAGATGATAAACTGGACAGCTATTACCCGGGAGATGCCTGGGTAGACTGGGTAGGAATCAATGGCTACGCGGATTACTACTTTGTCGGTAATCCCCAGAATGATAATGCTGCCTGGACCTGGACGAAATTTTACCAGGGCCATAAAGCTAACCCCCTGACCAAGTTTAAAAAGATTTATAATGCCTATTCAGGGAAAAAACCAATTATGATTTCCGAGACAGGTGTAGCCTGGGCCAATTCGCGGCCTTACCAGGTGGTTGACGGCTGGGCGGCACAAACCCTGAAACAGGTTTACGGATACATACCCCTGCTATATCCACGTATAAAAGCCGTATACTATTTCAACTCGGGAATACCTCAGGATTTTAGTATTTATAATGTCTCCCAAAACAGTACCATGACTCAGGCCTATCGCGAAGCTATAGCCAGCCCATATTATCTGGATACTTATAATGGGCAGTCACCATTTTATTACTGTGCTCTGGGCAATCGCATCTATTCTGAAATTTGCGACCTGGCCTGCTATGTTGATGCCGGAGAAACTAATATCACAGCAGTTGAGTATTATGTTAACGGCCAGTTTATGGGTCGCAGCACCCGGATACCCTGGGACATAAGCTGCCGTTTCCCGGCCGGCGGTGGTAATGCGGTAGTTGAAGCCCGGGCACTTAACAGCGCCGGTGCAGTTGTGGCCCACAAATCTGTTAAGGCGTCGGTACCATCCAGCAAATCTATTAAAGTTACCCTGGACGGACAACAGCTCAGTTTTGATGAACCACCGGGTATGTTTAACAACCGGGTAATGATTCCTCTGCGGGCGGTAAGTGAACAACTGGGATTCCAGGTAAGTTGGGATAACAACCGGAAACAGGCTACGGTTCAGGGTAATGGTACATCTATGACCATATTGCTGGACCAGCAGCAATTCATAGTTAATGGCCAGACCCGGAATCCTGAAGTGGCAGGTAAACTGATCAATGGAAGGGTTTTGGTACCGGTGCGATACATTGGCGAAAATCTTGGTTTAAGAGTAAGTTGGGACGCAGCAACTAATACCGCTATCCTGACCAGGTAACAAACATGATAAACCCGGGACTTGCTCTGCGAAGCCCCGGGTTTTTTAATATTTCAATAACTGCATAACCATTTGGTCATTTATGTGGGCTTTTTCTTTTAAGCGGACAGCCTGCTCATCCAGAGTCTGTACCATTTCTTCATAATTATCCAACATTTCCTGCAGGATGTTAAAAAGCTCATCCACATCGAGGCTGTCGATATCGCCGGCCACCGGTTGCCCCACTGCGTCCAGGAAACTTCTCACCTTGGGGTCATATACCAGACCAATCATAGGAACCCTCTGGACTGCGGCAAATATCAGGGTATGCAGGCGCATGCTTATTATCACCCTGGTATGCCCGATAATACCCATCATTTCTTCTCCGGAATAGCTGCCCTGTATAGCAAAAGAAGGTTTCTGCATCAAAGCCCGGACCTGCTCAATGACCACCGCATCATTCGGTATGTGCATAGGCAGGAACAGGATATTACAGTCGAAATGGTCTATAAGCCTGTCGGCCAGCAGGGAAATCTTCCTCAGCCAGGCACTGCTGTTTTTCCATGGGCGCAGCGATATCCCAATCAAGGGACGCTGGAGCTCGATATTCTCATTCCGTAGTATCTGTTCCGCCTGAACCTCGCTGACTGCTTCCATGGTAAAGACGGGGTCAGCCGAGACCAGCACCTGAGGCCGCTTAACCCCCATTTCATACAACTCCCGGAAGGAATCCTTATCGCGCAAGGTAATAAAACTAACCCGATTTAATACCAGCCGGGTAAAAAAGCGGTTAAGCCGTTTTCGAACCGGACCGATGCCATTGGCATAAACCATAACCGGCCGCCCCAGTAACCGGGCCATAACAATAATCCCCAGGTAATAATACAGGGAGCGGCTGCTGGTTACATCCTGCAGGAGGGAACCCCCGCCGCTTAAAACCAGGTTACAGGATAACATTTCATAGATAATACTAAAAACATTAAAACGATTAACCGATTTGACCCTGAATTTCTCCCGGGTCTCAGACGGGGTACGGGAAAGAGCAACTATTTTAATATCCGGGTCCGCTTTTCTCAGGTTATTCACTATTGCTGCCAGAATGGCTTCATCTCCGCAATTACCAAGACCATGGTAGCCGGAGATAAGAATCTTCTTCATCCTGCATCACCCCGCTTACTTATGACCTGATAAATCTTTATATAACTTACTCATCTGCTCCGCCATCAGGTGCAGCGAAAAATTATCCTTAACTGTCTGCCGGCCTGCCTGGCCCATAGTTGCAGCTAATTCCCGGTTCTGATAGAGTGTGACCAGGGCAGAGGCCAGGCCGTCTGAGTCTCTGGCTTTCACCAGGATACCGTTCTCACCATCTCTTACTACTTCCGGGATACCACCTGCCCGGGAGGCTATACAGGGCCGGGCCATAGCCATAGCTTCCAGCAATACCAGCCCCAGCGCTTCCTCCAGGGAAGGCAGTACCAGAACATCAGCCAGGGCCAGGAAGGGTCGGACATCGGTTACACTTCCGGTAAAATAAACTACGTTTTCCAGGCCCAACTCCTTCACCAAAATCTGTAAAGATTCTTTTTGAGAACCATCTCCCACCATAAAAAGCTTTATATTAAATTCACTTAAATCCAAAGAAGAAAGCGCTGTAAGCAAATGTTTATGCCCTTTTACTTCTTCCAGACGGGCAACTACTACGGCTATAAACTCCTGCTTAAGCCCATATTTTTCCCTGAGCATGCTGGTATCAGGTGAAACAGCATACCTTTCCGTATCTACCCCATTATATATCAGGTTTATACGCTCCCTGGGAAAACCCTGTTCATCAAGCTGCCGGGCAATAAAACCTGATACTGCCACCGCCTGATCACAAAGCCAGAGATTAACCCGGCGTTGAATACGCCATTGCAAACTATTTTCAGGATACACCGCTACCGGTGTATGGCGGGTATATACTATTTTAGCCCCTGCCATGCGGGCGGCCAGGCGTCCGGATAAACTGGCATGAGTATGAACAATATCAATATCATTTTCCTTAATAAACCTCAGCAAACTGAAAACAGCCTGCAGGCTGAATGACTGCTCAGCCACCAGTCCCGGAAGCTCTGCCAGCTGCACCGGTTTTTCAATCAATCCGGCCAGCCGGGAACCAGGGGGACAGGTAACAAACACCTTAAATTGGTCGGGGTCCAGCGCCCGGGTCAGCGATTGTACATAGATTCCGGCCCCGCCAATATTACTATCACTTATAACATGCAACAGCCTGATCATTTAACTCTCCTTACAAGCATTCCCGGAAAACCCTGCCGGTAGTAAACCCTGGTTCTCTTCCGGTTTTTCATCAGCGGCAGCAAACACCATATTATGCATAGCCATGATAAGCGCAATTACTGTCCAGAACAGCAGCAGAATTTTAAAATTATAAAAAGAATGTTCCATTAAACCATGGAAAAGAAAGCCGCTCAGACCCGCCAGGAAAGACGCCAGTATGGCTTTAATAACAATATTATGAGTCTGCAGAAGTGCGCTTAGTGCATGCTTAATGTTTACAAAAACTACCGTAAGGAACGACAGTAACCCTAAAATTCCGGTTTCTATCCACAGCTGCAGGTAAAGATTATGGGTATGGAAGGCAAATACCCCTTCCCGCATATAAAATTGATTATAAATAGCCGAGAAAGCATTGGTTCCCAGACCCACCCCGCTAAACCAGAAATCCTTTAACATATACAGAGCTGATTTCCATACAAAAGTCCGGTACATGATGGATGATTCACCCATATTGCCAATACTGGATAAACGGTTCATAAAGGTACCGGGAAGGTAATATACAGCTACTAAGAGGGCCAGGGCCCCTAATAATACCACTTTTCTATCCCGTAACAAACCAAAAACCAGAATTGACAGGGCCAGAGCAATCCAACCGGCCCGGGAATAGGTTAGCAACATACATAATGTCATTATAATGGTGCAGGTCATAAAAACCATTTTTTTAGCCCAATGCCGGGTAGTCCAAAACAATGCCAGGCTTAAGGGTATTACCAATTCCAGGTACTGGGCTAAAATATTAGGGTTATCCAGGGTACCGATAACCCGGGTTTTAATATCGGCAAAAAGTTCAGGGTCAGTCCAGCCTTCAGTATCAATAAATAAGCCGGCACCATACTGGTAGATTCCATACAGGGACTGCAAAGTTGCGGAAACAACCAGCAGGAATAGCAGTAAATACAGGAAACGTTTTTCTTTTACGGTATTGATAATAACCGGATAAAGGGCCAGATATAGTAACCATACCACCCCGGTCTTAAGGCTGCTTTGCGGAGTTGCTGAAAAAACCACTGCAAAAACCAGCACCAGGGCAAAAATGAACAGGTACAAAGCCAGAGGAGTGAGATTAAAACTGGCTTGCCCATTGAACAGCTTAATAATATAGGATAAAACCGTTAAAGCCACCAGGCCGACAGCCAGGGTGGCCGGGAGAAAAGGCAGGAATAAAACCAGCAGTATCAAGCCCGTTTCCACCCGCCAAAGAATCAGCAGGGCCAGCATCAGAGCCATAAACACTACAATACCTTTTATCGCTATGAAATTCAGGCCGATAACCAGAGCTGCGCCTGTTATAGCTATAGCTGCCTGTACCAGTGTATCAGTGTTGTCCTTCATATATGCTCCTCACCATCAAAATCACAAATCCAATTTATAACCCGGCTGATAATACTGCCGGACCAGATCTGCTGCCAATTACAGCCAACCGTGGTCAGCAGCAGGAAAAACAGTAACATCACTATACTGCCGAGTAAGCCCAGGGTCAGGCCGGGCTGTAATAAGAGGCGCAATACCACATCAGCGAAAAAGAATGCCACTCCAAAATAGCCCAACAGTCGAAGGGGTCTCCCCTGAGCCGGCCGGCTTAAATTCCTGGCAAATACGCATAATCGGCTGGACTCAATCCATTGCCCCGCCCAGTCGCCCGAAGCCCGGTTAATCCATAAGCTCATACGCTTCAGCATCCGCCAAAAACTGCTGCCCTGGGAGTAAACCGGATTAGTCTGACAGAAACATCGGGCAATCCGGCTGTTTAACAAATAAACCTGGTAAAGCCGGTCCAGCGCCGCCAGCAAATAATGAATACAGCTTTGCCCATAATAAATGGCCAAAAGCCTGGGCCCCCGTATTACAAAGGGCAAACTGCGGTGATTATCCATGTTTATTGAACTCCTGTTATATACGACTCGACTGCGAATTTCGGCCCCTTAAGGTCTATTTTGGAGCCTACCTTAGCATCTTTACTTCCCAGTTTCATATCTTCACTAAAAGGAGCATAAGCCTCTACCGTAATTATAATATTTATCTTACCCGGGACCTCAGATAAGACCCATTTGCCGTTTTGATCTGAGGCAGCTTCGGAATAAGGTTGGACCTCCTTATCAACAATTTTCCCAAAAACCTGGTTACTGCGCAGTTCCTTAATTTCACCGCCGACCTCTACTACATCAGCCGTGCACTGCGATACTTCCTTCACCATAAAAGTAATGATTGCCTTATCCCTGGGCCTGGTATCCTCTTCCAGGCGGTTGACAAAACCCATCTTATAGACTCCTCCGGCAACAGCCAGTATCAGCACCAGCAAAACGATAAAATCAATTACATTAATCCGCCCGAACAAAAACCCCTTTTCGTCTATCCATTTCATTACTGTCTCACTCCTAAACTTAAAATTGATTCATAAACCGCGGCAGTCTCCTCCGCCATAGCCTTGCTGGAGTATTCCTCTAAAATAAGCCCCCGGTTCCATTTACCCTGATTACGTAGTTCCGCTTCATCCAGCTCAAACACCCGGGCTATTTCATCGGCCAAAAGCCTGGGCGTTACCGGCTGGCTGAAACTGCGCCCGGTAAAATTATTCTCCTTTAATATCGGTACCTTATCAGGTTCCAGGAGACCGATAAAACTCCACCAGCCTGCAAGTACCACCGGTTTTTCACAGGCCATGGCTTCCATGGCCGCCCGGCTGATGCCTACAAAAACAGTGGCCATATTTACCAGTTGGGCAATATCAGTTCTTTTACCCAGCACATGGATTACGTTTCTGCCCAGGGCCTTATTTTTTTCCCGGGCATATTTCAGTACTTCCCTTAACCGGTTACCTGACCCGGCAACTACCAGGGCCAGGGGTGAATACTGCTTACTGAGCAGTTCCACTGCATCAATAAGGTGTAATACAACATCAGCCAACTGATTGTCCAACCTGGTTACACATACAATTTTGCGGCAATTCTCATTAAGGCCCAGTTCCCTGGCTACCGGCCCATAATCAACCTGAGGGGTAAAAACTTCTGCATCAATTCCATTATAAATTACCGTAATCTGGTCCGGATTAACCGCAAAAGTGCGGGTTAAATACTCCTTAATATCATTACTGACCGCTATAGTATATTCACCCCAGACCGAAAGCCACCTTAATAAGAAATTACTGCGAAAAGCAGCATGAGCAGTGGTAATGAAAGGAATGTGATAATACCTGCTGACAATATTACACAGAAAAGCGGGAATTCTGGCATGGGCATGAATCAGGTCTATCCTTTCTTGTTTAACCAGGCGGCACAGACGGCAGACAGACTGCATTGCCGTCAGTGGGTTCCTGGAAGTCAGGTTGACATGGTAATGTTTAATGCCATTAAGCCTGATTTGCTCTTCATATACACCTCCGTTAGAAGCGATTACTACCTTATAACCCATTTCTTGCAAATGCCGGGCCAAAACTACTGCATGAGTTTCCGCCCCACCTATATCAAGCCCCATCAAGGCAAGCAAAACAGTTGTTTTTTCCATGGTTTACCCCTCCTGGCGAATACGGTGTAAACGCTTCCCCAGTACATCAAAAAGGACGCCGGCTTCCTCATTTTTTAACATAAATGCCGTTAAGATATAAATGACTGCGCCCAGAGAAACTGCTGCACCCAGGTTAAGCAAGAGGTTAGCGTAATGATTGGCTAAATCCATCCATAAAAAATCCCGGTATAAATAAACCGCAATCCCCATTATTATAGCAGAAACGAAAACTTTATAAATCGATGTAAATGTCGCCTTTTCAATCAAACCCGGGATTAAATGTGATAACCGGATTAAGAGCATTCCGGCAATAAAAATAGATGAAACCGATGCTGCCAGAGCCAGGCCGCCCAGCTCCAAATACCGGACCAGAATAATGCTTAAGACAATATTTAAAGACATCCCCCAAACTGCTGTTTTTAAAGGTGCCCGGGTATTCTGTACTGCATAGAAAGCCTTGTTTAAAAGTTCCTGCAGCCCATAGCCCAGCATACCCAGGGCATAAAAGAACAGAATCCCGGCAGTCAGGCGGGTGGAAAAAACGTCAAACTGGCCCCTTTGCAGTAAAAGGGCCACTATTGGTTCACTAAGCAGCATCAGCCCAATCATTATAGGAATAAGTATGAAGGACAGAGAGCGGACCGAGCGGTTTATAAGCTGTTTAAAGTCTGAGCGGTTATCATTGGAGTACATCCGGGACAGGGAAGGGAACATGACCGCAGATACGGCATAGGCAAAAATACCGGCAATAATAACATAAATATAATTGGCATAAGCCAGGGCCGCCAGGGCATTAACCCCCAGACCTGAGGCCAGGGCACCGTTTACTATAACATTAAACTGTTGTACTGAACTGCCTAACATTATCGGTACCACCATTACCAGCATTTTGCGTAAGCCCTGGTGTTTCAGATTTAATACCGGCTTATAACGATATCCCTTCTTACGCAGGGCCGGAACCTGAATTAATAACTGCAGGCTCCAGGCGAACACGACCGCAGCGGCAAAGCCATATATACCACCATGATGGTTGAAAAAGAGCAGGTAAACAATACTAACCACATTGGCGGGAAGGCTGATCAGGGCCGGTATTTTAAACTCTCCCAGGCTCTGCAGCAGACCTGTCATAATGTAGCTTAAGGCAATAAAAATAATAATAGGAAAGAGTATTCTTACCAGGTCGACGGTCAGGTTGTAGATTTGCCCCTGAAAACCCCGGTAGATTAAGCTGACTATGCCGGGAGCCAGAGCTATGCCCAGTAAAGCCATAACAACCGTAACCAGCACCAGCAGATTTACGACATTATTGGCAAACAACATAGCCTCTTTGTGGCCGCCGCGGGTGAGATGCTCGTTAAAGATAGGGATAAACGTGGTGGCGATAGCTATACCAATGCTGATAAAAAGCAAATCCGGTATCCGGTAAGCCGCCTCAAAGGCACTGGCTTCCATGCCGGTTCCATAAACCCGGGCCATAAACAGGACCCGCAGAAACCCTATTAATTTAACAATTACAGTTAGCAAAACGATTGTACTAACTATCCGGAGCGGGCTCCCGGTTCTTGACATAAAATTATTCTCCATAATTTATGATAGCGCTATAAGCCGCAAACAGCAGCAGAGCGCTAAATAGATTATATTCTTTATAATAAGACAATAGCAATATGGAAGAAATTAAGTTGTCCTGTAAGCCCGCCTGCAGAAGCGGCCTGTACTAAATAAACCCTGATGACATTAATTCTGCATTATCCTCCGGAAATTGTCATATGGACAAGTTGAAGACATGGGTGCTAGAATGATGCTAACAGAGTTTTGGAGGGTTTGTGCCTTATGGCCGCACATTTATATATAATAGTTTTACTGTCAGCTTTTGTCCTGTCCTGTCTGACCAGTCCCCTGGTCATCAGACTGGCTTTTAAAATAGGGGCAGTTGACCGCCCGGAGGAGCGCAAAGTACATACCCACCCCATGCCCCGTATAGGTGGTATGGCTATATTCGTATCCTTTCTATTCTGCCTGATATTTATCTTAAAGGTATCAGGGCCATTTACCGGCCTGATTTACGGTGCCTGTATTATCTTTCTGGTAGGTCTGCTGGATGATATATTTCAGCTTTCACCCTGGCTGAAACTGCTGGGTCAAATAGCTGCCGCCTCAGTAGCAGTTCACTATGGAATAGTAGTTCATTTTCTCACCAACCCCTTTGACGGTGGGTTTAGCCTGGGATTCTTAAGTATACCCCTGACCATTCTCTGGATAGTGGGCATAAGCAACGCCATAAACCTGATTGACGGCCTGGATGGACTGGCTGCAGGCGTATCTGCTATTGCCGCCACCACCATGGCAGTTATATTTATAATCAAGGGACAGCCGGAGGCAGCAGTGGTGGCCTTTACCCTGGTGACAGCCATTGCCGGTTTTCTTCCCTTTAACTTCTACCCGGCCAAAACCTTCATGGGAGACTCCGGTTCCAACTTCCTTGGTTTCGTCCTGGCATGTTTGGCTATAATCGGCACCGCTAAAAGTGCTGCTTTGATATCCCTGTTTATACCCATCATAATACTGGCTATTCCTATTTTTGATACCTTTTTTGCTATTTTCCGGCGGGTGTATAATCAGGTACCTGTTTTCTTACCCGACCGCGACCATCTCCATCACCGCCTGATGGCCCTCGGGATGAGTCACCGCCGCAGCGTTTTAATCATTTATGGTATCAGCAGTTTTTTCAGCCTGATAGCCATTGTTATTACCTTTATCAGCAGCCCCAAGGCCAATATACTGCTGGCTCTGCTCCTGTTATTAGTATTTCTGGCAGCTTACAAAATCGGCCTCCTGAGCGGCGAAGAACACATAACCACCCCCCGGGTAGAAGCATAAGCAAACAGAGGGACGTTCTTTTTGTTTGGTTTGCAAACCAAACAAAAAGAACGTCCCTCTGTTTGCTCTGTTTGCCCACCTTGTTTGGAAAAGAATAGTACTGTCAGAAAAGTCATTATTTATTGTATACTCTATTATAAGGACAAAAAAAGGGAACAAGGTTTGGGGAGTAATCATTACATGAAGAACTCATTTTTAAAATGGATGCTGATAAGCGGACTAATATTTGGCATGTTTTTCGGGTTGGGAGCCGGCCTTACCAAAATAATGCAGCCTGGAGACCCTGGGAAAGAAAAAACGGCCGGGGAAGAAAAACAGAACCGGATCGATGGAGAGAGAACCAACATTCTGGTCCTCGGGGTGGATGCCCGCCCGGGCGAGAAAAACTCCCGTTCCGATACTATGTTACTCGTTTCCATAGACCCCAAACTGGATAAAGCAGCCATAATCTCCATACCCCGTGACACCCGCACGGAAATTAAAGGCCTGGGAACCAGTAAAATTTGCGCAGCCAACTTCATCGGTGGCCCCAAATATGCGGTAGACCGGGTGGAAGAACTGATGCACACGCAGATTGATTATTATATAGAAATGGACTTCAAGGGTTTCGAAAAAATAGTTGATACCCTGGGCGGGGTGACCATAGACGTTCCCCAGCGTATGTACAAACCCCTGGAAGGGATTAACCTGCACCCGGGCAAGCAGAAGCTGGACGGCAAAAAAGCCCTGGCCTTTGTCCGTTTCCGGGATTATACCAATGGGGATATCGACCGTACCTACCAACAGCAGGCATTTGTCAAGGCCCTGGCCGGTGAGGTTTTGCAGCCGCGTACTATTGCCAAACTCCCCAGCCTGGCCAAACAGATGAAACAGTATGTGGAAACTGATATTGGCTTCACCGATATGGTTAAGATGGCCAGCTGGGCACCTGGTTTTAATACCGGTTCCATCATAACCCAGACCCTGCCCGGTTGTTTTTACGATGAAGTAGATAGTAACGGCAGGCTGCTTAACAGCTACTGGCTGGCAGATAAAAACGCCACCGCCGACCTGCTGGAAAACCTCTTTGCCGGCAATACTATAGCCGTAGTTCAACAATCCCCACCCCCGCTCGTAATCGGCCCACCAGCTAATGTCGAAGATGAAGACGACACAGAAAACTCAGAAGATATCAAGCAGCAGAGGTCTCAACTACCCAGTCCCGGTCATAACGGCGAATTCAAGTCACCCTATCAGCAACCTCAAGACCCCTCCGGCCCCCAGGGGTATATTTAGAAAACAAAAACAGAGGGACGTTCTTTTAGTAAAAACAGAGGGACGTTCTTTTTGTTTGCTTTACAATATTTTGATATAATGGGAAGAAAAAGACGGATGTGATGCGCATGGTCAGAACGGCTAGAGGAAGGTGCGATAGTGGAATATACCATGTTATTTTACGGGGTATTAATCGGCAAGATATCTTCTATGACGATGATGATTTTCAGCAGTTTTTAAAGACGGTTGGACAAAAGAAAACGGATAATCAGTATGCGCTATATGCTTATTGCCTGATGAGTAACCATGTACATTTACTAATAAAAGAAAATACTGATAATATATCACGAATCATGAGCAGGATAGGAAGTAGTTATGCCTGGTGGTACAATCAAAAGTATGATAGAAGCGGCCATGTATTTCAGGGAAGATACGGAAGCGAATGCGTTGAAGATAATTTTTATTTATTGACAGTGATGCGTTATATTCATAACAATCCGGTAAAGGCTGGAATGGTTCGTGCACCGGAAAAATACAAATGGAGCAGTATGCAAGCGTATTATAGCGGCAGGGAGTACCCGGTTAAACTAACTGATACCGATTTTATATTAGGAATAATTCATGTTGAGCGGAGTAAAGCAATTGAGCGATTAAGGGATTTTATGGGGCAGGAAAACGATGATAACTGCCTCGATGATGAGATTAAAAAGCGAAAAAGTGATGGGGAGGTAAAAGCTGAGATAGAAGCGCTGATGAATGGAGAATCAATTGGAAAACTGCAAGGGATGGAAAAGGTGCAGCGAAATGAGGTATTACAAAAGATCAAGGAGAGTGAAGGGATTACCCTGCGCCAAATAGCCCGTGTAACAGGGTTGAGTTTAAATATTGTGCACTCGGTGTAACGTAAACCAAACAAAAAGAACGTCCCCTTGTTTCGTCCGTCCCCTTGTTTGGTGTAACGCAAACCAAACAAAAAGAACGTCCCCCTGTTTGCTTGCCAAAAATAGCACATTTTACTATAATAAGCAGATAAATGGAAAATATTGAAGGGTGATGTCCTTGCGTTTTATATCCACAACGGCTTTAATTACCCTGCTGGCAATATTTACTTTTTATCCTGCTACAACACCTGCCGATGCCGCTTCTGCCAGGGTAGAAAGAATATACTTGGAAAACACAGCCACCTGCAGCAATCCATCAACCGATGGTAATTTCATAGTTTGGGCAGAAAACAATAAAGGTAAGGTTTATTCCTGCTTCTATAACATGCAGACGGGTGATAAAGGCCTGATTAACCCTGAGTTAATCGTTGCCCCAAAACAAAGGATTATGATAGATCAGGGGCTGGCCGTGTACTGCAACAGCAATTTAGGGGAACTCTGGTGTACCAATATTTCTACTGTCAAAAGGTTTGGTTTAGACCCCGGACAGAGCAAAAAACTATTATCCGTGGCAGAGTCAATTGATGAGTACGTAGTTTTGGGGGATATTATCGCAGCCCTGGGGGGCAAGGGCCTTTATAAAGACCTTTACCTGCTGGAACCGGAACAAAACACCGTTTTAATAACAAAGCTATATACCCGGAACTTACAGATATACTCATTCCAGGAGCAAAAAGGCCTGTTATGGGAGGATAAGGATAGCGGCAAGATTTTCCGGTATGACCTTAATCTGCGTAACTGCGAGCAGGTTGAGAAATTCCAGGCAGCAATGGGTACCATAGATGTGGCCGGAGAAAAACTAGTATTTGCCCAAAAGGAGAACAGGGACTGGTATTTATATAATATGGACAATCAAAACATTACCCCGCTAAAGGTAAACGGTTTACCTATCTACTGTATTGATAATGAAAGTATGTATTACTTTAACAAAGAGCCCGGAATCTATAAAATGAACTTTGCTGACCAATGTACAACACTCCGGGTTCCTTTAGCCGACATTGTGAGGGGAATAGATTGTCAGGGAGGAGAACTGGTTTATAACTGCAACGCTGATACGATTTACTGGTCGGCCGGCCTGGTTAATCTGAATATAAACCTGGCGGAGACTATTAAACCCGGTGAAAGCCTGGCCCTGCAAGCCACAGCTACCTACCGTAATGGTTTTACCACGGACTTGGGTCCAGAAATATCCTGGAACAGCAGTCAACCCCAGGTAGCTGAAGTGGAAAACGGTATATTGCTAGCCCGGGAAGAGGGAGAAACCATTATTACAGCTACCTGTGAAAATCGAACCGCGACTAAGACCATAAGGGTACAGGCACCAGCCCCACCGCCGCAGCCAGTACCCGATCCGCCGGTACCTGAAACACCTACCCCACAGCCACAGCCTGATCCGCCGGCACCTGAGACACCAACTCCACAGCCACAACCTGATCCACCGATCTTGCAGCCATCGCCACAGCCCGCACTACCTGTCTCAGGCTCCGACTATTCATCCAACGACAATACCCCAACACCTGCGGCTAATCCAGTGCTAACAGCCCTGCTGGCATCGGACAACAATCCGCTATTAATTCATCTGGAGCTGGTAGATAACAGAATTCATTTTGAACTGGAAGAGGAAATTCTAACTCTTATAAATAAGCAGAAAAGGACCATTCATATAGAGTTTCCCGGAGGAAAACTAATCCTGCAGCCAGGTTTTCTGGAACTGCAGACTGGTGAAAAAATACTATTTGAGCTCTGTCTTAACCAGGAGAACCAGGGCCAGGAGATATTTAAGAGCCCCTATAAATCACTGCGGCAAATTTCCCCTGCCTATAATTTTACTGCAACCAGCAATCTTAATACTCCAGTTACCCTTCGCTTTCCCCTGTATTTCCAGCCTTTACCGGCTGATTCCGATACCCCGGCTATGCTCTATCAATATAATAATCAGGAAAATAATTGGGAATACCAGCCTTTGGTGACACTGAACGCAGGGGAGAGTGCCTATGCCTTGATCCGACCCAGCGTATACGCCCTGATCAATAAACAAGAACACTTCCGGGATAGTGTACAACACTGGGCGGGGGAAGACATCCGGTTTGCCTGTGAATTTCATCTCCTGTTCGGGCAGGAAGAAGGGCTCTTTGCACCTGACCAGCCTATAAGCCGGGATAATTTCATACAGGTTTTAGACCAATTACTTATCTGCACTGCTCCCGAGCTGTTAGCAACACTTCCGGACCCATATCCACCTGAGGGAGAGCAGTTTCTTCGGGAAGAAATGGCCATACTTCTATATAAAAAGCTTGAAAAAATAAAGGACCTGGCAATCCCCACCCTGTCTAGCAGTACAAGACCAACTTATCAAGATACTCATAAAATCTCTCCTGCTTCCCGCCCCGCTGTAGAATTTTTAACCCGGCTGGGTCTAATCGTTGGCAACGACAAAAAGCAGTTTAATCCCGACCAACCTCTAACCCGGGCCGAAGCCGCCGCCGTCTTGCACCGCCTTAACTACATGTTGCAAACAGGGGGACGTTCTTTTTGTTTGGTTTGCAAACCAAACAAAAAGAACGTCCCCCTGTTTGAACTGTAAGCCAAACCTGCAAAATGATATATTATATTAAAGAAACTACTATTGGAGGAGTTCATGTCGAATCTAATACATAATTTAACCAAAACTAAAAATCCAAAGGGTGATCATATACAACCTAATCTGCGAATATTGCCCCTGCTTATTATGTTAAACATCTTCTTCTTCTCATTCCTGCTCAGCGCCACCGCTGCCACCGGTATTATAAACAATAACTACGTAAACGTTCGCTCTGGCCCGGCTACTACCTATAATATTGTGGGCAGATTGGATCAGGGTAGTTCGATAGAAATACTGGGCAGTAAAAACGACTGGTATCAGATAAAAACTAAACAACTAAATGGCTGGGTAAAAAACGATTTTATTAACCTGCAAAAAGAATACTCTGTAAAAGTCACCGCCAACGGAGTAAACCTGCGCTCCGGCCCCGGTACTACCTATAATATAGTAGGATCGGCCAATAATGGGGATATCCTAACCCTGCTGGCCACCAGGGGCGATTGGTATCAGGTCAAAACAGCCGGCGGTTCAACAGCTTATATAAACGCCTCCTTTGCCCAGAAAACTGAAAAAACTGCGCCTGCCCCGAGTCCCAGCCAACCATCCCCCTCTACCCCTTCATCCGGGCAGCAGACTACTGCCCCGGCAAGTGCACCGGTAGTAATAATGGATGGTTCCCGGTTAACCTTTGATGTACCACCAATTATAGAAAACGGCCGTACCCTGGTACCCCTGCGGGCAATTTTCGAAGCCATGGGAGCCAGTGTCAGCTGGGACAACAATACCCGTACAGCTGTAGCTGTTCGAGGTACCACCAAAGTAGTTTTACCCATTGGTTCCACCCGCCCCACGGTAAACGGGCAGGTTTGGCCCCTGGACGTACCTGCTAAAATTAAAAATAACCGTACCCTGGCTCCCCTGCGCTTTGTAGGTGAGGCCTTCGGCGGCAAAGTAGACTGGAATAACAGCACCCGGACCATTACCATAACCAGCCCCACCGATACTGTTAAAAAAGCTAACACAGTAATAATCCAGGGCAACCAGACTAACCTGCGCAGCGGTCCTGCTACTACTTACGATATCATTGACACTGTTAACCAGGGCGAAAAAATGCCTATCCTGGCCGAAAAAGACGGCTGGTACCAGGTAAACTGCAAAGGGCGGGCTGCCTGGGTAGCAGGATGGTTAGTTGATTTGGCCTGGGAAGAAAACCAAACCCTGCCCCCGGAGGAACCCGTTGAAGAGCCTAAACCGGATAAACCCGGCCCGGGAGTAATCTGGCTCTCATTTACTAAAGATGAAAGCGGCTTGCAGATACGCATGGATTCCGGGGCTAAACTGGAAGCTGATATCAAAGAGACCAGCACCAGAGTTACCTATGAATTTAAAGACCGCCAGATAGAAGGATTATACCTGGTAAAACAATCCCTGGGCAGTGGCGAAGTCAAGGCCAAAGCCCGGAACGAGGGAGACAATACTATAGTAGAAATAGACTTTCCCTATAACACTCGCTACCAGACTGCCAGCGAAGATGGCGGCAATCGGGAAGTCTTTATCATCCCCAACGCGATTAGCAGCGTGGAGCGAAAAAGCCTGGGCAGCATGGGCGACCGCTTGATTATTAACACCCTCACCCCGGCTCAATGCAGCAGAACTAAAAACGGGGATACTATTGAAATCCGCCTGCAAGGAGTCCTACAGGGTAAAGCCCAGGATGAATATAAGTTTGATGACAGCACAATTATTAAAAATACCACGTTTAAAGAAATCAGCGGAACCACAACTGACACCATTATCCGCATTACCACCAGCGACCTGGGTAAATATATGGTAGGCCAGAACGCAGACGGCAGCAGCACCAACATACTATTGGTAGGGAAAGACCAAATCAAAACCCGGCGGGAAAACCTGGTAGTGCTGGACCCCGGCCATGGAGGCCGCGATACTGGTGCCCGGGGAAAAAATTTGGATGAAAAAGAGGCTAACCTGAAAATAGCATTAAAAGTGGGTGAACTTCTTAAAGACAAGGGAATAGAGGTAGAATACACCCGTACTACCGATATATACCTGGGACTGGAGGAAAGGGCTGCTATAGCCAATCGCCTCAATGCCGGGTTATTTGTGTCCATTCATAACAACGCCAGCACTAAAGCAGCCATACAGGGTACCGAAACCTATTACTATGCCCCGGTAGATAATGACCTGCTCTTCCTGCAACTGGATGAGCGCAAATCCCTGGCTGCCAAGCTGCACCAGCAATTAATAGCCCAACTGAAGCGCCCTGACCGGGGAGTAAAAACGGCCAACTTCTCCGTCCTAAGAAACACCACCATGCCCTCAGCCCTGGTAGAATGTGTCTTCATCAGTAACCCTGATGAGGAAAAATTGCTGCAACAAAACTATTTTATCCAATGGACTGCCGAAGCCATCGCCAACGGCATAGCCGCCTATATGGGTAAATAAAAAGTATACAAGGGGTTTCCACTGTTCCTCCCTACTTTTAGCCCGGAAACAAAAATCCGGCCTAAAAACTCACGGGGTAATTTTGCCATTTAGACAGAACACATGTTCTATTATCCATCAAATTATGTTAAACTGTTCTCAGTAAAAAATGGATATTATGGTACTGACTTGCAAACCAAAGGTGCCATTTCCATAAGAGGAGGCAGATATAATGAGTGATGGCAGAGTAGAACAGGTACGTGATACAGTAATTGGATTAAGGCCGGTATATACCGAACGGGGCAATGCCACTGAGCTGTGGCTGGCTTCCGGAGAAACCTTGATGGATCGGCGCGGAGTAAAATCAACGCTGATGGCTCTGGCCCGCAGTTATGCAGTAGACTTAAAAGCCCAGCGCCGGCAACTGGAGCAGCTCATACAGCGCAATGGAGTTTTTCCCTTTTACCTGGGGAGCAGAGTCTTCGTTCCCATTAAAATGCGGCAAGCAATTACCGAAAACGATTCCGTATACGGGTACCTGGACAGCGAATATATTATGGATATTAAAGGGGGCAAAGGCAGGGGGTGCCGCCTGCTGTTAACAACCGGCGATACCATCGAAGCCTTCAGCAGCCGGGCAACTGCATTGAAAAGCTGGTACCTGGGCCTAAACCTGCATAAAGAACTGGGCACAGCCGATGATAATGACCAGGACGAACAAATAATAATGCAATCTGTTCTCACCCTGTGCCGCAATCTGAAAGAAATGGCCCAACGCCTGGAGAGGATTGAGGAGCATATAGCTGAGGCGGGGACTGTGTATCATAGTGAGAAAAACAACCCTGATGATATGTAGATGAAAAAATGGGAGAAAACGGAGAATGCACCTGCTGTATCTGTTAGGATACAAAGGACTTCCCGTTTTTACAGGCAATAAAATAGTATAATAATATCAATGGAAAGCGGACATAAATAACGTGTCCGCTTTTGTCAATTGGTATAGGGTATGGCACAATATATAAAATAATAGTAAAATTATTATGAACTGCTATTAAAAGTGCCCATTAACCATAGTTTAAAAATATTATCTTTGGAAGAAGAAATTTATGGGTAAAGGTATAAAAAGAATTATCGATGTATCAGGTGCAATAGTGGGTATTACTTTGTTAATGCCCCTTTTTGTTATTATTTACATAATCGTAGCCGCCAGGATGGGCTTCCCGGTTATATTCATACAAACCAGGCCAGGGCTTAATGGCAAACCCTTTAAAATGCTTAAATTTCGTACTATGACCAATACATGTGATGAACAGGGTAATCCCCTGCCCGATGAGCAGCGCTTGACTGCGGCCGGAAGGTTTTTGCGAAATACTAGCCTGGATGAACTCCCTGAACTATTCAATGTACTAAAAGGTGATATGAGCCTGGTAGGGCCGCGGCCCCTCTTAATACAGTATCTGAAGCGCTATACCCCGGAACAGGCCCGCCGTCATGAAGTGAAACCTGGAATTACCGGCTGGGCACAGGTTAATGGGCGTAATGCGATTAGCTGGGAAGAGAAATTTTCCCTGGATGTGTGGTATGTAGATAACTGGTCATTAGGGTTGGATCTAAAAATCCTATGGCTTACCATAGTCTCTTTCTTTAAAAGGGAGGGTATCACAGCCCCAGGACATGCAACTATGCCTGAATTTATGGGAAATAACAGCTCTACAAATAACAGGTTAGAGACGGAAGCGATTTCGGAAGCAGCTGTATCTAAAGATAAGGAATGACACTGAATCACAAACAGGAAGTGGGAAAATGGCCAAAGAATCTATTGTAATAATCGGTGCCGGGGGACACGGTAAAGTAATTGCATCTACGGCACAGGAAGCCGGGTTAGTAGTTGAAGCCTTTTATGACGACGACCCCAAAAAGCACGGAAATACCATCCTGGGTGTACCTGTAATAGGTGGTCTGGAGCTTCTCAAAGCCCGGAGGGAAGTAAAAGCGGTTATTGCTCTGGGAGATAATCAGGCCAGAAAAGAGGTTGCCCGGCGGTACGAAGATTTCTGCCAGTGGATTACAGTAATCCATCCAAGGTCCTATGTACATAGCACTGTAAAACTGGGGAAAGGCACGGTGGTTTTTGCCGGAGTATCTGTTCAACCGGATGCCATAATCGGTGAACATTGCATAATCAATACGGGTGTTACCATAGATCATGATTGTATAATAAACGACTTCGTCCATCTTGGCCCCGGAGTACATTTAGCAGGAAATATAACGATAGCAGAAGGAACTCTGCTGGGAGTGGGTACATCAGTAATTCCCGGTGTAAAAGTTGGTAAGTGGTCAATTATTGGTGTGGGAGCAGCTCTTGTAAATGATATACCTGACCACGTAGTTGCAGCAGGTGTTCCAGCCCGGGTAATAAAAAATCTAAAATAAAAAGCACAAATTAAGGAGCCGCATTTAAATGACAGCACGGGAAAAACGTATATATCTATCCCCGCCCCATATGAGCGGATACGAACAACAGATGGTAAACGATGTTTTCGAGAGCAACTGGATTGCCCCCCTGGGGCCTCATGTAGACGAATTTGAAAAGGAAATGGCTGACTATGCCGGAGCCGCAGGAGCTCTGGCACTTAGTTCAGGTACGGCAGCTATTCACCTCGCTTTATGCTTACTGGGAGTAGAGCAAGGTGATATTGTTTTTTGTTCTACGCTTACCTTCATTGCCAGCGTCAATCCGGTACTATATCAGGGTGCGGAACCGGTATTTATTGATTCCGAACCAGATAGCTGGAACATGTCCCCGCTTGCCCTAAGCAAAGCATTTCTTGCTGCCGAGCGAAACGGCAGACTACCAAAAGCAGTAATAATAGTGAACCTCTATGGCCAGAGTGCCGATATGATACCCCTGTTGGAAATCTGTAATCACTACCGGATACCGGTTATAGAAGATGCTGCAGAATCACTGGGAGCAGCTTATCGTAACAAAGCCAGCGGTACCTGGGGGAAATTTGGAACCTACTCTTTTAACGGGAACAAGATTATTACCACATCAGGCGGAGGCATGCTGGTTTCCGATGATATTGAGGCGCTGAACAAAGCACGCTTCTGGGCTACCCAGGCCCGTGACCCTGCTCCCTGGTACCAGCATAGTGAAGTGGGCTACAACTACCGAATGAGCAATGTACTTGCTGCCATCGGCCGGGGACAGTTACAGGTTCTGGAAGACAGGGTTAGAATCCGGCGTAGTATTTTTGAACGTTATCAGAAAGCCTTATCTAACATAAATGGTGTGGGTTTTATGCCCGAGGCTCCTTTTGGACGTCATAATCGCTGGCTTAGCGTAATAACAGTTGACCCACAAAAATGTGGGCTTACACCTATTCAGATAATTACAGAACTGGAATCGCAGAACATTGAATCACGCCCGGTATGGAAGCCCATGCATTTACAGCCCTTATTTGACCGCTGTACATACTTTACACATGGCGACAAAAGCATTTCTGATCAGCTTTTTGAAACCGGAATCTGTTTACCCTCAGGTTCAAGTTTATCTGCCCATGAACAGAATAGGGTAATAGAATGCCTGGAAAAATGTATGAACAAAAATTAACTATAATTTAGACATAATACCAGATAATATCCAGGAGAAAAAGCAGGATATAGGCAGGATACAACGAATTATAACATGATGTAACGATTGTTTATAAAAATAGAGGTGGATAACCAAATGTTCTTTTGGATAAGGATGGCCTCCTTATTACTTTTTGATGCCTTACTTATCAACCTTGCGGCTTACATATCACTTTGGCTCAGATTCGAGGGAACCATTCCGGTAGAATTCTGGCAGGCATACATACAACTCAGCCCCTGGTTGACTATCATTACCATCGGAAGTCTGTATGTATTCAGGCTCTATCACCGCATGTGGCAGTATGCCAGCCTGGGAGAATTATATGGTATAACCAAATCGGTTACTACCAGTATGCTGGCCATCGTACTGCTCGTATATACCACTCCGCTTAACCCCCTGCCCCGGAGCATATATATCCTGTCCTGGCTCTTCATAATCGTATTTATTGGTGGTTCGCGGCTGGCCTGGCGTATTTTACGCGACTACATAGTAAAAGAAGTCAGTCGGGAATCCAAAAAAACTCTAATTATTGGAGCAGGAGATGCGGGTGCCATAGTTGCTCGTGAATTAGGCAACAACTATTCCCTGGGCCTGGTTCCGGTAGGATTTGTTGACGACAGTCATCTCAAACAAAAGCTTACCCTCTATGGTATTCCCGTGCTGGGTACCCGCAAAAACATACCGAGTATTGTAAACAACTATGGCATAGAAGAAATAATTATTGCCATGCCTTCTGCAAGTGGTAAAGCCATAAGAGAGATTATGAGCATCTGCCATGATACTCCGGCACGTTTGCGAATATTTCAGGGTGGCAGCGGCTGGCTCAATGACAATACTGAAATAAGGGATATTCAACTCGAAGATTTACTGCGTCGGGAACCGGTAGCACTGAACCTGGATGAGATATCAGGTTATCTGGCCGGTAAAGTGGTACTGGTTAGCGGTGCCGGTGGTTCTATCGGTTCGGAACTGTGCCGCCAGCTTTGCCAGCATGGTATTGATAAAATTGTACTATTGGATTGCAGTGAAAATAATATCTTCGACATAGAAAATGAACTGCGTCGGTGTTTTACCAACATTAAGATAGAAGCTGAACTGGCCGATGTAAAAGACCGGCTCAGGCTGCAGCAGGTTTTCAACAACCATCGTCCCCAGGTAGTATTCCACGCTGCTGCTTACAAACATGTACCGATGATGGAACAGCATCCGGCCGAAGCTATAAAAAACAATGTTCTGGGTAGCAAAAACATAGCCGAAATAGCCGATAAAATTGAAGTGGAGATCTTCATATTAATTTCTACCGATAAGGCCGTAAACCCCAGTAATGTTATGGGAGCTACCAAACGCATAGCCGAAATATTAATCCATGAAATAGGGCAAAAAAGCAAAACCCGCTTTGCCGCTGTTCGTTTTGGCAATGTTTTGGGAAGCCGTGGCAGTGTGGTACCCATTTTTACCAGGCAGATAGAGGAAGGTGGCCCGATAACCATCACCCATCCGGAAATGACCCGCTATTTTATGACTATTCCTGAGGCAGTACAGTTGGTCATACAGGCCGGAGCAATAACCAGGGGTGGCGAAATATTTGTTCTGGATATGGGAGAACCGATTAAGATACTGGATCTGGCCGAAGACCTGCTGAGGCTGTACGGATATACCCCGGGTCAGGACATTGACATAGAGATTACCGGCATCAGGCCTGGAGAAAAACTATTCGAAGAACTATTTACAGCCCGTGAACAGATGGCTGCCACTCACCATGAACGGATTTATATCAGTGCTAATCCGGGAACAGGAGCAACCGGTGAGAACCTAAGTGAAAAAGTAGACTTGTTTTTTGCCCGTAATAGTTTCATTAACAGCAGTGACGCAGTGGAACTCTTACGTACGGTTTTACCCGAATATCAGAACAAAACCGAAACCATAATTAGAGAAAAAACATTAAACAACTGAAGGAGTTTTGAAAAAATGTTTCCTGTATATGATGACTTTAATAATCGCCAGGAAAAAATAGCTATTGTAGGCCTGGGTTATGTTGGACTTCCGCTGGCAGTATGTTTTGCTGAAGCTTTTGACGTTATTGGTTTTGATATTAACACAGACAGAGTCAAGGAATTAAGTCAAAACTACGACCGTACCCGCGAAGTAGACAACGAACAGCTGACCTCTGTAAAAATCAAATATACTGCCAACCCTGAAGCATTAAGTACAGCCCGTATAATCATAGTAACCGTCCCCACACCTATCAATAACCATAAAATGCCCGATTTAACTCCGGTAATAGCTGCCAGTGAAATGGTAGGTACATATATGGCCGAAGGTACCGTAGTGGTATATGAATCAACTGTATACCCCGGAGTTACCGAAGAAATTTGTATCCCCATACTGGAAAACAAATCAGGGCTAAAGGCCGGTATCGGCTTCAAGGTAGGTTATTCACCGGAACGGGTCAACCCGGGCGATAAAGAACACACAGTTCCCCGGATTACCAAGGTAGTATCAGGCCAGGATGCGCAATCCACTGAACTGCTGGCAAAAATCTATGGTAAAGTAATAATAGCCGGGATACATATTGCACCAAACATAAAAACTGCCGAAGCCGCAAAAGTAATAGAAAATATCCAGAGAGACCTGAACATTGCATTAATCAACGAACTGGCAATAATATTCAACAAACTGGGTATCGACACCCGCGATGTGGTGGATGCGGCCGCCAGCAAATGGAACTTTATTAAATATGAACCGGGTATGGTAGGGGGACACTGTATTGGTGTAGATCCCTACTACCTTACCTATAAAGCGGAAGAAATAGGCTATCACCCCGATGTTATACTGGCAGGTCGCCGGATTAATGACGGTATGGGCAAGTACATTGCCGAGCAGACCGTTAAAAAACTTATTGAAGCCTGCAAACCGGTGAAAAACAGCCGGGTTCTTATCCTGGGCATAACCTTTAAAGAAAATATTCCCGACATCCGCAACACCAGAGTAGTGGATGTATTCCATGAACTAAAAGAATATGGCGTCATTCCCTTTATTTATGACCCCCTGGCCGACCCGCCGGAGGTAGAAGAAGAATACGGGCTGAATTTAATAAATGAAATAGAATCATCAGCACCTTATGATGCCATAATTGCTGCGGTCCGCCATCATGAGTTTACCAACTACAGCATAGATTACCTGACCAGCATAATGAAAAACGATCCTGTAATTATCGATGTAAAAGCTATGTATGACCGTAATGAAGCTAAAGAGGCCGGCATAGTATATTGGAGGCTATAGTTAATAGATGAAAACCATAATTGTAACTGGTGCTGCCGGTTTTATCGGCAGTAAAGTAAGCGCAATGCTTCTGCAGCAGGGATACACCGTTATAGGTATAGACAACCTCAATGATTACTATGATATCCGAATAAAATATCAGCGCCTGGAGCAAATCAAGGACCGGCAGGGTTTTGTATTTTACCAGGAAGATATTGAAAACCTGGAAGCTATGAGCTTAATATTTCAGCAGCACCAGCCCGATGCAGTTATAAACCTGGCAGCTCGCGCCGGGGTGCGCTATAGCATGGAAAACCCTCATATATATATGAGCACCAACGCCCAGGGCACACTGAACCTGCTGGAACTCTGTCGTGAATATGGGGTACACAAATTTGTCCTGGCCTCAACCTCATCTCTTTATGCCGGGCAGGAAATGCCTTTTAACGAAGAACTACCGGTGAATACACCTATTTCACCATATGCAGCCTCCAAAAAAGCTGCAGAGGTTATGGCTTACACTTACCACTACCTGTACGGGTTGGATGTAAGCATAACTCGCTACTTTACCGTATACGGGCCGGCTGGCCGCCCCGATATGAGCATATTTCGCTTTATAAAATGGATTTTGGAAGGAACACCACTGGAGGTCTTTGGTGACGGTAGCCAGAGCCGAGACTTCACTTACATTGACGATATAGCCCGGGGTACTATTGCAGCTCTAAAACCCCTGGGATATGAAATAATCAACCTGGGAAACAACAACCCGGACAAACTATCCCGAGCGATAGAACTGATAGAGGAATACACCGGCAAAAAAGCCCGGATTGAATACAAAGAGTTTCACAAGGCAGATATTATGGCTACCTGGGCCGATATTAATAAAGCCAACAGATTGTTAAGCTGGAGCCCGGAGGTAGAGCTGACGGAAGGGATACGCCGCACGGTTAATTGGATGAAAGATAACTGGGACTGGGTTAAGTTCTTAAATATATAACCGCCCCCATTACTTTTTAGTATACCCAATAGGAGGAACCCCATGAACTACTACCTGCACGAATCGTCATACATTGATCAGCCCTGCGAAATAGGTGACGGCACAAAGATATGGCACTTCTGCCACATTATGAAAGACTGCCGTATTGGCAGAAAATGCAATATTGGCCAAAATACCTTTATTGGCAGCGGAGTTATTTTGGGGGATAATGTAAAAGTACAAAATAATGTATCCATATATTCCGGTGTTATCTGCGAAGATGATGTTTTCCTGGGGCCTTCCATGGTATTTACCAATGTATTTAACCCCCGCAGTTTCATAGAGAGAAAAGACGAATACCGTACCACCTTGATAAAACGGGGTGCCTCCATTGGAGCAAATGCTACAATAGTATGTGGAGTAACTATAGGCAGCTATGCCTTTATCGGCGCGGGAGCAGTGGTCAGCCGCGATGTTCCCGACTATGCCCTAGTTTATGGTAATCCCGCCCGCCATCGGGGCTGGGTATGCAAATGCGGAGAAAAACTACAATTTGCCGAAGACAGGGACAATTGTCCAGTTTGCGACATATCCTATATTAAGATATCTGATAAGGAAATAAGGGAGGAGTAGCACCATGAAAATACCCCTCTTAAATCTTCCCGCTCAATATAAAGAACTGAGCAGGGAAATAGATGCGGCTGTAAAAGAAGTTATGTTAAGCGGTGGGTACATAATGGGACCGCAAGTTAAACAATTCGAAGACAACATGGCCCGTTTCCTGGGAGTAAAGCACGCTGTTGCGGTTGCTTCCGGTTCCGATGCCCTGCTATTGTCCCTGCACGCACTGGGCATAGGCCCGGGAGATAAAGTAATAGTGCCCGCCTTCACCTTTTTTGCCACCGCCGGGGCGGTAAGCCGCCTGGGGGCTGTTCCCCTCTTTGCCGATATCGACCCCGTTACCCTTAATATAAATACTGACCATATAGAAGAGTTGCTGCAAAGCCACAAAGGTATAAAAGCTGTCATTCCGGTACATATCTTCGGCCTACCCTGTGAAATGACCAGAATAATGGAATTGGCCGAACAATACCAGGTCAAGGTGGTTGAAGATGCCTGTCAAGCCATAGATGCCGACCTATTCTATAATGGCATGATGAAAAAAGCCGGCGCCATCGGCGCTACCGGCTGTTTCAGTTTCTTTCCCTCCAAAAACCTGGGCGGTTACGGTGACGGGGGTATGGCGGTTACCAATGACGATGAACTGGCGGATAAGATTAGAATACTGCGGGTTCACGGTTCCCATCCCAAATACTATCACCAGGTGGTGGGCTATAACAGCAGATTGGATACTATCCAGGCCGCTATTTTAAATGTCAAACTAAAATACCTGCCCGAATGGACCAAAAAAAGACGGGCGGTTGCCCTTATCTATAATCGCGAATTCTCAAACTATAAACTCAATGACATAGTGACCCTGCCCCAAATTACCGAAGGCCATGCCTTCCATCAATACACCATACAGGTGGACAAAAGAGACGAACTGGCCGAATACCTGAAGGAACGGGGCATAGGTACGGCGATATACTACCCACTGCCCCTGCATTTGCAGGAGTGTTTCAGTAATCTGAGTTACCCAAAAGGGGACCTGCCCATTGTCGAAACCGTCTGCAACCGGGTTCTATCCCTGCCCATAGACCCGAACCTGAGCCCGGAAGAAATAAACTACATCGTAACAGCAATAAGCGATTTTTACCTCTCGGAAAGAGTTTAAGAAGGTAATGATAAATGGACAAACTCGATATTGTAATTATTGGTGCAGGAGTAATCGGACTGGCTATAGCCTGGGAACTATCTCGAAAAACCAATAAGACGATAGCTGTTGTTGAAAAAAACCAAAAATTTGGCCAGGAAATATCCAGCCGCAACAGCGAAGTAATACATTCCGGCATCTACTACCCGGCGGAAATGCTTAAAACCAGGTTATGTGTTGAAGGCAATCACTTACTATACAGATTCTGTGAAGAAAACCGGGTTAAGCACCAACGCTGCGGCAAGCTTCTGATTGCCAACAGTCCGGATGAAATCGCATCGATAGGACAAGTATACCAACAGGCAGGAACCAATGGGGTACCGGCAGAACTAATTAGCAGTAATCAAATCAAGAAAATGGAACCCCTGATAGAAGCTCAGGAAGCCATATATATCCCTTCTACCGGTACAGTTGATGCCTATGGACTTATGCAAGCACTGTATTATCTGGGGCAGCAGCAGGGAGTCATTTATCTGTTCAATACGGAAGTTATTCAGATAGACTCTATATCCGGGGGATATGCTCTGGAAACACCGCGTGAAACCATTATGGTAGAAAAAGTTATTAACGCTGGCGGCCTGAATTCTGATAAAATAGCTGCAAGAGCCGGAATAGATATAGAAAAACACGGATATCGTCTGCATCTGTGTAAAGGAGAATATTTTAAGATAAAGAAAAAACGGAACATCAACCGGCTTATATACCCCCTTCCGGGTATAAACAGCTTGGGTATACATCTCAGTAAAGATTTAGAAGGTAATTTACGGTTAGGTCCCAATGCATTTTACATAGATGAAATCGATTATCAGGTGGATGAAGAACATGGAGATGACTTCTATGAAGCTGTCCAATCCTATTTACCGTGGCTGGAAAGAGATGAAATCAGTCCCGATTTTACCGGCATAAGGCCCAAACTGCAGGCTCCGGGAGAGCCAATGCAAGATTTCATTATCAGCGAAGAAAGTGCCCAGGGACTGCCCGGATTAATAAACCTGGTCGGTATAGAATCCCCCGGCCTTACAGCCTGCCTGGCAATTGCAGGCTATGTGAGAGAAATGTTGAAGTAACAGGAATACATATACGAGGAGAGATTAAGGTGTTAAAATTCGGTCTTATCGGCTGCGGTAGAATTTCTAAAAATCACTTCGAAGCCTTACATAAAAATCCCGATGCCAAAATAGTTGCCTGCTGTGATATCATCGAAAACCGGGCGCAAGAAGCGGCAGCGAAATACGACATCCCCTTCTGGACTACCAAATACGAGGAAATGCTGCAAATAGAAGACATAGATATCATTTCTATCTGCACACCATCAGGACTACATCCTGAACACGGGATAATGGCCGCCCGGCATGGAAAACACGTCCTGTCCGAAAAACCCATGGGAGTCCGCCTGAAAGATGCCGATGACCTTATAAAAACCTGTGATCAAACCGGAGTACGCCTGTTTGTGGTGATGCAGAACCGCCTCAATCCTTCCATCCGTTTGATAAAAAAAGCCATAGATGAAGGCCGTTTCGGCAAGATATATATGATCGAAGCCAATGTATTCTGGACCCGTCCCCAGGACTACTACGATATGGCCCCCTGGAGAGGCACCTGGGAATTTGACGGAGGAGCCTTCTGCAACCAGGCCTCCCACTATATAGACCTGGTGCAGTGGTTTGGAGGCCCGGTCGAAGGGGTTATGGCCTATACTGACACCCTGGCCCGGCATATCGAAGCGGAAGACAGCGGCATAGCCATACTCAAGTTCAGGCGCGGAGGCATGGCCTCCATAAATGTCACCATGCTGACCTACCCCAAAAACCTGGAAGGATCTATCACTATCCTGGGCGAATACGGAACCGTAAAAGTTGGCGGAATAGCCGTAAACCAGATCCTCCACTGGGATTTTGCCAAATACCACGATGATGACCGGCTGGTTGCCGAATCCGCCACCAACCCCGATTCGGTTTATGGCTTCGGCCATACCGCCTATTATCGCAGTGTTATAGACTCCTTGAAAAATGGCGATAACCCGCTGCTGGATGGCCGCGGGGGACGCAAATCCCTGGAGTTGATAGAGGCAATATATAAGTCCAACCGGGAAAGGAAAATGGCGGTTTTACCTTTACAAATATAACACAGGAGGAACAGATTTATGGATATCAGAGGCAAACGATTTCTGGTAATTGGCGGAGCCGGACTAATAGGCTCGCATACTGTAGACGAACTTTGTAAGGAAGATGTAGGGGAAATAATCATATATGACAACTTCAGCCGGGGCAGAATCGAGAATTTAACTAATGCCCTGAAAGACCCGCGGGTTAAGATATTTGACCTGGGCAGAGAACTGTTACATAGAGATATACTTGATATGGCTATGAAAAACATCGATGGAGTATTTCATTTCGCGGCTCTGTGGCTGCTCCACTGTTATGACTACCCCCGTTCCGCTTTTGAGGTAAACATAGGCGGTACCTTCAATGTTTTGGAGGCCTGTATCAATAACGAGGTAAAACGCTTGGTCTATTCCTCTTCCGCATCCGTTTACGGAGATGCCGTAGAAGAACCCATGACCGAAGACCATCCTTACAATAACAACAATTTCTATGGGGCCACTAAAATTGCCGGAGAACACATGGCCCGAGCTCTATATCACCGATACCAGGACGAACAGGATTTTAATTACGTTGGCCTTCGTTATATGAACGTATATGGCCCTCGTCAGGATTACCGCGGTACCTATGTAGCAGTAATAATGAAAATACTGGATCGTCTGGACAAGGGGCTGCCGCCGGTGGTTTTCGGTGACGGTTCCCAAGCCTATGATTTTGTCTATGTTGGTGACTGTGCCCGTGCTAATGTTTGCGCTATGAAAGCTGACAGCACCGATAGCTTCTATAATGTGGGTACCGGTATACGCACTACTATCAAAGAATTAGCCGAACTGGTATTGGAAATAACCGGATCAGACCAAAAAATCCAATACGAACCCCAGGGACTTACCTTTGTAAAAAACCGCATCGGCTCACCAGTAAAAGCTGAACAGGAAATAAATTTTAAGGCGCAGATGCCTCTGCGCGAAGGCCTCATAAAACTCATTAAATGGCGCAATGCCCATAAGGCAGAGGTAGAACAGCGCAGGAAAGAAGCAGGGGTCAGTGATGAATAAGCGTAAAATGATTCCGATTGCCACTCCTAAAATGGGAGAAGAAGAATGGCAGGCATTACGGGAACCGATTGAAACCGGATGGCTCACCCAGGGGCCGAAAGTAGCCGCCTTTGAAAATGAATTTGCCCGATATCATAAGGTGAAACATGCTCTGGCAACTACCAGCTGTACCACGGCACTGCACCTGGCACTCCTGGCCGTGGGAGTGGAACCAGGTGATGCCGTTATCGTTCCGTCTTTTACCTGGGTGGCAACTGCCAACGCGGTAGAGTACTGCGGGGCAACACCGGTATTTTGTGATATAGACCCTTATACCTACAACATCGACCCGACCAGTGCTCGGACAACAATTGAAGAATCAATTAAAAAAGGCTTGAATGTTAAGGCCATTATTCCAGTACACCTTTTCGGCCTCTATGCCGATATGGAGGCAATACTGGAACTGGCCGGAGAGTATAACCTGAAAGTAGTGGAAGATGCGGCTTGTGCCTCCGGCGCATTATACCGGGGCAAAACTGCTGGAACCCTGGGTGATGTGGGCTGTTTTTCCTTCCATCCCCGTAAAGTCCTGGTTACTGGTGAAGGTGGGATGTGTACCACCAATGATGATGAATTGGCCGCAAAGATTAACTGTCTTCGCAATCATGGGGCGTCAGTATCCGAAGAGCAGCGGCATCGTGGCAATGCCCCCTATTTACTGCCGGAATTTAATGTTCTGGGTTACAACTATAGAATGACCGATTTACAGGGTGCTCTTGGTTTAATACAGTTAAAACGCCTGGAAGGATTTATCTCCGAAAGAGATTACTGGGCAAGGTATTATGATCAGGAATTAGCCGGGTTGGAATGGTTGAGAACCCCAGCCCGTCCTGAAGGATGCAAGGCATCCTGGCAGGCTTATGTCTGTATGGTGGATGAAAAAAAGGCACCTTTAAGCCGGAATCGCCTGATGGAATACTTGCAGGAAAACGGGATATCTACCCGACCAGGAACCCAGGCAGTTCACGTGCTGGGCTATTACCGGGACAAGTATGGTCTGCGGGATGAGGACTATCCGGTGGCCAAAGATGTATATGAACATAGCATTGCCCTGCCCCTGCACAACTGTATGCAGGCGGAGGATTATGAATATATAGTAAGTCTTCTAAGGAGATTGTAAAGATGTGCGGCATCGCCGGGGTATTTAACTTAAATGGGGAACCGGTATCACCGGTAACCTTGCGCAGAATGACTGATATTATTGCCCATCGGGGGCCTGACGGCGAAGGGTTCTATATTGACAGCTTTATTGGCCTGGGCCATCGCCGCTTGGCTATTTTAGACTTATCTCCGGCAGGACACCAGCCCATGGTGAGTGATGATAAAAACTATGCTATAAGTTATGATGGGAAGATTTATAATTTCCAGGACTTGCGGAATGAATTAGAAAAATGCGGTCACAGCTTTAGATCCCGAACTGATACCGAGGTAGTATTGCATGCATACATGGAATGGGGAGAAAAATGCGTTCACCGTTTTAACGGTATGTATGCCTTTGCCATATGGGATCGTACCCGGCAGGAACTGTTCCTGGCCCGTGACCGCTATGGCATTAAACCCTTTTACTATTGTTTCGTTGATAATAAATTTATTTTCGCTTCCGAGCAAAAAGCTATCTTAACTCATCCCTGTGTACATAAAGAAATTGATAAGGAAGCCTTATTGGAGTATTTCACCTTTCAAAATATTTTTACAGACAAAACCTTACTAAAAGGCATACATCTTTTCCCGCCCGCATCGTGGAGCAAAGTTGAGTTAGGTAAGCAACAATCCTCATTATCACCGGTACAATACTGGGATTATGATTTCCGGGAACCTGAACAGGCGGCCGATGAGCAGGAATACCTGGAAGAACTGGATCGACTGTTTACCCAGGCAGTACAGCGGCAATTAGTAAGCGATGTGGAGATTGGTTCTTATCTAAGTGGAGGTATGGATTCAGGCTCCATTACTGCCATCGCAGCCAAATACCTCCCCTATATCAAAACCTTTACCTGCGGCTTTGATTTGAATTCGGCTTCGGGATTGGAATTAGGATTTGATGAACGGGAAAAAGCAGAATATATGTCATACCTTTTTAAAACTGAGCACTACGAAATGGTACTTAAAGCCGGAGATATGGAAAGAGTCATGCCGCGTCTGGCCTGGCATCTGGAAGAACCCAGGGTAGGGCAGAGCTACCCGAATTTCTATACCGCCCAGTTAGCCTCCAAGTTTGTCAAGGTAGTCCTGTCCGGTGGTGGTGGGGATGAACTCTTTGGAGGATATCCCTGGCGTTATTACCGGGCCGTGATAAATGATGATTTTGAAAACTATATCGATAAGTACTACGCATTCTGGCAGCGGCTAATACCTAATCAGGACATAAGCAAGGTATTTATACCCATCTGGAACGATGTAAGCCATGTATGGACCCGAGATATATTCCGGGATGTTTTTAAAAATCGAAAGGAGCATTTGAATAGCCCGGAGGAATATGTAAATCATTCCCTATATTTTGAAGCCCGCACATTTTTGCATGGTTTATTAATAATAGAAGATAAACTGAGTATGGCCCACAGCCTGGAAACCAGAGCACCTTTTCTCGATAATGATTTGGTGGATTTCGCCATGCAGATTCCGGTTTCCATGAAATTACGCAACCTGTCGGAAGTGGTACGCCTGAATGAAAACGAACCAGGATCCAAGACCAGGAAATACTTCGAAAAAACTAATGACGGCAAACTGCTGCTCAGAAAAATGATGGAACGCTACATCCCAGCGCAAATAACCAATGCCGAAAAACAGGGATTTTCAGCCCCCGATGCCTCCTGGTTCAAGGGGGAAAGCATTGATTATGTAAAACGAACCCTATTTGAGCCCAATGCTATGATATATGATTATTTGGATTATGCGTCTGTGAAAAACTTGATGGAAGAACATCTTACGGGCAGGGTCAACAGGAGACTTTTTATCTGGTCGCTGTTGAATTTTGAGTGGTGGTGTAGAGAATACATACCTTGATATGTGTAAGTTCAATAATAGTACACAGAGGAGAATATATTTACCATGACACTGGGCAGAAGTTTAAAACTTAATATGCTCAAATCATTCTGGCGAGAAATGCAGGTTTTGATAAATAAGAAATGGCATCGTACTTTACCTTTTGGAGACTACATTGTTGATCGTTGGGAAAAGGCAAGATTGCTTGGCTTCGGTGAAGGTACAAGTATTTATGATAGCGCACTGGTTTTCGGAGATGTACGGGTAGGGAAATATACATGGATTGGTCCCGGAACTATTCTGGATGGATCAGGAGGTCTTGAAATAGGGGATTATTGTTCTATTTCAGCGGGAGTTCAGATATACTCGCATGATACAGTTAAATGGGCACTATCAGGTGGAAAAGCGGAAAAAGAAACTGCATCCACCCGGATCGGGTCGCGGTGCTATATAGGACCTGGGACGATAATATCAAAAGGGGTGACTATTGGGGATTGTTGTGTTATTGGTGCAAATAGTCTGGTCTTGCACGATATTCCAAGTTTGAGCAAGGCCTATGGAACACCCTCTAAAATAGTTGGCACTGTAGATATGTCGGTGGATGATTTGCATAGGAGGAAAGATGACAAATTACTTTGATATCTTATTATGCCCAAGTTGTCAGGGCGATTTATCAGTAAATATTTTCGATGATAGTACATATGCGAGCGCGGGCATCCTTGTCTGTAAAGATTGCGGGCAATGGTATCCAATTTCCGATGGTATACCGAGGCTACTCATCCCCGGTGATCTGCGCCCCGATGAAACGGAGTTTCTGGAAAAGTGGAAAGACAGATTAACAGATATAATTGGCAGATCATCAAAGTTTACAGAACTAACCGATGGCGGAAAATCTCAGGTTCAAGCTACCTTTAGTCACAAATGGACACGGCAATCCTGGTGGGGGATGGAGGGAGAATCAGCTAAAGTAATGGAGGAATGGCTACTGCCTCGTTATGGTTGGCCGACCCAGGAAGTATATCAACAATTCATGGAAAGCAAGAAAACCATGCTTGATGCCGGATGCGGTTTGGGCCGTGAGGCATTGCGTATGGCTCGGGCCAATCCTGATGCACTGGTGATAGGATTGGAACTTTCGGATTGTGTCGATGAAGCTGCACGTCATGCCCGGGAACAGGGAATAAGAAATGTTTTCTATATTCAAGCTGATTTGACCAGACCGCCGTTTAGGATCGGCATATTTGATTTCATTATTAGCGAAGGAGTACTGCATCACACTCCCGATACCCGGCAGGCATTTCAAGCCCTGGTTCCTCTTTTGGCACCGGGAGGGGAATTTGCATTCTATGTTTATCGCAAAAAAGCTCCTTTGAGAGAATATGCTGATGATTATATACGTCAGCAAATCCAAGATTTACCTCCGGATAGGGCATGGGAAATGATGGAACCACTAACCGAACTGGGGCGAGTTCTATCGGAATTAAGAGCGACACTGGAAATTACAGATGACATTGAAGTACTGGGCATTAAAGCCGGCAAGTATGATTTACAACGTCTGATCTATTACAACATGTTCAAGTGTTATTGGAATGGCCGCTTAACCTTTGATGAAAATGTACTGGTGAATTTTGATTGGTATTATCCCCGGTATGCCTGGAGGCATACAGAAGGTGAAATCAGGCAATGGCTGCGAGACGTGGGTTTGGAACTGGTTCATGAAAGTATTGAAGATGCTGGTATTACTGTCAGGGGAAAGAAATGTTGACAAGAATAAAAGAATTGATAAAGAAAAACAAAAAAGTGTTTCAAGTGGCACGGAATACTTATGCAATTCTTGTCGGTACAGCAGGGATACTGAAGCGGAAAAAAGGAGCGGGCGAGCATCTGAAAGCTACTTTCTCGCTTATAAAGAGTTCTTCAGAAATAAAGGGCTTGCCCGTCAATATCACTATAGAGCCTACCAACCAGTGTAATTGTCGCTGTCCTATATGTGAGACAGGAGCGGGCATCCTGGGGCGGCCGGCCCAGCATATGAGCTTGGAAGACTTTAAAACTATCATTGATAAGATTGCTGAACATACCAATACTTTGATGTTTTATTTCATGGGGGAACCGTTTATAAACCCACAATCCTATGCAATGATACGTTATGCCAAAGATAAAGGAATACCATTTATTACAACCTGCACCAACGGTGATCCGGTTAATCCTGCTAAACTGGTGGAATCGGGTATAGACGAAATTAGCTTCCAAATAGGAGGAATAACTCAAGAAACCCACGGCATGTACAGGGTGGGAAGTAAAATAGACCGTGTTTTGACCAACATACGTGAGACGGTACGTTTAAGAAACGAGAAAAATGTAAAAATGCGTATAGTCTGCGGTTTTATCCTGATGAAGCATAACGAAACCGAAGTTGAGGATTTCAAAGTACTAATGAAGAACCTGGGCGTAGATGAGGCGATAATTATTGATCCGTGTGTACGCACGATGGAAGAAGGATATATTTATCTTCCTTCCGATAAAAATCACTGGATTTATGATGTTGACGCTTTCCAACAGGGTAAGCTGGTACCCAAAATCCTGGCCCAGAACGAATGTCCCTGGATGTATTATTCCGTAACTATACAGGTGAACGGAGACGTGGTTCCATGTTGCCGGGATCCGCATGGGCAGTTTGTGATGGGTAATATCCTGGAACAGGATTTGAAGGATATTTGGAATAGTCCTAAATTTATTAAATTCCGAACCATGGTAAACCATAACCAGAAAAATTTAGTTATTTGCAGATTATGTTCAGGATATGGAGTGAGTGAAATAAAATGAAACCCACAATTCTATTTATGGTTCCTGCGGAATATGATGCCCTGGTTGCCAAGGGCGTTGACCATATGATCCTGGAGCGTGACGAGGAAGGGTTTTTTAAACGTTGTGTTACGGTTCATCCTTTAACCCAACGGACTCAGACAATAGATATTAATGAAACCCATGTTATTCATGAAATTGGGTTTGATCTGATTCTCGGTTCCCATAGACATAAACTTCTCCGATATTTACAGGTTCCCTTGCATTTTTTTAGAATCTTGAAAATCTGTGGGAGACTGGTTCGAGAAGAATATGTGGATTTAATTCGGGCGACCGATCCTTACTGGATGGGATTTTTCGCTTTGCTAGTAGCTCGAAAACGCGGTTTGCCCTTCTGCGTATCAATTCACTCGGATTATGACAAGCGTTTTGAATTGGACGGTAAATTGGGAGCGCCAACTATTTTAGGCTCTAGAAAACTGGCAAAAAGACTGGAACGGTTCGTTCTCTCCAGAGCCGATTTGGTAATGCCGATAAGGGAAAGTTTAGGGAAGCGGGCAATCTGTGACGGAGCCAGGAGCGAATTAGTAAGAATTATCCCGCATGGAATAGATTTAAGGCCATTTTCAGAGGAAGCGAGTTATGATATTTATCAGATGTTCGGTATTGACAGACATAAAAAAATACTTAGTTTTGTGGGGCGTCTATCTAATGAAAACTATGTGGGCGATCTCCTGGAAATGGCTCGGCAGCTGTCCCTGCAGAGGGAAGATTTCATACTGGTATTTGCGGGTGGGGGAAATGAAGAAGACAGATTGAGGCACACTGTAAACAACGAGCCACAGTTGGGAAAAACAGTGCGAATGTTAGGCTTCCAGCCGCGGGAGGTTTGCATCGATTTGCGAAGGGCATCGGAAGTCAATCTATGTCTGATGGCTGGCTTCAGTCTGATTGAGGCCTGTGCTTCTGGACGCCCTGTTCTATCATATGATGTGGAATGGCATTACGAATTAGTTCATAATGGTGAAACCGGATTTCTAATTAAAGAACATAACATTAAACAACTGGTGGATGCAGTTTCATATTTACTGGATCACCCCGATGAAGCCGCCGAAATGGGTAATAATGCCCGGGACCTGGCTTTAGCCAAACACGATATTCGTATAACCTTGGAAATTAAGAGGGATTGTTATCGAGAATTGTTGAATGACAGGAGGTAAAAGACATGAATCACCGGATAACTGTGGTAGGGACAGGCTATGTAGGGCTGGTTACCGGAGCCTGTCTATCAGATTTTGGCCTGGAAGTTATCTGTGTTGACAAGGATCGCGATAAAATTGAGACATTGAAACGAGGAGTCGTACCATTCTATGAACCCGGGCTGGAAAACCTGGTAAATAAGAACAGTTCCGCAGGTCGCCTGACTTTCTCGAATGACATTAAAGCCGGGATTGAAAATTCGGATGTTATTTTTATTGCCGTTGGAACTCCTTCCCAGGAGAACGGTTCCGCCGATATTCAACATGTACAGGATGTGGCCAGAGATATTGCAACATACATAAATGAGTATAAGGTAATTGTAAACAAAAGCACCGTACCAATAGGAACCGTTCGTTTGGTCGAGGATATCATTAAACGTTATCAGAAACAGCCATTTGAATTTGATGTGGTTTCCAATCCGGAATTTTTAAGGGAAGGAGCGGCAGTGTACGATTTCATGCATCCCGACCGGGTGATAATCGGTACAGATAATGAACGGGCTGTATCGATTATGAAGGGTGTTTACCGGGTTCTATTCCTGAATCAGAAAACCCCTTTTCTTTTTACGGACCCAGAAAGCGCAGAAACCATTAAATATGCCTCCAATGCATTCCTGGCTATGAAAGTAACTTATGTTAATGAAATGGCTGCCCTGTGTGAAAAAACCGGAGCCGATATTGTATCTGTAGCCAGAGGAATGGGGATGGACGGGAGGATCGGCAATAAATTTCTCAATCCGGGTCCTGGATATGGAGGTTCGTGCTTTCCCAAGGACACCAAAGCTTTGGTTAATATTGCACACAATTATGGAGTCCAGATGAGCCTAGTCGAAGCAACTATCGCAGCTAATGAGAATCGGAAAAAAAGGATTTTATCTAAAATTGAAACCATTGTAGGTGAGTTACATAATAAAAACATAGGTGTTTTGGGACTAGCATTTAAGGCAGAAACTGATGATACCAGAGAATCTCCTGCCCTGTCAATCGTATCTGATTTAGCACGGCGAGGAGCATATGTCAAGGTATATGACCCCAAGGCTATGGAACAGGCCTGGTTGAAGCTAAATGGATTGGATAATGTGCAGTTTTGCGAGAATGAATATGCGGTAGCTGAGGGTGTTGAAGCGCTGATAATCATGACCGAATGGAACCAATTCCGAGGATTGGATTTAACCCGAATTAAGGCTTCCATGCAAAAACCTCTCTTTTTTGATTTAAGAAATATTTTTGAACCGGGCATAATGCGCAAGATGGGATTTGAATATTATTCCGTTGGAAGATCATAGTTATTTGAAATAATTTCGGGGAGAGGGAGAATTAAGTGAAAGATAGTAAGGATAAAAATCCAGAAGATCAGATCCTTTTAAATAATCCCTGGTATATTGAGAACCAATTCCAGATTCAGCTTCAGGACGAGGGAAAAAAATCGGTTGTTGAGAACCGACTGAAGATATTTGAAGAAGTTATTGGGGATTATATCCAGGTCACTAAATCACAAATAACTCTTTTGGATGCCGGATGTGGGGATGGAATCAATCTTTATGGATTGGTACAAATTGCATCGAAGAATGAGTGGGATATTAAAATTACGGGGTTGGACTACAATCCATTAAGAGTGGAAAGGGCTGGTAAACTAACCGGGATAAAAGAAGTAATCCAAGGGAATCTTCTGCAACTGCCGTTTAAGAATGGAAGTTTTGATATAATCCTTTGCAATCATGTTATTGAACACATACCTGAATATCAATTGGCCTTACAAGAACTGGTTCGAGTAGTGAAGCCGGGAGGTAGATTGATTCTCGCTGTTCCGAATGAAGGTTGTTTTTTGGCGTGGCTGCGGAATCATGTTTTTCAACCTTCAATAGCTGAAAGTACCGATCATGTTAATTTCTTTACCGGAGTTACTTTTTCGCAGGCACTTATGTTAGCCGGTATTCATTTAATAAATTTACGGCGGGAGGGATTTTTTATTCCCCACCTTAGTATCCACAGTTTTATCATGGAAAGAAAATTGGGGAGGGAATTTTTTGACATAATGAAAAGGTTGTTCCCTTCACAGGCTGCCGGTCTGATTGCAATATGTACAAAGGGGGATTCCTGTGGACTGGCATAAGATTCAGAATCAGCAGATAGACCATGCTCTTGAACAGTCAGAAATGGTTTTTAATAGTGAGTCGGTTATTACCCGGCTATGGGGTTTCTCAGACCAGCTTATCCAGCAAAAGCATTTAGTAAACATACTTTCTTTATATAAAAAAAATGATAATTTTAGACTACTTGATTTGGGATGTGGGATTGGAACTCTTCTTAATCAGCTGGCTCGATTTTTTCCGGAAGCAGAGTTTGTAGGTATCGATAGTAATGAGAATAGTATAAAACAGGCTAACTTGCATATTACAAATAACTGCCGATTTATATGCAGCCAGTTTAACCAAAACGAGGAATTAGGAAAATTTGACGTGGTCATATGTTCAGAGGTTTTTGAACATGTAGAGGATACTGGTCAATTACTATATGAAATAACACGTTTAGTGCGGGAAGGTGGATACCTTGTTACAGCCAACCTAAACCGTCCAAAAGCTGACGGTATTGCCTGACCGAGAATTGCCGGATATAATGACCATATCTTAGGGAAAGGAAAAGACGCCTCTGTTAAATGTGCTAATGCAGCAACAAAA
>Ga0209510_1000104_pt1 | contig 124240 bp, 126 predicted proteins | sample BiotimSIPDNA_FD_185749 | JGI IMG/M metagenome (GOLD analysis project Ga0209510, IMG submission 185749) | Anaerobic biogas reactor microbial communites from Washington, USA - Biogas_R1 time_0 SIP DNA (SPAdes) (version 2) | ecosystem: Engineered > Bioreactor > Anaerobic > Unclassified | place...
TATCCGTACATAACCCCTGCTTCTTTTCGAATTTCTTCGTCTCTTTCCACACCCATTATCTTATCAACGGCATCGAGGAAGTCGTTTATGTTCACGATGGGCCTTTCTTCCCGTATGGCGAACATACCTGCTTCGGTACAGATAGCCTTCACATCAGCACCTGATGCTCCATCGGTAAGGGCAGATATCAGATCAAGATCCACATCCTCTTCCATGACCATGTTTTTTGTGTGTATTTTAAGAATTTCTCTGCGACCGTCTTCATTGGGTACTGGTACTTCTATGAACCGGTCAAAACGGCCAGGTCTTAGTAGGGCTGGATCCAGGATATCGGGTCGATTGGTAGCGGCCACTATACCCACATCACCTCGTGCTTCGAATCCATCCATCTCTGCTAAAAGTTGCATAAGGGTACGTTGAACTTCACGATCACCACTAGTGGAACTTTTAAGCCTTTTAGCAGCTATAGCATCAATTTCATCTATAAATATTATGCTGGGAGATTTTTCCTTAGCCAGTTCGAATACTCCTCTCACTAGACGGGCACCTTCACCAATGTATTTGCGTACGAATTCAGAGGCCACGATCTTTATGAAGGTTGCATTGGTTTCATGGGCTACGGCTTTGGCCAATAAAGTTTTTCCGGTTCCGGGAGGCCCGTATAGAAGCACTCCTTTGGGAGGTTCTATACCTATCTCCTTAAATAACTCTGGTTTTTTAAGTGGCAGTTCCACTGTTTCTTTTATCTCAACAATCTGCTCTTCTAATCCGCCAATTTGAGCGTAAGACACCTCTGGTTTTTCTTCAACCTCCATACCAGTCACTATGGGGTCTTTTTCTGATGGTAAGACGTTTACTATGCTGAAAGTCTGCTGATTAAGGGCCACTCTGGCTCCAGGTTCTAAGTCCTTATCATCCATGAAACGTGAATATCCAATTACAAAATGGGGGCCGGTGCTGCTTTTTACCACTACTTTACCCTCATCTAGTACTTCAGTTACAGTGGCAATTACTAGTGGCGGAGATCGGAACCTTTCAATTTCTCCGCGGAGAGATTTCAGTTCACGGTCCAGCCTCATTTTTTCGTTTTCAATCAGAACCTTGTCTTTTTCTAATTTCCTAACCTTCCACATGAGGTTACGTTTGGTTTTGGCATTTTCCTCTTTGAGGATTTTAATCTCTTTTTTCAGGTCTTCAATTTTCTTCAGAATGTTGTGTGATGTTTTTTCCATCTTAAATGTTCACTCCTCATTGATTTCTGGAAAAAAAATAATTTCTAACACTTTATTATATGATGCTTTCTATGGTCTTTAATAATATTTAAATATTGAGGTGTAGAATTATAAATTTAAGTTAAGATTAAAGGGATCGCCATGAGATGTGAGATTTGCGGAAAAAAAATAATTGGACAACCAACAAAGACCAAAATCGAAAGTTCGGTAATGAACACTTGTAAAGAATGTTCAAAATTCGGTAAAGTCCAAAGAGAACCTCCAAAACCACAGGGACAATTTAGAAAAACTTCACCCAGGCCTATTAGAAAATTCAGGTCAAAAAAACCATCATATGAAGTGATTGAGGATTATAACAAGGTTATAAGAGAATCCAGGGAAAAAAGGGGATGGAGTCGTGAAAAACTTGCGGAAAAGATTTATGAGAAAGTATCCGTAATTAACCGCATTGAATCCGGCCGTATGATCCCGGATATGAAACTTTCCAGAAAACTAGAAAAAATGCTGGATATCCATATTCTGGAAAAGACTGACGAAACCATCGACGAGGAAGTTAGTTCCAGAGATGTAAGGGAAGCAACTATTGGAGACATCGCCCGTATAAAAAGAAATTAATACGTGCTTGTTGTTAAATTATGAATAGTTAATTGGAAGAATTATGGAAAAAAATTTAGATCTACCAATTACATCTTCTTTTCTATATTATGCCGCTTCTTATGGGAATAATAGCCCTTAAAATGGGGTAAATTTTGAAATTCAGAATTCATAGCAGCATATTCGGGATATTCTTCACTAATGACCATTAAGTGGGCGGGGGGATGTATTTTCCTTATCTGGACAATACTTTGGGTAGTATCACTTTCCACCAGTACCAAAACGGAATGAGAAGATTTAAACTTTAAATTCTGATTCATTATTCTTTTTGCAGTTTCATCAGCCATCTTTGATTGAATAATTCGTGGATTGCCTTTTATTTTAAGTTTAGCGTGCCTTTCTATATCTGCGAGGCTGTTTAGAATTTTATCTCTACTATCTGCTCTAACCATAATTAAGGACATTTCATCACCGTCTCTTCTTCGTGAAAGAGGTTAGAAGGGTGCTTCTGAATAACACCAGAACTACTAGAATCAATCCCAGGGCGGTCTGCATATTTCCTACAATGTTTAGTATGGAAGAACTAAGGGGCAGATCCCAGGGTGGTGAAGTCCTTTTATCAGGCAATGCTTTATAGTAAACTCCAACGGCACGGGAATTCTCTCGAATGTTGATATCCTTGGCTTCGACGTAATTTACTCCCACTAAAAGCCCGTTGTTAATATTGGAGTTGATATCTTGGGCGATCTTCGCTGCGTTAAAACCATTACGTTTCACCGAGTACTGCACAATTTCCCGGGTGGTTTCACTGATACCTGCAGCATCGGTCCCGTAAACCGAAACACTGATACCTTCACCAGTAGATGTAATAGATTTAACCAGGGCATCGTAGGCGTAGATGGTTTTAAGCTCTGTTCCGTCTAGAGGACAAGTTTGAAAGTTCTCTGACCCGGAATAGCCGACACTCCATCCACAAGTGGGACAAACTTTACTGTAAGGTTCGTTCATGGGAAAACCAGTTTCGTTAATATCAGGGGGAGTGAACATCTCCCCGGTGGTAATGGAAGAAGCTAAGTTAACTGCACCACCACCATACTTTTCTCCAGCATCATTGGAAACCTCCTTGAAAACCTCGCCCATAATGTCTGTAGCTGGATATCCATCTCGAATCATTTTACCAATCATAACTGCAGTTTCCTGGCGAACTCTTTCGGCTGTTCCATATTTAGGGTTTCCTTGGGTGTTTCTGAGGTGGATGATAGCACCTTTCTGTCCGGGTGGCAGTACCGCAAGTCCTCCTGATGCGGGGGTTACGGTTATGGTTCCACTGTTATCCACTGTTACAACATAAACATCGAAGGAACCACCTACCGCTGCTCCTATGGTAGGACCTCCAGTCATAATCCTAATCCCAGGGAAACTATTCGCTGCACTCGCAGCATCGGCTGCAGTGGCACCGTTTTCTAGAAGATTCAACGTCTTTACGATAGCACCTAAACGGGGTGTCTGATTACCTTCACCCCCAGATAGAACTGCGAAGTGCTTATCCTTAGACATGATGAAGGTGGATTGGAGCATGTTTTTGGCGAAGGACATACTTCCTGCCGCGGCTCCATTTGGATCTTTACCCGTGGGGTCGGTGATTATGACCACGTTCATGGTAGCTGCCGATGTATTCACCACCAGTATTAGGATGATTAATAGGAACATAACCTTTATCAAGACGTTACCACTCATCTTCATTTCACCTTCACCATGGAAAAGTCTTCAATGACAGTTACAGTCAGTATACCGGTTTCTTTATCTAGCTTGACATCAGCAACTTTTATTGGTGTCACGTTAGTCCCTGGTATGGTAGATAATAGTGCTGCTTGCCGAGCATTTTCAAGGGCTTCAGAAATGGGAACCTTACGTTTACTGGTTATCAGAGTATCGCCCTGAATGTAACTACCAGTCCTAAATCCAACACTAGCGATATTGTTCCTTATAGAATCCGTGGGTACAATATCGTTTCCTTTGATGATAACCCCTGATATGGGTATCCCCTGATCAGTTTCGGTGGTGGAGGCATAAGCCATGTAAGTCATCAGCCGGCCTGATAATATGAGTAGGAAGGCTAAAAATAAAATTATCAATGTGTCTCTTCTTACTTTAATGAACATGATGTTCACCGCTAATCTTCAAATATTTACCTATTTCTATTTTTCAATTAAGTTCTTGTTGTATTTTTGTGATAAATAATTGTTTATCTCTTCTTTATATTTGATGGCTGCTTCTCCGATACAGATGATAGCATCAACATTGCATTCTGTGGCTTTTTCCAATCCTTCCAGAACTTGTTCACAAGTTGCGCCTAGGGTTCCTTCCCGGAATTCAACAGGTTCAACATCGGTGATGAGTATTTCATTTCTGGAGATGTACTTCTCCGCTGCTTTTCGAGAGAAGAAGGATGCAGGAATTATGAAATCGGCCAAATCCATTGTTTTTTCTAATATTTCAAGGTCACCTGTTTTTTGGGATTCAGAGGATACTGTTATAACTACAGCTACTTTGGAGTAGATCTTTTTTAGCTCCTGGAGAACGGTTTCTACCCCAGAGGGATTGTGGGCATAATCCACAATGAAATCAGTGTTGGGCAATGATTTTATATGCTCAAGACGACCTGGCACACCCTTAAATGTTTCCAGACCTTTTTTGATGTCATTCATTGATATTTCTAAAAACTCCCGGGCAACTACTATGCTCCCCAGGGCATTGTAAACATTGTGCAACCCCATTATACTCATATTTATGGTATGGATACCCTGAGGCGTGTGTAGTAGGAATTTGTTAGGAGTAATGTCGGTGGCACGATAGTCTGGCTGGGGACGTTCCAAGCCACATTGGCAGCGATAGTAACCAACCCCAGATATGGTTTCTCCCAGCAGTAATTCTTCTCCACACCAACATTTTTTACTGGAAATCCTGGAGGGATGATCTTCCACTCCAAATGTGATAACCTTACCATGGTAGTTTACTTCTTTTAGAAGTCCCCATATGGTGGGATCATCGCAGTTAATGACAGCCACTCCATCCTGAAGTTCTTCCAGAAGCTCCCCCTTTATACGTGCATAGCTTAAAAAATCTGCATCTTGGCTGAGATGGTCAGGATTTATGTTGGTCAAGATTCCATAGGCTGGATTACATTTCTCCACTGTGAATTTAAGATCACCAGGAGTTCCTTCAGTTCCAGTCTCCAACACTGCAATATCAGCCTTTAAACGGGCTTGTAAGGGGGGAATATAGTCTACATTGCCTTGAAGTGTCTTAAAACCATGTTCGGTAGTTTTAAGTCCTGCGATTCTTGCTATGTGTTTCAGTAGGTGGGTGGTGGTGGTTTTACCATTGGTTCCAGTAATGCATACAACTGGTTTTCCTGGTTCTATCGCATCAATGATATCATCAACTTTTATGATCTTTCCCGAACTTTCCAGCTTATGAAAGGTATCTGAGTCCTGGGGGAGGCTGGGGGGAGGTACAAAGTAGTCTGATTTATTAAAAAACTCTTCAGCATGTCCAGATAGGTATAGGGGTAGGTTATAGTCTTCTAAAGTATATAGGTACTGACAACTCTCAGCAGATTCCAGATCACTTCCCAAAACTTCATATTCATGATCCATCAAAACCCTGGCTGCCAAGTTCCCAACTATTCCACATACTCCTAGAACTCCGAAAACATTTTTCTGGTTGATCTTAAATGAGTTTTTCAGGAGTCTTGTACTGGTTCTATCCATATCTTCAACAACTCTCAAAAATACATGCCTTTCGATAATATAATTAAGTTTTAAACTTTAATCAGTCTATTTAACGGTTGACGTTACAACCACTTTATATTCCTGATAACAACTCCAAAGTTGATTTGTACTGGTTGATTATTCATCTGTGACTGGGTCGGTGATAATAGGGGTGGTAATAATATATATAATATTAGATTCTGGGATTATAACGCGTCTAATCTCTTTTATAAATGTTTATTAAGGAAATTTATAGAAAATCAATGAATGTACGGGTGTAACAGAAGCTAATTATTCTCATCAAATTATTGATTTTTATACTATTTAATTATGCCTTCTTCTTTAAATTTCTCTAAAATATCAGATGCTGGGTCCATACCCTGGGCACCTATCAATAATATTGTATCCTCTGAACTGGACATATTAACGACTTCAAATAGAGCAATGCGTAATTGGGAATAGTGACTGTATTGGATACCTTCCTTTTTCAGTACATCTATAAATACCTTTTTCTCATCTTCCTGTACCCAGTTGGCCTTGTCCACCACATCCTGGCTACTGGTTATAACAAGGGTGTAATTGAGACCTTTAAGAGACTGGGCAATAGACATGGCATTAATCTCGTTTATATCCTTTCCACGAGATCCTCTTATGGAGCATACGATGTACAACTGGTTTTTGGATAGTTCAGCCACACTTTTTATGGTGGCTTTAATACCATCTGGGTTGTGAGCAAAATCATCTACAATAAGGGGTTTCCTATTTAATATGGAAAATCTTCTTTTAAGGGCATGATAAGACTTAACTCCTTTTTTTATAACCTCATTATCAATATTTAAAGCTTTACAAGCAGCAATAGCTGCCATGGTATTCTGGAGGAAGTGGGGACTATGGAATGGTAGTTCCTCTTGTTTTAACAAAATATCCCCCATTAAATATAATCCCTCCTCCATCATCTCCACTTGGCCGCCATGCCCAAAAGTTATAATCTCCGCTTCAGAAGGCACTAAATCCTTCATATTCATAATCAGGGGGTCATCTGCATTCAAAACCACTGTTTTTCCATTAAAATTCCTTAATGCACCTGAAATCTCCTGGTAAGCTTCTTCAATGGAGCTCACCAGGTTGATATGGTCCATAGACACATTGGTGAATACTAGAATTTGGGGCTGGATGGCCTGAGTCATTAAAAATGCATGGTCCGACATAATCCGTTCTTCCCATCCCTGCACTTCAGAAACCTCCAAAACCAGGATCTCCAGATTCTTGGTTTCGGAGATCTGTTTGGCGACCATAGGATCAATAAGGGTGTTGAACTCTGATAGGGAATCAGTATTGGTGTGACTTTTAAATCCTGCCACCTGGAGTATCTTATGAATCATGTGACTGGTGGTGGACTTTCCATTGGTCCCGGTAATTACCACCCGTATGGATTCAGGTGCGAAAGTCTTTATAGCCCAGCGGAGAGCGAAGGCATTGGCATATTCGATCTTTTCAGTAATAATGAGGCACATATCATATTTTTTAACCTTATAAATGGCGGATCCACGGGCTTCCTGGGTCACTATGCATGTCACGCCTTTACTAGCAGCCATATCCACTCCTGAGCCATCTATCCAATGTCTGATTACTACATCACCATTTTTTGCATCGTTAAGGATGTTGAAAACACCGGTAATCTTACGATTTTTGCCTAGAAGTTTTCCCTGAACATGGGATGCCAAGTAGGCGGTGGTAATTTCTTTCATAATTCAACCTTCAAAGAAGAAATTGGTAAATGATGGCCACAGAACAGATGAGGAAGGTAACACCCCAGTAAATGGCCACTATTTTCTTTTCTGAGAGACCTTTATAGTGCAGAGTATGGTGTAGAGGTTCTACAGGTAGTTTAATTAGATGAACTCGGTGGAAGAGACTTATCATCACGGATACGATGGGTATGGCCAGGGCCAGCACTGCCAAGTATATCACATCACCTAGAAATCCGGCTGTAATGTATCCTGCCCCCAGGGCAAAGGACCCTGTATCTCCCATGAAAATACTGGCGGGGTAACGGTTAAAAACCAGGAAACCAAGGGAAATCCCGGCCAGGGCTATGAAAGGTAGAGTTCCAGAAAAATTCCCATTATTGAATGTAAATATAGCGCACGAAAGCGATGCTATGGTTAAAATTCCTACAGCCAAACCGTCCATGCCATCTATGAGGTTTACAGAATTGATTGAACCGATAACTCCAAAGATGAGCACGGGTATAATTAATATTCCCAATTCAAAACCTAAAACTCCGCTGCTCACTGCTCCGGTAGCAACCAGGAACAATGCAACCACGATTTGGGCGATTATTTTGTTGCGTTCAGAGACTTCACTTTTGATGGGCACTTCTCCAATAACCTCCACCTTTTCACCTGGTACGAGTTTTGCAAGATCACTTTTAGCTTTTTCAGTGGTTACTCTTGCTTCTTCTCCGGGCTTGAGAGTTAAGCGACCAATTTCAACCGACTGAGTGCTGATGTTGCGGACCACCTTCTGCAGTTCCTTAACCTTCAAACCTAAAAGATCATCCAGTAGACCCACCAAACCGGAGCCCATCATAATTATGACTGTTAAAATCAGATTCATCTGAGTAAAAAATACTGCAGCACCTACAAGCATGCCCAGTAACATGGCTATGCCGCCCATAGTGGGAGTTCCAGCTTTATGGCGGTGTTCAGTAACGATGGGACTGTCAGTAATATCTGCATCCCTCAAAATCTTTCTCATAAAGAAGGTAAAGAACATCGTGGCCAGGAAGGTTAAAAGAAATAGTAGGATCATTGTTTGTAACTCGTTCAATCTACCACCAAATTATGTATTATAATTATAAAAGTATTCAACATCCCATTACCATGATACTTAAACCATGCCATATTACTTAAATTTTACACTCCGAATTTGTTCACTTTTAGTATATATGTTAATATCTAAGACGATAATGGTTACTCAATTTATGATGGTAATTTCAGTGATTGGGCAATTTTTAACACTGAATTTCTAGTTTCCCCCCTTATGGTGATTCTTTGATGTTGAGGGGGGCCGTGTATTATCCAGCCATTTGAATCAGGGAAGTTCCTGTAAAGGTAACTGTTGCGTTTGGTGGAAAAATCACCCACAGGTACTTCCATAGCAAAGTAATTCTTAAGATTATACTGCACTTTTTCTGGGTTCCATTTTCCGGCTGCCATGTCCACCATCTCCTGGAGCGGGTTAATATTACAGGAAGCATAGGTCAAGTAACGGGTTCCGCTGGGCCGGGTGTTGATCTCCAAGACCAGGTTTTCTTTCCCGTCAAATATGAGATCTAAATCAGCGGAGCCAGCTACGCCCATCATCCTGCATATCTCACGGGCTAATTCAAGGATCATCTTATTATTCTTGGAATTATCTAAGCCTTCAATTTCTAGGGGTGCCTTTTTAACTTTGAAAAGAGGATGAGTGCCTTTGGTGCTGGTTTTTCCCTTGTAAACAGGTACCAATGGAATGTAATCACCCTTCCAACCCAGTACTTCCACTGAAATTTCAACACCCGCTATGAACTCTTCTGCCAGGGCGTTTCCAAATTTTTTCAGATATTCTATCATTTCATGGTGACTATTGACCACTTCGATCCCCACGCCACCCTGCCCATGACTCTGCTTAAGTACCATTGGGAAACTGAAGTAGGATTCCGATAGATTCATATCAATCGACTGGAAAGGAGGGGTGGGAAAGTTATTCTCTGTAAGGAATCTTTTTGTTTTAAATTTGCTTTGAGCTATAGATGCAGCCTCTAATGGCGAAGTAACTACTGGAATCCCGTAATTTTCTTCTAAATCTTCTTTTAAACTTGAAAGAGACAATAAAGGTCCGTCAACACCTATTAATGGAACAACACCATCTACGTCTTCTTTAATGGCTACGGTTTTAGGGCCGTCCATTCCTCGAGGAACCCGGTGGAGGACATCTGCCAGGTTTTGGTTGGGAGCATCTGGATTAGATTCAGTTAATACTGAAGTAATACCTTTATTTTTGGTGTATAATGCCACATCCTCAAACAGACGAGAGCCAATGAACATTAATTTCATTTCAATCACAGATAATTTCAGATTCAAATTTAAACTAAGCCCAGATATGTCTAGGATATTTGGAGTAACTGGTATTTAATGGGTTTTATTGGTGAATTTGGAACCGTTTAACCAATTGGTATAAAAAATCAAGGTAAAAGAATGGTTTTTAACATATTCAAAACATTTATTGCACTTTTTTTTACATCCATGGTCATCTCATGACCTATCTCCATATTCATAGGTTGAATTCCAATAAGGGCTATCTTGGCGCCAGTACCCATTTCCAAATAGTTTATCAGGAAAGATATGGGTATGGCGTGTGTTGAGATGCTGTAATTAGATATTTCCTCTTTACTAACCAATCTTACGAATCCAGGGGCTTTATTCATATTTACTGCGTCTACCAGAAGAATGTGACTAGGAGTTTCTTTTTTTATAGTACCAGTAAAGTTTTCTGGAACAACTCCCCCATCTATGGATATTATTTGGGGGTGCAAGTTGTTTAAACTTCTGGCAATGAATGTTCCCAGGGCATCATCTCCCTTCAAGTCATTTCCAATGCCCAGTATTACTAATTTTTCGTATCCCAACAAAAATTCAGTTAATTCTTGCTTCAATGGTACTTAATCCACCTCCCATGATGTATTTAAGATTTAAACGTATTTCTTGGTTTTTTTCAACTGTCAATAAATTGCAGGGCACCAGTAACGGTGGATTGAGCATGGGTGTGGGTCCACAGATTAAATTTGGGGTGAGCAGGGTGAAAGTAGTGATTTTTATTCCATTTACATTTCCATGGGAATTTGTCTTGAGTTTCAAAGTCAGATCTACCTTTTCATCAATTTCTTTCAACAGATTTATGCGATTATATATTTTAAGAGGCCCCATGGTCTTGAAATTTTCTACCACCCTGTCCTGGTAACAATCCTGGTAACATACATGTTCTGCACCTAAATTAATGGCCTCGACACCGTTTAAAACTTCACAAGGTATTATGTGCCCTCCTTCGTGGAGATATCTCCGGGCATGGTTGATGACCGGTATCATTTCTTCATCAATGAGGCCAGTGTCCAGCATCTCACAGATTATCAGATCAGCTTTTTCTGGATAATCCATTAGACTTGCATCACCCACTATCACGGAGACATTGTTAAAATAAGAAAGTCTGTTTAAGGCGGATCTGGCTGACAATTCATTTTTTTCGATGGCATAAACATGTTTTGCTCGTGGAGCTGCTTCAGCGGCAAGAACTCCGGAACCAGTTCCTAGATCATAGACAATTCCCTGCACTTTCTTGTTGATGGCTTCAAAAAAAACTGCTAGGCGTTCTTTGTCAGATAGCAATTTTTCTTGATAGGGGGTTAGTTTCATCAATGTATAGTGAATATTGATTCTATTAATAAAAATTCTGATGGTAAAAATAAGTTTAATTTCAAGAATGGTGTGAAGAAAATTTTATTAGGGGGAAGATTTGGTAAAAGTAGTTACATATTATCCCCGCTGGACGTACTGGTGAGTTTGACGTGTTCAACGCCCTTTAATCTCATTATTTTTTCGGTAAGTTCCCGTATGTAATTGACATTCCCCTTAACCACAATAACTTCTAGACAATATTTTTCTGTCATGTGGACGTGCATAACAGCATTGATGAATTTTCGGTAGTCATGTTGGATATCGGTGAGGTCTTCCATTACTCCAGTATAGTGATGATCGTAAATCACAGCTAGAATACCGATTCGATCACCTTCCATTTCATTCATCCACTGGTATCGCACAATGTAGTCTTTTAAAGCGTCTCTTATACCTTTTGATCTTGATTGGTATCCTCGATCTTTCAAAACTTCATCAAACTCGTTTAAAAGTTTCTTGGGTAAGGACATACTTATTCGCATCATTACAATTCCCTCGTATTATTTTATTATAATATTATCCTATTTAAATCTTTGTTTTCTTAGCAATATTGTTCACTACAAACAATTTGTATGTCTTCGGGGATACTGGTTTAGCATCACGGACAAAAAATTAACACTAGCACTATTATATTACTGGTAATGCTATTGTTACTATTTAAACTTTGCCTACCTCGAAAACATTGATGACATTTAACAAAGTTGCTTAGATCTAAGCCAGAGTCAGGTCATATTAAATCTTTATTAATAATCCTTTCCAATTATAAACAACTCTTCTTGGTTAGCCTTTTTCAAATACTTCATTAATTTTTCCATTAAAAACCAATACTATTAATCTTGTGTTTGACAACATATCAATTAACAGAATTATATTTATGTGGTGATACTATGAAAGTGAGGGAGGCCATGAATCAAGGGGTGATATCCATCAGCGCCCAAACCAGCCCGTTAGAAGCCTTTGAAAAGATGTATAAGGAAGGTGTGCGTAGATTATTTGTGGTGAATGAAGAAGATGGTGTTTTGGGAGTGGTATCCTATTCTGACCTTATTGGAGTACTGGGAGCCATAAAACCTACTATTCGGAAAGAAGTGTCCCTTAACCTGATGGATATCATGTCCAAGGATGTAATAACCATTTCTGCCGGTGATGGAATTGAAGATGCAGCCAATTTGATGTTACGAGCAGACATATCTGGACTACTGGTCTTGGAGGATAAAAAGCCTGTAGGAGTAATTAGTAAAACAGACATATGTCGGTTGGTGGCTGCTGAAATTCTGGTTCCTTCATAAATCCAAGGTTAAAAATTGATTTTTTTAAAAAAAATAATTTTTATTTTCTAATCACTAGGTAGTAGAATGTATCGGATGGAATTTTTTTTGAAAAACTAAAAATTTGGAATTGGGTTTTTATCAATAGTCCTCAAGAAATAGTTGTAAATGCGGCTGCCGGGATTTGAACCCGGGTCGTAGGCTTGGAAGGCCCAAGTCCTAACCAGACTAGACTACAGCCGCAATGCGGCGTCCGGGATTTGAACCCGGGTCGCTAGCGTGGCAGGCTAGAGTCTTAACCAGGCTGGACTAACGCCGCTTGTTGTCGAATTTAACAGCATACCATGGTTGTAGGATTATCGTATATAAATTTTTAGGTTAAGAGTTTGTTGAAATTAAATTTAGGGAGAATTCTATTCAGTTTGGTATAGTCTTCATAGTGGATAATTCAGTTCAAGGTGGATCTGATACGTTCAATATAAATACCGACTAACCAAAAAATAATTGGAATCATGGGAATAGTAAAGGATCTGTGGAATTAGGAAATCACTCACCGGTGAGATCATGTTGGATATTATAATTAACGTTGCCATCCTTGCGATATCATTAATAATCGTAATTAAATCGGCAGACATTTTTGTAGATAATTTAGTTGCCATAGGTGCCGCTTTTGGCATATCTGAAATAATATTGGGTGTAACTGCCTCTGCTATTGGAACTTCTCTCCCGGAATTCGGCTCTGCCATGATCGCTACCTTCACCCATAGCCCAGATATTGGGGTGGGAGTGGTTATCGGATCTAACATCTGGAACATAGCTGGTATCTTGGGAATAACCGCCACCTACGTGGGTCTTGTCCGGTCAAATCCTCGCGGTATAGCCAGGGACGGTGCAGTAACCCTTATAACTGCTCTTATACTTGTGGCCTTCATGTTCATGGGGTCTATCAACAAATTTGCCGGTATAATAATGATCGCAGTTTATGGTGTTTATTTGTGGATACTGGTAAAGGATCAGAAGAAGGAAAGCAGGAAAAACAATACTAAAATCATAGAAGAGCTAAATAACAAGGAAGAAAATTCCAAAGAATCTGCAGAGTCATCCAAAAACGTAAAATCTTCTAAATCATCTAAAATTAGTAAGAAAACCATAATTTGGACATTAGTGGGGCTGACTGGTCTGATTGTTGGTTGCAGACTACTAGTCTACAGTGGAGTGGAGTTAGCTACCATCGCTGGTGTGCCAACTATGATCATGGGATTGTTTACCTTGGCCATCGGTACCAGCATCCCTGAACTGGTGGTAACATTGTCTTCAGCTATGAAGGGGCTTCATGATCTTTCTATTGGAAATATACTGGGCAGTAATACTTTTAATATTATGATTGGGATAGGTGTGCCGGCACTCTTTATGGACATTCCTGTGGAGCCTTTGTCTTTATCCTTCGATGCACCGGTCATGATCTTAGTAACCCTTATGGTGCTTTTACTCATTAAACGTGGAATGAAACTAACTAGAACTGATGGAATAATCCTTTTAGCAACTTATATTGGCTATGCAATCCTTAGATTATTCGTATTAAATTAAATAGGATGATAATATGGTTTATCAGAAAATATTAGTTACCAGTGCTGGGGAATATCTTGATCAGATGGCTAAAGAAGTCATGGAACTTATAGCAGATTGGAATACTGAAGTAATTGGTCTCTATGTGGTGGAAACTTCTACCCCTATCCTTACTTCTAGAAAAATAAAGGAAATGATGAAAAAGGAACTAACTGAAAAGGGAAAGAAGATCCTATTGGACATGGAAGAAAAGTTTAAGGGACCCAACATCAAATTCAAGCCCCTATTGAAAGAAGGTAAACCTGCTGATGAAATAGTGAAAATAGCCGAAGAAGAAGGTGTAGATTTGCTCATAATGGGCACTGGAAAAAGCATGGTTGATAAATACCTCTTGGGTAGTGTTTCTGAAAAGGTAGTGCACACATCTCCCTGCACTGTTCTTCTGATCCGCACCAGCAAGGAGTGAAAGAACCGGGGCAGATCTAGTCATCATTTCTCTAAATCAAGGATGATATTAGCATGAATTTCAAAAGGATAGGGATTCCATTAGCTCTTTTGGCAGGACTTATTGTCTTCTTAATCCCTATGCACCAACTCAGTTTTTCGGGGCATGCTGCACTGGCCCTCTTAGTGTTTGCCGTTGTCATGTGGGCCACAGAGACCGTGCCATTGGCAGTCACTTCCATGATCATCCTATTTGCCCAGCCTATAATCGGAGTAGAGAGTTTTGACAATGCGGTGATAGGCTTTGCCAATCCCATCATATTCCTCATGATAGGTGGTTTCATCATCGCCGAGGCGATACGTAAAAGTGGACTTGCCCAGCGCCTAACCTACACCATGCTTAATCGAGTGGGAACCACTCCTAGTCGAGCTCTTTTTGTGAGTGTATTCTCTACCGGGATCCTGTCGGCGTGGATCGAGAATGTAGTGGCCTTTGCCATGCTGGTACCAGTTATAAGGGAAATTGTAGTGCTTATGGGTTGTTTAGAGGCTAAGAAGGGTAAAAGCAACTTTGCCAAGGCCATGATCCTTGGGGCATCCTTTGGCTCCCTGGCTGGTGGGTTTGGTACCGAGATAGGAACTGCCCCTAACCTTATGGCGGCCGCCTACACAGGTATAACTTTTTTAAACTGGATGATGTTTGGGTTCCCATTGGCCATCATACTTATGCTGGTGATCTGGAAGCTTCTGGGCCGAATATTTCCCTCAGAAGTAAAGGGTATAAAGGGCGGTAAAGAAGTGGTATCATCTAAACTAGAGTCCATGGGGTCACTTTCAAAAAATGAGAAAATAACTGCTATTATACTATTATTCACCATAGGACTGTGGGTAACCACCCAATTCACAGGTCTAAACAGCTACTCAATAGCACTTATTGGTGCTGCCCTGTACTTCATAGCCGGTATTATCAACTGGCAGGATGCGCAGAAAAACATTGACTGGGGACTCATAATATTCTTCGGAGGAGCTTTATCGCTGGGATATGCCTTACTCAACACAGGCGCAGCAGCATGGTTGATTAAAGGATTACTGGCCATGATGGGTAGTGATCCTTCTACCATCCTAATAATGGTGGTGCTGATGGTGATAGCAGTGGTAATTACCCAAGTGATGTCCAACATAGCATTATCAGCTATACTAGTCCCGCTTTCTGTGACTCTGGCCAATGCCCAGGGTCTTGCTGTTGGAACCTATGCAGTTCCAGTTGCCATTGCCTGTTCCTTATCTTTCCTCTTTCCCATGGCCGATCCAACCGTGGCCATGGCCTATGGAAGTGGGTATGTTAATATTAAAGAAATTTTCAAGGCAGGGTTGCCCCTGGTAATTATAGGGCTAATTCTGACTATCTTGGTGATGCTTACCATAGCCCAACCCTTCATAGGTTAGTTGAGAATAAGGTGTTAGACTTGTAACGCCATTTATTTTATTTTTTTTTAAATCCAAGTGTTTAAGTCTTATTTAATATCCCAAAAGTATATAGGTTAAAAGTCAATAGAATAATGGGTTGATCTAGCAACTTAATGTCTATCTAAAACTAATATATTTAGGTGTTTAAATGTACGTCGTTATAATGGGTGGTGGAAGGGTTGGTTTGCACTTGGCCCATTCTCTGGTGGTCACTGGTCATGATGTAACCCTCATTGAGAGTGATGAGAATCTCTGCGCTACTGCCGCTGGTGAAATAGATGCCCTAATAATCTGTGGTAATGGAACTGATATTAAAACCCTGGAAGAATCCAACATCGAAGATGCTGATGTTTTTGTGGCGGCCACTGGTAACGACGAGGCCAACCTTTTATCCAGTATTCTGGTCAAGGAATATGAAATTCCCAAACTCATTGCCAGGGTGAGTAACCCAGACCATGAGGACGCCTTTCATAAAGTAGGTATTGACATCGTGGTTAGCCCGGAGCTAACTGCGGCCAGTTATCTGGAAAAGCTCATTACCCGCCCCAAGATAGCTGATCTTATTGTTGTGGGTCGAGGAGATGCTGAACTTCTGGACATAAGTATCCAAAATCCTAGAGCAATAGGAAAAAGGGTGGGTGATTTGAGCCCCACTGATGATTATATCATAGCCGCCATCCACCATAATGGGAATATCACCATACCCCACGATGACACTGTGCTGGCCAAAAACGAGAAGATATCAGTTTTGGTGAAAACCGGGGCAGTGAAAAAGGTTACTTCGTTATTCACCAAATAATTATAGAATTTTTATTAGAAATATGGCTTTTGATGAACCTTTTTAATTTAAATCCCATCCCCTCATCCTGGTACGACACCTAATTCACTTATCATCTCAGGACTCAATGCCCAATATTTTTTCCATTTTCTCCATGTCCACGTTTTCTTCAAATATTCCAGCTAGACGTTCCAACGAAAAGCCCTTGTTCAATTGGAAGTGATCCATATCAAAGCCTAATTTTTCCAAACCCATTTTTTCTCTTAAAAAGTCTGTGAAAAATCTTCGGAAGTTGAAGTTGTGGAATATGCCGTGGAAGTAGGTTCCAGTGGACATTCCCTGCACAGCACCATCGAATTGGGACTGGGGATGATTTCCACAACCCTTGATAACACGTGTAAGGGGTTTACTATCTTTGATTATGGTTATTCCTTCGTGGAGTTCGTAACCTGTGACTAATTTTCCTTCCATGCCTTTGAAAAGTCCGTTCCCCATTATCATTCCCTGACTCTGGCTTATGATCTTTTTCACATCACCAAATGAGGTTTCAACCCCTAAAATTCCTAAACCATCTACAGTCCCATGTTTCGATTCTTTCAGGGAGGGGTCAATAATTTTCTCTCCCATAATCTGATATCCGCCACAAATACCGAATAAAGGGATTTCAGTTGCAATTTGTCTGATTTCATCGCTGAAACCGGATTCATTCAATGCCACCATGTCATTAACGGTGTTGCGGGTCCCGGGTATTATGAGAGCATCTAACTGGGCCAACTCATCGCCCAGTTCCACCAACCTAATTCCAATATCTGGTTCATACTCCAGGGGATCCAGATCCGTGAAGTTGGATATGCGTGGCAGCCTCATTATTCCCACCTTAATCCGGCCATGGTTAGGGTATTTATGTTCTGATAGGGATGCCGAATCCTCTTCTGGCAGTTTCAGTTGTTTATCATATGGCAATACGCCCAGAACAGGCACTCCCACAATTTTCTCGATCTGGCGGATTCCCGGTACTAAAATGTCCAAGTTACCTCGAAACTTGTTGATTATAATTCCCCTGATCCGGGCCCGATCTTCAGGGGGTAAAAGCTGAAAAGTACCAGCTATGGATGCAAAAACTCCTCCGCGATCTATGTCTGCCACCAGGATCACATCTGCATCAGCCAGACGGGCAATGGGCATGTTGGCCATATCTCGATCCAACATGTTGATCTCAGCCGGTGAACCAGCTCCTTCCATAATAAGTATGTCATACTCTTTTTCTAATTCGTACAGAGATTTTTTAATGGCTTTTAAAGCTTCGTCCCTAAAGTTATTCTGGTAGTGATAAAAATTCATGTCACCGGCTGGTAGTCCATGGACAATGACTTGAGATGTGAAGTCTTCCTTGGGCTTCAAGAGGATGGGGTTCATATGATGATGGGGTTCCAAGCCAGCGGCTTCCGCCTGGAAAACTTGTGCCATGGCTATTTCCCGGTTTTCTTGGGTGGTGAATGAATTCAGGGACATGTTTTGTGATTTAAAAGGAACCACCCTGAATCCTCTTTTAGACAGTATTCTACATAGGGCGGCTACAACCACGCTTTTTCCTGCATTGGATGATGTTCCCTGAACCATGAGACACTTCATTTTATCACTAACTTGTAATATTAACACAAATTGTGTTCATCTAATAAAATCAATTGCAGCACTGAAGTAGTACTCTTTACTACTCTACCTATACTTTTTATTAGATTTTATCCACATCCTACTTATAAGAAGCTTGAGAATATTATAAGAAAAATGTTCTTAGGCAAATGTTCTTATATAAGATATCATATACCAGTTACTGTATATCAAACTAAAAAAAAGTTTTAATTTTTACTTAATCCAAATTTATGGAGGTTTAAAAAGCCCATGGAAATTTCTAACCCAGAAAAAAGTTCTGAGACAGATGAAACCTTAGAATTTAGTGGTTACAAAACTTCCGAGGATATTGATGTCCCGGAAAGGATCATCGATCAGATAATCGGCCAGGAAGAGGCCGTGGAGACAGTCAAAAAGGCAGCTAAACAGCGCCGAAATGTTCTGTTAATTGGAGAACCCGGTGTGGGAAAGTCCATGCTAGCTAAGGGGATGGCGGAACTCTTACCTCCCGAGGAACTACAAGATATACTGGTATATCCCAACATAGATGATAATCACAACCCCCTCATTGGTGTTATGCCGGCTGGTGAGGGTAAAACAGTGGTTACAAATTATAAATTGAAAGCCAAATCACAGGATGAGCGAAAAAACATGTTCATGATAGCTATTATCAGTTTGATAATGGTTATAGGATTCGTGCTCCAACAGTTCTTGGCAGCCATCATTGCTGCGGGAATTGTTTTCCTGGCTATGCAGCAGATGAAACCCCGGAGCACCTTAATGGTGCCTAAACTGTTGGTAAATAATGAAAAGAATAAGATGGCCCCATTCATTGATGCTACCGGTGCACACGCCGGGGCTCTTCTTGGAGATGTGAGGCACGATCCCTACCAATCTGGGGGATTGGGTACCCCTGCCCATGAACGGGTGGAGGCAGGCATGATCCACAAGGCCAGTAAGGGTGTACTCTACGTGGATGAAATCGGTGGCATGAAGATGAAAACCCAGCAGGAACTTCTAACTGCCATGCAAGAGAAGAAATATTCAATCACAGGTCAAAGTGAGACTAGTAGCGGAGCAATGGTCCGTTCTCAGGCTGTTCCTTGTGATTTTGTCCTGGTTGCCAGTGGTAACCTCCACGTACTGGAGGGTATGCACCCGGCTTTAAGGTCCAGAATAAGGGGTTACGGTTATGAAGTGTATATGAAGGACACCATGCCGGATAACCAGGAAAACCGTGATAAACTGGTTCAGTTCGTGGCCCAGGAAGTTAAAAAAGATGGCAGAATACCTCATTTTGGACGAGAAGCTGTGGAAGAGATAATACGTGAAGCTCAACGTCGTGCTGGCAAGAAAGAGTCATTAACCTTAAAGCTGCGCGATCTGGGAGGGCTGGTTCGAGCAGCCGGTGACATAGCCAAAGGAGAACATAAAGATGAGGTAGCTCTGGAACACGTTATCAGTGCCAAAAAGCTGGCAAGAACCTTGGAACAACAGATCGCCGACCGTTACATTCTCCAGAAAAAACGTTATCGGGTTTTCAGATCTGAAGGCGGTGAAGTGGGCCGCGTGAATGGTTTGGCCATAATTGGAGATCGTAGTGGGATAATTATGCCCATAGCAGCAGAAGCTGCCCCTGCTCAAAGTAAAGAAGAGGGTAAAATCATAGCCACTGGAAAACTAGGGGAAATAGCTCGAGAAGCAGTCCAAAACGTTAGTGCACTTATTAAAAAACACACCGGGACAGACATAGCCAGTTACGATATTCATATCCAGTTCCTCCAGTCCTATGAGGGAGTGGAAGGTGACAGTGCCAGTGTTTCAGTGGCCACTGCCGTGGTATCCGCCCTGGAAAACATTCCCGTTGATCAGGCGGTGGCTTTAACTGGATCTTTAAGTGTACGGGGGGATGTGCTCCCAGTAGGGGGTGTCACCGGCAAGATTGAAGCTGCAGCAGAAGCTGGTATTAAAAAAGTTCTCATACCCCAATCCAACATGGAAGACGTGTTTATTGAGGAACGCTACCAGAAAGAAATTGAGATCATACCGGTAGAAACTCTCAGCGATGTCCTGGAGCACACTCTGGTTGGTAAAGGTAAAAAAAGTCTCATGGAGAAAATGAAGAAGATCGCAGACATTGTTCCACAGGGGATACTGAAACAACCAGCAACCCACTAAAACCTAACCCCCATCAAACCTCTACTTTTTAGTAGAGGCCACAACTTTTTTTTTAAACCAAATTTTAACTAAATTTTTTAACTTAGGGATCATTATAAGTAGTTCACCACGCTAATAAGAATAGATTTTTGATTATTTTAAGCTGATTTTGAGTTTGAGTAATTAATAGTCTGATACATGGATTAATTTGTATAAGGAAGATTAATTATGGATAGTTTATTATTTGAAGAAATGGATTTATCTCTTAAAATTAAAAGAGCTATTAATGACCTTGGATTTGAAGAAGCAACTCCAATTCAGTCTTTAGTTATTCCTCCTATTCTGGAAGGAAAAGATGTGATAGGTCAGGCCCAAACTGGAACCGGAAAAACTGCATCATTTGGGATACCGGTATTAGAAATGGTTGACCCTAATGATGATAGTTTACAAGCTGTAATACTCTGTCCCACGAGGGAACTGGCTATTCAAGTTGCAGAAGAACTAAAAAAACTTTCAAAATACGAAAAAACAAAAGTTATACCAATTTATGGAGGACAACCCATAGAAAGACAGATTAAAGCCCTTAAAAAAGGGGTTCAGATTATCATTGGGACTCCTGGCCGGGTGATGGATCATATGTACCGTCGCACCCTGTCCCTAGGAAAGGTTAAGATAATAATATTGGATGAAGCAGATGAAATGCTCGATATGGGGTTCCGGGAGGATATTGAATTCGTCCTGGGCAAAATGCCTTCAGAAAGACAGATGCTCCTCTTTTCTGCTACAATGTCCAAGGCCATATTAAAGTTAACTAAGAAGTACCAGAAAGATCCTACATTTTTGAAAGTTGCCCATCAGGAACTCACCGTACCCCAAATAGAACAAGTTTACTTTGAGGTGCGGGAGAAGAATAAACTGGACCTACTATCCCGACTAATAGATTTGCACGAACTTCAATTGTCCCTAGTATTTTGTAACACTAAAAGAAAAGTTGATAAACTGGTGAACCATTTACAGACCAGAGGGTATATGGCTGGAGGTTTGCATGGGGACATGAGTCAGAACCAAAGAGATCGTGTAATGGCAAAATTCAGAAAAGGACAAATAGAAGTTCTGGTGGCTACGGATGTAGCAGCCCGGGGAATTGACGTGGATGATGTGGAAGCTGTTTTCAACTACGATGTTCCCAATGATGACGAGTACTACGTCCACCGTATTGGTAGAACGGGGAGAGCTGGAAAAACCGGTCAAGCCTTCACATTCGTAGCTGGAAAGGAAATTTACAAGTTAAGAGATATCCAACGTTACACTAAGGTTCGTATTAAGCAATTGCAGATTCCATCACTTCAAGAAGTGGAGAAACTTAAGAATCACCGTTTCTTGGAGAATTTAAAACATATGATTAACAATGAATATCTGGATTCAGAGATTAAAATGGTTGAAAAGTTGATGGAAGAGGATTATAGTTCTCTAGAAGTGGCGGCAGCTCTTATGAAAATGTCGTTGGACAAAAAGAACAGTTATGAATCAAAATCTTCTTCAGTTTTTGGTGATACAGGAGCTCAACCAGGTAAGGTCAGATTTTTCGTTAACTTGGGCCGCAAGGATAATGTGAAAGCTAAAGATATTGTTAAAGTCATTCATGAAGTTTCAGGACTTTCATCCACTAGTATAGGTCGTATTGATGTGTTGGACAAGTTTTCATTCTTAGAACTGCCACTGGAATACGCCTGGGAAATATCTGAGGCTCTGGAAGGAACCAGAATAAAGGGCAAAAGGGTTAATCTGGAGCCAGCCAACAAGAAGAACTAATAAAAGCCAAATACTAATGAATAAAATGTTTTGTAGAAAATAGAAGCATCTATTTACTCTTCAGGGCTTCTGCCACCAACTCAGCCACTGAAACTACGCTAATCTCTGATTTTAAGGTATCAGTACCGATCACTTCGTCTGCACCAGCAGCGAATATTTTTAAAAGGGCATCGTCCACCAGGACTGGGTGTACACAGCTAACCGTTATGTTGGAAGCCCCATTTTCTTTTAACATTTTTATGGCGTTGACTATGGTTCCACCGGTACTGATGATGTCGTCAATGATAACCACTTCTCTTCCCTCGACATCCAAGTTTTTAGTTTTGGTTTCAACTAGGTCTGGTGAAATACGTTTTTTTTCCAAGTGGTCATATTCACTGCCCAATATATTGGCAATGTCCATGGCAAAATTGATGGCCCCATGGTCTGGGGCTAAAAGTAGTGGCATATCCCTGCAGTTATCTAAATATTCCGCGATAACAGGCATGGCTGACAAGTTATGGGTGGGTACATTGAACAGGTTACATATGCTCGTTTCATGGAGATTAATACAGAATACCTCGGACACCCCGGAAAATTCTATTAGATCTGCAATCACCGAGGCAGAAATGGCTTCACCCGGGTTGAAACTTCTTTCCTGTCTGCCGTAACCAAAATAGGGAATAACCGCCCTGATATTTGTAACATCCATGTTCTGAAGTGTTTTTAGAATTAAAAAGAGTTCTATGAGATTTTCATCCTGCGGGTAACCGGTAGACTGCACTACAGTAACGTTATCTTCTAACTTTCCGTTAATACGTATGTAGCGTTCACCATCAGGGAATTTACGTGTTTCCAATGGGCAGAGGGGTTCTCCCATCTTTTTTGCAATCTGGGCTGCCAGTTTCTGTGATGCAGATCCGCCTATGATCAATAAAACCACCTACTCTCCATGACTAATCATTATGCGAGTTTAATGTCTTAACGTTATTTCGGGGTTTCTATTAAAACCACAAAGCTCATTATGAGACAATAAAACATTATATTTCAACTATTTGTTAACTTTATTAATAAGCTCTCTTTAAACCATAGTAAGTCTTTAACCATAGTAAGATAAGTTAGTACTAAATAGGGGTAAAGTTATGCACGAACTTTCCATGGCACAAGCCATCGTGGACACCGTCCTGGATGCTGCCCAGAAGAATGAAGCTCAGGATGTTCTGGAAGTTACCATTGAAATTGGACAAATCACCATGCTCAATCCGGAACAACTGAAATTTTTGTTGAACGTACTAGTGGAAGGTACCTTGATGGAAGGAGCTCAGATAATTATCGAAGAAATTCCAGTGGAGATAGAGTGCCAATTATGTGAATTTAAGGGAGAAGCAAATACTGATGGTTCTGATCACTATTTAACCATAGTCCTATGCCCAGAATGTGGAGCTAGAGATGTGGAAGTTACCAAGGGACGAGAATGTAATGTTAAAAATATTAGGATAGAGAAGGTTGATTAGGATGCATAAAATCGCTGATGTGGAGATTCAACATGATATAATGGTTGCCAACAGAAAATTGGCCCGTAATAATCAGAGATTATTGGATCAAAATGGAATTTTTGCGGTGGATGTCCTGGGTGCCATAGGCTCCGGAAAAACATCCCTGATTGAAACGTTAATTGATCATCTGGACCATAAAGTAGGGGTAATTGCCGGTGATGTCATCAGCAAGTACGATGCAGGGCGTTTTGAATCCCATAATGTGCCGGTTGTAGGATTAAACACTGGAAAAGAATGTCATCTAGATGCACATCTGGTTAAACATGCCCTGGAAGATATGCCTCTGGAAGACATCGATTTGTTGTTTATTGAGAATGTGGGGAACTTGATCTGCCCAGTAGATTTCGAATTGGGTTCCCACTTACGTATGGTGGTTATCAGTGTCAGTGAGGGAGATGACACAGTGGAAAAACATCCTCTTATATTCCAGGATGCCGATCTGGTGGTAATAAATAAGGTGGATCTTGCAGAAGCTGTGGGGGCCAGTGTGGAAAAGATGGTTAATGATGTGAAGGAACTCAATCCTGGTGTGAAAGTTATAACCAGCAGCATAAAAATGGGTAAAGGCTTGGATGAGATCATATCGACTATAGAGTCCTATGTGCTGTAGATTCTTCTACAACAGAATTTATTTGGCACTCAACGCGATTTGGTGATGAATTGAAGGTCTGGATTGATATTGTCAACGCCCCCCACGTTAGGTTCTTCAAAGACATTATAGAGTACCTTGACAATGAAGGTGAAGAGGTTTTCGTCACTGCCCGTAAGTTTGGGGATGTGCATCGCCTTCTGGACCTTTTTGGTATTGAATATACTTTAGTCGGGAAACATGGCGCCACATTGGAGGATAAGCTGCTTCGCAGTACCAGTCGAGTTTTTGAACTTTCCAAACTCATAGCCCAAGAAAAACCGGATGTTGCTGTTTCTAAACATTCCATTGAACTTCCTAGGATTTCATTTGGATTGGGAATTCCCAGTGTGTATGTGTTGGACAATGAACATGCACTGGCTGCTAATAAACTCACCCTTCCACTTTGTGATCAGATCATACTACCCCGGACCATTGACGTGTGGCGTGTGTTGGAGTGTGGGGCTGATCCCAACGCTTTGCTGCGTTTTAATGGTACATGTGAACTTAATCACCTTCAAAATTTCCAGTACAATCCCCAAATATTCCAAGAACTTGATCTGGATCTGGAAAAGGACAAAACAATTCTCATGCGACCTGAACCTGCACTTGCATCTTATCTACAGACTGACTGTCGCAAATCGGTGTTATCACCTATAGTGGAGGCCCTGGAGGCCCATGCTAATATACTGGTCATTCCCCGCTTCCGGGAACAGGAAGAAATCTTCGAAGATGATGGGAACGTTACTATAATACATCCCCCAGTGGACACCTTTAGCCTGATGAAGGCTTGTGACCTGGTAATTGGAGCGGGGGGCACGATGAACCGAGAAGCAGCTCTTCTGGGCACCCCAGTAATATCTTGTTATCCTGGTAAATTACTGGCTGTGGATAGTTATTACATTAAAAAAGGGCTTATGAAACGCTCCACAGATTTGGATGATATTGTAAAAATCTCCCTAGAACAGATCTTAGGGGAGAGGAAAGAACTTAAAATGGAAACCGATGATCTGTTCCAGATAATCTTGGAAAATATATACCAAGTTGCATTAAGCTAAATTTCTATCTAATCAAATATTATTGGCATCAGAATTAGTTGTTATAAATGGACTGGCCGGGATTTGAACCCGGGGCCTCCGCCATGCCAAGGCGACACTCTACCGACTGAGCTACCAGCCCACATAGCAAATAGGACTTAGGGGTATTTAAACTTAGTGTTAATGTTTCTAATCCATCACACTCGTAAAGCTTTTAAATAGATGTCTTTAATATAACTAGCTCTGAACTAATATTAATAAAAAATGGGGGCCTTGAAAGCACCCTATCTTATAAAGAAAATCTGGGTTTTAAACTCTTAATTATAAAATTGATGTTAAAAAAATTTTTTTAAGCTTATTAAAGGAATTTGGCTCTTAAAAAAGTGGCACCTACATTGGAGAATTCACATGGCCTTAATCGCGGAAACTCATCTTCAATACATTATAGAAGTAGCAATAATGCTGCAAGTAGGGGTGATATTCCTCTTGAATCTGGCCCCACTCTCTTTAAGCTTGGTCATGATGGGTGCCCTTATTGTGGGAACTGGTTTTGCAGCCCTTTTCAGTTTGGATGCCTTGTTCCTATTTTTACCCGGAATAAGTCACTTTGAATTCACACACCCCTTTGGTTCTTTGGCTCTTTTGGTCATAGTAACTGCTTTGGCAGCTATTCCTGCAATGAAAGAGGCGGGTATTAACATCAGGACTTTGAGGAACTATGTGCTATTACTTCTATCCATAATAACCATAGCTGGGGGTTTAATGCATCGGTCGTTCCTTATTCTATGGATTTTAGGGCTGCTAATAGGCTTTTTCGTAATATCCAAATCGTTCCGACAAAAATCAGTCTTCACTCTGAAGAGAATAATGATGGTGGGACTGGTGGTAGTAGTTGGATTTGGATCTCTAGAGATCCTGTCGAGGGTGCTGGAAATGAACATACTCAGTCCCCTTCTTCGTTTGATGCGTATTGATACCTATGCCATGCCCAGTGTGAAAATGGTTATAAAAAACGCTACTTTAACCGGTCACCAACTGGGTGCCTGTTACTGGGGGGATACGTGTTTGGGGGGTTCTGATGGATACATGTCTTTGCCCATATCCCTGATAACCCTATTTGGTTTACCATTTCCATTGTTTTTTGGAATTCTGGTTACCAAGAAGGATGTAATTGACTACATGTTACCGGGAATATTCGGGGTGACCTTTGACTTTGGCTACTTGTTCCTATTCTTCCTTCTCCTGTGGTGTGCCGGTGTGATGGTGGTGGGTGCTAGGATGCTAAGAACATACCGTTCAAGAAGAGAAAATGGTGATAAAAGCTGCCTTGGAAGAGAAGCACTTCTGATAGGTTCTATTACGGCTTTCATGGCTCAGACTCTGGTGGGATTGTTTATAATGAACCGTTCCATAAACGGAACTGCCATGCTCACTTTTTTGGTCCTGAGTGCCATGGTGGTGGGTCACATCATATTCATAAAAAAATAAATAGAACAAAAATAATAGGAGATAGTAGATGAAAAAGGCACTTATACTTTTAGGATGTCCAGAATCACCTTCTCAAACTCCATTAGCCATATATGCTGCGTATAAACTTGACAAAATGGGTTTTGAAGTCACACTGGCCAGCACACCATCGGCCATGAAACTCCTGGAAGTTTCTGATCCGGAAGGACACTACATAAAAAACAAAATTGATTTAGAATCTTGCTTGGATACAATTAAAGAAGGGGATTATCAATTATTAATTGGGTTTGCACATAAAGATGCTGCTGTTTCATATTTTGTCACGTTTTATTACATACTTAATACTAAAAGCATAGCTCTGGTGTTTCATCATGATGCTGAAAAGCTAGAAGCCTTTGAAGAAGCAATTAAGTCTAGCACAGATGCAGAGATTGTATCTGCACGGGCTTATCATAATCCCACACCCATCCGGGTCCGTCTTGACCGGGTTTTAAAACCACTGGGGGAATTGTAAATGTTTTGTTTGGACACCTACCTGCGAGAATCTGAAGATTACACTATACATCTTAGCAGGGCCGGTTTTAAGGACTGTGCCAAGTTCATAGAAAAAAATGCTAAAAGGGTAATTCATGTTCCTGCTGGCACTAAGGTTATAGGAGCAAGAATAATTGGAATTCCTCCGGTACCCATCGGTGTTGATGATGAAAAGAGTACCATAATGTTACCCTACACTAAACCCTGCTATGGAACAGCGGTGGTGGAGATACCCGTACCTCCAGAAGAAATTCGAATGATAGAATCTAAGATAATATAGGTGTTATTTTAGATATTAACCCTATTTTTGGGCATTATTTTTAGTTTTTAAGAATTATAAATTCTTTTTTTTAATATTATAGTCTTATTTAGATTTTATGCCTAAAGTACTTTTAAAATCACCTTTAATTAATTTTTTATAGGATGATATCTTAAGATATTAACATTAAGGAGATATCATGTTAACAACTGTAGTTGGGAGTTTTCCGGCCAACAAGCACCCTCCATCATCGTGGGGTCAAAAAATATCCGAATTCTTGGGGTCATACGATCCGTATTATCGTGCCTTGGAAATAGCAGTCCAGAATCAGGTAAAAGCAGGAGTTAACGTGATTTCTGATGGGCAAGTGAGGGGAAGTATGGTGGAACTTTTCGCCCGATCCATTCCTGGAATGGAGTATGCAGATGGCACTTCCAGTATAACTGGAAAAATACTTCCTGTAAACAACTCCATTGGTGCATCAGACCTGAAAAAGGCCCTCAATATTGCAAACAGTATTGAACCAGGTTTTAAAAAATCGGCCAATGTAATCATTGGAAATGAATTTGCAAAAGAGGTTTATGGAGTCAAGGGGATCATTACCGGGCCCACCACCATGGTACTGTCCTCCCGAATGGAAGGATTTTACCGTCAAGAAGATAGATCTCAGGCGATAATTGATATGGCCAGGGTCATGAAAAAAGAGGCACAGGATCTGCAAAACGCAGGAGCCGCCTATATACAGGTTGATGAACCCTTCCTATCTACAGGGATAGCTGATCTGAAGACGGCCAGTCAAGCCATGAAAATAGTTGGTGAAGAACTGAGAATACCCCTGGCTATGCACGTCTGTGGAGAGCTAAGCAACGTATTCTTTGAGATACTGAAGTTTCCGGTGGATATCTTGGACTTTGAATTTGCGGGTAACCATACCAATCTATCTCTACTGGAAAATGTTGACTTGGGCGGGAAGAAAATTGGATTTGGTTGTATCGATACCAAGACAGTAAAAGTGGAGAGTGTGGAAGAAATTCATAAACTCATTAACAAGGGTATGGATATTGTTGGGAAAGAAAAAATGATCATCGACCCTGATTGTGGTATGAGAATGCTCAACCAGGAGTCTGCAATACAAAAACTGAAAAACATGACGGAGGCAGTAAAATGGCTATCCTAATAAGAGCCCCCACCATAAAATCGGGTTGGGAAAGTCTGGTTAAGAGAATTATAAATAATGGATTAGAAATCAATGATGAAAGGGGATCTTTAACGTTGGAAATCTTAAATACTGTTGTTAGTGTCCAAAAACCCCTTCAGCTTGATATACCGGACGGTTACTTCTGGCGAGGAGAAAAGCTGGAAAAGTATGCCCAGCAATTTTTATCCGATGATCCACAGGGATTCATATACACTTATGGCAATCGACTTCGAAAACACTTTCAGGGCATAGATCAGATACGGGAAGCTATAAATCGCCTAAAAAACTGTAAAGAATCGCGTAGAGCCATATCTATAACATGGGATCCTCCCACTGACACTAAAAATGATGAAGTACCCTGTATGATCATCGTTGACTTTAAAATCAGGAATGGAAAACTCCAAACTACTGGTTTGTGGCGATCCCATGATATATACGGGGCCTGGTTCCCCAACGCTGTAGGATTATCATATCTGGCCAGTTACGTTGCCAAAGAAGTAGGAGTGGATGTGGGAACCCTTACCATCCATTCCATAAGTGCCCACATCTACGAAGTCAACTTTGATGAGGCAAGAAGGGTGTAAAGGGTTCGAATCTTTAAAACAGCCGAGAGTTGTGAATTTAGATTTCTTTGGATGCAATGAAAAAATAAAAAAGCTTAAAAATTATCTGGGAATAAGAGAATAAGTGATTATAACTTTCATTGAGGTGAACGAATGTTAAGTGTTAACCTGGAAGCTAAAAAAACTGTGGATTTAATGATTGAACGGGCCGAAGAACTCAACCTGGCGGTAGCTAAATTGGAGAATGATTCAACCATAATAGATGCTGGGGTAAATGTTACGGGAAGTTTCAAAGCGGGTGAAATGTACACCAAGGTCTGTCTGGGGGGACTGGCCGATGTGGGCATATCCATCCCCGGAGATCTTTCAAAAACACTGGCCCTCCCTGCTGTGAAGATAAAAACTGACTTCCCATCTATTTCAACTTTGGGATCCCAGAAAGCAGGTTGGTCCGTGAGTGTAGGTGACTTCTTCGCCCTGGGATCAGGACCTGCCCGGGCACAAGCCCTGAAACCTGCTGAAACCTATGAAGAGATCGGATACAAAGACGAAGCAGACCTGGCCATCCTCACCCTGGAAGCAGACACCTTGCCTGGTGTGGAGGTAACAGAAGCCATTGCCAAGGATTGTGGTGTGGAACCTGAAAATGTTTACTTACTGGTAGCACCCACTTCTTCCCTGGTTGGTTCCATACAGATATCGGGAAGGGTGGTGGAGAATGGTACCTACAAAATGTTGGAAGCGCTTCATTTTGATGTAAACAAGGTTAAATACGCAGCTGGTATAGCACCAATCGCCCCAGTTGACACCGACGGCCTGAAAGCCATGGGAAAAACTAACGACGCCGTACTCTTCGGAGGAAGAACATATTACTACATAGAATCTGAGGAAGGGGATGACATTAAAGGATTGGCTGAGAAACTACCATCATCTGCTGCTGATGGCTATGGAAAACCCTTTTACGAGGTTTTCAAAGAAGCTAACTTTGACTTCTACCAGATAGATAAGGGCATGTTTGCACCAGCTGAAGTAGTGATAAACGATTTGAGGACTGGCGAAGTATTCCGGGAAGGTTACGTGAACATAGAGCTTTTAGAAAAGTCCTTTGGATTTTAAATCCAACTTCACCTTCTTTTTTTAATTTTTTTTGTATTATAGTTTATCAGCTTATCTTTTTCTGATTCTATTTTTTTTTTAAACGTTTTTAAATCAAATTTTATTTAAAGAAAAAAATGGGGGAAAAAACTGTTCTCAGGTAATCTGTTTTATACTACCTACCCCACTGGTATGCTTGTTTAGTTGCGGATTCCCGATGTACTTGATATTTCCAGCACCATTAATAAAGGCGTTAAGGATTTTACTTACATTTAAAGTTCCTTCTCCTGCTCCATTTATGGTTATGGTGGCGATGTTACTCTGAAGTTCATCAGCGTCGTATTCTCCTGCTCCATTAATGGTAACAGTCTGTTCATTTGTTCTGCCATCCATTTCCACTTCACCAGCTCCGTCAATGTTAACGGTAAGTACATTTAGATCCACGTTACTCATTTCCACTTCACCGGCACCTTTAATAGTCAGGGTCAAGTTGTCTGTTTTTAATCCATTGGATTCTGCTTTTCCAGCCCCAGAAAGAGATAAACTGTTTAGATCTTTAATGGTTAGGTAGTACTTCACAGGTTTGGTGGGTGTAGGAGTGATGCTGTCATATTTGAGTTCCAACTTGTTGCCATTCACGTTGCTCTCTATATGGTTTATGATATTATCTTCGGCCACTATGGTTAAGGACTCCTTATCCCCTTGTTGAATGACTAAAGTACCGATCCCGTCCAAATACACCTGATTTACTCCATTTACACTTTTTGTTTCATTGGTTAACGTTCCTGATCCTGTGCCATACATGGAACATCCCGATGCTGCCACCACCACACACATTAATATTATGGCCAAAAAATACTTTTTCAAGGTAATGAACCTCCTATTTTTATTAAATCAACTTTTCATATGGAATAATATGTTTTTAGGGATTAATAAAAATTTCACCATCAGGAAAGGGATAGTTGGGATGTGGTAATATCTTAAGTTCAATTACTGATGGGCTTTAAGATCCTAGCGAAAATGATTAACTACTGGAGGCGAGATGATAATCAAGTGATAGATATGAAGATTGGAATATGTGACACTACCTTCGCACGCTATGATATGGCTTCTGCAGCTGTGGATGAAATAAAGCAGCATATAGGTAATTTAAAGATAATTAGACGTACAGTTCCTGGTGTTAAAGATTTACCAGTAGCTTGTAAGAAACTTATTGAAGAGGAAGGATGTGAAATGGTAATGGCTCTGGGAATGCCGGGTCCTGAGAAAATAGATAAAATTTGTGCCCATGAGGCATCCACGGGTCTCATTCAGGCCCAATTAATGACCAATACCCATATCTTAGAGGTTTTTGTCCACGAAGATGAGGGTAAGGATGAGAAGGACCTCAAATTCCTGGCTGACAACCGGGCACGAGAACATGCCCAGAATTTAGTAAAAATGATTTTCAAGCCAGATAAATTAAAAAAAGAAGCAGGGACGGGTATGAGGGAAGGACATCCCGATAAGGGGCCTCTTTAATATGAATTTATAGCAACTTTTAATTCTTATCTATTTATTTTAACATGTTCCTAATTCTGCTGAGTAATGTTTCATTGGACAGGAAAAGACAGCCCCCTATAATGGGATAGGATATTTACCACAAACCCACCATTAATTCCACTCCACTGGGTCTTAAAAAATATTCTGCACACAAATAATTCACAAAAATTATATAAGAAACATATAACATAAAATAAGAATAATAGGAATTATAAGAACATTTAAGGAGGTAATAAGATGAAAGAAGATGTTTTTTATGGTAAGGGTGTACATCACGCTAAAAAGGATTATCCAGATATCTACGATGCACTTGTTGCTCTTAATGAAGCAACCTACACTGGTAAAGTCCTGGACTACCGTACCCAGAAACTCATAGCCCTGGGCATAACTGCAGGGGCTTCTGATGATAGAGCTATGAAAAAGCAAATGCAGAGTGCCATCCAGGAATTCGGAGTTTCTAAGGACGAGATTGTAGATGTCTTAAGGGTGGTTTTATTAACCGCTGGTAACCCTCCATTTAGCAAGGCCATGCGCATCCTTTACGAAGTACTGGAGGAATAAGGTTATACGGATGAGACGTGAGTCTTATCCAGTTTTCAATTTTTACGTGGAATTAAGGCCTAGGCGCAACTTTTCTAGAGTTTCCACAATTCATATAGCACTTGATTTAGGCATTTGTAGTGGTGAATTTATCTATATTCTTCTATTTTATCCCAATATAAGCTATAAAACCATTATATTATAGGATATAGATATGGCTGATGAATTGGAATAACGCTTCTTAACATTTTTTTGAAGGATGTAACCATTCTAATTTAAATTTTAAGGTAATGAACTTGAAAAACGATAAATCTAAAGATTCTAATCTCCCTGAAATGACTGAGGGGGTTTCTCTAATCACAGGCGACCCCAAAAGGGCAGTTATAAAATTATCCGGACCCCTAATTGTGGCAATGGTTTTATCATCCATGTACAATCTGGTGGATGCCATCTGGGTTTCTGGGTTAGGAGGAAATGCTCTGGCAGCAGTGGGTTTTGTAACCCCACTATTCATGATACTGATCGGCCTTTCCAATGGTATTGGAGCTGGGGCCACATCTGCCATTTCCCGTTGTATAGGTGCCAATGACAAGAAGGGTGTAAACAACACCGCTGTACATACTATAATAATCACCATCATTGTTTCGCTTATTCTAACCCTGGGTTTGGAGGTGTTCCTCCAACCCCTCCTGTTTTTCCTGGGAGCTGTAAACACCATTGACTTGGCTCTTGATTATGGTCGAATTGTCTTTGCCGGTACAATACTAACTATCTTCACTGGTGCGGCCTATGGAATTCTGCGTTCAGAGGGAGACACCAAGAGGACCATGCATGCCATGATACTATCTGCGGTGATCAACATTATTCTGGATCCCATCCTGATTTACGTGGCAGGACTGGGTATTGCTGGGGCGGCTTGGGCAACAATAGTATCCCAAGCTCTAGTATCTGGAGTTATCTTGTACTGGTTTTTCAAAAAGAAGGACACCTACGTCACTCTATCCCGGGAGAGTTTTTCACCTGATTTTAAGGTGGTTAAATCTATTTTAGGGGTAGGATTACCAGCTAGTGTGGAATTTCTGGTAATGTCTTCTGTGGTAGCCATTTTAAATGGCTTGCTGGTAACTGTAGCCGGAACTGATGCCGTGGCTGTTTATTCCGCTGGTTGGAGAGTGGTGATGATGGCCATCATACCTATCATAGCGGTGGGAACGGCAGTGGTAGCGGTGGCAGGAGTTTCTTATGGGGCTAGAAATACTGAAAACCTTTTCATCACCCACAATTACTCCATAAAAGTGGGAATGGCAGTGGCCTTAATCACCAGTACTTTAACATACTTCTTTGCTGACTATATCTCTATGATATTTGCTTATTCGCCAGAAACAGCCTATTTGGCGCCTATAATCGCTGCTTTCCTCCAAGTGATGTGTGTTTTTTACATATTCGTACCCCCAGGAGTTATGTCTGGCTCCATATTCCAGGGAATGGGTAAAGGGATTAATTCACTCATTTTAACTGTTTTACGGCAGTTTGTCTTTGTAGCAGTTTTCGCCTATATCTTAGCCATCTTTTTTGGCTGGGGACAGCAGGGAGTATGGTGGGGGATTGTGGCGGGCAACACCACTGGAAGTATTGTGGCCTTTACCTGGGCTCGTCTGTACATCAAAAGACTCAAATAGTCACTGTATGGTACTAAGTAGAGGGGGAAATGTGTTGGATGGTGGGAATGTTTTATATTCCATGGCACAACCTCAGGAGAAATTAGTACTTTCGGGGATTATTCGCAGTCCAAAGCTTTTTAAATACTCCTGGCCTAATAATTATATTCGTTGCAATTGAAGCGAAACTCTTTTTGGGATATAATCCCGTGGATGTGGCGAAAGCTGAACAAAAGAGGTGTATAAATGTATAAATATATTAGTGAAGCTTGGAATAATCCTGACGACTCTTACGTCAAAGAACTGATGCAAAAACGAGCTCCCCTGTGGAGAAAAGAAAATGTCATAACAAGAATAGACAAACCCACCCGAATTGACCGGGCGCGTTCCCTGGGCTACAAAGCAAAAAAAGGTTATGTGCTTGTCAGAACACGGGTTCGTCGTGGTGGAAGGAGAAAGTCTCGTTTCACCGCAGGTAGGAGACCTAAACGGATGGGTGTAAAGAAGATCACACCTGAGAAATCCATTCAACGCATAGCTGAAGAACGTGTATCTCGCCACTACCCTAATCTGGAAGTTTTGAACTCCTACTGGGTATGGGAAGATGGAAAATTCCAGTTCTACGAGGTTATACTGGTTGATCCTAACCATCCGGTCATTAAAAACGACCCTAAAATAAACTGGATTTGTCAATCTAACAAAAAAGGCCGTGCTTTCAGGGGCCTCACCAGTGAAGGAAAGAAAAATAGGGGGTTAAAGGGAAGAGGTAAAGGAAAAGAAAAGGTCCGGTAATATCAGTACCTATTCCTTTATCAACAATGCCCCATAGGAAATATCCAACCTCATATTGGGATGAAGGTCAGTGATACACAACATAACCTACCGGACTCTAGTTTATGGAACTGAAGATGAGAAGAGAGTGCGTATTGCACTTTCCAACATCCTCCCCTTTTCTGAACCGGATACAAAACTCATAGAAGGACACCATAAAAATCAGATGGTCATTCTTACGGGTAAAACTGACAAAAAAAGTGACATTGAAGTCTTTCTACAGAGTCTTGAGAATATCAAAACTTCAGATAAAAAAAGAATTTTAAGGGGCCTTGAAAATAAAATTGATGATAAAGGTAACTTATTCTTAAGATTCGACAAACAAAGAGCCTATCGGGGTGAAATGAAGATAGTGGAACATGGAGATGCTGTCCATCTTAAACTTAAGTTGGCAGCCTATCCCGCCCGTAAAGACCCCGCCCTGAAAATCGCCCAAAAAATATTTGGTGAAGAGGATGTTCATTGATCTTCACGTTCATTATTACCCAGGAATTACCATAGATGCCTGGAAAATGGGCTACCAGGGGCTGGTTCTGGTCAGATCATCTGAAGAATCACCTTCTAATCTTAAAGGGTCTAAAAAACTATTAATAAATAATAAAAATTCTGACACTCATGGTATGGACCTTTCTAGTAAGATTTCTACATTTGAGGGCGTTGAGATCAGGGCTAAAAACCCGGAAGACCTGAAAAGAAAGATTCAAAAGTTTAGGATGAGGACTGATGTCCTCCTTGTGCATGGAGGAGATTTAAAAGTTAACCGAGCAGCTGTGGAGGATCCTAGAGTCGATGTATTAGCCCATCCCTACCGTGGAAGGAGAGACAGTGGCTTCAACCATGTACTGGCCAAAAAAGCCGCGGAAAATAATGTGGCAGTAGAAATTAACATAGGATATTTACTACGCAACCGAAATCATCGTCGTCAAAAGGTTCTAGCGCAATTCAGAGAACTTGTAAAATTGAAGTCAAAGTTCCACTTTCCCATGGTCATAACCACTGGGGCTCGTTCCCTTTACGATCTTCGCAGTCCTCTAGACTTAATGGCATTATCTAAATGTTTTGGAATGGATAAAGAATCTTCCTTTTTTGCTTTATCAACTGTTCCAAAGGCTATAACTGTGAATAGTCAATTGAAGCATAATTTAATATCATCCGGGGTACGTCTTTTGGAATAGTCTCAATTTGTTCCCCAATCATCTGTCCAACCAATCTGATAAGAGGATCCATGAAGTTAAAGATACTTCCCACCCATCTTCGAGAGAAGAAAAGATACTTGGCCTTTGAGGCAATATCCCAACTACCGCTGAAACGGGAGGATGTGATTTCCCTATTGTGGGACACATCCCTGCATCTATATGGGGTATGTGGGACCAGTAAATTTGACTTATGGCTTGTTAAAACCTGGAATTGCCCTTTTACAGGTGATTATAGAATACGAGGTATAATCAGATGCCGAAGAGAATCATTAAATGAGGTTAGAGCAATTTTACCCACTGTAACTAGATTTAATGGGAAAAAAGTGGTTTTTTACACCAGGGGAATTTCAGGTACCATTAACTCTGCAGTAAAAAAGTTTATTAAATTAAAGGAAGAAGATGAATGAATGGATAGTTTTATTCTTACCGAAACCAAATATTTGGTAAGGTTCATTTCTTCATTCAAAATAGAGAGGTATAAACCATGCAACCATTAGCAGGAGCAGCAGGATACGATAAAGGTATATCTATTTTTAGCCCTGATGGGAGATTATTTCAAGTTGAATATGCCAGAGAAGCTGTTAAAAGAGGTACAACTTCATTGGGGGTAAAGTCATCGGAAGGTGTAGTACTGGTGGTGGATAAACGACCCACAAGTACACTAGTAGAACCCCAGTCTATAGAAAAAATATTCCAGGTAGATGACCATATTGGGGCTGCGACCTCGGGTCTGGTGGCTGATGCTCGGGCCCTTATAGAGAAAGCCCGATTAGAATCACAGATTAACAAGATAACCTACAATGAACCCATAGCCGTGGAGATCCTGGCTAAAAAGATCTGTGACATGAAGCAGATGTACACCCAGCATGGAGGAGTCAGGCCCTTTGGGTCGGCCCTGATCATAGGTGGTGTCAATGACAACGGGTCCCGTCTATTCGAAACAGACCCCAGCGGTGCTCTTATAGAATATAAAGCCACTGCTATAGGGGCGGGAAGGGCAATAGCTATGGAAGTCTTCGAAAAAAATTACGCCGAAGATATAACACTTGCTGATGCTATCGAACTGGCATTAGATGCGATTTACGAAGCAACTGAGGGTAAAACAACCAATGAAAGTGTGGAAATCGCCGTTATTGAGGAAAAAACCCACAGTTATCGCAAACTAAGTGATGATGAGATGTCGGAGCATGTGGAAGAACTTCTCATCAGAAAGTCCAAGGAGGACGAGATAGAAGAGGAATAAAGCATGGTTGCCCTTGAAGATGCAGTTATAGCCCGATTAGAATATTACGGGGAGCGATTTGAAGTTCTGGTAGATCCAGATCTGGCATCTGATTTTAAAAGGGGAGAATCCATCAACATTGATGAAATACTGGCCGTGGAAGAGGTTTTTAAAGACGCCAAAAAAGGGGATAAGGCTTCAGAAGAAGCTATGATTAAGGCCTTCCAGACTGCAGACCCCCTGGAGGTGGCTGCTGCCATTATCCGAAAAGGAAATGTGCAACTCACAGCCCAACAAAGAAGGGATATGCAGGAGGAAAAGAGGAGAAGTATAGTGGCTAAAATAACCAGAGAAGCCATAAATCCCCAGACTAAACTTCCCCATCCTGCTAGAAGGATCGAAATAGCCATGGAAGAAGCTAAAATTCATGTTGATCCCTTCAAAAGCGTGGATGAACAGGTTGTCACGGTTTTAAAGGCCATTCGCACCAAGATTCCCATAAGGTTTGAAAAGGTGAGGGTGGCTATCAGGATACCTGGAGAAGCCACTGGAAAAGTCTATGGCGTAATACCCGAATACGGAGAAACCAAAAAAGAAGAATGGCAGCAAGATGGCTCCTGGATAGCTGTGGTGGAGATCCCCGGTGGTTTACAGGAGAGTTTCTACCAAAAACTGAGCGAAATTACCCATGGACAGGTGGAAACTAGATTAATGAAATAAACTTCTTTTTAAGCCTTTTAAAGGAGGCACAAAGTGATATTAGTAGAAGATAAAGATATAGTGGTTCCAGGGGAGATTCTGGCCGAAGGAGAATACTACGCTGGGCGAGGAACATTCAAGGATGATTCGAAGATCTGTTCTGCCCTGGTGGGGCTGGTGGCCATACGTGATGATAAAATAAGTGTACTGCCCCTGCAAAGCAAGTACATTCCCAAGAGGGGGGATGTGGTTATTGGAAAGATCACCGAGGTCAGATTCTCCATGTGGAATGTGGATATTAACTCTCCCTATTCCGGAATCCTACCTGCATCCGACGTGTTCGGAAGGGAAAAAAGAGATATGAACAAGGCCTTCAATGTAGGTGACATACTTTTTATGCGTGTGGTGGATGTGGATGAGGTTAAAAAGGTTAAATTGGGCCTTAAAGGCCGCGGTCTAGGTAAATTCCGGGGAGGAATACTGGTGGAAATTACTCCCACCAAGGTACCCCGCCTTATAGGTAAGAAGGGATCCATGATTAACATGATCAAAGACCACACTAAATGTGAAGTGGTCGTGGGCCAGAATGGTCTGGTATGGGTAAAAGGAAAACCAGAAATGGAAAGAGTGGTGGAAAAGGTAATAAAAACCATTGAAACAGAAGCTCACACTTCTGGCTTAACTGATCGTATTCGAGTAATGTTAAATCAGCTCCTGGATATTGAGGAAGACGTAAACAAAGAAGAAGAGGAAGATTACAAAGAGGAATTAATTCAATAAGGGGTGATTAATATTATAACCAATCGCGACTTAGAAGTAAAAAGCGAAGCAAAAGGCTCTGAGAGGCCGGATGGTAGAGCTTATAATGAGTTAAGGCCCTTAAAAATAGAGGCTGGAGTCTTAGAAAGAGCAGATGGTTCTGCTTATCTTGAGTTCGGTGACAACAAAGTTTTAGCGGCTGTATACGGGCCACGAGAATTTCATATACGCCGGTTTTTAAAACCTAACATGGCAGTACTGCGATGTAGGTATAACATGGCTCCTTTTTCAGTAGAAGACAGGAAAAGGCCAGGTCCAGACCGTAGATCACTAGAAATATCCAAATTAACTTCAGAAGCATTATCCCCAGCAGTTTTCCTGGAAAAATTTCCCAGATCATCTATAGACGTATTCATTGAGGTTCTCCAAGCAGAAGGAGGCACCCGCTGTGCAGGGATAACAGCAGCGTCGGTGGCCTTGGCAGATGCAGGTATACCAATGAGAGATATGGTGGTGGCATGTGCCGCTGGAAAGGCCAACGGCCAGATAGTTATGGATCTTTCTGAATGGGAGGATAAGGAAGGTGAAGCCGATGTTCCAGTGGCCATTATGCCCCGTACCGGTGAAATCACTTTACTACAGATGGATGGCCAACTAACGAAAGATGAGTTTGAACAAGCCCTGGACTTGGCCAAAGAAGGCTGTATGAAAATTAGCGTAGAACAGAAAAAGGCCATAAAGAACAGGTATGGTGGTGATTAAGATGCAGCCCATAGTTCCTGAAATTACCAGAATTAGTGTAACCAACCTCATAAACAAGGGTGAAAGAACCGATGGTCGATCATTGGACCAGTACCGGGAAATATCAGTGGAAACCGGGGTAATAAAAAAGGCAGAGGGTTCGGCCCGGGTCAAAATAGGCAACACTCAGATAATGATTGGTATCAAACCACAAATCGGCGAACCATTCCCTGACACTCCCAATGTGGGAGTTTTTATGACCAACTCTGAACTGGTACCCATGGCAGCTCCAAACTTTGAACCAGGCCCCCCTGATGAACGTTCCGTGGAACTTTCCAGGGTCACTGACCGTGGTATAAGGGAAGGTAAGATCATTGATCTGGAAAAATTAGCCATAATTCCCGGAAAGAAGGTGTGGATGATCTTCATAGACATGCACATCTTGGATTACGATGGAAACCTCATGGATGCCGCTGCATTGGGGGCCATGGCTGCTTTAATGGATACCAAGATCCCAACTGCTACAGTGGAGGATGATGAAGTGGTAATTGATCACGAAAACATGCAGCCATTACCCCTTAACGACAAGACCGTCATGACTACCATGGCTAAGATAGGGAACGAACTGGTGGTAGATCCTTCACTGGAAGAAGAAGGGATTATGGGGGCTCGAATATCAATTGGTGTCCGTAGTGACGGGGCCATCTGCTCAATGCAAAAGGGTGGTGAAAGGCCTTTCAAGAAGGAAGAAATCCTTAAGGCCATTGACCTGGCCCAGGAAAAGACCAATGAACTATTCAAGTACATCCCCTAAGTTTTGAACCCTTAGGTGAAAGAAGAGTAGAATATAAAATTTAAGGTGATATTAATGGCAAGAACCAAGAAAGTCGGCATTACCGGCAGATTTGGTCCTCGTTATGGTAGGAAGGCTAAGAAAACCGTGAGGACCATTGAAGAAAATATGAAGAAAAAGCACTTATGTCCTCAGTGTGACCGACCTGCTGTAAAGAGGGTTTCTCGAGGAATATGGAAGTGCAAAAAGTGCAACACCGTATTTACTGGAGGAGCTTACATGCCCGCCACCCCGGTGGGTAAAACCGCTGCCCGTAACATAAAAAGGATCGTTGGAGGATTATAGTTGTACAAGTGCTCAAAATGCGGTACTTTAGTGGATGTAAAAGGATACACAGAAGCTAAATGTCCTAGCTGCCGTTATAGGATACTATTTAAAGAAATTCCTCCTGTTAGAAGGTCAGTTAAAGCCCGATAAATGGCATGTTAATAACCACCTCTCGGAGACCATCACCAAGAACCAGGAGCTTTGCCCGCGCCCTGGAAAGGGTTTTACCCTCCAAATATCTTAACCGGGGGAAAATGAGTCTACGGGAAGTTTTCCTGAAGGGTAAAGAACTTGGCTTCTCTCCATTGATGGTTATTTCGGAGAGAGATGGGAATCCCAGTCGCCTGGAGTTTTTCACCAGCAATGAGAAACCCGAGGCATATATCTTAATTAATGTGGATCTTTCTAAGCCGAGGGGGAAGATTGATACCGAAAATTTGACTTTCCATTGTGAAGAACCGGAACTTTCCCACTTATTGAGTAAATATCTTAAGATAAAGTTGGTTAACGAAAATTATAGTGACAAGTACAATCGAATTTGGATAAAGACCGGCCCGGCTCAAAGAACAATAATGGAGTTTTATGATAATAAGGGAAACTTAATCCAGCCCAGGATATATTTGAGGGAATGGAAAGAGGTTGTTTGGTGATTCTTCAGGGAGTAGAAATTCAAATTGAGGTTGAACTAGATGGACAGGAAGAGGCTGAAATAGTGTATGGTGCCTTGAAACCAGAGATAAAATCTTCACCTTCATCTAGAACCCGGAGTTGGGTGAAGATAAAGGATAAAAAACTCATTCTGGAAGTGGAAGCCAGGGATTCCACCTCGCTAAGAGCGGCTGTTAACTCTTATTTAAGGTGGATCAATTTATCCTGCCAGATACTGGAGTTAAGCTAATTTGTGTAATAGGATCGATAGAAACACTGAACATTTTTAAAAGATTGAGGTGATAGAATGGAGATACCCCAAAATATTCAACATCAACTGGCCCAGTTCCAGCAAATGCAACAACAAGCCCAGGCAATATCCGTGCAGAAGCAAAACGTGGATTTACAGACTCGTGAAACCGAAAAAGCATTAGAAGAATTAAAAAAAGCTAATGATGATGATGACGTTTACAAAACTGCTGGTAACTTGCTTATAAAAGTTGAAAAAGTTTCTTTAACTGAGGAACTGGAGGAAAAACTGGAAACACTCCAACTCAGAGAGAAAACCATAAAGCGTCAGGAAGAACGGGTTATGAAAAAACTGCAAGAAATGCAGGAATCCATACAGGAAGCAATGCAAACTACCGGAATACAACCGGGGATGGGTAATTGAGGAAACTCACGGCAATTGAATTGGATGAACTTTCCACTGCGGCGGCTCAAGCCGCCCAGGACCACATCCTGTCCATGGTATCTAAAAAAGAAGTTATCGACCTAGACATATATGTTGAACTTACTTTCAACGATGCATTGGATGTAGATGTGACTGTGGAACTATTTTTAGATGATCTATCAACTGTTAATCCTGAAAAACTTGCAGATGGAGCAGTTGAACATGCTATCCTGATTATTGATAGATTCATGGATGATTAAACTTTTTATAATTGTATAGAGCTATCAATTGTTAATTTTTGTTGTAATAAAAATCGAACTATTTTTAGGAAATTGGTAATACTTACTAATAAAAAAGTATTTATAATGATAGATGCAATCTACTTACTGTGTCACACCATGGCAAATCCCGGGAGGTATGGCTTATTATTTAGCCATATGTCCCTTATATTGAACCAGGGCATCAAAAAATTTTGCTCAAACGTATTGAAATGCCCTGTTCACATTTATCTAAATATAACCCTCCTTACTGGAATGGGGGTCTTAGCCATTGATCCCTACTTCCACATTAATGTCTTATTTTAAAATGTAGATTTTTTTTGAGATTGAAGATACTTTCAACAAAAAAATCTTATAGAATAATCCAGTTAGATACTTTTTTTTATTCAAGGAAGTTTCAATACAGGATCAATTAGGAAACCAATAAGGCCCCACATTATAAGATGGAGATAAACAATCACCCCAGTAAAGGAAATCCGCTACAATGCCACTCTGGGGGGGTTTAATATGAATAGTCACCGGAGCATCGGGAAAAGATAACAGTAACTCTCAGGGGTGAGGGAACAGATAGTAAAGGATTGACCACTGTGGCAACAGCAAAGAATAAAGGTGTAAATTATGGTTTCACCTGTTCGGTGGAAAACATTAAAAGATACAGGGTCAGGAAAAAGATGATTATGATCCAGTTGGTCACTCCTTTGGCTTGGAGGTAATAACTCGTAAATTCAATTTAGTCCGGATTTTTTTTAATTTTGATGGCTGCAATTTGCTATTTTTAGCTTATAACTGGGCATAAATGGTAGGATTTTACGTGCACGTAGTGGTGAAGGACAAATCCAAGTAGAAATTGAATTTTTAAGATTAAATTTTCCTATATAAACCTACTAGAGTATTACTTTTTAAGGTAAAAATTCCCCTATTGTATTAATTTCATAGTTTGTATTAAATTTCTGCCGCGAATCGCTAAACCAGTCATAACACAAATATTATATACAGTATTACAACACAGTGGGGTTGACTTTTAATAAGTCAAACAAAATTGAAGGAGGTGAAAAGATGAAAAAACATGGAATAATAGTTCTTGTAGCAGTCATGGCTGTTTTGTTATGTGGAGCAGTGTCAGCTGCAGATTCATCTACCACGGAGGTGGAAGGACTCAGTGAAGTTAATGCTTCAACTGAGGTAGTGGATCCCATTTTATGGGTGACAGTTAACTACGAGTATGCTTCGGATGACATTAATCCGGACATTGAAGTCAAAGACTCTCATAATGCCATTGTACAGTATGAAAAGTCACCCTATTCCCGCACCCTGTACAAGTTGAACTTTATTTATCCTGGTGTAACCAACGGCACACTCTTTAAGGTAACTGTTAACGCCCCTGGTTACACTACTCAGACCCAGAACGTGGCAGTAAACCAGGCTGGTTCTGATCCAGAGTTTTATGGAAACGCAGTCTTCAACATGGAAGCCACTAGCAACTACAAGCTGGGCCGAGAAGTCACCAAGAAAGCTGACCAGCTCTTGAACTTCGCCACAGCCAATGATGTACTGGTGGTAACCACCGCAGGAGTAACTAAAATAAATGGCGAAACTACTGAGGACTGTATTGAAGGTATACTCAATGGTTTGAATGGTCGAGTAACCTATGGTAAAGGAAACATGTTGATGCTTCGTAAAAGCCCAGTGGATCCAACAGACTTTGCATTCATTGTCAAAAGAAACAATTCACTGCAAGCTGTGTTTTTCCTAAATGGTTCATTAAACCCTGCTTACCAGGGAACCGTTTCTGAAAACATGCAAGCTGTAGAATGGAACAACTTAATTACTAAAATTGGTGGAGAGAATGCCTTCACCTACGCCAGTCTGGCTAACGCCTGGAACACAGGAGCACCATCAGATCTGCTTAGAGAAGCTGCTTTCCATGGACACATGTGCCAAGGAACCATCAGTGGATACACCATAGCCAAAACACTGCAGAAATACTACCCACCCATCCAGGAAACCATGGGAGGACCCGGTTCTCCAGGTGATATAACTTCCTACAAAATCATTGGAGTTCCAGGTGATTCCGATGATGATGCTCTCATGAACTACTTCGACTCCACTCCTGGTAAAGGTGGATATGTGGGTTATGACACCACCGCCACCGGAGCCACTGCTAACATGGTAGGATTCATCCGCTGGAAGGATACCGTTTACAAAACAGTAACCAACCCTGACGGAACCAAGACTTACACATTTGGTCCTGGAAGCGGAACCCTAGGCAGTGGGTCCCTGATCGTTATGAAGTTCAACCGAGATGAGATTAGACAAACATTCCAAAGTGTAACTGGGATAAAACTAGACAATGATTTAGCCGAGTTGAAGTTCAATACCTGGGTTTTAAATAAAATAAAAACAAACCCAGAAGAACTGGTGACCTTCCTGGTGGAAAAAGAGGGATTGACCGAGGAACAGTTCTACTACATAATGGGTACAGCTACTAACATAACCTTCCCAGCAAATTCACCAACTAGCAACGCAACCAATGGTGGTCAAGTAAGATTCCCTATGCAGGAAGCCCATGGTTTAGATATGAATTATATTAACAGTCTGAACCTTCCTAACGCAGTTAGGGCCATACCCTCAGCAGCTACTATCGGAACATTAACTGAACAACAAATTGAACAGATTGGAGTAGAAGCTGCTAAACAGGTTAAACAGATCTTTAAAACCGAAAAAGGCATAGATCTGGAAAAAGACAGCCGAAACCTAGTGGTTTTAACATCAGCAGGATATGTCTACTTCAATGGGCAGCTGATGGACCGAACCTGGGATGGTCTTTTCAATGAGCTCGGCGTGAGGATGAGCAGATCCACCCTGTTACCAATCCACACCGCACCCTGGAAACCATTATGGTTCACATTCGTACTAAGAGGAGCGGACGGGGTAACCATGGATACCCTATACCTGCGATACAATGGAACCGGATTCCAAGTCGGAAATGGGACGAACAACCCCCAGATCAGTGATATTGGACCAAAAGCACTCAACAACAGTACCACAGTTTCATACTTGAACAGTAAAATCTTTGTAGACAAGAATTACTTCAACATCCAGTCCATAGCAAACGCCTGGAGAAATGATCCTGCATTTGACCAGCTGATGACTTTCCTTTTCCATGACCACGCTTGCCCTGGAGTACAGCCCGGATTCTTCATTTCCGACTACGTGTTCAAGAATTATCCATTAAGTGGTGATCAAAACTACTACTACATGGGATCCAGTATATACTGTAAAGACGACAGCCTGGTCTACCTCATGGGAGTGTCCCCAGGTATGGGAACCTACATGAACCAAAGACTAATGGCCGAAGATACCGAATCTGAGGTTATACCTGGTGGAACAGAAGAAGGATTACTGGTTATCTGGGACCCCAAAACCAAAACAGGCAAAGCAGTGATCATCAACTTCAAATGGGCTACTTTAAACTTGACTGGTCTAACCACCAGTGATGCCCAAAGAGAAGCCATGATATCTGCCTATGTCAGTATGTACAAGGGAGAACCAAGTCCTTACGTGACTCAAGGTGTCATCGCCATAGCTTCTGATGAAAGACTCATCACTGAGAGTGAATTCAACATCATCAAACAGGGCGGAACTGCCAGCACTACTGCCTTAAGCTATGTGAAAGGCCTTCCAGTGCGCAGCCTCAGTGACCTTCTACCGGCTCAGGGCGGTTCCCAAACTGGCGGTTCCACTCAGATACCGAAAGGTGATTCTGGAACCAGTACGGGTGACCATACTGGCTCTGCATCTGGTTCGGTGGGTGACTCTGGAGCCGCAGTTAGTGCTGTGACTGTGAGTGCTGCCGTAGGAGAAGAAGCTGGTGACAGTGGAAAAGCCTACGAAGTAACCCAGGCAGGCTCTGAAGGTGCTGGAAATTCACCTTGGGGTACAGCGGCTATCGTGGGAGTGATAGCTGTTCTTGCCTTAGGTGCATTTGGATTCCTGTTCAAAAGCGGATTCCTAGGAAAATAAAATCATTTATCCCCTTTTTCTTTTTTTTTAAAACACTATTTGAAGAGATAATTCTCCCTTATTTTAGATATACTGTTATATAGCCTATGCCAATGCACATGGGGATAGGCGTAATTGAATTAAATCCACTAAAAGAGTTAAAATTATGGGGAATTTGTATGAAATGGAACTTCCATCAGGATTCTATGGGATAAGTTAATAGGCAGAGGCTGATCATCCGTAATAAAAAAAAGGTCATTTTAGCCACAACGTAATAATACGAATTAAATAGAAATTATTATATAGGTGGTGGTACAGTGTTTAATCTGGACGAGGAGAAAAACAATCTAAATTATAAGGGCTTAAATATGTGCTCAAAACCTTCGTCCTTTGCCATATTTTTCCCCCTACCATCCCTGGGGAACAGTGGATATTTAAAAGCTTGTAAATACCTAAAAAGGGGTTTGAACACCTCATTATCTTACGGAGTGCCCCACTGATACTCCGTGAGATATCTATTTTTTTAAGTAACTCCGGATAAAACATGGAAGAGCAATCAACCCCTGAAATTGGAGAAACAGGAGTTAGTTCGTATGAAACTGATCCAATATTGAAAAGAGGGAGTTTCTTTTCGAAAATGATGTACAGATAAGGTTCTGGGGGGATGGTGATAAACGACTCCTAAAAATGACTGTTTTTCTTAATCAACTAGATTTGGAAACTGGCATTAGCATCTGAAAAATCTTGGTGAAGTTGTGGAGGAAAAGGAAACCATCTTCCTCCATAACTCTCAAATAGGTTGCTCTGGCTTGATATTGAGAAAACTCTTTAAAAATTAAAGTATGGGGAAATACTTTTTTATTTCATAATCGGTTACCTGGCGGTTATATTCTTCACATTCTGATTTTTTTAGGGCAATGAATCTTCGGAAGGAATGTGGGCCAAGGGTTTCCTTCACCAAATCTGAATCCTCAGCATATATTATGGCCTGTTCTAAACTTGATGGTAAAATATCTATTTCCCTTTTAATTCGCTCTTTATCATTGAGTTCATAGAGATTGAGTTCCATTGGCTCGGGCAAGGCACATTTCTCTTCTATTCCTTTCAGACCCGCCATGAGCATCACCGCCAACTGTAGATAGGGATTTCCCGAGGGATCCGGACATCTAACTTCGATTCGGGTAGCATACTCCCGGCCTGGTTGATACTGGGGAACTCTGATGAGGGCAGAGCGATTGTTTCGTGACCAAGCCACGTAAACCGGAGCTTCGTAACCAGGAACCAGTCTTTTATAGGAATTCACCCAGGGAGCCAGGATAGATATCATTTCCTTGGAGTACTTAAGAATTCCGCCTAAGTAAGACTTGGCATAACTTGAAAGGTGGAATGGATCATCAGAATCAAAGAAGACGTTTTTATCACCCTTAAAAAGTGACTGATGAGTGTGCATGCCTGATCCATACTCGTTGAAGATGGGTTTTGGCATGAAAGTGGCATATACTCCATGGTTCCTGGCAATTTCCTTCACTGCCAGTCGATAGGTTACCATGTTATCGGCCATTTTAAGGGCATCATCGTAGCGCATATCTATCTCGTGCTGTGATACTGCTGCCTCATGGTGAGAGTATTCAACCCTAATTCCAAGGTTTTTAAGAGCCAGGACAGTATCTCTACGGAGATCAGATGCCAGGTCACGGGGAGTTAAATCAAAGTATCCGCCGTGATCGAGTGGTTCAGGATTTTCGGGAGATTTGAAATAGAAGTACTCCAGTTCAGGCCCAACATAAAAGTGATCAAATCCCATCTTATCCATCCGCGCCAGAGCTCTTTTAAGAACGTATCGGGGGTCTCCTTCATACGGATCACCATTTGGTTGCATCACATCACAGATCATACGACCTACGGCTTTTTCTATAGGTCTCCATGGTAAAATAGTAAAGGTGTTTAGGTCAGGCATGGCAATCATGTCTGATTCTTCAACATCCTGAAAACCAGTAATACTTGATCCATCAAAGCCCATACCTCTATCTATGGCATTTTCTAGTTCATCGTTGGTTATGGCAAAGCTTTTCAGAATACCGTTAAGATCAGTGAACCACAGTCTGATGAACTCCACATCATTTTCTAGAACTGTTTCCATTATTTCATTTTTACTAATCATATTAGCACCATTTTCCTGATATAATAGTAAAATGTATACATATATCAATATTTGTTACTATTATTTCTATTATAGTTTTTTGATATTGTGTTAAAAATTCTTTAGCCCTTTAGATGTTTTAATTACAAAAAAGGACTATTTTTTCTTTTTTTATATATTTATAATTCATTAAGATGTGGGTTTTATAAAAATACATTTTTATTTCCATTATATGATTATAACTGGGCTCATAAACCGTTAAATTTGAGTATAAATGTTTGTATATACTTGCTTGGTGAAAATAATGAAGTATCACTTAAATTAGAGTAAAGAAGACCCAAATTATATCTTGTATAAAAAAAATATTTAAAATTATCGGTTCTCAAAAATCCAAATATACTCCTCCATTTTGGAGTTGCACACTATTCCAAGATCTTCAGGGTAAAATTGAAGATTTTTCCAAATTATACGAATAAACATGAAGAAATGACAAATAAACAAGCCTATCAACGGAAATAACGACCATACTAACTTTATTTTAGCAGGATCCATCACAACACAAAGTTACAGCACGATAAAGCCCTACAAAAGCTCTCCGAAACTTGAAAAATCTCAACCCCTAAAATTCTTTATAAATCTATATAATTAATCTTAGGCAAACGTTTATCTGTCATCGACTGCAGGTTATTATGGATAAATTTGGAGTGTACCATGATCATACCAGTACTGGATTTGAAAGATAAGGTAGCTGTTTCAGGTAAATCAGGGAAAAGAGACACCTATCAACCACTTAAATCTGTTTTCCAGGGTTCTCCAGAGCCGGTTAAAATTGCTAAAAAACTTCTTAATCATGGCTTTAAACGGATTTACATTGCTGATCTAGACTCTATAGAGAGGACGGGTTCTAATCTAGAGCTTGTGTCAGAGATAAATCAGTTACTTCCTGTGATGTTGGACTGCGGTGCCAATGATATTAATTCTGTAAGGGCAGCTCTTAACTATGCCCATGATGTTATTGTAGGCACTGAAACATTGAGAGGCCTAGCTGATCTTAGTCAAATCTTTCGAACCCTGGATTCCAATAGAATTATTCTTAGCGTGGATGTAAAGGATGGAAAAATTCTGAGTAAGGCAGCTTCGATGAGTTTTGAAGATTTATTTAATTGGATTGGAAAATTTCAACCTAAAGAAACAATATTACTTGATATATCCCGGGTGGGAACATCAACTGGCATTAACAAGGATCTCATCTTAGAATTCATTGAACTTAAAACCTCTTTGATAGTAGGCGGCGGTCTTCAGGGTAGTGAAATTCCAGTCATCCATGATATGGGGGTTGATAAAATTTTAGTTGGCTCTGCTCTTCATAATGGGAAAATAAGATTTGATTAAATCTAACATGGATTATTTGTTAATACGGAGATTATATGCCTAGTTTCTTGCTTCTGGGTCCAGTTACCAGGGATACCATCATCAGGAAGGGTTCTACTTATCACTCTACTGGCGGTCCGGTGTACTACCATGCCGGTGTACTGGATGCCCTGGGAATAGATGCCACTGCTCTGGTGACTATTGGTAAAGAAGATGAAGATCTTCTTGAATCTTTTCCTCCATCCTTAAGGATCATTCCATCCCTTAGGGATAAGAACGCCAATTTTGAAAATTATTATCCCTCCCACGATCCTAATCAAAGAAAACAGAGAGCAAATTTACCCTTCAACCCAATCAAACGCGAAGATCTCAAGGATTTGGATCTGCAATGTTACGATGCATTCCTGGTTTCTCCCTTATCACCAGGAGACATTCCACTGAAAACGCTCAAATACCTTCATCAAACAGGAAAACCAATCTATATGGGTATTCAGGGTTATATGCGGCACTTAGATAACTTTGAAGTCATTTTAAGGCCATGGGAGAATTACCATAAATTTCTTCCATTTTTAAAAATAATCTTTATGGATGAGTTAGAGGCCAGAATGGTACTGGGTATTGGCTATTCTGATCTGGAAGTAATCGCTCAAAAGTTGGCTGCACATGGTCCGCAAGAGGTGATCATTACCCTGGGAGATAGGGGATCACTCATCTATTCGCGTAAACTTGACAAAGTCCATAGAATCCCTGCTGTTCCTCCTCATAAAACAGTGGACCCTACTGGGTTGGGTGATAGTTACATGGCGGCCTATGCTTCTAAAAGACTGGAGTCCATGGATCCAGAAAAGTGTGGAATTTTTGCATCTCAAATAGCATCACTAAAGTTGGAGAAGCAGGGTGCCCTAAAACTTATCTAATACTGGATGGACCAAGTAATAGTTCATTTTTTTTCTGAATATCCAAGCCCCATTCATCCATTTTTTGGCTAGGTTCCCAGTACCAGTGGTAGAATTAGAAAAGGTAACAAGCCAGCTAACATGAATAATGCCACTCCAACTACTGTATACTTAGTTTTTCTATCCATTATACCACTACAGATGAGTATAATACCAATAAAACCCATTAATGGCGGTATTATATGTGAGTAAATTAATGAACCAGCAATTACGGTTGAATCTGCCATAAATTCGCCTCGAATTTTCCTATAGTTATTTTAAATCATTCTATTTATTTTCAAAGTAGATCAATGGATTTAAGCCGGGCATGAACCATATACGCTCCCTGATCAGTCCCTGGAGGCCAGCATGTAACCAGTGTTAATTCTGGACTGCCCATGGGGAAGGTTAAGGGATTGTCTTTGTAGTCCCACCTGATATCACCCACCGATGTCACCTCATAGATATATGTTTTCTGGGTTAAGTAATCCTTTATTATAACTTGCTCACCAGTCTTTAAAAGAGGAATATTGGCAAAGGGGGCGGAATATAATGTGTGATGGCCTAATAGTCCAACAGTTCCATTAAAACCGGTGTAAGAGCTTTCAGGATAGTGATAAACTGAGTTATACTCATTTACAGTATCGGAACGAATTTTCCAACTCGTCCCCTGGGAAGGAATTAAAATCTCTCCCCATACCCTATCATCAAGATGTTGGAGATTGGATACAGTAAAGCTTTCCAGCACCATATCTATTTCATGTTGATTGCTGTTTATCGAGTTTTTAAGAAAGTTTTCCCTAGCTTTGTGCGGATTGACGAATATAATACTGTAGATTACGTTATTTTTCTCCAACCAAACTTCTCTGATCTGGGTCATGTCTTGAAGGCCCCCCAATTGATAGGTATTTTCGTAAGCCAAGGTACCGTTTATCTTTCTTTTTTCATGTTTTAATAACTTTAACCTATATTCACCAGATTCAGATAGTTTGTTAATGAAATTTTCTGGCTTTACCCATTCTTGAGGAGTTACTTCGATGTTTACTTCCAATTTAAATCTGGAATTAGGCTCTTCCAAGATAATCACCTTGGAATCTGAAGAGTTAACTTGCTGCCAATTTGATGGATAATCAAAAGATATTTCTTCATTATTAAAATGGGCTTTTTCAGTATCCACACTGCTAAAAGACAAGGAAATGGCTAAAACAATTATTCCCAGCAACAAAACTCCTATTATTCCAAAATGTGGATGTTTCAAGAAAACCACAGACTTTATCGTATTTTACTTCTTTCAATGTTAATTTTTTTCAGGATTTGATAAATTTACGCCTTTTTTTTAATTAGGAATAATTAGTAGTAATCAATTTCTTTAATTCAACTTATTTAGAGTAAAAAATGAATTTTAAATTCACCATCCAAGAATGGTTCTTCGAAGTTCTTTTTCTGATTCAGCAATCACTTCGATCTTTTTAACATCGATGCCCCGTTTTCTCAGGTAATCTGCCACGACAACCGGAGTGATATTTTCTTCTAGATCCGCAATCAAAGAATCCTGTTCTGTGGAAATTACAATGGATCCAAAGTCGGATAGTGCTTGTGATGCTGCTTCAACATCAAGGGTTTTTATACGGAAGGACCGGGTTTTATTGGCGATTTGGCTAATATCAATTTTCATCCTTTGCAGTACAATAAGGACGTGCTTTTCAAGTGCCTCTTCTAGGACTTCAATATCTATAATGTTTTTGTCCTTGTTAATACGCACTGCCTGACATATCTGGGCTACATCACGGGCATGGGCAAAGCTGGGTTGCAATCCTTCACCGCCCTCATTTAGTTTTTTGTAAACCTTACTGAAACGGTCCAGAACATCTTTTTCATAGTCTTCCTGAAGTTGTTCCAGATTCCGGCGAAATACTTCTTTTACTTCCTCTACATCCGGATTTTTAAGGAAGATATGCAGTGGAGCTCGACGTAGATGGGCTTCATCCATGATGCTGATGTCCAGGTTGGTGGAGAATGCCGGAATAAAGTGGGAGTGTACCACAACTGGTATTCCTCGCACGTAGATCATGTCCTGGTTGTTTTCCATAGGTACTATGAGGCGGTTAAGAATGAGTTCGTGGTCATCCCTTTGCCTGCCCAGGTCATCAACAAGTAAAATTCCACCATTAGCTTTAATAATAGGGGAAGTTTCGTAAACCCCCTTATTGGGATTGTAGTTAGTCTCAAGTTTGTTTAAATTAAGTTCTGCACCGGTAAGAACAAATGGGGCGTATATCTTAACCCATCGAGGGTCTTCTGGTTGCTCTTCACATTTTTTGTGGAAACTGGAGTCATAGATCTGGATGATTCGGCCTCCAAATTCTATAAACTTTGGGATTATCAGGGGCGGTAGTAAATCCGGCATTTTACTTACTACAAATGTTTTACCAGTACCAGGAGGGCCGTATACAAAAATACCCTTACCAATAATGCAGGATTCAATTATGGACTCTTTAGCGTATGCAATACCCACCACATCTTTGAAGGTATTATCCACCACTTTGGTTGGGATCTTGATGGGGTAGCGGCCCTTCATTTGCACATCCATTATTTCATAGTAATCCTCATAGGACACCGGAGCCATGCCAATATAGGGATTATCTTCGTTGATGGCCCGTGCCTTTTCTCGTCCTTTGGGGGTTATACTGTATTCCACGCTTGAAAATAGAAATCCGCCACCCACCGTGGCGCAAAGACCACTTTTTTCCAGTTCTGGTAAAATCTTTTCCAATATATCCCAGTGTATACCCGTAATTTCGTTAATGGTGCTGGTTTTTATGGTTCCGTAACCAGCCACAATTTTCAAAAAGAGATCTGTAATAAAAGATTCGGAAAGCTGTAAGCTTTCTATGGTTTTTGGCTGTTCCAGTGCCTGAAAAATTTTTTCCATTCGATAGTCATGATAATAACTCATTAAAACCACTACCAACCTTTTACAGAATTTCTCGAATTAACCCTATGTGAGGTGCTACGTCAATTTCTAGGTTGTTCTTTCTTAAATAATCTTCTTCTTCTGCAGTGAGTCTGGAATTAACCAGTATGGCTGACATTCCCACGTTGAGGGCACCTAAAATATCCTCAGAAAATTGGTTCCCGATCATTATAGATTTATCAGCCCTGCAGCCTATTCTTCTCAGGGCCAGGTTAAAAATCTCGGGTTCAGGTTTTTCACATCCTGCTTCCTGGGAGGTGACTACTGCATCGAAAAAATGGTGCAAATCCAGCCTGATAAGCTTTTCCCACTGTTTAATTACCAGGCCGTTAGATATCACTCCCAAGTGATACCCTTGTTTTTTTACGTGGATGAGTGTGGACATGGTGTCCGGGAATAGCCGTAGTAATGCAAATTTGACGTTATGATAGGTTATCATTCCCAGAGCAATTAAGTAAGGATTTTCCTCCCCAAAAACTCGTTGAGTAAGTACGTTGAAATGTTTGTTGTAATTGGAGCCTTTTTCCTTGATTATGGATCTTAAAAGAGAATAAGCTTCCGGGTTAGACAAGGGCAGTCCTGCGTCAATCATGGCAGAAAGAGCTGCCTTTCGAGCTAACTTGGCAAAACCAGAAGTGTCGTATAGTGTGTCGTCAATATCGAAAAAAACTGCTTTCACCATATTTGTAGCTCCTTAAACATTCTGGATAGTATCTATTGTGTAATCTTATCCATTATAGATTTATTAATGTATAAGAATGAATTTTCAGTTGAAGAAGGCATCTAAGCTACTCTGTCTTTCTTGATGCATTACCTCTGAAGGAGAGTAACCGATGGCTTCAATAATTCGGGATATTGCTGGGAGAACCTGATTTTCAATGTAATAAACGGGATCGTAGTCACTTATATCCACATCTTCTACTGGCTCGGCGCGCTGACTTATGGGAGTTTTCCCCTTCACTACGACGTAACGCATTATTGAGCCTCTAACAACTTTTCTACCCCTTTCCATGGCCTTTTTCGCCGCCATTACATGAGGTGCTTTTTGTTGGTAGCTTTCTGGGTTTCGGGTGATCTGGGTGTTGATGACCAGGTCTTCCAGATCCAGATCTCCATTCTTAATATCCTGGATAACATCTCGCACTATTTTTGTTGCCTTTTTGGGTGATCCGTCTTCCAGGATAGCTCGCAATACCTTTTCTTGCGTTTTCCTGGCAACTGGCGCCCAATCTCGGCGTACCAGCTCCAGGCCTTTCACCACAATTTTTCCCTCTTGGATGAGGGCGTATCTTTTTTTGGTAACGAAGAAGCCTCTTTCGAAGAACCCTTCGAATTCCAGTTCCATCCCTTCCGGGAGTTCCTGGTTAACAGCTTCGGTAAACTTCTTCGCCTCATCTTGGATAATATTACGTAATAAGCACACCATTAACCACGCCGTCCTGTCCTGGTCGGGAGGTAATTTTAACCTGGCCTAAATTAGTCTCCACTACAGCCCCTTTAGTGATGATGTTACGTCGCACAAAGTGATCGTTGGCATGGTTTTCAATAACGCCCAGAATCTCTGCAATCTGCATTTTGTTGTTTTTAGGATCCACAACGTTGATCTTCTGGTCGTTGGTGAGCCTCAGTTTCTTTCCACCACCCTTGGTACGTATGGTTTTTCTTTTACGTTCTCCGATTTTGGTCTCAGCAGGGTCGCGACCAAATTCTATTTTTCTCTTATTCCGGCTGCTCTTGGAGCGTCCGCCGGTTAATTTTCTAACAGATTTTCCTTGCCATATTGCCATTATTTCACCTTATTAACTTAATTTTTACAAAGTATTCTGCCTTTGATTTTTTTAAAAAAAGCAGTAAGGAAATAAACAGTATTTCTACAGAGTTTATGTTTCGAGACTTTATAATACTTTTCTATTGTGACTATATGGTGGGAGCAAGGATTTAAATATTTCAAACTCCAACTTCAGCAACAGAGAAAACATCCCCTTATTTTCTCGTCAACTAATTTAAGGGAATTTGAAGTATTAAAAAATAATTTTAGACTAATTTATCAAATTATTAGTACTGGTGAAGTCATGAAAATTGGAATGTCTCATGGGGCCGGCGGAGAGATGATGCAGGGCCTGATTTCGGATATAATACTTAAAAATATAAGTAACAAGCAAGTTGAAGATGGGGTGGGACTACAGGATCTTGATGATGGTGCCACTATACCTCTGGGAGACTATGAGGTGGTGGTTAGCACTGATAGTCACACCATTGACCCTTTGTTCTTTCCAGGCGGAGATATAGGTCGTATATCAATGGCTGGTACTGTTAACGATGTTTCGGTCATGGGAGCCCGGCCCCTGGCCATTACCAATGCTATGGTAATCAGTGAGGGATTTCAAAAAGATGAACTGGAGCGTATTATACAGTCCATGGATGCGGTCAGCCAGGAAACAGGGGTGGCCATCGTAACTGGAGACACCAAGGTGATGGAGCATGATCAGCTGGACAAAATGATAATATGTACCACTGGGATTGGAATTGCCCCTCGGGGATGTATCACTAGGGATTCCAGCCTGGAGGTGGGAGATAAGATCATACTCAGCGGTAGCGTAGGTGACCATGGCATCGCCTTGATGTCCTACCGGGAAGGATTTGGTTTTGAAACTGATTTAAAATCCGATGTAGCTCCGGTATGGGGCATGGTAGAAGCTGCTCTAGATGTAGGTGGTATCAGTGCAATGAAGGACCCCACCCGGGGGGGTATATCCAATGCTCTAAACGAGTTAGCTAGCAAATCAGGGGTGGGAATGATTCTGGATGAGGAAAAAATACCGGTAAAGCGTGAAGTTCATGCTGCCTCAGAGATGCTGGGTATAGATCCCTTTGAAGTGGCCAATGAGGGTAAGGTTATAATGGGCGTGAAGCCAGATCAGGCAGATGAGGTACTTACTGCTATCCGTAAACAAAGATACGGTAAGAATGCCCAAATAATTGGTGAGGTAACATTAAACGGTCCAGTTATACTGGAAACCCTTTTAGGAGGTAAAAGGATACTGGAAACCCCTATTGCCGACCCTGTTCCCAGGGTATGTTAAAGAAAATGGTGTGTTTATGGAAAAAGAGAGAATTGGCTTGTGGAGAAAAAGATTACAGGCAATTATAGTAGATGCATTAATAGTAACTCTTGTATTGTGGGTTTTAAGTGCCCTGATCAATCCCCTGGTGGCCATTACCAACAGTTATGGATTGCTTAATTACTGGTCCCTACTGGCGGGAGTTATAATGGTGGCTTATTTCACCTACTTGGAAGGAAAGCATGGAGATACCGTGGGCAAAAAATTAATGAAAATTAAAGTAGTTTCCTTAGAAGGGCCAATAGACTTTAAGAAAGCATTTTTAAGAAATATTTCCAAATTTTTGTGGCTTCCTCTGGTGGTGGATCTTATCACAGGCCTGGCCCTGGGTAACCAGGACCGTTACTTGGATCAATTGAGTAAAACCCGGGTAACAACCACGGATATACAGTGAAAAATGATTTAATGGAATGTTTTTGATGTGAAATTATTATGTTTTTTTTTTAAAAAGAGGGTGTCCCATAACTTTAATTTATTATTGAACAATTTTTTATGCATTTAAAATCTTATTGGCCATTATTTTTTGATTTAGTTTCATTATAAATTCTTTTTATGTTGTATGCTCTGTTTATCAAGTTTTTTTCTGTTGTTATTTTGACAAACTGCGTGTTATAAATTCTGTGTACTTAAAATTTTGTTCTATGTTTCTAAATGGTCATTTTACGGCTTCTTCGTTTAACATGCTCTATCTTGCCATTTGCAGCTTCCATTTTAAGTGCCATATTTTTTTGGTAAAACATCTCCGTAGTCTGTTGTTATTTTTACCTTGATTTTTACCAACACACTTTTCCTGATCTGAGGCATGTAAATAACTTCACAGATGTTGAAATGGGGCTATTGCTTATCGACGGTACTTTAAAGAATCAATACGATCTTCCTTCAAAGCCATAAAAAACTATAAACAACTAAATAAAATATGATAACTCCCTAAATATGAATATAACCCTTAAAAAAATAAGATATCCAAAAAAAAGTTAAGTTAATCTTGAGACAAGCTCAAAGTTAATTCAATCAAAAAAAATGTGATAATGGAATAGAATCCCTCTACCCCACAATCTTTACTTCTTGTACTGGAGGTTTACCTAGGGCCCACCCAATGATTAAAGATGCCACAACAGCGATTATGGTAATTAAAATGGCGTAAATCAGTAGACCAGTCACACCTTCTCCTTTCGCAAAAAATTCGTTTATTATGGCTTTAATAGCTTCGTTCCAAGCTAATGCTGCGATTAGCCCGAAGGCAGTCGTCATTAGTGTGGCGATAGTTTGTTTTACTTGGCCACCTACTTCACTTGCTTGTTCTTTCATTTTTCACACCCTCTTTAAACAAAGGACAACACACATCGTTATGTTAATAGACTGTAATAATATTTTTGCCTTAAAGGGGTTAAAATCTGAAAGTTATTTTGATCTAATGGAAATATAATGAAAGAATATAAATTTAAAAAAGCACTTCCAGAGTAACTAAAGAAGATATTATATACAGTCAAAAAAATTTCAATTATATTTTATCAGGGTATGTGAAATCATGTTCATGGGCGCATCCACCAAAGAAGGGCAAGAAATAGCCGAAAAAAGTCGAGAAATAGTTAGATCACTTATCTCTAAGAAGATTAAACACTTAAAACCTGGAGAACAGGTCATTGTGGAACGTATTGTACATTCCACTGCTGATCCAGAATATGCAGAATTAACAAAAATAAGTGAAGATTTTCTGGAAGAGAGCTTAAAGGCCTTAAAAGGAATTGAAGATATATTAACCGATATAAACATGGTTAAGGTAGGTATCACCTCTTACCCGGGGGAAGTTAAGTGTTACATTGACCATCCTCTAACCCATAAGATCGCCAGGAAAAGGGAAATCACCCGTGCTGCGGCTGCCGTGGAAGTGGCCCTCAGAGATGGGTTTCATGGAATTGTGGTTATAGGGAACTCCCCTACTTCACTTTTGAAGGTAATCGAGCTCCAGAAGCAGTACCCCGATAGGATAAAATCAGTGATCGGTGTTCCAGTAGGATTTGTCGGAGCTGCAGAGTCAAAAAAATCTCTTCAAGGGACACCAATCCCCTATTTGGTAACCATAGGGCCAAAAGGCGGTACTCCTATCGCTGTTGCCGCTGCCAATGCGTTAATTAATTTATCCAAGGAGTGAATAAATTGCGATCAGAAGAACTCTTTAATGAAGCAAAAAAGTATCTGCCCGGTGGAGTTAACTCCCCAGTCAGGTCCTACCAACCTTATCCTTTCTTTGCCCAGGAAGCTGAGGGGCCACGCATACGCGATGCCGATGGTAACACTTATCTGGATTACTGTCTGGCCTATGGGCCAATGGTAATGGGCCATGCCAATCCTGTGGTGATGGGGGCAGTTTTAAACCAAATGTCCAGAGGAACTGCCTTTGGAGTACCCACTGAGAAGGAAACAGAACTGGCCCGAGAAGTGGTGAATAGGGTGCCCTGTGCCGAAATGGTTCGCTTCGTAAGCACCGGAACCGAGGCTACCATGAGTGCCATTCGCCTGTCCCGGGCAGGGTGTGGTCGGAAAAAAATAATAAAATTTGAAGGTGCCTACCATGGGGCCCACGATTATGCCCTGGTTAAATCAGGATCTGGTGCGGTGGGATTGCCAGATTCGCCTGGTGTTCCTGAAGAAACCACTAAAAACACAATATTGGCGCCTTTTAACAACGAAGAAGCCCTAGTTGAAATCTTTGACCAGCTGGGGGAAGAAATTGCAGCCATCATATTGGAGCCAGTCATGGGCAACGTGGGATGTATCGAGCCGAAACAGGGTTATTTGAAATTTTTAAGAAAACTCACCCAGGAAAATGATTCTATACTCATTTTTGATGAGGTTATAACTGGATTCAGGTTATCACGGGGTGGAGCCCAGGAATATTATGGCGTCACACCTGACTTGGTGACTTTGGGTAAAATATTAGGTGGAGGTTTTCCAATGGGAGCTTTAGCTGGTAAAAAAGAGTTAATGGAAATGATAACACCATCTGGGGATGTTTACCAGGCAGGCACATTCAATGGAAATCCCATTTCCATCACTGCTGGTCTGACTACCATGGAATTACTAGATAATAACTTTTACAATGACTTGAACAGCAGTGGGAATCAAATGCGCAGTGGAATCCAGGATATTTTAGACGATAAGTCCTTAAACTACCAGGTAGCCGGATTAGTGTCTATGTTCCAAATTTACTTTACTGAAAAGGAGGTCTGGAACTACGCAGATGCCAAAACCTCCGACACAGGTAAATTTTCACGCTACTTCCATGAACTTCTAAGGGAGGGAGTTTTTATACCACCTTCCCAGTTCGAATGCTGTTTTTTAAGCACTGCTCACTCACCAAGGGACATTAACACCACTTTACATGCTATCGAGAATTCCATTACACGGGCTGAAAGTATCTAACCTTGTATTTTCTACACCACTTAGCCATGTTTAAAAATATTTGAAAAAGAGTTCCAGTCTGAAATGTGGGTATCATCATCCAAGATAAGGGTTGTCAATACCGGGAAATTTGAATTGATGTAAATCATATTAAGAAGAAATTCTATACAAATTCAACATATTATAATATTGGTGTAAACTAGCTATTTCTGGTGAATTATGAAGTTGGCAGCTGGAATAGGAGAAAATCATGCCATTAAAGATGCTATTAGTCAAGTAGATTTTGATGTGGTTTTAACTGAATCAGAAACAGAATTGATGGACTTACTACTCCAGAGAAAGGTTGATGCCGCGGTTCGAGGCTCACTAAATGCATCGGGGATCATGGGACGGCTGCGTGAAGATTATCCTGAAATGAATAGAGCCTCTATTATTGAAGTAAAGGGATATAAATTCCTCCTGGCTCCTGTGGGGATAGATGAAGGGGATACACTGGAACGGAAGGTTCAAATTATAAGTCAGGTAGCTGAATTTTTAAAAAAGATAGGAATAAAACCTAAAATTGGCATCTTATCAGGTGGGAGGCCGCAAGACAGGGGAAGAAGCCATAAAATAGATGCTTCACTTGATGAAGCAGAAGAACTTACCAGAATAACAATGGATAAATACCCAGTTAAACATCATTTTATACTAATCGAAGAAGCATTGGCCGAAGGTGCTAATCTCATTTTAGCCCCCGATGGTATCTGTGGAAATTTGATATTCCGCAGCCTGGTTTTAGTGGGCTCTGGAAAAAGTTTCGGAGCAGTTACCCTGGGAATAGATGAAATATTCATCGACACATCCAGATCTCAAAATAAAGAAGGATATCTAAGGGCTTTAAAATTAGCAGCCTATTTAGTCAATCTAAGGAACAGAATTGAATAATTTAATAGGGGCTAGTAATGGAAATTCTCAAACCAATTTATAGATTGTACGAATGGTATATTTCCAGAAATCTGCGTCCGGAAAACTTGCCTAAACACGTTGCTATTATAATGGATGGTAACCGTAGATTTACCAAGGTCCAAGGAAATCTTAACACCATTGAAGGCCATAAAAAAGGGGTGGATACTCTGGAGAAGGTTCTGGATTGGTGTATCGATCTGGGAATCGAAATCGTTACTGTGTACGCATTTTCCACCGAAAATTTCCATAGACCCGCTCATGAAGTGCAGGGACTGATGCAACTTTTTAAGAAAAATTTTGAGGAAATAACCAACAACCAGAAGATCCATAAAAATCAGGTACAAGTTAGGGCGGTGGGAAAGCTGGAACTACTGCCTGAGGATGTAAGAGCTGCCATAAACAAGGCAGAAGAAAGCACAGCCAACTATAATCAGCGCCGTTTGAATATTGCCATTGGCTACGATGGTCGCATGGAAATTGTGGATGCCATAAAAAAAATCGTCAAAGATGTGGAGGTAGGAAAACTGGATGTTGATGACATAGATGAGAACATCGTGAACCGAAACCTTTACACTGCGGGTGTGGAAGACCCTAACCTCATCATAAGAACCAGTGGTGAGGAAAGACTAAGTGGATTTCTTTTATGGCAATCATCCTATTCTGAACTTTATTTCAGCAATAGTTTATGGCCGGCACTGCGTAAAGTAGATTTTTTAAGAGCTTTAAGATCCTATCAGGAGCGGGAAAGACGTTTTGGAGTGTAAGATGTGTGATTGATGCTCACTGTCATGTTGATTTTAAGGAGTTTAACAGGACCCGTGACCAGGTTATGCACCGGGCTCAGAAGAAGGTAAAGGCCATTATAAATTCTGGTGCCAGCTTGGGAGGGAACCGTCGTACTCTGAAACTGGCCCAGGATTATCCTGGTTTTCTCTTCCCCGCCCTTGGGTTTCACCCCCATTATGCTCATAAAACAGAAAAATCAGTAATAGAAGATGTTTTAAAGGAAATTAAATCAAATCTACACCGGGCGGTTGCTCTGGGCGAGACAGGTCTAGATTTTCATAATCTGAACAGTGAAGAAATTCGAAAGAAACAGGAAAAGCTCTTCAGAATTTTCCTGGATATAGCATCCGAAGAGGAGATGCCCCTTGTTGTTCACGCCCGTGATGCCGAGAAAAAAGCCTTGGAAATGTCTAGGGAATTTGAAGGAATACCAAAGATCATATTCCATTGTTATGGAGGGGACTTAGAAACTGCCCAGCAGATAATGGACGAGGGTCACCTCATCTCCCTATCCACCTTGGTGTGTTTTTCAACCCACCACCAGGAACTGGCCCGCGAATTACCCCTATCCCATCTTTTAACAGAAACTGACAGCCCCTATCTTTCTCCATTCAAGGGCAAAGTTAACGAACCTTCTTTTGTCGAAGAAACCGTTAAAACTATAGCAAATTTAAAGTTAATGGATGTGGAGGAAGTGGCGTCCATAACTGAGAAGAATGCTCAGGAAGTCTTCCGGATTTAGAGGTAGAAAATAGGTCCCCCCCCTTTATTGGGCACCACATACATCTCATTCTTCATACTCCTCAAAAACTTCTTTTGCAGCTAAAACTCCATTTATAGCCCTGGGAAAACCAGCATAAACTGCCATTTGGATTATTACCTCTATTATCTCTTTTTTACTACAACCCACATTTAATGCACCGCGTATGTGGCTTTTCAACTGTGTCGCTGCCCCTCCCATGGTGGTGATGGAGGCTATGGTAACCAGTTCTCTGGTTTTCAAATCCAGCCCTGGACGGTTATAAATGTCACCGTAGGGGAATTCAACAACGTACCGAGCCAGATCGGGTGCTACATCAGTTAGACTGTCCTTCAGTGTCTGAAATGATTGGGGATTCATAACTTTAAGATTTTCCATGCCTTTCTCAAATCTGCTCTTCCTCATTTTCTCACCAAAAATATCTCTTTTCTGTAGGTAGAAGTATTTTTTAAAAACTAATAGTATTAATACTAAATTTAGGATAATCTAAGTGAAGTACACTGTGAAGTTGGTGAAGATAAAAATTCACAAGTTTCTTCTACCATGAGCTTGGCATTAGTCATTTTACTGCTTCAACACCTAAACACAATCTGCAGGGGAAGTAAAGTACACTGTGGATAGGTGCTCCAAGTGCCAGTGACGCCCACAAATCAGAAGGCCCATAGGATACAACAAACCCTGTATGGAGCATCATCAATATCAAAGAAACTCTATAAGGAATATTAATGATTTAAATGAAGCCTCGAGTTATATTAAATGCTGCCATGACTTTGGATGGTAAAATAGCCACCAAAAAGGGTAGTTCTGAAATATCTGGTGATGAAGATCTTTTAAGGGTTCATGTATTGCGAAGGGACTGTGATGCCATCATGGTGGGCATTAACACGGTGTTAGCTGATGATCCTCGCCTTACCATCCATAAAATTCCTTCAAATCCAGCTGATAATCCTATACGGGTGGTGGTGGATAGTCAGGCCCGAACACCACTCTCTTCACGGGTTCTATCTGAAGATGCCCCCACCATCATTGCCGTGAGTAAAAGAGCTCCACTGGATAGATTGGACAAACTTAGTCAGCAAGCTAAGATAATCATTTGTGGTCAAGAAAAGGTGGATCTAGAATGTTTAATGGATAATTTAAAAGACCAGGGTATATGTACTCTCATGTTAGAGGGCGGATCTGCACTAAACTTTTCTATGCTCTCTCATGGTCTGGTTGATGAGGTCCGGGTGTGTGTGGCGCCTATGATTGTGGGTGGAAGTCAGGCCAAGACACTGGTGGATGGTGATGGTATGGATTACATGTCCCAGGCTGTGAAACTTAACTTAAAAAAATCATACCCGTTGGGTGAAGATCTCATCCTGGAATATGAAGTCATATCCTCAGGGGAATGACAACCTAAAAAAAATTGTTCATCAATTTTAAGGGATAATAGACTATTTATCCTTATTTGAATCTATATTATGCCCTTTTTTCGTAGAATTCTCTGAGGATTATCTTTAAGGACGGTGGGAAGCATTTTTTTGGGTAAACCTGCCCCTACTGCTATTTTACTGGCCATTTCGTAGTTTATCAAGTCTCCTGGGGCGTGGGTGTCGGTGTTAACCACCAGTTTGGCTCCCACCTCCAGTGCCATCCGAACCACGTGGCCATTACCCAGACTGTGACCTCGCCTAGCACTTATTTCAAGGGCAATATCATTTTCACGAGCTATTTCAGCTTCTTCTCTAGTTATAAGTCCTGGATGTGCCAGGATATCCACATCCGGGCAGTTAACTGCACTCCAGTTAGTGCCTTCGATTACTGGTTCCACCAGGGTCTCACCATGAACCACTATTATCTCTGCTCCTTTTTCTCTGGCCATACTGGCTAATTTAGGAATTATCTCCGAAGGGGCATGTGTTATCTCAGCCCCGGGTATGATCTCAATATCCCAGTTTTCACGGATATCCATCACTGCGTCTATGACCTTCCCTACGCAGTTGATGTTGGAGGCATCCACATGGTCGGTAATGGCCAGGGCTTGGTGATTTAAAACACTGGCGCGCCTTGCTAATTCGGATGGTAAGAGCTCTCCATCGCTGAAAATGCTATGTGTATGCAGATCAATTCTTTTTTCTATACTGGGTCCCCCTAGGGTTTCTAACTTGATAGATTATTTTAGGTGGAAGCATATAATAAAGGTAGTGATAGAATGCAGTGTTCTGTTTTTGTCCCATCCCACATAACTGGCTTTTTCGAGATAAAAAAACATAGTGAACCCCTTTTATCAGGTTCAAGGGGAGCAGGAGTTACCCTGGACCAGGGAGTGCATACCCGGGTTGTGGTGGAAGAAGGAGGGGGAAAACTGAAGATAGTGGTTAATGGACAGATTCAGAGCAACCAGAAGTTCATATCGAAGATTGTCCGGGATCTGCTGGGGCAAAGATCTTCTGAACTCAATCTGGATCACTTCAACATTAGAGTTGAACATGAACATGAAGTACCGGCAGGATCTGGATTCGGAGTTTCTGCAGCATGTGCCCTGGGAGCTTCTTTAGGCTTATCAAATTGTTTGAAGTTACCTTTGACCTTTAATCAGGCATGTGAAGTGGCTCATCTCGCAGAGTTAGAACTTGCCAGTGGATTGGGAGATGTCATGGGCGAAGCACATGGGGGGATAGTTTTAAGATTGAAAGAGGGAGCTCCCGGGTGGGGCATGGCTGATCGCATCTTGTTAGATGAGGAGCTCTACGTGATATCCCGAACCCTGGGGGAGATTGATACTGCTGATATCATCAACAACCCCCAACATCAGGCTAGAATAAATCAAGCTGGATCAGAACTTCTGGGTTTACTTTTAAATAATCCCACTCCCACCCAGTTCATGCATCTATCCCGGAGATTTATCCATGAAGCTCAACTAATGGATGAGGAGCTTGAAGAAATACTCAAAATAATGGATGAGGAGAGCCTAGGTGCCTCCATGGCCATGTTAGGCCAAACTGCATTTGCAATATCATCAGAACCATATTCCAGTGTTGAAAAAACTTTAGTGAGTAGAATAGATAACTGGGGGTGCCGGTTTTTATAATAAAATTTTGATAAAGCAATTTCTGGGTAATAACTAGAAGAAAATGAATTAGTGAAACTGATTCACACTGGTCCTAACATTTGCTCTCCTTTTTTTGACACTCTCCCATCCAGGACGTACACGATCCGGTCTGCCATCTTCGCCACGTAAGGCTCGTGGGTTACCATAACAAGGGTTACGTTTTCCTGTTCATGAAGATTGCGCAGTAACTTCAAAATAATATCTCCAGTCTTGGAATCCAGGGATCCGGTGGGTTCATCAGCTAGAATAATTGATGGATGGTTCACCAGGGCTCGAGCAATAGCTACTCTCTGCCGCTCTCCACCGGATAGTTTGTTCGGTGTTTGACGGATCTTGTCTTCCAATCCCACAGCTTTTAAAAGCCCCATAACTCTATTCTCCATTTGCTTGGAGTTCAGATTACCTTCCAACATGGGGATTTTCACGTTTTCCAGGACGTTAAGGTTGGGGATGAGATTGTGCATCTGGAATACAAAGCCTATCTCTTGGGATCTGAACTGGCTCAAATCCTTTTTAACTGTGAGATCAATACCATTCACCATAATTTGGCCGCTGTCAGGGGTATCCAATGCTCCGATCATGTTCAGGAGCGTAGATTTCCCAGAGCCGGAAGGGCCCATTATGGATACAAATTCTCCCCTTTTAATGTTAAGGTTCAAGCCATTCAGGGCGGTGATTTTCCCGTGATCATACCTTTTTTTCAGATCCTTGATCTGGATTATAGGTTTATTCATAACGCAGTGCCTCGGTTGGTGGGAGCCGGGAAGCCCGGTAGGCTGGGTAAATTCCACCCAGCACACCCACTAGGATTGCCACTAAAAAACCCCTTACGAACACATCTAAAGAGTAAGCAGGGCTTATTTTTCCACTCAATAGACTCAATCCGGCTTCAGCTGCCAGGATACCAAGGACAGTACCCACTACAGCTGCAATAAGGGTTAGAACAATTGATTCCCCCATGATCATGCCCAAAATTCTCCTACTCCTCCAACCCACTGCTTTCAGGACCCCTATTTCTCTGGTACGTTCATATATTGACATAATCATGGTATTTACCACTCCAACTCCTCCGATAAATATTGCTAGTAATGAAATGGCCCAAGTTGCCGAGTCAATGATGCCGAGTCCTTCGTTGATTCTGTCGCTGAGGGCGCTGGCTGAGGAGGCAGTTAGTTCATTGGGGTAGGTGGCTTCAATATTTTGACTAAGTTCCGTTAGGTTGGTATCATCATAAACTTGCACATATATGGTTGAAACTTCTCCTTGACTGTTGGTTATGTTCTGTAGGGTATCTAAGGAGGTGAAAGCCGCCCCATCGTACATTATGTTACCGGTTTCAAATATACCGGTAATGGTAAAAGATTCTCCGAATAGATTAATGCTATCTCCCACCTTTTTTTCTAGTGACTCTGCTGCGGTTTTCCCTAGAATGATCTCTTTGCTGCCACTGGAAAACATGGCACCCTCCACACTATCAATGTCCACCACACTGATCTTATCCCGGGGTATGCCATTAACAGAAAAGGATCCAAAACCTCCCTTAACTGGGTTGTTGATGGTGGGAGTTTTTCTCAAAACACCTGCTGCATTTTTAACACCACTGATGTCGCTTAACTCATTCACCCGAGCCTCATCTATGGTGCCTGACATAAAATTAGAATTTGCTTCTGTTACCGTCAGATCTGAACCTCCTGCCTTCAGGGTCTCTGAAGTTGCTGCTTTCAAGCCACCGGTTACTAGGCCCAGGGCCACTATGGTGGCGATGCCCACAGCTATGCCCACAATTGCCAGTGCACTCCTAGTTTTATTCCGGAATGGATTTTTTAGAATGAGTGAAAAGTAAGACATGCAACCTCTATTACTCCCTGTGTTTAATAAAATTATGCCCCCAAATTGGGACTGCATTGGCGAATTATTGCTGCATATTATGTAAATTGTGTATAAAGATAGTTAACGATATAAAACACCTTTTATAGTACATCTGGTTTTAGGGAATGGAAACATCCTCGATTTGGTACCTGATCCCCTCTTCATCTAGTTTGCAAGTGATACTAAGGGTCATTTTACCCACAGCAAATACTAGGATATTAAGTCCCCTTTTAGAAGCTGCTACCGTTGCTTGAGGAGTTGCAAATTCGAAATCAGGCTTGATTCCAATTTTATCCACCACGGCCCGGGACACGGTTCCCATAATGCCTACCCGGTCAAAATCCTTTTCAGATCCTACCATAATCCTGCGCACCTTTTCCAGATCTGTCTTCTTAGACCCGCCCTGATTAATGGGGGGAAGCTTTACTATTACCACGGATCCTGGCTCCAATTCTATGGTTCCACCCAGACTACTTAAGGCAACATCTTCACCTTTATGTGCATCATGAAGAACCTCGGCATGGGCTGGTGATTTATCCTTTCCTGCGAATAGCGTTCCATCCACCATCCTCAACCACACCCTTTCTCCAGCAGCCAAGTCTTCCAGAGCCAGGGCCGGCCACACTGATTTGTATGTGTTCATGGTATCCAGAACCTGATCTGCATATTTACGAAGATCAAGTGCCTCTTTTTTAACCTTGTCTATACCTCGTTTTGTGATTTTGTAGCGGAAGTTTCCGCGGCCAGTTTCCACTAGACCCTCATCTGTCAGGTTTTTAATATTCTCAGAAACCGCCTGGATGGTTATACCCATTTTATTGGCTATATCCTTCTGGCGTAGATGCGGATCTCCCCTGGCTATCTCAGCCAGTATCTGGAAACGGGTTATTTCACCTTTTTTTTTGAAAACTTTCATTACCATCACCAAGTGTTTTTTTAACCACTTTATAGGGGGAACTTTACTTTTATTTGATGGAGCTACTAAACTCAACTAAATTAAACCAGTAATGGAGTTGTTAAATATTTTTAGGAAGTCTTCTTTCTTTTCAGTGGGAATATAAGCGCCACAAGCCACGGAATGTCCCCCTCCAGTCCCTCCAACCTTGTCAGCCACTTTTTTTATCAAGTTGCCAAAATGTATTCCGTCGTAAGCCAAAAGCCTTGAACAGCGTAGGGAAACTTTTAGACCATCTTTTTCGTCTCCCATTTCTGTAAAAGCCATCATGGGCTTTTGCCATTGTTTTTTTTCTCCCTCCATCTTTTCCTGATCATCACCGTAGGTTAACAACATGCCAGCTATGGTTCCAATTACGTTGCTTTTAATTTCATTTCCCTCAAAATAGCGAATATTTTCCAGGGACTTAATTTGACCTTCATTTTCTATCCATTCCATCTTTTGAGCCAGGTATCTCCGATGTTTTTTGGTCAAGCTCTGCATGTCTTGTAATGCTATTCCACGATTACCTTTAAGGACTTTTAAAGCTATTTCGGGCTGGTCATGGCGGCTGCAGGCGTTAACTGCTGTTGAAAATTCACTGGCATCACGGAGTGGGGAGTACCTTTCCTCGTTTAAAAAATCGTAGAAGTCACCAGAAACCAGGAGAGGGATGTATTTAACATATTTTGAGGGTACTTCTCGTGTCAACATCTTTACTAACTCTGAGAACAGTTTTTCTTTCTCATTTTCATTTAAATCAGATAAAGTTCGGGGTACCTTACCTTTTTTACGGGCTATGTCGAGTTTTTTGAGTAGTTCGATGCATTCATTTTTGTTATTACTTATGGGGAGTTTAACATCTCCAAAATAGGATAAAGCAATGTATAGGGGGCGAGTTTGCCGGCCATAAATTGCCAGATCATTAAAAGTTCGAACCAGACCCCTTTGAACACCATCTTTTAGTATATACGTATTTAATCCTTCTAATCTTCCAGTTAAACTATTTTGCATATCCCCCACGGCACTCAGAACTCCGATCCAGCTCAGATCCTCGAAGCCGAATTTTTTTGCCAGCAAGTAGGACAAGCCCCCACCCGAGACCTGGCTGGATCCGTCTATATCAAAGTAGTAGGGATTTATTTCAATGAACTCGCCCTTCCAGGTTGATCCCATCTTTCTTAAAGGGGGGTGATGGTCTAGGATTAAAACTTTGGAGTTGGAAGTGGTAAAATGGTCCAGATTCTGTCCAGAGCCCAGGTCAGAAAATATGGTCAACTCGTTTTCAGACTTCAGCCCGGGGATCATATCCAGACTGATAAATTCTACTTCATGATCTACTCCTAGGCGGTCCAGGGTGGAGGATAGAATTGCCCCTGCGGATATACCATCACAATCGATGTGAGTTAAAATTTTGATGTCTTCAGAATTCTTCACCAATTCATGGGCCTTATGCATGGGCTGATCCAGTGGCTGTGGAATATTTCCCTGGATATTTTTTTTATTAACAAATTTTAAGAGATTAGTTTGTAAAAAATCACCTTATTTATGTTTTTTATCCGATCTGGACGATTTGATGAGGTTACTGATCTTCAGAATCAATTCGCGTTTGGAAAATTTTCTATCCACAATCACCCTTCCAGAGTTTTCCCACCATGACTTTGGATATGATTTTCCTTTATCAGTATAGGGATTTAAACCCAGTTTAACTGCGGCCTGCTTGATTTCACGAATTTTAGGTGTTGAAACTGCTTGGTTTATGGGAATTTTTCTCCCTTCCCTCTGGGACTTTTTCGAGTCCAGATAAGCCGGCCAGATCATGGTTCTATCTTTATCTGCCATACTAATCCATCTCTTAACCTATCTCTTAAAGTCTATCTTCATCCATCTCTTCTATCATTATATCCAACATGGCCTCTACTGTGTATTTTGAGGGAGCAATGTAGGTTAAACCATATTCCTGAATGGCATCCCCAGTTATTGGTCCAATGGCTACCAGCATGATTTTTTCAGAGCTTAAAAAATCTATAAGCTGGTTTTCACTATCCTCAGCGATTTTGAAGAGGTTATGCACGGTTAAAGGGCTAGTGAACGTAACAGCGTCTACTTCTTCGTTAAATATGCCTTCAATTAAATCTTGCACGGGTTTAATGTCCCGCGGCACGGTGGATTTATATGCTTCAGCCAGTAATACCTGGGCACCCAGCTTTCTCAAGCCCTCTGGCAGGACGTCACGGGCCGAAAATGTCCGGGGGATACCTATGATCTTTCCTTCCAGATCCAAGGGGGCCATCATCTTCAACAAACCTTCTGCCGTGTAATCTTCAGGCACTAACTCCGCTTTTATTCCGTATCCTTCCAAAGCCCTTTGGGTGCGGGGTCCAATAACAGCGATCCTACAATCATCATTTAAATGATGTTTAAAATCCGGGCAGTAATGAAACAATGATTCCAATGAGGCTGGAGAGGTCAATATAACCCAGTCCAGGTTCGGGGCATGCTGGCACAGTTTCATCAATGATTTTGTGCGGGTCATTTTCAGTTCCAGTGTGGGTGCCAGCCAGGCAGTACCTCCCTCATTGGTGATAATATCTGCTGCTACTTGCGCCCTCTCCTGGGGCCTGGTGACGGCAATCACCTTCCCTTTCAATCTTTTCATGGCCATCTTCAATTACTACCACTGTTTTTCATTTGATTGTAAACATCCACCACAGGGCCGATTATCACCAGAGCTGGGGGTTGAACATTTTTTTGGGCTATATCTCCCAGTGCTCCTGTCACTATTCTCTGGCCAGGCATGGTGCCATTTTCTATGATACACACCGGTGTTTCTGGATCTTTGTACTTCAGGATCTCCTGCACATTTTCTTCCAGATTACCAATACCCATAAGTACGATGATGGTGTCGGCGTTAAAGTCCCATTTGACTTGACTTTCAGCTTTGGTAGGGTCCTCATGGCCAGTCACCACAGTAAAGGATGTGGCAACGCCGCGATGGGTTACAGGCAATCCTATCGTTCCAGGAACTCCAATGGCAGAGGTGACTCCAGGCACGACCTCCACTTCTATTCCATTCTCTAGAAGGGCTAACATTTCCTCTCCACCCCTTCCAAAGACGAAGGGATCTCCTCCCTTGAGACGCACCACAGTATCATATTTTTGACCCTCATGGATCAGAATTTGGTTTATTTCATCCTGGGTTTTATGATGAACTCCTGCTTTTTTACCAACGTAGATTAGTTTGGCACCTGCAGCTTCTTCAAGTATCTTCTCGTTGGCCAGCCGGTCATAGATCACTACATCAGCTTTTTTTAATACTTTTATAGCTTTAATTGTAACCAATTCAGGGTCACCTGGACCTGCACCTACTAAATAAACGACCATCAATTCACCTTGTTAAATGAATATTTTTATAGACCAATGATATTATGATGCGCCATTTAGGTTAATAATTAACCATGCCCTTAAAGAACTTTATACCATCATCTGATCCAAGAATTGACTCTGAAGCCCGCTCAGGATGGGGCATAACTGCACATACTCTTCCATCAAGGTCACAAACTCCAGTTATGCCTTCTATAGATCCATTAGGATTGTTTCCCACGAAGCTGAGCACCACTTGATCCTGATCCTTAAGATCATCAATGTGGGGATTATAGTAACGCCCCTCACCATGGGCTATTGGCATCTTTATAGTTTCCCCTTTCTTATAGAGCCTTGTGAAGGGACTTCGGGTAGTTTTAACTTCCATCTCTTCCCACTTGCAGATGAACTGGGCATTTTCATTGAGGGTGAAGACACCAGGAACCAAACCCACCTCAGCCAAGATCTGAGCACCATTGCAGATACCTAGCACCGGCTTATCTTCCTTAACTACCTCTTTAATTCCATCGATAACTGGTGTGATGGCGGCTATGGCTCCGGCACGGAGGTAGTCTCCGTAGGAGAACCCGCCAGGTATCACTATGGCGTCGAATTTAGATAGATCTCTCTGGTTCCACCAGATATATTCACCTTCACATCCCACCAGTCCCAGGACATGAAAAACGTCGCGGTCACAGTTAGAACCAGGGAAGCGGATTATACCCACCTTCATGGTTACTCATCTCCAGGGATTACTGTGATATGATAATCGTGTATGATGGGGTTGCAAAGAAGTCGCTGGCACATCTGGTCAACTTCTTCCCGGGCGTCCTCTGGACTTTTTGCTTCCAGAGAAAATGTAACAGTCTCTGCAGTCTTGGTGTCTTCTACATGGTAATTTAAAAGGGCTAGAGCCCTCTGGATGGTAGATGCTTCCGGGTTCAACATTCCCTTCTTGAGACTTATCCTTACTTCGGCTTGGTACTTCATCTAAATCACAATCCATTCATATTTTAAAAGCGGTGGGTCTAATATTTATTAGGCTCACATATTATTATTAGTCAATTTTTTCCAACTCAGATTCCATCTTTTCAGATCATCTTCATCCAGAATTATCTCAGCAACACGCCGATAAGCTTCAATAACTCCTGATTCTCCTTTTCGAAAGAGATCCTTGTCTAAAACGTCACGCGTTTCACGGTCCCAGAAGCGACAAGTATCTGGGCTGATTTCATCCCCCAGCACAATATTTCCCTCTTGGTCACGACCATATTCTATTTTAAAATCAGGAAATAACAGTCCTTTACTATCTAAAAAATTTTTCAGGATTTTGTTTATCTTCAGGGTTATCTTGCGGATATAATCCAGGTCTTCTTGAGTAACGATGCCTAATGCAATGGCTATATCATCGTTTAGCATGGGGTCGTGATATTCATCGTTTTTAAAATCCATCTGAATAAGGGGGGGATCCAATTCCTGCCCCTCATAGAATGGAAAACGGCGCACCAGACTTCCTGTAGCAATGTTGCGTGTTATGACCTCCAGTGGTATCATATCCAGTTTTTTACAGAGCATGTAACTTGGTTCCGGAAGATCCAGGTACTGGGTATTCACACCTTCAGATGATAGTAACTGGAATAACTTAGCAGATATAATGGAATTGTAGCGACCTTTCTCACCGAGTGTATCTTTTTTTTGGCCATCACCGGCGGTAATATCATCCCTGAATTTAACCATAACCTGATCTGGATGGTCAGTTTCGTAAACATCCTTGGCTTTGCCCTGGTATAAGAGCTTTCCCACTTCAAACTTCATGTTTAACTCCATTTTCATTTGTATCCAAGGTTTAATATACCCTTTAAACTACAATTATTTTATTTGTGATAAGGTAAGTTTAAAATTATATATAGTAAGACCTAGTTTAACTAAAAACCATTTTTTGGTGAAATACATGTGTGGAATTGTAGGATGTATACTTAAAGATAAAAAGGCAGCACCAATACTCCTAGATTGCCTACGACGTTTGGAGTATCGGGGTTATGATTCGGTGGGCATAGCCACCTCATCATCATCAATTAATATTAGAAAAGACAGTGGAAAAATTGATGAAGTCCATGAAAGATTGCAGTTAGATGAACTACCAGGTAACGTTGGAATTGCTCACGTCCGCTGGGCAACTCATGGACTACCCACTCGTGAAAATGCCCATCCACATACTGATTGTGAAAATAAAATTGTTCTGGCACACAACGGCATTATAGAGAATTATCATGAATTAAAAGACCAGTTGCAGGAAGAAGGTCACCATTTCCTTTCAGATACTGATACCGAGGTGATCGTCCACCTGATCGAAAAAGAAATGAAAGGGGGAATGGATTTTGAGGAAGCGGTGCGTGAAACAACCCAGAAGATTAAGGGCTCCTATGCCTTGGCAATCATTCACGCTGATTATCCAGACACAATCATCGGGGTACAAAAGGAAAGTCCCCTCATTTTAGGGGTGGGGGATGGTGATTATTTCCTGGCCTCAGATGTACCAGCCATACTGGAAGAAACTAATCGGATCATCTACCTGGATGATGATGATATATTCATTATCAGAAGTGATGGCATCACCATTAAGGATGCAAATGGTAGGGTAAAAGAGAATAAGGTCGATGTTATTAATTGGAGCCCTGAAATGGCCCAGAAGGGTGGCTACGATCATTTCATGATTAAAGAAATTCATGAACAACCGGAAGCAGTCCGTAACACTCTATCTGAACTTGGAGAGATAAAAAAGACTGTGAAAAACTTTTCTAAATTTAAAAGAATATGTTTTGTGGCATGTGGAACTTCATATCATGCATCAATGGTTGGAAAATATTTATTCGAAGAATTAATGGGTCTTCCAGTGGATCTGGCATTGGCATCTGAGTTTGAATTTTCTGTTGGTACTTTAAGACCGGATACTTTGGTTATATTCATCACCCAATCTGGTGAAACTGCAGACACCATGAAAGCCATGGAATTGGCCAAAGAAAAGGCAGAAACCCTGGCAATTGTGAATGTCATAGGGAGTAGAGCTACCCGTGAGGCTGATCATGTCATTTACACTCGAGCTGGTCCAGAAATTGCTGTAGCTGCCACTAAAACATATGTAAGCCAGCTGACTTGCATATATCTCCTGGCAGCATGTATGGCTGGAGATGATGAACTTATAGATGAACTCAGGAAGGTGCCGGATCATATGCTGGCAGCACTAGATCAGGAAGATTTTATTAAAGAAATTTCACCTCACTACCGAGATGCCCAAGATTTCTTCTTCATTGGTAGAGGATTTTCCTATCCCACTGCCATGGAGGGCGCCCTTAAATTGAAGGAGATCACCTACATTCATGGAGAAGGATACGCTGCCGGTGAACTGAAACACGGGCCCTTAGCCTTGATAAGTGAAGGAGTACCAGTGGTGGCAGTGGTGCCTCCCGGCAAAAAACATGACAGGACCATGGGTAATGTAAAAGAGGTTAAAGCACGTGGAGCACGAGTGATTGGTTTAGGTTCCCTGGAAGACACCAATTTGCGCTCTGAATCCCATGATATGATAGGGCTGGACGATACCATCAGCGAACATATATCACCCCTGGTTTATGTGGTGCCCTTACAATTACTGGCATACTACATAAGTGTGGAAAGAGGAATAAACCCTGATCAACCAAAGAATCTAGCTAAATGTGTTACGGTAGTGTGATACGTCTTTCCTGATATTGTGAAGCTTCTAATGAAGGATGTAACTACTTTTATAAATTTTCATCCTCTTTGGGAGCATGGAGTTTAGAATGCTATGGATAGCATATTTAAAGATGAAGGAAAATATAGTTTCTTGTGAAATTGATGACCACTTGGTGATAAATAATTTTCATATCTATGGAGTTAGGTCATTCTGAGGTTGCTAGATGAAACCCCAAAAATATGGAAAACTGTTCATCGTTCTCATGATTGCACTTTTAGCCTACGGATTTGCATCAGGAGTGCATGCACTGGGAATAGGAGAAAATGTGGGGAAAAATCTTCTTGCTTCTGATTGGAGCCTTTCTGGGGATCAGAAGATTAGTGAAGTCAGTGACCCTTCTTTTAAACCAGCCAAATTGAACAGACGGGTAGTTAACGTTACCAACACCACCATTCCCAAAAACATAACTACCAACGAGACCCAGTAAGTTCAAAAAGCGAGATTGATTCCGACTATTCTAAAAATTCTAGTAAGATGGCCTAGTATGAGTTTTATTCAGGTGATTTGATGCAGGAAAGGAATACAATTGGACCAAAAATCCGACAATTAAGAAAAAATCGTGACATGACCGTGGAACAACTGGCTGAAAGCAGCCAGTGCAATGCGGAACTGATAAAAAACCTGGAGGAGGGGGCACTGGTCCCATCTCTCACTCCACTTTTACGGATTGCCAAGGTTCTAGGAGTGCGTCTAGGAACATTTATGGATGATCACCCTCAAAACGGCCCCTTTAAATTGGAAGCTGATAAACACGAGAATCTGATAAGGTTCTCTGGTAAAGACGCCACCACGGATCAAAGCACCCTTGATTTCTATTCACTTGCATATGGTAAAGGTGATAGGCATATGGAGCCTTTCATAATCGATGTTCATCACATGCCGGCTGACGAATATAAACTTTCCTCCCACGAGGGTGAAGAGTTTATTTACGTGCTCAAAGGTAGTATCGAGATTTTTTATGGGCAACAGAAATTCCTACTCAACGAGGGTGATAGCATATATTATGATTCTATAGTCCCCCATGATTTACACGCTCATCAAGAAGATGCTAAGATATTAGCAGTGGTTTATGCACCATTATGAGTTACCATTAAGTGACTTACATGTTAAATATTGTAGTAACTCCCCGTTTCGGAGATACCGATGGACTCAGACACATCAATAACATAGCCCTTGCGGAATGGTTTGAACTGGCCAGAAATCCACTTTATCGTCTTTTCACCCCAGACTTGGATCTTCGTTACGAAAAATGGAAGCTTATCATGGTTCGCACCGAGTTCGATTTTTTGGGACAGATGTACTACGGTAGCGACGTTCATATAAAAACGTACATAAGCAAAATCGGAAACACTTCTTTCATTACTAAACATGAGGCCTGGCAAAATGGCCATTTAAGGGCCCAGGGAAAGGCAGTTATAGTTCATTTTGATTTTGTGGAGCAAAAAAGTAAGTCCATTCCAGATCACATCAGAAAAATGCTGATGAAGCATCTGGAGGATGAAGAAAAAGAATAGAAAAGGTGTCATCATGCTTTTCACCAAAGATACTTTAGGATATTTCCTGGAAAAAGGGGCTCAAGAACACCCTGATAGAGATTTTATGGTCTATCCGGACCGTGACTTGAGATTGAGTTATAAAGAATTTGATGAGCGGGTAAACCTACTGGCCAAAGGATTATTGTCTATCGGGATTAAAAAGGGCGATCATGTGGGTATATGGGCCCTTAACGTACCGGATTGGCTTACCTTTATGTTTGCCACAGCCAAGATTGGTGTGGTTCTGGTAACAGTTAACACCGCCTACCGCAGTCATGAACTGGCCTACGTGATGGAACAGTCTGATATGAAAGCATTGGCCATAATAGATGGATTCAGGGACATAGATTATGTTCAAACCCTTTATGAACTGATTCCCGAGCTGAAAACCCAGGAGAGAGGAGAATTAAAGAGTGAAAAATTTCCTTATCTAAAGAGTGTTATTTATATAGGGCCTGAGAAGCACCGGGGAATGTACAACACGCCTGAGTTACTGTTACTGGGAAAACACACCCCCGACGATGAATTCCTACAAATAAAGGCGAGTTTAGATGGTGATGAAGTTATAAACATGCAATACACATCTGGAACTACTGGATTCCCCAAGGGAGTAATGTTATCCCATATTAATATCCTTAACAATGGTTATTACATTGGTGAACGTCAAAAATTCACTGGAGAAGATAAGTTATGCATCACCGTTCCCCTATTCCATTGCTTCGGTATTGTGCTGGGAATCATGGCTACTTTGACACATGGATCCACCAACGTCATGGTGGAAGTTTTTGACCCCCTGCTGGTCTTGGCTGCAGTGCAAAAAGAAAAATGCACAGCTCTCTACGGTGTCCCTACCATGTTTATAGCTGAGTACAGTCACCCCATGTTTGATATGTTCGACCTTTCCAGCCTGCGCACGGGTATCATGGCGGGTTCCACCCCACCCATCGAGGCCATGAAAAAGGTGGTCAACAACATGCACATGGCTGAGGTGACCAGTGTATACGGACTCACGGAAGGTTCACCGGGGTTCACCCAGACCAGTACCGATGATCCCTTAGATAAGCGAGTGGAGACAGTGGGAAAGAAACTCCCGGAATGTGAGGTAAAAATTGTGGACCCTGAGACAGGGGAAACCCTGGGACCTAACGAAACTGGTGAAATATGCTGTAAAGGGTACAATGTTATGAAAGGCTACTATAAAATGCCTGAAAAGACCAAAGAAGTTATTGATGAAGATGGATGGTTGCACAGTGGGGACTTGGCAACGGTGGATGAAGAAGGTTACTACTCCATAGTGGGTCGCATCAAAGACATGATAATTCGTGGTGGGGAAAATATCTACCCCCGGGAGATTGAAGAATTCTTGTACACCATGCCGGATATTCTAGATGTACAAGTGGTTGGCATACCTGATGATAAATACGGGGAGATCGTTGGTGCATTTATAATCCTGGCAGAAGGAGCAGATTTAACCGAAGAAGATGTGCGGGACTTTGCTTTGACAAAGATAGCCCGATATAAGGTTCCTAAACATGTCTTTTTTGTGGATGAATTTCCTTTAACCGCCAGTGGCAAGATACAGAAATTTAAACTCAGGGAACAGGCGGTTGAATTGTTGGAAAAAATAAAGGCTCAGGAAGAAGATATTTAGCCGAAAAGGGATACCATCAGTAAAGAAATATTATACGTGTTTTTCTTCCAATTCCTTTATACTAATTTTTTTTGATTACATGATCATCTTGAGGAAAAAGAATAAAATCGTGGAAATCTTCCCCATCGGAAGTTCTAAGGACGCCATAAACCAGCGACGCAAACCATTATTTTATGCTTATTTAAAACTACGGCGAATTAAAGGCCAGTTGAAAATTCACCGCTTCGTGGTGCAGAAAGATAAGGAAATGATTCTACCTCCCTCTGAGGCGGTTAAGATCCTAAGAAAACAGAATGTTTTTCTGGTAGGGGATGAACCGGAAGTTGAGGAGTTGATGGAATCTTTACATATAAAGTACCGAAAAACCAGTATATGCCGACATTGTACCTTCACTGGTCACATAACCTTATTGGAACCTGAAAAATCTTTTCGTTATCATCAGGATAACATTTGCCTTATTTGTGCCGAGGAAGAAATAAAAAGGGAACTAAAGAATCATTCTTTCGATTTAAAGATCTTTCCTACCTTTCAGAGGATGCTCAACCGCACAGGAGACTTGGAAACGGTTCTAAAAACGTTTAATCCTCGCTTCAACCCCCTGAAGGAACGTAATCTAACTCTCTATGACCAAATGGCAGGGGGTGGGGATGATAAAGATTTTAAAATGGATATGGAAGAATTGGATGTTCCCCCTAATTTTAAGATTATCTTAAAAAAACAGGGCACACATCTCCTACCTGTACAGGTGATGGCGGTTAATGTGGGACTCCTGGCTGGAGAAAACTTGCTGGTGGTCTCAGCCACAGCCAGTGGAAAAACACTCATCGGTGAACTAGCCGGCATACCACGAGCCCTGAAGGGGGGAAAATTTCTGTACTTGTCTCCGCTGGTGGCCCTGGCCAACCAGAAGTACCGGGACTTCCAGAAAAGATACGGAAAACTGGACCTTAAAGTGTCAATAAAGGTGGGTATGAGTCGTATCAAGGCTCGTGAAGAGTTATCTTTACCAAAAGGTAAAGTAGAAGATTCTGATATCGTTGTAGGAACATATGAAGGACTGGATTTTCTTTTAAGGGCTGGCCGTGCATCTGAGCTGAGCAATCTTTCCACGGTGGTGGTTGATGAAATTCACATGTTGGGGGATGCGGAGCGTGGCCCCCGCCTTAAGGGGCTTATCCAGAGGCTTCGATTCCTGTTTCCAAATCTTCAGATAATAGGCTTATCAGCTACAGTGGGTAACAACCAGGAAATTGCCAATGAATTTGGCATGAAACTGGTTGAATACTCTAAAAGACCAGTGCCCCTGGAAAGACACCTCATATTCGCTCGTAGCGAGGAGGATAAGAACCACTGGATGACACAACTAACCCGATCAGAATTTCAGAAACGTTCCCAGAAGGGATTTCACGGTCAAAGCATAATATTTACCAATTCTCGGCGAAAAACTCATTCCATAGCTGATTATCTGGTTAAAAGGGGAATTAAAGCCGCAGCTTACCATGCTGGATTATCCTATTCTAAGAAAAATAGGATAGAAAAGACTTTTGGGGAGCAGAAGATATCGGTGGTTGTCACCACAGCCGCCCTGGCTGCGGGAGTCGATTTTCCAGCATCTCAGGTAATATTTGAAAGCTTCAATATGGGTAGGGAGATGTTAACCCCCAATGAGTTTTCTCAGATGATGGGCCGGGCAGGCCGTCCCAGTTACCATGACCAGGGAAAGATTTACCTCATACCCGAGGTGGGGAGAAGATATGGGGATGATACTGAGGAAAATATGGCGGTAACCCTCTTAGATAGCGATGTAGAACCAATTCACGTCCAGTACAGTGAAGCTGGGTTGGTGGAACAAGTCTTGGCTGATGTTTGTGCCAGGGGGCCTTCTGAAATTCATGAAATCTCCAAAGAATTTGAAAAAGATGAAATTCCAATGGAAATAGAATCTGCCTGGAATATTCTTCTGGATCAGAAACTTGTCAAGGAGGAAAAGAATCAAGTATTGCCCACCCCTTATGGTAGGGCAGTTTCCATGTCATTTCTGAATTATAATGATGCCCTTTACATCCGAAGGAAGTTCAGAAAGACCAAACCATTGGAAATTGCCCTGAAGTTAGAACCATTTACGAACGCCTACCTCTCCACCCGGATAACTAGCAAACTAGGTCGGATTCTTAAGATAAACATGTCGTCCAGGTTATTTGCCGATTCCACCCTGGATATAATATCTTCTGGAGATACATTGGCCAAATTGGAACCTAACCTCCGGGAACGTCTTTTAAATTTGCAGATGGAATTTTTTTCCTGTCAATGTAAGGAAAGACCATTCTGTGATTGCTTTCAAAGGGAGTTGTCCCGGAAAATCATTAGACAGCGATTGAATAAGGAAGATCCAACTGATATAGGTCGAAAACTCTTGCGCAACTTTGAAATACACGCCTATGCAGGAGACATCTTCAGCTGGCTGGATAGTCTAATCCGGATGCTGGAAGCTATAGAAAGGATAACCCGGGCATTTGGTTCTAATAAGGTGGCTAACGAGTGCAGAAGACTTATCCAGAGGATTGAAAATTGATATCCTGCTGGGAGTTCTTGAGATTTTAACTAATAAAGAGGTAAAGCCCATAAAAGAATAATAATATGAATTAAAAAAATGCATTATAACAAATACACTTGTAATTTACTAGATGATAGAATGAAGATGCACACCAAAATACTGGTAGTAGGTGCGGGTAATGCCGGAAGACCTGCAGCTCAGCTTTTAAACTATTTGGGAAATGAGGTTAGATTAATAGACCAAAAAAGTTACTCTGAATTGCCCCAGAAAGCAAAAAATCAGTTAGCAGATCTTGAGTCCAGTGGAATCATATTGGAACTGGGAGTTGATCCACAGGATAGTATAAGCTGGGCTGAGGCAGTTTTCATATCACCTAATATTTCCAAAAATGCTGAAATTCGTGAATTAATCCGAAAAGAAAAGAAGAAAAAGGACATTAAAGAGATTAACACAGCTGATATCGGCCAGATCCTGAATTCATTAGTCCAGATGCCCATTGTCGGAGTGGCGGGAACCGATGGTAAAACCACCACCACCAACATGATTTTTCACTGCTTTAACCAGGCATATAATCCGCTTCTTTTCTCTTCTCTGCAGAATTCTCTGGTTATTGAAGGTTTAATTAGATTAATAGTGTCTGATACTGAAATTGACTTTGACATGGCTGTTTTAGAACTCCCCCATGGCACTATCCGGATGACTGAGGGACTGGAAATATTGGTAGGGGTGGTTACCAACCTGACCCCTGATCACATGGAAGAATTTGATTCTTATTCTGATTACATCCAAAGAAATTTATCAATCAAGGATCTGTTGCATGAAAATGGAATTCTGGTGGTGAATGGTGATGACCCCATCCTCAGCCAAGCTGATCTGGATAACTATGAAACCATTTATTACGGTCTTAACCAACCCAAAACTATTGAATATAAGGATGAAGTTTATAAGAACACTGAGAAAAAAGAACTTAACATATTAGCCCATCAGATCAAAGATAAGGGCTTGTATGGATCAGAGTTCGAGGTAAAAGTTTTCAAAATACCCACACTGATTTGTGGAAACTGTATGAAGATTAACTGTGATTGTTCCACATTCAAAAGGCAATATATGGAGAATCAAACTACTAAAATTGAAATAAGTCTTCCTAGCATCTTTAATATAGAAAATACCCTGGCTACCATTGCCACCACCCTGGCCTGGGGCTATGATCTGAAAACGGCCAAAGCTTGTGTGGAAACATTCACCAAATTAAAGGGACGCTTTGAAAAAATTATCACCGTGGATAATGTTGACGTTTATATGGACGCTGCCCACAATCCAGATAGTATTGAAATGCTGTTGAACAGTTTGAAGGTTGAGGGTCGATTGATTGTTACCTTGGATAATCCAGATACTTTAACCATTCGGGATAAACTCAGAATTGGCCAAATCATTGGTAAATATGCTGATGTTTTAATAGTTAGCGCTAAAAATGAAACTACCAAGACAATTGATACAAATGCTGCCAAAGAAGTCCTCGACGGGGCTAAACTCGATGAACAACACATGACCATGGATGTGAAAGAGGCCATGAAGCAGGCGCTAAAAATTGCAGTTAAGGGTGATTTAATTATTCATATGGGTCCAGGTGTGGTTAACGAATATCAAAATGTTAAAAATGATATTTTAAGGGCTTTGCCCCCTCTTTGACTGTCTTTTAATAAAAATATGGCCATATTAATAACTGATCTTAAGATTAAGATAACTGGGATATCTACAGAAATACTAGTGTGAAATGTGAGCTGGGATGGAGCTTCTATGCAGCCATTAACCTACCCATATCTCAGTACCAAGGGCATAACCGCAGATATTATATGGTCATTTGATAACATCCCCTTGATTTTATAGGTATTTACTACGGTATAATACCTGTCTGGTTGATGTAGATTAAATGGTAATTATTTAAATGGTAATTATGCTCTGTTTTTAGAATAGTTCCACAGCCCTGGCAAAAATAAGTTCCATGGCACTAACTATGCGTACAGATGAATAAGTTACAAACTCCTGACTAAATTAATGAATAAAAAAGAAATGAGTGAGTTTAGTACATTTCAATCTCCTGTATTCCAAAAACACTTCCGGTTTCTCCGTCCACTTTGATGTAGGCCACCACAGTACCTACTGAATGCTGGCCTTCCTTGGTTATAACCACGGGAACGTAATATATACCTCCTTTTAAAGAGGGTGTGCCTGCTTTAGTATTGGAGAATTGTTCGGGTTTGGAAGCCATGTAATCTGATGCAATGGATTTAGCCTTTGCTGCAGATATTTTGGCTGCCGTGGATTGATTGGTCTGTATTTCTTGTGAATTATCTGTAGAAGTTGTGTTGTTGGTAACATTTAAGGTAGCATTCTCTGCAGGTTGGCTTATCCACAAGTAGGCTACTGCTCCGACTAGGAATATTATCACTACTACCAGGATCAGGATAACACCTTTATAATTCATAGATAAATCATCTCCTACCATTTCTATTCTTTATCTCTCTTTGTTAATAATTTTTTGGATAAAATCTTATATTCAGCTTTTTAGAGAGGTAAATACAATCTTCGGTCGTAAAAAAATTTCTAGAAACCTAGAAGGCTGAGATTGAGTTTCCTAATCATCTACCAAACTTTTTATATCTTTAACCACGTCTCTGATAGCCTCTTCCAGCAGAGACTTACCTAGTTCTGGGTCAGCACTGATGTTTTTTCCTTCTGATTCCCTGGCTCCTCTATCAATTCCTTCATCAGCATTTCTAGCTTCTTCAAGTCCAATCATGCAGAATTCAGGATACTTTTCCACGTCACAATGTTCTCCCAGCCTTTCCTGATCCGTTATGCCCAGGAACTCACCCATGGAAAGTTCCCCACTTCCAGCATGCGGGCCTTCAATATCCACGATTCTGTTGTTGAAACTGATATGCAGTCCAAGATCCTCTTCGATACCCTTTAGATTTTCCCTGATAGGCATGTTTCCACCATGCCCATTGACAAGGATGATTTTCTCCAGTTGTAAATTTTTTTTTGCAGAGCGTAGGGTGGGTTTGAGTTGTTTTTCTACCAGTTCCAGAGGTTTCAAGTGCACGCCGTGTTTAACATAGTTGTATTCGGTAGCAGCATATAACACGCCTAAAAATGCGGCCCCGGTCCGTAAAGATGCTTGCAGTGCAACATGGGCTGCTATTTTAGAGTCTGTATCTATTGGTAATGCGGCTCCATGGTTTTCCAGATGGGAACCGAGAGCTAGTACGCCTATTTTATGCACATCTGGTGATATAATATTTCCTGAAGAATATCTAAGTTTTATCATGCTTCTTCCTGTAAAATGCGTTTTTTTATTCTAAAAATTTTAAATCCACTTCTAAACTTCTAAACTCCAGATCTTATCCCCCACATAATGAAGCGTCTTAACGGCCTTACCTTGCTGACTTTCCACCATTGCTTTTCCAGAAATCAGGGCACGACCAATGGCTAAAGGTTTTCTGTGGGATTCTTCAATGACGATCACAACGTCACCTTCTTTGATCTGGGGATCGGCTTCCACAATACCCGGGGACATGACATCTGCACCGTTGGCCACAAATTTCACAGCACCCCGATCCACCACCACATAATGTGATTCTGAAAAACGTTGTAAAACTCCTTTCAGGGCAGGATAGGGTATTCCATCTAGGACCATTATTAAAGGCTCACCATCTACCAGTATAAGGTCTTCCACATCTGTTTCTAGCATTTCTATCTGTACATTATCAGGTAAGAGGTCAGAGTAAATGCCAAGCTTTTCCTTTACCTCTTTGAGGTATTTCTTTTTAAGGTGGTAGCGTTTTTTTATTCTCAAATAACAACACCGCATTAGCTTTTCTTCCCTATCATCTTAATATTTTTAAGTGACGGTACATTTAAATATAAATCTCTACTACATGATGGTAAAGGAAAGGTGATAATAGTGAGTGGACAGAAGAATGTTAACACTTCCCGACCACTGGATGTTTTAGGTAGATCACTAAACTCCCAGGTCCTCATAAAATTGAAGGGTGGACGTGAATTCAGGGGAGTTCTAGAAAGCTTTGACATGCATATGAATTTGGTCTTAAATGATGCTGAAAAATTAGAAGATGGAGAATCAACCACTCGTCTAGGGGTGGTACTCATACGTGGCGATAACATCGTCTATATATCACCTGGATAGTTTGGATCTACCGGGATAAGAAAGAATAGTATTAATTTTTGTTGGAGGTAAATAATGAAAGGTACACCCTCATTTGGTAAGCGTAACAAAAAAACACACATAAGATGCCGTAGGTGTGGTAAAAACTCTTACAATGCCCGGAAGAGGTACTGCGCCGCCTGCGGATTTGGAAGATCCAGCAGGATACGCACTTACAACTGGCAGAACAAGAAGATTAATGGATATAGGTTGAAATAGATGGACACGAGAAACCCCATCGATGTGCGTATCATCGTGGAAGGAGCTTCCGATGTGGAAAATATCTCCCGGGCCCTTCAAGACATTGCCCTGGGGGCTGAGTACCACATCACCATCTCCTCCATCGTACCCACCACCAGCCCTAAGATCGCTAAAAAGGCAGTTGCTGGTGCTGACATAGTACTGATTGCAACAGATGTAGACGCACCTGGACGGGAACTTGCTGAAAAGTTTCATAAAATTCTAAAGGATAAGGTGGGGCATGTAGAGCGCATGAAACTACCCTTTGGACACGATGTGGAATACATAGATCCTGCCCTTATCCGTCGGGAGATAAAAAACGCCATTATTCGTTCCGGGCTCATTGCCATTGCCAACATTAACCATTTCCAGGAGGTTATGGATCAACTCCATCAGTCTGAAGAGACTATCGATGAAATTCAGAAAGAGAATGAAGAACTCTTACTTTTAAATGAAAAACTGGTTTCACAGAGTCAGGAATTATCATCCTCCCAGGAACTCCTGGAATCCAAATTAAAAAGTTTGAAAGAGGAATTTAAGGTTTTAAAGCAAAAGTATGCTGATATAAAAAATAAACAGAGCATGTTGCTTAATAAAAACCTTTTCGAAACTTTTTCTATACAAAAACTCTGGAATGAAGAATTTAATGAAGATTTAACTGTGGAAGAACAAGTTATATTTATTACCAACGAATTTAAGCCGGATAATATCCTGATAGGTCAGGGGCACATTGCTGCTCCCTCCAGAAAAGAAGCAACCGAGTGGTTGAAGATTATTCGCACTGTACTGATTTTTTACGATTCTAAACTTGAGGATCTTAAGGAAGAAATGGAGGAAGACAAATTCGGCCTTCAACTTCTTAAGGAATGAAATTTTCGAAGAAGATTTCATATTGATTCTAAATTAGTAATATCATAGTACCGGGAGAACTTGAAGTGCAAGATAAATGTGGTATTGTAGGTGCTTATTCTCTTAATAAGTCCAAAAATGTATCTAGAGATATCTATTACGGCCTTTACGCCTTGCAGCATCGTGGACAGGAATCTGCTGGCATATCTTCCCATAACAGTGGACAAATGTGCACTTACCGGGGAATGGGGTTGGTCTGTGATGTTTTTAACAATGGAAATGTGGAAGAACTGAAAGGTCATGTGGGAATAGGACATGTTCGTTATTCTACCACTGGTAAATCTTTTTTAGAGAATTCCCAGCCATTTATGACTGAATTTGAGTCGGGAGAAATTTCGGTGGCTCATAATGGGGATATTATAAACTCTTCAGAGCTTCGCCAGGAGTTGGAAAAGAAGGGGATCCAATTTTGTTCCACCACCGATTCGGAGGTGCTCTGTCATCTGTTAACTGAGGAGTACCAGAATACTGAGAACATGGTGGAGTCAATTAAAAAAGTATCAAAACAGATTATAGGTTCCTACTCTCTGGTTATCCTATTAAATGATGATCTGATTGTGGTTCGAGATCCTATAGGCATAAAACCCCTGGCCATGGGGAAAATAAACCAGACCACTATGGTGGCATCAGAAACAGTTGCTTTTGATGCCATAGGTGCCAATTATGTTCGGGATGTTGAACCCGGTGAAATACTACTTATAAATGATGAAATTAAGAGTTATCAGATACCTCGGAATAAGAATACTCCACGAGCACACTGTATGTTTGAATATGTTTATTTTGCCCGACCAGACAGCATCTTGGATGGGCGTTCGGTCTACAACGTGAGATTAAACATTGGAAAATCCCTGGCTCAACAATACCCAGTGGAGGCAGATGTGGTTATGCCCATCCCGGACTCGGCCATCACTGCAGCTATAGGATATTCACGGGAATCTGGATTACCATACGGAGAAGGGCTTATCAAAAATCGCTACGTTGGTCGAACCTTTATTATGCCTACCCAAGAAGAACGAGAAAACTCAGTTCGTCTTAAAATGAATCCCATACGTTCAGAACTGCAGGGTAAACGTATCGTAATAGTGGATGACAGCATAGTCAGGGGAACCACTTCCAAAGCATTAGTGGAAGTAATACGTGATGCCGGAGTGGAAGAAATTCATCTTAGAATAGGTTGTCCACCTATCATTTCCCCCTGTTACTACGGCATTGCCATGGCCACCAAAAAGGAGCTAATTGCCTCGGATAAGAAGGCGGAAGAAATCCGAAAAATATTGGGGGTTGATTCCCTGGGATATCTGAGTGCAGAGGCCCTGGTGGAGTGTATTGGTATAAAGAGAGATGAATTATGTATGGGTTGTTTGACTGGGGACTATCCCACCGATTTACCGGATGACTTAGAGGATTACGAGGCTTGCCGGTAATAGATAGGTTTTTTTTACAGTTGAGTTTTAACTTTTTGGTTTTATCTCTTGAAAACAAATTATTAGGTACTGTAATGTATATTTTTGATCAATAAAGTATATATCATTCCAATAACAATCTGTTAGTTAAGGAAACAGATCACAAACTACCAATCCTACTTTATCAATAGATATTATTAAGATTTGTTTGCAATCAAATTTTAAAGATAATGTTGGAATTTCATGATCAATAAAAAAAGGAAGAATCAGCTTAGATCACCATTTAATCGTCATTTGAAAGGAAATTATAGTCATGAACCTTGTGGTGAAGAATTAATCCATTCCCGAGAGATTTTCTCGGATATCATTAAACATCTCCCTGATGCTACCTTTGTAATAAATTCTGATGGAGCTGTTGTTGCTTGGAATCAGGCCATGGAGGAGTTAACAGATGTTAAAGCTGAATATATCATGGGTAAAGATGACTATGAATACTCAATTCCATTTTATGGTGAAAGAAGGCCCATCCTGATTGATCAGGTGTTTAAGTTAGATTCACAGTTGGCACGTACCTATCAGAAATTCAAAAGTAAAGAAGAGGCCATCACAGCCGAAGTGTTCATTCCCAAACTTAGGGGTAAGTCGACCTATTTGTGGGGAAAGGCTGCTCCACTATATAATAGACGGAGAGAGATAGTTGGTGCTATTGAATCCATAAGGGATATCTCTGATATGAAACAAGCTGAAGTGGAGATAAATAAATATCAGGATCATCTGGAGGAACTGGTTGAAAAACGTACTTCAGAGCTAAGAAACAGCGAAAAAAAGCTAAAAGACATAATTTACGGTTCACCGATTCCCACCTTCATCATAGATAGAAACCATCGAGTAATCTACTGGAATCAAGCACTGGAAGAATTCACTGAAATTATGGCCGAGGAAATAATTGGAACCAAAGATCATTACCGTATATTTTACAGTAACAAAAGGCCCTGTTTAGCGGATCTGCTTGTGGAAGATGGGATAGAAGATATCGAATACTGGTATTCTGGAAATTATCAAAGATCCAAATTGATAGAAGGAGCTTATCATGTAACTGACTTTTTCCCACTTTTGGGGAAGGACGGTAAATGGCTTACCTCCACCACCGCAGTGATCAGGGATGCTAAAGACGATATTATCGGAGCTATGACGGTTATTGAGGACATAACACAGCGTCGATTAGTAGAAGAAGCTCTACAAAAATCTGAATCTAAATATAGGACCATATTCGAAAATACGGGCACTGCCACCGTCCTCATTCAAGAAGATACCACCCTATCCTTAGTAAACTCTGAGTTCGTTAGGTTAACCGGTTTCTCACGGGAAGAAGCCCATGGTAAAAGTTGGCTTGAGTTCGTTTCTGAAGATGATAAGGATAGGATGATCAAATATCATCTGTTAAGAACCATGGACTCAAAAATACCGCCTCAAAACTATGAATTCAGTTTTTTAAGAAAAAATGGAACTTTTGGGGATGGTTACATGACCATCGAGACTATACCCGGAACTTCCCAGAGAGTAGCATCTATTGTGGATATCACCGACCGCAAAAAATCGGAAAAAGAGCTTAAGAAACTCAATGAAAAATTGAGAAAGTCCAATGTGGAACTGGAACAATTTGCATCCATTGCTGCTCATGATCTCCATGAACCACTGCGCATGGTTGTTAGTTTTTTAAAATTATTGAAGCAACATAACCAGGATAAATTGGATCCTAAGGCTCAGAAATTCATTGAATATGCATCAGAGGGGGCGGTTAGAATGCAACAGATGATTAATGAACTATTAACCTATTCCCGCCTCAGCACCAGAAAAAAGGAATTGAGGGATGTGGATTGTCAAAAAATACTGGATCAGGTATTAATGAATCTGAAACTGTCAATAAAAGATAGTAAGGCGAAGATCACTATTGATCCACTACCCATACTAACTGCTGATTATTCTCAATTATTACAACTCTTCCAGAATCTCATAGGTAACGCCATCAAGTACTGTGGCCAGGATAAACCTGAAATCCATATTTCAGCCCGTAAAATGGGTGAAGAATGGCTGTTCACCGTGGAAGACAAGGGTATAGGGATAGATCCCAAGTATGCCCAACGCATTTTCATGATCTTCCAGAGACTTCACCAGGCCGAGTATCCTGGCACAGGGATGGGCCTGGCCATCTGTAAAAAAATTGTGGAAAGACATGGTGGATGGATGTGGGTGGATTCTAAGTTAGGAGAAGGTTCTAAATTTTATTTTACTATTCCTGTAAAATCAGTGCCTAAAATATTTATCTAATTTTTCATAAATCATGTAAACAATGAATTTTAAAAAATGCCTAAGGACATCATTAACTTAAACAAGATTCTCCTGAAGATAATCGGAGAGTTATCTAAATGTGAAGGTGATAGAAATAGTTGAATTACTGGCACCAGCCCGGGATTTCCAGGCTTTAAGTGCAGCTATAAATAATGGGGCTGATGCCGTGTATGTAGGCTTGATCGGACACAATATGCGGGCCAACAGTGGAGGTTTCTCCCTGGAAGACTTGGAAAGGGCAGTAAGGCGCTGTCATAATTCGAGGGTGAAGTTATACCTGTGCACCAACACCATGATGCGGGATAAAGATCTGGATGATCTTAGGGATAAACTACCAAAAATTAATTTATTAGGAGTAGATGCGTTAATAGCATCTGATTTGGGTGTTTTAAATCTGGCTAGACAAGAAGGCCTGGATGTGCACATGAGTGTACAAGCTAATGTGTCCAATAAGGAATCTTTAAGGCTTCTTAAAGAATTAGGGGTAAAACGAGTGATACTCTCCAGGGAATTATCCCTATCGGAAATAAAGGAGATTACAGAAAAAAATATCCTGGAGGTGGAGGTCTTTGTGCACGGGGCCATGTGCCTAGCCATATCTGGAAGGTGTTTTTTAAGTGCACATCTCTATCAGAAAAGTGCTAACTGTGGCGAGTGCCGTCAACCCTGCCGCAAGGAGTGGAAACTCACCTCTCAGGATGCGGAAGAACTTTCAATTGGAAAAAATTTCCTGGAAAACCAGAAAACAGGTTCAAACAGTTCATTCGGACACTTGTTAAGTCCGAAAGACCTTTGCATGGTTGAACACATACCAGATCTCATGGATGCCGGAATATCTTCCTTTAAAATTGAAGGAAGGGCCCGGCCCGCCGATTATGTGGCTGCGGTCACCGGGGTGTACCGGGAGGCCATGGACTTTTATGAAAATGGGAACTGGAAATTCGATGAAAAATGGATGGAAAAACTAAAAAAAGTTTTCAACCGAGGATTTGATACAGGCTTCTATTATGGGGTGCCCCACCAGATTAGCCCCTCTAATCAGTCCACGTACCGTAAAGAAGACATTGGTGAGGTGGTTAATTACTACCAAAAGGCACAAGCTGCTGAGATACGATTATGGAGTAGACTCCAAGAGGGGGATGAAGTGATAATCCAGGGACCTACCACTGGATCAGTAGTTCAAAAGGTAGAATCTCTGGAAATGCATGGAATGGGTGTTGGAAAAGCTTTTAAAGGGGATAATGTGGGTTTATTGGTTGAAAACCGGGTGCGCCCTCGGGACGTTGTCTACAAACTTACGAAAAAAACAGGATAAAGGGTTCATCTAGCTATATATGAGTTTTATCTTTTCTTTAAATATACAACGCATAATGGAAAAGAAATAATCCTAGAAAAACCATAGTAACGGGTAGTGATCCCCCGGAAGTTAATAGTACTGTTAATATAAAAACATGCTTTTTAGAAATGATAGTGGAGATGGTCATGTGATGAAAATAGAAGAAGCCATGCAGAGAGAGGTAATCAAATACCAACCAGAGGATCGAATTGTGGAAGTGGCCCAGAGCTTGCGGGATAATAAGATCAGTGGAGCACCTATCGTGAATAAAGAAGGCCTTCTTGTAGGAATCATTAGTGAGGGTGATATCATGCGACTTTTAGAGGTACACTCCCCCCGCATTAACCTGATCCTTCCCGCTCCCCTGGATCTTATAGAGTTACCAGTGCGTATGAAATATGAATTGGACGAAATTGCAGAAGACATGAACAAGGCTGCATCGGTGCTTATTGGAGAGATAATGACCACCAAGGTGATAACCATAGGTCCTGAAGATGATTTATCTGATGCCGCCCAACTCATGGACACCCACAATATCAACCGGCTGCCGGTTGTGGATGGAAGTGGTAAGATAGTGGGTCTGGTGACCCGGGGTGATATCATAGCCGCCATGGTGAGATGAGATGAAAAAAACCAGGGGTATTGCTATTTACGGAAAGGGTGGTATTGGAAAATCTACTGTGGTCTCTAATCTGGCTGCTGCCTACTCCCAGGATGAAAAGGTAATGGTGATAGGCTGTGATCCTAAGGCGGATACCACTCGCACCCTGGTTGGGAGGCGCATCCCCACCATCTTGGACACCATGCGTACCAATAAAAACGCCGCCCGGGGAGATGTTTTATTCACTGGCTTTAGTAATGTAATTTGTGTGGAAAGTGGAGGACCTGAACCTGGGGTGGGTTGTGCTGGCCGGGGAGTAATTGTGGCCATGAGCCTCCTGGAGAAATTAGGAATTTTCGAGGAGGATCTAGGAATAATAATCTACGATGTACTGGGGGATGTGGTTTGTGGGGGATTCGCAGTCCCACTTCGTGAAAAATATGCTGATGAGGTTTACATTGTAACTTCAGGGGAATACATGGCTCTCTACGCCGCTAACAATATATCTAAGGGTATAAAGAAACTTAAAGGACAACTGGGTGGCATAATCTGTAACTGCCGTGGAATAGAGCATGAAGAAGATATGGTGAAGGAATTTGCTGAAAGAATCGGATCCCATGTGGTTGGGGTCATACCCCGCAGCGAGTTGGTTCAAAAGAGTGAAATCAATGCCCAAACTGTGGTGGAGAAGTTTCCAGAATCAGAACAGTCCCAGGCCTATCGTCAGCTGGCGGTTTCCATCCTTAGAAACCGGAAATTCGTGGTGCCGGAGCCCATGGATGTGGAAGAATTCGAAGAGTTCTTCCACCAGTTCAACTAGTTTATTAAAGTGCTCCTAAATTAAATCAAGAAGAGTTTTTTGCTCCTGTTTCAGATGATTAAAGGCATCTTGGCAGGCTTCAACCGCTCCAAAACAGTTACTAAAGTAGAAAAGATGGGACTGGCACCCACAGTCCGAACAGCCAAATCCCTTTACCCCCATTCCCCCTTTGGAAATCTCGTGTGCCACTTGACATTCCAGGCGCTCATGAGTAATGGTGTACATCACTTCTGCTATTTCTGAATGGTCACTTTCAAGTAAATAGTCTACATGCCAGTGCAACTTCTTCTCCGCCCTTAGGTGACGATTAATACGGGCTGTTAGAGAATTAAGAGCAGAGCCTACGTACACGTAACATCCATCTTCAAAGTTAATTTTTCCTTTTTTCCCAACTTGAATGGTAGATTTTTCTTTTAAATTAATAATAAGGCAATACACGCCTCGTAAGGGGTTTTTATCCGTCATTTTATCCTTTGAGTATTGTCATTATCTTGTAAAATGGTTACCTTTGAGTTGAACCATTTTATTATATGACTAAACAAATTAGTTATCTGTGCCGTTGAATTTGGATACTATTTCTAAGAATAAAGGAGTTTTAAATTATGGAATTCGCATTCAAAGCACATGGACATCCCAACGTTACCTCCCAGCACCGCTCCACATTGGAGGTAACCCGAGATCAGGATATAGGAAAAACAGCCGATTGTATCATTGGTGTTTCGGCTGACTCGGTAATGGAAGACATCCCCTCTCAGATGAAAATGGCCTTAAAAAAAGAAAATACTATTATAAAATTAATTTTAAAGACAGAAAATGCTCAGGATGAAATATCAGGACATGGTCATCCCCATCTAACCCTGGATCATCCCACGGACATGGTATGTCGCACCAGTAACTACACCTGCAGCCGCACCCTTATGATCAGGGCAAACAAGGCGGCATGTGACCTGGACCCCATTTTAATAGAAGATTTAAAGGATGGCAAAGTACTGGAAGTGAAGATCATAATTGATGAAAGCCATGAATAGCCTTAGATTAGAATAAATAAATTTATAAAAACAGGTTAAAATGGTGCAGGGGACGGGATTCGAACCCGCGAAGGGACTCACCCACTAGGCCCTCAACCTAGCGCCTTTGACCGCTCGACCACCCCTGCATTTAATATTAATTGATTCCGAGAATTAATAGAGCATACCCTACTTTTTTTCTTTCCCTATTTAAATGTTGCCCCACTTTAATCACCCAAACTTAATACTTAAGGGCCACTCAAATATTTATCATAGGGGTGAAGATATGGAGGCGGTGAAGATTATGGGGGATGATTTATTGGTTGATATCGAAGTTACACCCCGTTCCCACCATTTCGGCCTGGCCGGTTACAATGCCTGGAGGAAAACCCTGGAAGTGAAAATAAAATCCCCTCCAATTAAGGGAAAGGCCAATAAAGAGATAATCAAAGAGTTCTCCCAGTTAACTGGCTGCCCAGTTGAATTGGAATCAGGACTTAAGAGTCAGCAAAAGACCATAAGAATTAGGGGAATGTCCAAAAAAGATTTTCTTAAAATCGTGGACTCTCATTGTGAAGCTAAATCCGGTTAAATAACCAGATATTCAACTTCCCACTAATTATCCCGGATGACACCTATAATTTGATATAATTGAAAGAGAGATTAAATAAATAAGATCACCACTGTAGAACAGATCAAACTAGTTTAATGCCTTTAGGGGGTATCTATTATGAAAGCTGTAATACCTGCTGCAGGATTGGGAACCAGATTTTTACCGGCTACTAAGGCTCAACCCAAAGAAATGTTACCTGTATTTAATAAACCCACCATTCAGTACGTGGTTGAGGAAGCAGTGGCTTCCGGAATTGATGATATTCTAATCATCACTGGTAAGGGGAAACGTTCCATTGAGGATCACTTTGATCGTTCCTTCGAGCTGGAGTTTTTCCTGAAAAATTGCGGTAAAATTGATTACCTGGTTGAAATTGAAGCCATATCTGACATGGCTGACATATACTATGTGCGTCAGAAGGAACAGAAAGGTCTGGGAGATGCCATACTCTGTGCCCAGAAACATGTAGATGGAGATCCCTTTGCAGTCCTTTTAGGCGATACCATCACCCAGCACAGCACACCCTGCACTAAAAACCTTATGGATGTTTATGAAAAGTATAATGCGTCAGCCATTGCCATAGAAAAGGTTCCCCAGGATAAAATCGAGAGATATGGCATTATTAAAGGCAAGGAAGTAGAAAATTCAGTGTATCGCATTGATGATATGGTGGAAAAACCACCTTTAAATAAGGCCCCCTCTGATCTGGCCATCACCGGCCGGTATATACTGCAACCGGAAATATTTGATTTTCTGGAGGAAGTGCCACCTGGGGTGGGGGGGGAAATACAGCTAACCGATGCCATGCGCCTTTTAGATGAGATTTATGGCCACGTTTTCCCTGGCCGCATCTACGACATAGGAACCACACTGGAGTGGCTTAAAAGCTCTCTGGAGATAGCTCTGGAGAATCCGGAAGTAGGGGAAGAAATGAGGGAGTATTTGAATGAAATAATGAAATAAAATACCTTTTTTTCTCCAATGGATTAATTTTCTTGGAATCATTCAGCTACTAAACCGATAATTCAGGATTTATTCAGATAAACTATGAAAACATAACCAGCTAAATAAATCAGGAACACTGCAATTCCAAAATGCCATTCAAAGCTGGGAACATATATTGAGGTGTGAAAAAAGGTGTAGATCAGGATTGAATCTGAAAATAAGAAAAATCGATATCATCACTGTAATAAAAAAAGTTCCTGAAGAGACGTATATCAGAAATAAAGGATTTTCAGTGCTCATAAAGACAAAAAATTTGGATAAAAGAGAAATCAGGAATAAAGCTGATATAACCATGCTCAGAGTCTAGGAAAAAATTTTTTTGATATCCATTCTTTAACATCTTTGATTTAATCTCTTTCATGCCATTCCCATGCAGTCTTGATGATCCGAGTTAGTTCATCATATTTTGGTTGCCATTTCAGGATTTCACGGGCCTTCTTTGAACTTCCAACCAGTATGGGTGGATCACCAGGCCGCCTATCTGTTTCAGTGGCTTTGATCTTTCTACCTGTGACCTTTCTGGCCTCTTCAATTACTTCTTTCACTGAAAATCCGTTACCATTCCCCAAGTTGAAAACATCACTCTTACCCCCATCTTCAAGATACTTCAAGGCCTTTATGTGGGCATCTGCCAGATCAGTAACGTGGATATAATCTCTGATGCAGGTACCGTCATCTGTGGGGTAGTCGGTGCCGAAGATCTTTATATCCTCTCTTTTCCCACTGGCAGCGTCCAGTACGAGGGGTATGAGGTGAGTTTCAGGGTCATGCCTTTCTCCTAATTCACCTTCTGGATCTGCCCCTGCAGCATTAAAATACCGTAGTGAAGCACAGCGAAGACCATATGCTGAACTATAATCTGTTAAAATCTGTTCTACCATATGCTTTCCCTTTCCGTAAGGGTTTATGGGTTTTTGCGGATGTTCTTCGGTTATGGGGATCTCAGTAGGGTTACCATAGGTGGCGCAAGTAGAGGAGAAAACCAACTTTTCAACATCAAACTCCAGCATAGACTCCAACAAATTTAATGTGTTCCTTAAGTTGTTCAAATAATATTTCTGGGGATCTTGCACAGATTCACCAACGTAGGTGAAGGCTGCAAAGTGCATCACTGCCTCCAAACAATAATCCTGAAATATCCTCCTGATTTCGCGGGTATTGGAGAGATCAACACGCTCCAGGATCCCCCATTTCACAAAATCATCATGACCATAGCTTAAATTATCAAGGACAACCGTTTCATATCCTTGTTTATTTAACTCCTTGTTAACATGGGAGCCAATATAACCTGCTCCTCCAGTGACCAGTATCATCCTTACCTCCCTATTTAACTACTATTTTTAGGTCGCGTAATATAATATGATGGTACGGAAAAAAATATTTTCATAAAAAAGGTGTGCTGGGTCTTATTAATAAAATTCCTATAAATAAAACATTATTTGGAATTTAAACTATGCCAAATTTCTTTTAACACGATTCGGATGTTTAATCATGAATATTGTTTACTTTTAAGGAAATGAAGATATAATTTATAATATTAAGGAATGATTTTTTTATAAATTTAAGTTTTAATCCAACTAATTTCTATAAAATATCAAATAAGATGCATTGTTAAAAATAGTAAAATTTGATCCACTCTTTGATGGTTTTAAATCTAAAGGAGAGTGTTTTAACGTCATTTCCACCGATTTTAAATGAAAAATTTTATTAGATTGGTTAGAAGACAAAATCTTACCCACGGCAATGTTGCTGTTACACAGCGATATGTGGAGGCGGTATAAATTAAACATAAACCAATCTATGCAATATTGTTAATAGCGGGTATGGTTATTTTTTTTCTGCCTATCGGGGTAAATATCGATGAATTAATGCCACAGGAAACTTCACAGATACTTGTCGATAAAAAAACTGTAGAATTGAATGCAGATCATAAATCAAATAAACAATACATGGATAACAGTTACAATACCGTGCGTTCATTAATGACCTACAGGTGCAGTTATCAACCGATCAAACCATCCAAATACAAAACTTACCGTACATACCGTTACAAATACGTCTACAAATGGAAAAAGATAGGCAAAAAATGGAAACGGGTACGGTACTTGGTAAAAATCAAGAAGGTTCAAAATAAAAGAACTGCATCGACTAAAGCGGTTTCAGCTAGTCAAAAAACCTCAACCAAAGTGACACAAGGCAACCCAGTCATAACTGCTGACTATGTGGAAGCAGACGCAAGGTGTTCCTGTAGTCTATCAACTGATTACAACATTCATCATGGTAAATACCTAAATTACTGCCCGCACTGTAAAAAAAATGGTGTTCTAAGCTATACCAATGCTCAGGGATGTCCGGAAGGTATGTTCTACTGCGATGTGGCCAAAGGCGGATGTGATGCCGATTACTGCATTGTTCATGGTAAAGAACATGTGAATAACAAGCCTGCATACCTAACACCTGCCTAGTCTGTTCAACGCAGGACAGACTATTTTCCTTTTTTTATTTTCTATCAAAACATATAATTAAGGCCTGTTTATAAATAATTAAATGATACTATGGATTTCAGGGTATTACTGGTCATAATTTCGATATTAATAGTTACAGCTACTGGTTGTGTACAGGAAGATACTAATAATTCTTATAAATATTCAACTGACAATAAAACAACCTCCAATCCACTTAATAATAATACAACATCTGTCGAATATTCAGCCGGAGAAATAACTGGAAAATGTTACCATGTGGTGGATGGAGATACCATAGACGTTGAGGGAGTAGGTAGAATTCGTTTTGTAGGTGTTAACACCCCTGAAAGAGGAGAACCAGGATACACTGAGGCTAAACAATACGTTAAGGACCAGTGTCTCTACCAAACGGTTTCATTAGATATTGATGATAAAAAACCCAAGGATAAATACGGGCGTACCCTAGCTGTGGTCTACGTGAGAGGCCTTAACCTAAATCAGCAGCTGTTAAAAAAAGGGTACGCAGAGATCATGTACATACCCCCCTCTGAATTTGATCCCTACTCCTGGTGATTATTATTTCCTTAACAGGCGATAATAGGTACCATCCTTCTGATGCGTTTTGGATAAAAGACCTTTGTTCTGCAGTGAGTTTAGAAGATTATAAATCTTAAGGTTACTTAGTTTGAGATCTCCATACAACAGATGTCCCTCCAGTAAATGGCGAGACACAAATCCTGATTCGTCTGCCAATTTTTTTATTACTAATAAAGATTCACGCTCAGTTTGGGAAAGTTCTACTGATACTTCCCCGATGACACGGGTCTCTGGTGTTCCCCCTTTATCGGGAATTTCTGGTTGTGGTGTTTTTTCAATCATTTTAAACTCTTCAACAACTTCATCTGGAGACTTGGATTCAGCTTCCACCATTTTAACCTTGCCCCTGGCGAAGGTGATTGTTCCCCTGGATTTCAAGGAATGGATTGCTTCGTGCAGTTGCTCATCATCCAGGTCCAGATCCAATTTCAGAATGCTCAATGGGACGCCTTCGGTGTATTCCGCCTGGAAGTATCTTAAGGAGTTCAGGATCAGGGTTTCTTGGTGGGGATGGGGCATGATACCCTCTTAAATAACTTTATTTAGTGATCACTATTCCTAAAAGTCATCGCTTAATTCAGTGCCATAACTTTGGAAATGCCATCAACTTTTTCTACCTTAAATACGTTGTCAGCAAAACTTTCTAATTCCCTTTCATGTGAAACGATTATAATTTGCGGGCAATCTAATTCATTGAGAATGTCTCTGACTTTGAAAAGCTGTTCCTTACTGAAACCATCGGTTGGTTCGTCTAAGATTAGTAGGTTAGATTTCATACTGGTAGAGACTTTCTGAACTATATTATTCAGGGCTAACCGGTAGGCCAAAGCAACGCTGGTTTTTTCCCCACCGCTTAGATAATTGATTTCCTGTTCAAATCCATCTTGCTCTATTATTGGTGTGAATTCTTCGTTTATTTTTCCAGTTTTACTCGGATCATCCATTAGAAGCCCGAACCATTTCTTGAAATTCTCATTGAATTCTTGATGAATATTTTGCATCACATGTTTTTCTATCAAGCTTAAAGTTGGGATTAAATACTCATTAAACCAGATATTGTAATCCATCAACATGTACAACTGTTTTTTTAGGCCTTCTTTTTTCTTTATTTCTTTATTAAGCTGATTTATATCTTCTTCTAAGTTACTCATCAAAGTTTTAGTTGAAGCAATGTTTTCTTTAATCTTTTGTACTCTGTTGGATGCATCGTCACGTTCTGACCTAATTTTTTTTGCTTCATTCAGTACAATGTCAATTTCCTTCGATTTTTCTTGGTATGAGGATAAATTCTGCTCTAACTTATGGATGTCCTCTCCCAGGTTTTTAATGTTACCCTGGTTATCTTTAATTTTCTTCTTATTTCGTTCTAATTGTTCTACAATGTTTTTGAGCTCATTTTGATTTTGAAGATATTCCCTGAGTTTATCGAGTAAAGTTTCGTAATAATTAAGATATTCTTCGAAATTATCATAATCTAATGATTTATCAACAATTAGATATGCATCTGAATTTAAAATCTCAATATCAGTTTCAATTTGAACTATCTTCTCTTCTAATTTATTTAATCGAGATATTTTTTCAATTGTTTCTTTTAATTCCTCTAAAATCTCTTCAGAATCTACTAAATCTGCTTTTAATTCACTTAATTCTTTTTCACCCCTACTTCTAACTTCTTCAATTACCTTAATTTCTGATTTAATTCTCTTGATTTCTTTCTTTCTTTCATTTTTAAGATTTTTCTTATGTTCTGTGTCGAGTTTACTTTCACAAATTGGGCAAAGATCTCCTAATCCTTCAACATTATCAACCTTTTCTTTAACATCTGTCTTTTTAGCCTCTAATTTGTATATTTGCTCAGAAATTTTATTAATTTGCTCTTGGTGAGATTCAATTGATTTTTTTTGACTTCCAATCGTGGATGTTAAGTTATTTTTTTCTAACTCTAACTGTGATAAATTTTTGTTTTTCTTTTCCCCAGTTTCTTTTTCGATTTCGAGTTTGTCACCAATTAGCAGTTCTAAATTAGCCTTAAATCCTTCTAGCTTTCTGGAAGTATCTTTAAGACTATTAATTTTCTCGTTCAAACTTTGTTCCGATTCATTGGTGGGTGGTTCAATCTTCTCCAGTTCGTTTACAGTAGGAATAAATTTAGATAGATTTTCTTTCTCCAATTTTTCAACTTCCTCACAATAACTTAGTTTTTGGTTTTTTTTGTCCTTAATTCGATTAATTAATTGAGGAATTTGGGCTTGAATCTCTTTTAACTCTATCTCCCTATTCTGGAGTTTATCTAGCTCGGATTGTTTTTGTTTCAATTCTAATTCAGCATCTTCGTCTTTTAATATCAAATTAGATAAAATAGAATTGTTTTCATCCTTTTTTGTTTTTTTATCTTCCAAATCTTCTTTTTTCACATCTAAATCTTCAGTTTTTCCTTCTAAGAACTTAATTTTGTCTTTAATAACTCTAGAGATTAATGCAGCGTTTTCTGCGGCGATTTTATAGTCTTCAATCCCAAAGGCTTTTCTCAGTGTTTCAAGCCTTAAATCAGGTTTTTGAGAAAGGATAAATTTCATATCTTCCTGGGGAGTGTAGATTGCATATCTGAAGATCACACTCTGAGCACGTGGATTGAGGGGTTCTTTAAAATTTAGGATTTTTAAAATTCTTTCCTTGATTTCAGAAGGAGATAAATCTATTTTTTTTCCTTCAATACTTAGAATTCCTTTTTCTTGCCTAACAGGGCTTTTATTATCTTTTCTAACTAGTGATCTTTTCACTTGAATATCTTTGCCTTCAACTTCGAATTCTAGTAAAACAGATCCTCTTTTAGATCCCTTACGAAGTAATGAATCTCCCTTTTGGTTACCCAAGCCAAAAAGTGCAAATTCAATGGCCATTAATATGGTAGATTTACCAGAACCAATATCTCCCTCAAAAAGTGATGTTCCTAGGGGAAATTGGATATCACGTTCCGTGTAACTCCTGATATTTTCTATGTAAAGCGATTTGAAAATCATCTAAAGCTCCTCAAAACCTAATATTTTTAATGATTCATTTAAAATCCTGTTATTATAATCAGACTTTTTTTCATTCGGTTTAGGGTTCATCCGAATGGTATTAATCAGTTTAAGAGCAAGTTCTGCTCCATAACGGTCTTTTAATTCAGGTGTTGAAACATCGATATTTCCAATGCTCTCTAGAAATAAGTTCTTTTCGATTTCTGGAGTAGTTTCACCTTTCACTCTAATTGGTGAAAATTCTTTCGAACTGAGGCCGTGGTGGTTTATACTCACATGAATCGATCCTTTTTCTCTAAATAGGGTTCTAATTCTATTGAAATCAATATCAGAAGTCTTCCCCCCAGATAAGATCCCCTTAACTTTTAAAATTACAATTTTATTTTTTGAATCCAATCTATCAATTTTGTCAATTATTTCTTCTTTTAGCTGCTTAGAGTTTTTATTATCGGCACTAAATTCTAAAAATTCATACTCTGCTAGTTCTAAGGGACAAAATTTAACTTCATGAACCTTTTCATCAAATTTGATAATGTAAAATCCTCTTTCTTCACCTCTAGCGCTAATTTCTAAATCTTTCGGATATCCCGCAAATATGGGTCCAGAGTAGGTAATAATTCCATAGTCATCAATGGATTCACACACCCTTTTATGAATATGACCCCCGGCGTAATAATCAAAATTTTTAGGCAGTAACTTAATATCAATTCCATCCATTTTGGACAGGAAATCTGGAAGTAAATTTTTAATTGAGGTGTGAAATACAAATATTTTAAAACCATCCTCATTTTCTAAGCTTTTTTTATCTAACATCTTAAAATAGGTATCTTCTATTCCCATCTTCCTTCCAGAAATACCAGCCAACTTTGCACTCGTTTTTTTATCAACTTTGAAATTTAATTCGAGCTTTTCATCACCCTTTTCATCTTTTAACACGTAACCGTCAAAAAGTTTTATCAATAATCCACTTTCTGTTATTACATCAATGATTGAGGTTTCATTAGGACTGAAATCATGACTTCCGTAATTTATGTATATTGGAATGCCTTTTTCATTAACTTCTTTTAATTTTGCAACCGCTTCTTTGACGATACCCATATCTGGGAGATTGGAATGAAATAGATCACCTGCGATAATAATGAAATCTACTTTTTCTTCAACACAAGTATCTAAACAATTTTTAAAAGCTTTTATTTCTAATTCTTTTAATTCAGGATATTTTTGAGCGCCTAAATGGCAATCCGCAAGATGTGCAAATTTGTACATATGATCAACCTAAAACTTCAGTCACGCCTTTAATTTCTTTTTTGGAGCTAATATTTTTTAGATATTCTTTTGTAAACTTATTAAACTCCGGTGTGTAAATTGGAACCGCAAATTTCGTAAAAACACTGCTCACTATGGCTTCTCCTTTATCTAAACTTGCAATTATCCTATTATCATCTGATAAATCTTGTGAAGCACTATCTATAATGGCTGATCGCTCTAGGGACATTTCGTTGCCGAGAATTATCTTAGTATTCATGTTAGCTAGGATGGGGCGTGGAATAACACTTGATAACTGAGTAATTGCAATCAAACCTATTTTGAACTTCCTACCCTCCCTAGCAATGGTTCCATAAATATTTCCACCACCACTTTCCAGGACCTCTTTACCCAAAACCCTCGGAGCCTCTTCTATGACAATGCTGATTACAGGTTTGTCATTTAAATCTTCAGAATTGAAATTTTTATACTTTGAGAATATATTGCTAGATATGATGCTCCCTACGAAGAGTTCTTCAAAATCAGTTAGCTTTGAGCTATCAATAATGACAGTTTTCTCCTTTTCTAAGGAATCAACAATGTCACTTATAGTGGATAACCCCGATTCCCCACCTACGAATAAATTACTATTAAAAACGCATTTATTCCCATCAGAAGGATCTACAGAAACTTTCAATTGGGTTTCAATCTTTCTTTTTAAGACGTTAGCAGTTTTCTCCTGGATCCCCATTCCTTTAAGGGTTTCAAAATCTTTCCCTTTAGCGATTTCACAAATCCAATTTTCTTTGAATTTATTAAAAAACATCCGCATAGCTTCGCTTTGCACGGATGAAAATCCCCCTATGCCTTTAAAATGATCAGGACGAATTTTTTTTATATTTATTGACAATGTAAGTGCTTCTTCATTATCCTTACTTGGAGAATAATAATCTAATTTTTCATCTTTTTTGGGGTGATTTCTTAAGCCCACTTTCACATGGTCTCCATAATATTCATTGTGAGGATCTAAAACTAGAATGCCTGCCCCCTCTGTATCTAGAATACTCCAAAGCATTACTTTTACTAGATTACTCTTCCCCCTTCCTGTAGTTGCAGGTATTAGAATGTGATGAGTTAAGGATTTTATCAGATCTATATGTACCTTTACATCATTTTTTACATCTGAACCGCTTCGAATATTACCTAAATAAACTGATTTTTCAAGCTTATTTGGGTTTAAAAACTCGAGATCTGATTTTTCAATGGATCTTATAGAATTGAAAAAACTAGGCAACCTCTTGGGACTTTTAGTTAAATATTCTTCCTCACCCGTTTTTTTAACATAAATTAAAGCTTTAGCCCTTGCTATTAAGTAATTACGCAATTCAGGTTGCATAAATTCCAGATTATCCCCATATCCTTCTAATTCCATTCCTGCAGACAAATCTAGAGTTTGCTGTGGAATTTGGCTACGGTAAGCCAGATCTTTAACTTGTATAATGGTATAATCAGAATTGTCACCGTCTGCTACCAGCAAGTCTCCCAGTTCCATTTGAGAACCGCTTTTTTCCCGGATATAAATGTCTTGTAATCCTCCACCCACAATTTGGCCACTTTTCATTCTATCACCTTCACATCTCATCTAACTTGTCGTGCGTACTTATTGTGTTGATATGTGAGTTAATTTCTTTCCACATCCCTAGCTTCGTAATTTCAGAAAATAACATAGCTTGATAACCCAAAATTTCTTCGTTCCGTACTCTAGCCCATAAATGAGCGTCAATAAGACCGTATGGATATCCTGGCAGGCTTCTATCACGAGAGTAGTCTGCTATGATTGAAACTAAATCTAAAATCTCATTTTTAGTCATGTTATCTGCTTGATCCTTAAAAATTTCGAATCTAAAGGGTGTATCTGCATATCTATTCAGCTTAACTACCATTATCAACGCTTTATGTTCAGTAGTTTTTTTGTTTATGGGAACCGGAAAATAACACCATTCTTTGTATGGAATTTTGAAATCTTCTGACAACCTATCAATAGCAGATATTATTGGAATTCGGGTGTCGGTGGTGTGCCTTGAAGTTTTTGATAAACCAGTAAAAATAACACCTTTCTCTTTTGCTTTTTTGAAGACATTTTTAACATATTGGTTTTCATTAGGATGAGATGTCTGCAGTGATCCATCTTTGATGATTATATCTCCTTCTTCAAGTTCTGAATCGATTATGTGCTCTGCGATAGTCCATTCTGAGAATCTTCTAGCCATAGAAGCCATTCTTTCCATCATTAACTGATTTCCTAATACAAAATCGCGTTCAAATGCCTTGATCTTCAGATCCTTTTCCAGGGGAAGATATTTTCTAAAAAAATCATTCTCTAGAGAAAATTTAGTTTCAAAAAAAAGGTTACCATGGTCAAAATTAGATGAAGTGTACGATAAAAACTCTATTCTACACGGAATATTGGATTTAGGAGAAATGAGTTTCTTATTTTGGAAAACATTAAAATAAACCCGGTTCAATTGCACTGAATAGCCTGGAGTGGGTAATAATTCCTGGTTTCCACCATCAATACAGGAAATTTTTCTATCAGATTTTGATACCTCAATTTTATGGAAATTTTCCTCTTCTAATGAATTTAAATCATTATCTTCTTCATTAAAAATATCACCTAGGTCACGATAGGAAATATCAGAACTAAGAATTTCAGCAATTTCTCTTATACTTTTAATGTAATCACCCCTACTGTAAATATTTACTATTTACAAAAGGGTATTTAATTCTTTTCTTCTTTCATCTCCCCATCCTTCTTCAGTGATGCGAAGATACCCATGAAGCACAGTATGGTGAAGACTATGAAGCACAAGTGTATGCTCTCTAGAAGGGCAGGGAACTGAGCTGGGGTTATCTGCACTCGGCCGATTATGAGTGCGAATACCAGGGTAGCAATCCCGATACTCATGGTCTGGCCGATGAGTCGCATGGTACTAACCGTGGCCGAGGCTACTCCGTAGAATCTTCGCTCCACTGATCCCATTATAACGTTGGTGTTGGGAGATGAGAATAGGCCGAATCCCAAGCCCAGTATTGCTAATCCAAGTATGATGCTGTTGGTAGGGGTGTTAGCATCCAAGAATATGAAGGTGAAAAGTGCCAAAGTTACGGTGGCCATACCGAGGGCGGCTATCTTATGGGCGTTAAAGCGGTCCGACATTCTCCCTGCCATGGGGGCTGTGATGGCCATAATAACAGGTTGAGCCACCAGAATGAGACCTGCCATTTGGGGGTCCAGGTCCTTGACATACTGCAGGTAGAAACTCAAAAGCAGTGTCACAGCAAAGGTGGCACTGTAGTTAATCAGAGCGGCCAGGCTGGAAAAGGCGAAAGTAAAGTTTTTAAATAGTCTTACATTGAAAACAGGGCTATTAGTCCTTGTTTCCCAGCGGATGAAAGCCAGAAGTCCAGCAACTCCTAAAATTAACATGATTATCCCGGATCTATGGGGAAGGCTGGCGAATCCGTACATTATTAAAAATAGCATCAAGCTGTAGAGGATGGTACCTACAAAGTCAAACCTCTCTCCACGAGATGCAGCCCATTCATCATGCAACTTATAGTACACCAGAAAAATAACTAAAAGTCCAAATGGAATCATCAGTAAGAACAGGCTTCTCCACCCCAGATACTGGGTCATCAGCCCACCTAATACGGGCCCTATGGACAGACCAACGTAAACTGAAGCAACGTTGATCCCAATGGCTTTACCCCGTTGGTGTGGTGGGTACACAGAGGTAATGATAGCCAGCCCTGTGACGAAGATCATGGCGGTTCCAATGCCTTGCAACACCCGGGCACCAATGAGAGAAAGGGTGTTCGGTGATAAAGCACATAACAATGAAGCGATGGTGAATATAATCATTCCATAGGCAAAAATCTTTTTCATACCATATATATCAGCTATTCTTCCAAAAGGAACTGCAAATATGGCTGCTGATAATAAAAAACCATTCGCTACCCAGTTTAAAAGAACAGCATCAGCAGCGAAGTTGGCCCCTATGGTGGGTAAGGCAATGTTAATGGAAGAACTCATGAAGGGAGTGAAAAATGATGCTATAGATGCCACCAGAAGTGCTGCTATTTTAATCTGATTCTTATCAGATTTAGGGGTAGAATTAACTTCGGCCATTAAAACCACTGGTATAATATAATAATGATAAATATGGATAAAAAAATGGATAAAAAAATCCTAAAATTATGGAGGGGGCAAATTAGCCCTTTATACAATGTTGTGCTTCTGCAGGAGCAGCAACTCTTCGGTGGAAAGTTTTTTACCTTCCCGGAACTTGCGATAAATATCTTCGGCTCGTTCCTTTTCTTCCTTGTTCTGCTGCCTTACAATTTCGGTTTCCCGGTTTCTTTCCTTGGCTTTTACACGATCAAGTCCCTTGTTCAGCCTTCTAATATCTCCCAGAGTAGATTTGACCTTTTCATGTTCCTGGTTTGCGGTGTCTCTGGTTTGTATGAATTTTTGATGAGCTTCATCGGCCTGGGATCGTATTTTATCAATCTTCCGGAAGTACTCCAACATCTTCTCATGTGTTTCCTGAGCACTATCAGAAAGTTCCACCACTTTGGCGTGATAACTTTCCGATTTTTCCTTGAGTTCTAGTGCTTCCTCACGGGTTTCTTCATCTTCCTGGAGGGTCTGCAGATTCTTCCTGAGATCGGTAACCTTATTCACCAACTCATTTTCCTTTCTAATATCCAGTACGCGGGTTTCTATGGTTTTTTCTAGGCGTTTAATCTCGTCCTGGATTTTAACTATTTCTCTCCTGCCTGAAGCCCATTCCATCTTCTTGTATTCCTGATGAACTTCATCCCGCAGTTTTTTATACTTCTGGACATCTTTATTTATTTCATCCCTTTCATCACGATATTTAAGAGCTTTATCCAGGTTTTCACGTATCTGGGAATTTAATTTATCCCTTGTTTCCCGGTGAACCTTGGCTTCTTCGTTGAGATTATCCCTTACAGTGGTTATTTCTTTTAATCTCTTTTCAATGTCTCTTTTTTCGTCTAGAAGTTCATTGAAACTTTTTTTGGATTCTATGGTTGTTTCTTCCAAATTTTTTCCTTCCATAGGTTTTTCAAATACATTCAACAATTCTCTCAAATCCTTTTTTTCTACTATAATGTCGGCACTTTGCTTTAGCACAGGTTTTGCATTAAATGCCACACCTAAACCTGCCTTTTCAAGCATTGAAATATCATTGGCACCGTCACCGACCGCAGCGCACTCTTCAGAAGATAGTTTTTCTATGTCCATTATTTTAGCAAGCACATCTCCTTTAGAACCTACCACCAGGGGACCACTAACTTCTCCTGTTAAAAATCCCTCATCTTCTTCTAAAGTGTTGGAGAAGGTATAATCTAGATCAAGCGCGTCTTTTAATCGCTGGGCGATATTTTCAAAACTACCACTTATAGTGGCAATCTTATAACCTCGATTTTTTAGTTCAGCTATGGTTTCTTCAGCCCCTTCCATTATGGGTATTTTTTGTACTATTCTGTTAATTTCTTCAACAGAAGTACCCTTCAATAAGGCTACCCTTTGCTTTAGGGCAGTTTCAAAATCTAATTTACCTTCCATGGCTTGTTGGGTAATTTTTGAAACCTCAGATTCAGTGCCGGCTAGTTTGGCTATTTCATCTATGGCTTCTCCATCTATCAGTACGTTATCGAGATCAAATGCTATGAGCTTAATCAAAACATCACCAATTAGTTCATTAGAGGATGATAATTAAAGTAAATCTAGTTCGGTTAATCGTTCTTTGGTTTTTTCAACACCTAACTGCGCGTCGCTGATGGTCTTTGCACCAGTACAAACAACTTTACCAGAACCAAATAATAATAGAACGACTTTAGGTTCTCCCAACCGATAAACAAGGCCTGGAAATTGTTCTGGTTCGTATTCTGTGTTCTCCAAGTCAAGGGCCACTGCTTCCAAGTTTAATGTTTTCATCAAGTTGGCGGATGCCACGATGTTTTGGACTTTTATTTCAAATTCAGTGGGTATGTCTGGATCCAGGGTTCGCATTTTATCCACAGCAATGTGAATGGCCTTTTTCGAGTCTTCAATGGACTTAGCGCCAGTACAAACCAGTTTGCCCGATCCAAAAATAAGTGCTGCTGTTTTTGGTTCTTTTAATTTATAAACAAGCCCAGGAAATTGTTCTAAATTATATTCCACACCTTCCAAAGCCGGAGCAACTTGGGGAAGGTCTATGGATTTTCCTAAAGTGGCAGATGCCACAATATTTTCCACTTTGATCTCCACATCAGACATCTTAATTAATCCTCCAGTGCATAGTCATTAACAATGTACTTTTATGTTTTATAAATGGTTTTTTATATACTATTTAAAAGTGTGACTTGCTTGTAAAAAGTGACAGATATTAATCACACACTCTACAAAAAAGGACATGCTAATAATAGATGGTACTCCTTACTTATAAAAAGTGGCTATTCTTTTATTGAACCAATGCGATATACACATCAATTACCCAAACTAGGATGATCACAGAAAGCTCAATATTCTTATTTTTTTTTAATTTCATCTTTTAAAAGCTAAATAATATAAATAACCGCTTTTTGTCTTTTAATAGGAAAACTATACATTATTCATAAAAAAGAGGCCAAACTACTTATAAATACCAGGGACATATAAAAATATTGAATATTTTCATTAGTTGAAGTTTTTCTTAAGGGAGATGTTGTTATGGTCAGTCCCAGAAGGTACCGGGAGCAATTGGAAAATCTAGAAATTGAAGGGCTTGAAATAGATGTATCATCCATTAGGAATGCTATGGAGGTGCTTAACAGCTTAGAAGAGTATGAAAAGGTACTTCGACAAATTAGATATAATGTTCGTAGTGATGTTAGAAATATAAGAATGGATTACCTGCACCAACTTCAAAAAATAGAGAGTTCTAACAAAAAAGGATTATTCGGGCGTGAAAAATCTAAAGAAACTATTTTAAAAGAAAAAAAGTCCTTAAAAAAAGAGCGTGATCTGGAGATCGCTGCCTACGATATCGTTGAAAATATGATCGACAACTATCTGGCACAGATAGAAGACGCACGTGATTATATTCGTCATTCTATTGAAAAAAGGGTAGGATAACTGTCAATTAAAGATTTGGACAGTGTGAACATGATGGAAGTGGAAGTTAAGGCCCATGCACCTGATCTTTCGGATGTTGCCCGAAAATTAGGGGATATTGGTGCACAATGGATTAAAGAAGAATACCAGGAAGATATTTATTTTAACGCTCCTCATAAAGATTTTGCTAAGACTGATGAAGCCCTCAGGGTTAGAAAAATCACTGATGATGTATCTAAAAATACTTTTATAACCTATAAAGGTGCTAAACTGGATGAACTGAGTAAAACCCGGGTTGAAGTTGAGATGATGGTGGAAGATCCACTTAAAGCAGTAAATATTTTTGAAAATCTAGGTTTCAGGGCGGTAGCCACCGTAAAAAAGTACAGGACCATTTATTATCTTGATGACCTTATTATAACTCTGGATAGGGTCAAAGATGTTGGGAATTTTGTGGAAATAGAACAAGACACCGAAGAAGGTGAGGATTATCAGGAAGTGTTGAACCACATCTTTGCGGTTTACAAAAAATTGGGAATAAAGGAAGGTTTTGAAAGAAGATCCTACTTGGAGATATTGGGCATACACTAAAATGTACAGTAAGGATTTGGTGAAAGCTTCCGGAAGGAAGTTAGCGGCTGGTGGATTGTTAAAGGATGAGTATATAAATAAATGGAAGTTACATTTATATAAAAATGATTATAGACTAAAAGATTAGCTTCAGATTGTTAACTCCATTTAATCTTTTGATCATACTTTCAGATTACTAAAATAGAATTAAATGTTTATTATACCGAAATTAGTGCATTTATTGTATGTTTTCAAAAAAATCAGGTTGTGAATACTCTTGCGATATATGGTAAGTCCCTTTAACCAGCAGGTGGATTTGAAGTTTCCAGAAAAAATTACAGTCTACGATACCACACTTCGCGATGGGGAACAAACACCAGGGGTCTGTCTCAGAACTCCTGAAAAGCTCCAAATAGCCAGAAAATTGGATGAGTTAGGAGTTCATCAGATAGAAGCGGGGTTTCCCATTGTTTCAAATGAAGAAAGACGTTCAATATCTGCCATAGTCAAAGAAAATTTAAATGCAGACATATTAGCCCTGTCCCGAACCCGTAAGGAAGACATTGATATGGCCATTGATTGTGATGTGGATGGAATCATCACCTTCATGGGGACCTCGGATTTACACCTTAAACACAAATTTAAAAAGACAAAGGAGGAAATCCTGAATATCTGTATTAGTTCAATTGAACACGCCAAGGATCATGGGCTTTTTGTAGCATTCTCCGCAGAAGATGCTACCCGTACTGATATCAATTTTTTAAAGGAGATATATAAGAAAGCAGAGGATTATGGTGTGGACCGAGTCCATATTGCCGATACCGTAGGGGCTATAAGTCCTCATGCCATGGATTACATGGTGGGGGAACTCAAAAAAGATTTAAAAACAGAAATATCCCTCCACTGCCATAATGACTTTGGAATGGCATTATCCAATTCTATATCTGGTCTTTTGGCTGGAGCAAGTGCTGTTTCCACCACAGTAAATGGTATTGGAGAACGTGCCGGCAACACTTCCTTAGAAGAGTTGGTAATGACTCTATTACTCATTTATGGTGTTGATCTTAAGTTTAATATTAGTATTTTCTATGAACTCTCACGATTGGTGGAAAAATTGACCAACATGCCCATCCCGAATAATAAACCTATCGTGGGACGAAATGTGTTCAGACACGAATCAGGAATACATGTAGACGCTGTTATTGAGGAACCTTTAACTTATGAACCCTTTCTTCCAGAATTGATAGGTCATCATCGACGTATTGTCCTTGGAAAACATTCAGGATGTCGAGCCGTAAAGGCCAAGCTCACAGAATGTGGTATCGAAGTAAGTCGGGATGAACTTTGTAAAATCGTGGAAAAAGTGAAAGAAAAAAGAGAAGAAGGTAAATATATCAACGACGATGTATTCAATGAAATCATTCGGTCGATCAGGGGACCAGTTGATATTTAAAGAAATTTACTGGAGTTTTTAATCTTTATGAATATCACAGAGAAGATACTGGCTAGAGCTGCTTCCCAAAAAGAAGTACAGCCTGGAGAAATCATCGAAGCCCAAGTAGATCTGGCCATGAGCCATGACGGAACTTCTCCGCCCACTATCAAAACATTCCGTCAAATGGCCCAAAGGGTTTGGGATCCGGATCGGATCGTAATAGTTTACGATCACAACGTACCTGCTAACAACGCTGGATCTGCAGAATTTCAGAGAATTACCAGGGAATTTGCCCGAGAACAGGGTATTAAGAACATTTATACCCATGGCGAGGGTATATGTCATCAAATTCTGCCTGAAAAGGGTTATATTAAACCTGGAACAGTTGTAGTTGGTGCTGACTCCCATACTTGTACTTATGGGGCTTTCGGTACCTTTGCTACAGGTATGGGGGCCACTGACATGGCTGCAGTGTTTGCCAATGGAAAAACTTGGTTCATGGTCCCATCTGCTTATAAAATCATAGTAAATGGAATGTTATCGGCCTATGTTACTGCTAAGGATGTTATTTTATATATTATCGGCGAAATTGGATCAGACGGTGCCACCTACAAGGCACTGGAGTTTGGTGGAGATACCATAGACTTTATGGACGTATCAGGGCGGATGACCATAGCCAACATGGTAATTGAATGTGGGGCCAAAAACGGCATAATGGAACCTAACCGGGCTACATTAGATTATTTGAAGAAAAGAGGCGTGGCGGGTTTTGATGTAATTAAATCAGATACAGACTCACACTATGAACGTGAATACCATTTCCAGGTTCATGATCTGGAACCTCAAATAGCCTGCCCCCATAATGTAGATAATGTGCGGCCGGTTTCCAAGGTCAGCGGAACCCACATAGACCAGGCAGTTATCGGTTCATGTACCAATGGCCGTTTAGAAGATCTGCATATTGCAGCTGATGTTTTAAAGAACAAAACAGTACACCCAGATGTTCGTCTGATTGTAGTGCCTGCTTCCCGCCAGATATATCTGGATGCAATGGAAGAGGGGATCATAAAGACTTTTCTCAATGCAGGTGCCCTGGTATGTAATCCTGGATGTGGACCCTGCCTTGGTGCACATATGGGGGTGCTCACTGAAGGCGAGGTCTGTGTAGCCACCACCAACCGAAATTTCGTTGGACGTATGGGTGATCCTAATTCAGAAATTTACCTAGCCAATCCCGCGGTAGTGGCTTGTTCGGCTATTTATGGTGAAATAAAAGATCCAAGGGAATAAAATGGATAAAACAATCTTAAATGGGATAAAGGAGATTGAGAAGAGTTTAGGAAACCTTTCAAGTGCTCAAAAAATTCTTCTCACTACAGATGGATCTGTAACAACCATCCTGGATGTTTTAAAGGGACATGTGAAGATAAAAACCTTAATTCAGGAATTTCGTGATGCGGATGAAGAAATGGCTCATTTACTGCAGATTAAAGTGGGTGATCCAGTCAACTATCGGGTTGTGGTCATCCAACGGGATGAGCCCCTGATACATGCCGTTTCCCTAATCCCGGTGGATCGTCTAGACAATGATTTTAGGGAAGATCTCATTAGGGCTGACATTCCCATTGGACGTATACTGAAAAAACACCAGATCGAGTCCCGCCGGGAGATAAAGTCAGTGACGGTGGAAGAATCAAGTCCAGAAATGGTTGAAATATTCAATGATGCGGCTCCAGTTCTAAGCCGAACCTACAACATAATACATAACGACCAAGTACTGATTTGGATAAAGGAAACCTTTCCCTCATCCCTATTTGTAGAATGAACTTGTAGAATTAAGGCCGGAATTTTTAATTTAAATGGTGGTACAAGCTATGGGTGTTAAGTTTCGGGACATAGTATCTACCGAGCACATAAAATTCGAAGATTTAGATGGAAAAACAGTGGCACTGGATGCAGCTAACATCATATACCAGTTCTTATCCAGCATACGACAGAGAGATGGCACACCCCTTATGGATCATAATGGAAGGGTAACTTCTCACTTTAGTGGTATCCTGTATCGCACCACATCCCTGATTGAAAAGGGGATTAAACCAGTGTACGTGTTCGATGGAGAGTCCAGTCATCTGAAAAAAGATACCCTTGCCAAGCGTAACGAGGTTAAGGTCCAATCAGAAAGGCGATGGAAAGATGCCCTGGAAGAAGGCCGTATTGAGGATGCCCGTAAATTCGCGGTAAGAACCTCACGAATGTCCCATGATGTAGTGAATGGTTCAAAAAAGCTCCTCACACTCATGGGAATTCCATACATCCAAGCTCCGGGAGAAGGAGAGGCTCAAGCATCTTACATGGTGGAGAAAGGTGATGCTTGGTGTGTGGGATCACAGGATTACGATTGTCTTCTTTTTGGCGCGCCACGAATGGTGAAGAATTTAACCATAAGTGGAGGATTGGGTAAGCTGGAACTTATACAACTGGAAAAAGTACTGGAAGAATTGGAAATAACCCGTGAACAGCTGGTTGATCTGGCATTACTGGTTGGAACTGACTTTAATCCTGGAATAAGGGGTATCGGTGCTAAGAAGGGTTTGAAACTAATAAAAGAACATGGGAATATTTTCAATGTTCTAGAAGATAGGGATGTTATATTCGAAGTCCACCCTGAAGTCCTGCAGAAAATGTTCCTTAGTCATGAAGTAAGTACTGATTATGAAATTGTATGGAAAAGTCCGGATCGAGAGCAAATTGTGGAATTCTTATGCGAAGGGCACGATTTTTCTGAGGAAAGAGTGCTTAATGCTGTGGATAAGATAAACAAAATGGACTCCAGCCAGAGTAGTTTGGAGAAGTGGTTCTAGGATATCGGCCAGTGCATTAAAGAAGTGTTCCTAGATTATGGATAAAATTGAGATTATGTAGTTATCCCACTAAAAAGGTGGATAATCTCCAAAAAATTCTTTTGCGTATTTTATCGCAGTTTTCACCTGCGAGGGATAGGCTTGAATCATCTTATCTTCTAACTCCATTCTACTGTTAGAACCTGCTATGATCTTTAATATATTCACATAAACTGCGAGTGACTGAGGAACAGGGTTACAGGGCATTTCTAGAGTCATGCAGATATCGTCCCTCTTAAAAAAACTGGTACGTATGTAGGGCGAAACCGATCCAATTAGAACTCCCTCTTCCAATTCAATTAGAGGTGGAACTCCCTGTACTGAACGTCGATGGGGGCTGGTAAGGTGTTTGTAATTCTCCCTTTTGTAACAGTGAAGTTCGATATAAACATGGGGTTGGTAATACTCAATAAGATACAGAATTTCCTTACCAATCCTGCTCTGGTAGTACTCCCTATTAAGAGTGCTTAGATAGGGGGTATCATCACAGTTGTAGATAACCAGTCTACCCTCTCTCACATCAGCTTCTGATAACTGTTCAAGGGCCTGACCGGTACTTCTACCTTCTTTTCCATGAATTCCGCCAATGAAAAGGCGGTTAGGATGTTCTCCCTTGGATATGATTTTGAAGTAACTCACTTTAAATCACCCTGGTTTGTAATCTAAAAATATTAGAACAGCATCTTTGACCTGTTCTAACTGCACCGAACTTAGTTTGAGATCCAATTCCTGCGTTAAATCTTCCATAAAATTTAGTAAATCATCAGAATCCATCAGGTCACTTTGTAGAACAAATTCTCTGCTCTCATGAAATAGCGTCAGGAAATTATCCGAAAAATCAACGAAATACTTTTTTAACTTAGCTATTTCATTGGGATAGAGTGTTTCCAGCTTATTAAGAATCTCACTTCGCTTTGATGACCCTGCAGTGATGTTCAAAACTTCTAAATATGATTGGAGAGAATCACTAGAGGGTTGGCAGGGAATCTCCAGAATGAAGGGAAAATCATATTTTTTGAAGAATGCGGATCTGATTACCGGGGATACAGATCCTATCAACACTCCATTTTTAAGTTCAACCAGAGGTGGCGCACCTGTTTCCGTCTTCCTATCAGGGTGGATTAATTTTGAACGATTTTTTTCCTGGTAACAATGAAGTTCCAGATAAATAGTGGGTTGAATTTTTTTTATTAAATTTAAAACTTCACGGCCGGTGGAAGTATCATAGTAACGGCGTTCAAGTGTGCTTACATATGGGCTTGGTGGGAAGTTGTACAAGTGAAGCTTTCCAGTATTCAAAACACTGTTCTGGAAGTTTCGCATGATTTGAAGGGTTGTTTCACTTTCTTTCCCATGTAATCCTCCAATAAAAAGTCGGGTAGGTCCAGGACCCTTAATGAAGGTTCTATAAAATATGGGGGCCATAATTTCAGGTTCCTTCTTCCCATTTCTCCAGATACTCTTGTTGTCTTTTGGTGAGGCTGTCAATCTCAATATCCATGGCTTGCAACTTTAGCCGGGCAACTTCGTAATCTTTTTCATCCGGTGTTTTGTAAACTCCTGGTTCCAACTTATTTTCCAGGAGATACTGAGTAGAAATGGCCTGCATGGCGAAACTCATATCCATGATTTCGGCAGGGTGACCTTGACCCCTTTCACCGGCCAGGTTTATCAACCTCCCCTCGGCTAGTAAATAGAATTTACGTCCATTTGGTAGCTGAAACTCTTCAATATCCGGCTTTAAAAGTTCATTGGATTTGGACATCTCCTTTAGATCATCGCGGTTGATTTCCACGTTGAAATGACCGGAGTTGGCCAGGATACATCCGTCTTTCATTACTTGGAAGTCATCCTTACTCACAACATCGATGTTGCCCGTGGCGGTTATGAGGATGTCAGCATGTTTAACCGCTTCCCGGACACTCATAACGCGATAACCATCCATTTTGGCTTCAAGAGCCCTTATGGGGTCAATTTCAGTTACAATGACGTTAGCGCCAAGTCCATGGGCCCGGAGGGCAATACCTCTACCACACCATCCATATCCACACACGACCACGGTTTTCCCTGCAATTAGGATGTTTGTGGATCCCATTATGGAATCGAAGGTGGACTGGCCAGTACCGTAACGGTTATCAAAAAGATATTTAGTGTAGGCATCATTCACAGCCATCACTGGAAATAGTAGGGCACCATCGGCATGCATTGCCCTTAGACGATGGATGCCGGTTGTTGTTTCTTCACAGGCGCCTATGACATTGTCTAAGAGTTCTCTTCGGTTGCGGTGTAGGAGAAAGATCATGTCTGCACCATCATCGATGATGATGTCTGGTTCATGATCCAGTACTCGATTAAGGTTCTGGTAATACTCCTCGTTGGTTTCCTCCCTCCACCCGTACATGTGGAGTCCCAGGGAGGCGCCGGCAGCAGTTGCATCATCCTGAGTGGAGAGTGGGTTGCAGCCGGTCATAGCCACCTCCGCACCACCGGCCTGGAGAGTTAAACCTAAATTTATGGTTTTAGGCTCCAAATGCAGGCAGGAACCAATGGTTATGCCTTCAAATGGTTTCTCCTTCTTGAAACGCTTTTTTATATGTTCCAGAACTGGCATGTGCTTTTGTACCCAAGATATTTTCTTCTTTCCCTGGGGAGCTAGGGACATGTCCTTTACATCGTAACTCATATTAACACCTTTTTTTAAAAAAATTAGCCGAGATAAAACTTAGGATGTCTAAGGCTAAAGAAATTTACATTCACCATAGGTTAACATCAAAAATTTGATCTTAAGTCTGTTTAAACTAGGTTCTTCACCAAATCTTTTTCCAATTTACTCAAAACATACATCTAGCAACCTTGAACAACTTGTAATTAAATCATAGCTCAGAAATGGCTATCTTTTTGAAGTAAACCTGTGATTCAATTATAGATATATGGTGATTCTAATAAGTATTTTCAAATGATCGCTTATTCTATCCGAAGAATCATGGAAGATAAGTTAATTCTTTACAAACCTACAAATTTGTGTTTGGCATTGGATAATTATATATTCCTTGTTGATAATACTATAACTTGAGGGGGGAGTTTCTTTGAGAATTGTTGAAGAAAGTTTAATAGCTTTCTTGTTAATTGTAGTTTTTGTTGTTTCGATTTCGGGATGTGCATCTAACACTTGGACTTCAGGCCCAACAGACCCTGACGCAGCACAGAAGGTAGGGAGAGCCGATATGTGGACTAGTGGAGTGGATAAGTCACAAGGATTTTGGAATGGAGAACAAGATGGTGAGAATAAAAAATCTACAGACACATCCGAACAGAATAAGACCCCGGAAGATAGCCGAACACAAGAAAATATAAAGTAGTTCCTGCCAATGACTCAGTTGAGTTTAAATTAGACAGGAAAATAAGGGAAATTTAGTAAAAAAAGTAGTTATAATGGGGAATTATGATAGTATTCCCCATTGATGGGTGTTTAGTGGTATTGCACCAGATCTGGTTTTTCTTCGGTTTTAACCTTTTTAAGGGCCTTTTTAAAGTACATCATAGTCACCTTATCAGCGTCTAGGTTGTCCCTGAGGGTGAGCATCACAGCTTCCCGGCAGACAGCCTCGATGTCGGCACCTACGTAACCATCTGTTTCGGTGGCCAGTCTTTCCAGGTCCACATCCTTGGCCAGGGGCATGTTTTTGGTGTGTACTTTAAAAATTTCTAGCCTTGCGGCATGGTCGGGGTCATCCACTTTCACGTGACGGTCAAACCTGCCGGGTCGTAGAAGTGCCGGATCCATGATATCCACCCGGTTGGTAGCAGCCACCACAGACACATCTTGCAGCTCTTCAAGGCCATCAATTTCAGTTAAAAGCTGATTAACAACCCTTTGAGTTACTCCACTATCGGTGCTGCCACCACCACGGGTGGAAGCAATGGAATCTATCTCATCAAAGAAGATTACTGTAGGCGCAGTTTGCCTGGCCTTTCGGAATACTTCTCTGACGCCTTTTTCTGATTCTCCCACCCATTTAGATAGAAGTTCTGGGCCCTTAACTGCTATGAAGTTAGCGTCGCTTTCATTGGCCACGGCCTTAGCCAGGAGCGTTTTTCCGGTTCCAGGTGGACCGTAGATCAGAACACCCCGGGGTGGGGTGACTCCGAACTTTTCAAAACTATCCGGATACTTAAGGGGCCACTCAACAGCTTCCCGTAGTTCTTGTTTTGCGTTATCAAGCCCTCCAATATCCTGCCAAGTTATATTAGGCACTTGTACCAGGACTTCTCTAAGAGCGGATGGTTGTATCTCTTTAAGGGCTTCCTTGAAGTCGGCCTTTTTAATGATCATCTTTTTAAGGGTCTCTTTGGGTATCTCTTCATCGGCTTTGATATCGGGTAAAACCCGGCGCAGAACCCGCATGGCAGCTTCCTTGCAGAGAGATTCTAGGTCTGCTCCTACAAATCCGTGGGTAGTTTCTGCAATTTCATCCAGATCCACCTTTTCATCCAGGGGCATTCCCCTGGTGTGGATCTGGAGAACTTCTCTCCTCCCATCCTTATCAGGTACACCAATTTCGATTTCCCGGTCAAATCTGCCTGGTCGTCGAAGAGCCTGGTCCAGGGCATCTGGTCGGTTGGTGGCTCCGATTACTACGACTTGGCCCCGAGTCTTAAGTCCATCCATCAGGGTGAGAAGCTGGGCCACCACCCTTCTTTCGACTTCTCCAGATACTTCTTCCCTTTTTGGTGCGATAGCGTCAATTTCATCAATGAATACAATGCTGGGCGCGTTTTCTTCTGCTTCTTCAAATAGTTCGCGTAGTCTTTCCTCTGATCCGCCCACATATTTACTCATTATTTCTGGGCCCTGGATAGCTATGAAGTGGGCGTCGCTTTCGTTGGCCACAGCTTTGGCTAGTAGAGTTTTACCTGTACCTGGCGGACCATGCATTAAAACCCCTTTTGGTGGTGATATTCCCAGTCGTTCAAAGAGTTCAGGGCGTTTGAGGGGTATTTCAACCATCTCCCGCACTTTCTTAACTTCTTCTTTCAGTCCACCAATATCCTCGTAGGTGACTTCCACCAAACTTTTAACTCCTTCCAGTTTGGACACATCTACTGGTTCACTTTGGACTTCTACATCAGTCATTTCAGTTATTTTGACAATTCCAACTGGTTTAGTGGAAACCACAGCTAGTTTCAGTTCGCCCATGGGGCTGAAATCAGTGGACATATCCCGGAAGAATTCGTCAAAGAGCCCGCCTCGCAGGGATTGCTGTTGCTGACGGATACCAGTAACGATCATATCTCCCTTGGACATAACTCTACCGCGGAAAGCAGCTCTTACATCACCTCTGATCATGATTTGCTGATCTACTGGTGCTAAAACAACTTTTTGAGCCTCTTTAATCTGGGCTTTTCGTACTATAACATCTTCTCCCAGGGATGTTCCTGCATTTTTTCGTATGTAACCATCGATTCGAACTATTTCTAGTCCAATATCTGATTGTGAAGATGCTACCATGGTAGCAGTGATCTTTTTCCCTTCTATCTCTACGATGTCTCCATCTACAAGATCCAGTTTTTCCATGCACTGTGGATCAATACGGGCTATGGAACGCCCAACATCTGCCTGTGAGAAGGCTTCTGCCACTTTTAATTTCACTTCTTCATTTTTAATAATAAAACCCCCATATATTTATTGTCATTTAAACGGAGTAATTCTTGCAGTTAAAAATAAAATTAACTTAACATGATATTTTAGTTAACTTATGTTACTTTAACCTTGTCAGAAGTAGTATATAAAGGTTTCTATTAAGTGGTTATGGAACTAAGTTCATTCTGGGGGATAAATCTGAGGGACTACTTGGATTAGGTCAGTTACAATCACCTGATTATGCCTCCAAAACCCTTTAAAAAGGCTTCAACATCTAAAATAGTTTCAGGATCCAGCACACGGTAGCGAATGGTAATGCTTTGGGAGTCATGAGGTACTGGGGGTCCCTGGTAAATATCCAAAACTTCCGTATCTAACACTCCCCTTAGATTTTCCACACTTTTTGCAATTACGGTGGCTTTTGCGCGTTTTGGAAAAATAACGGAGATATCATAGGTTTTAATTGGTAAGTTTCTAACTTTCCAGTTTAAAAGTTCAACTGGTTTAAGGATTTCTATATTGGCTATTTTTACTTTTAATACTTTTTTATTGGTTTTAAGATACAAAAAATCCGGTGTGAGATCTTCCAGGATTCCGACATGTATTTTACCGGAATAGATATGTCTCAAACCCACTTCTTGGTCCAATGAATCTTTTAAAAGTCTTATCTCAGTATTCAATGCTGATATAGCCTTATCGGATCTTCCCAGTGATGCTTCTATATCGTCCAAGTGTTTAGCAGCAGAACTCATGGCTTTTACAAATTCTTCCTGGTTTTCATTCTCTATCATGTCCTTTAATTCTTGGAATGTTTCCAGGAAGGCCTGATGGGTCTTTCTTATATGTGGGTTTTTGGTCTGAATGGAGTAACATAGGTAGGGATTTTGTGCTACTATCCTGGCAATCATGTCCAGCATCAAACTGTAAATAGGGCTTGAAAACTTTCGGGATTCCTTTAAATCTACTTTTAATCGTTTTAGTGTTGCGGCGATGGAGATGTAGGCGAAATGGGTTAATCCCTGCACAACACTCATCATACGGTCGTGAACTTCAGGGGTAGTTACCAGTACACGGATTTTTTCTGATTCAAGAAAATCAACTACTCGCGGATACCATTTTCCCTTTTTTATGGGTGTTAGCACCACCACTTGTCCTTCCAGGGATCTTATCCGGGGCCCGAACATGGGATGGGATGGTAAAACTTCCACACCCTCTGGGGTGTATTTTTCCATTAAAAGAGTAGGTTCTTCTTTTATGGATGTTACATCTATTAGAAGAGAACCTTTCTTCATAATGGGTGCCAAATCTTTTATAATTTGTGGAGTAGATTCAATAGGCACTGTTATGATGACAATATCAGCTTCCGAGGCAGCTTTTTGGTTGTTAGGGGTGTAGGAAACTCCTATGGATTTAGCAGCTGACTCACCAGCCAGTGTATCTCTTCCGGTGATGGTCACCATCAGATTATTCTTCTTCAGAAATCTGGCAATCCAGTATCCTAACCCCCTGGTTCCACCAATAACCGATACCTTCATAACTAATCTTTTGATGAAAGACCTATTAAATTATATCTCCACTGAATTTACCTTATCATCCTCGCTGTTTCCGGTCATCTGCTCCAGCGTTTCCAGTAACTCCCCCACACTTTCCTGGTTCATGACCTCCAAAAAACTTTTCAGATGAGACTTTTGTCTTAAAAATATTCCTCTGCGCTTAATAGGGGTTCCTCTTTTATCTAGTGGATTGATTTCCATCATAATGCTGTTTTCCATGTCCTTCGAAGGAGCCTTGACTAAAAATACTCCTCTTACGGAAGTGGGGACTCTCTGCCATACTTTAACATTCTCCAATGCTTCTTTTATCCTATTTTCCAGTTCCTGTGACATTCAATCACCACACCATATTAAGTAATAACTTTTATTTAAAAGTTATGATGGGAGGATTTTATGGTGGGATTGATAAAGGTCATATAAATAAAAAACTTTTGATAAAATAAAATCTTACATAAAGGGGATTTGAGGTCTTAACATGCGTTTGGTTAAGGAAGATGGAAAAAGAGGATTAATAGAGGTTGTTCCCGAAACCTTGGATGATTTATGGCATCTTTATCATATCATTGGGCCAGGGGATTTGGTTTCATCCCGAACCACACGTAGGATTCAAGATAACACGGGTGAACGCCTTAGAAGCGACCGCGGAATAAAGAAAAGTTTTTTTTTAGGAATAAGGGTTGAAAATATAAAATTTCACCGATATACGGGTAAATTACGTGCCACGGGTGTCATAGAAAAGGGGCCGGAGGATCTGGTCCCACTGGGATCCTATCATACCTTGGATTTGAAATTGCAGAACCCCATTAAGATCCAGAAGGAAGAGTGGTCTAGATGGCAGCGAAAAAGGGTAAAAGAAGCTATAAAATCTTCCATGATACCTAAAGCTTTGGTAGTGGTCATTGAAGGTGATACAGCTGATCTGGGAATTCTAAGACAGTACGGAATTGATTACTACGGCCCCATTATTGGCGGCATCTCGGGTAAGCGAATGGTGATGAAAAATCGAAAGCAAGCACTGGAGAATTTCTACAGCGAGGTGGCCCGGGTTGTAAATGAACAGAAGGGAGTGGAGGGTATAGTGATAGCCGGCCCTGGATTTACAAAAAACGATTTTTTCCAGTATTTATCACAGAAATATCCCGAAAAGGCCAGTATGTCCCGTATAGAGAATACTGGAACCGGAGGCCGAGTAGGGATTAGGGAAGTTATTAAAAAGGGAGTTTTGGATGAAATGGCTACTGAGGGCCGTATTGTCCGTGAAATAAGGGCTATGAATAGAATCCTGGAAGAAATTGGCACATCCCCCTCATCAGTGACCTACGGAATGAATGAAGTCAAAAATGCAGCCATGGCCGGAGCGGTAGAGGAGTTATTGGTTATTGACAATTTATTGAGGAAGAAAGATGTGGAAAAAATCATGAACTTAGTAGAAAATCTCCGGGGCAAAGTTATGGTGGTTAGCAGTGAACATGAAGGAGGTAAACAGCTCAC
>Ga0209510_1000108_pt1 | contig 122981 bp, 84 predicted proteins | sample BiotimSIPDNA_FD_185749 | JGI IMG/M metagenome (GOLD analysis project Ga0209510, IMG submission 185749) | Anaerobic biogas reactor microbial communites from Washington, USA - Biogas_R1 time_0 SIP DNA (SPAdes) (version 2) | ecosystem: Engineered > Bioreactor > Anaerobic > Unclassified | place...
TTCCTTAAACCTAAATTTTTCGCACTGCAGTTTTCAGGTTTAGCTTACCGGTTTTTCATTTCCGCTTACAAATTATGGGCCCAGTCCGCTCTACCAGTACCAGTTACTGCCTAATAGAAAATTTGGGTTTAATCATGTAAATCAGATGAATCATAGTTCAGACATTCTTTCAAAAATTGACATCTCCAGTCATCTCTCCTTGTCCGTATAAAAACAGTTCGAAGCCATTGTCGCATTTTGGATATTCGCAATCGCAGTTCGGAACCTCGTCATAGAAGTTCTAAAACCTCGTCATCGAAGTTCCCCAAAGGGGGGAGCAGGCTTTTAAATCTTACTGTTCTTCAAAAAACTCGAAGGGGTAATTTACTGTGAGGTCACCCAAACTGTCAGCCACCGGATTAAAGCGCCAGCTCAAGATGCGTTGAGTTATTTCCTGCTCAAAATCATTATCACCGATGCTGGATTGAATTACCTTTGCCCTGTCCACACGGCCACTGGATTGGATATGAATTTCAACCAGCATTTTGCCTGAAATCTTTATTCCTGATCGCAACTTTTTATTGTAGATGTAGCGCAATTCTCCGGAATTATCATCAATAACCCTTTTGAGAGCTTCAGGACGTCTGTAAGGGTTCTGAGCCAGATTCTGACGACGCTGTAGTTCTTTTATCTCTGCGACATTGAGGTTTCCCTGTTTAAGCAGCTCTCGTCTTGCCTGTTCGGTTTTCTGCTTCTGCTTCTCCTTCTTCTTCTCCTCACCCAAATCCAGGCTGCCAATTTGGTTGATTATATTCAACAGACTGTCATCTGAAGGCGCTTGAGTAATCTCCTTTTCCTCATTTTTCAGCATTTCACCTTTGATGGAAGTTTGAGAAACCATATAGGAGTATTTTTCGATGTTACTGAGAAATGTCTGGTCCTTGTAGGCTTCAAGCTGCCGTTTCGCTTCATCTGCTATCTGTTTCTGCTGTTCATAGAACGATCCCAGCATGAGCATTCTGCGATTAGCCTGGCGAGCCCAGATCTTGCTCTTGTCAGTTTGAATGATTCTTCTATACTCAAGAATTGCTTCTTCAATTTCACCAAGCTCCTCATGAGATCTTCCTTTAAAGAATCTTGCTTCAGCTAAAGCCTCAGATTTGGGATTTTTTCCAATGAAAATCGACAGGTTTTTGATTGTATTGCGGAAGTCCATTAACAGATAAAACTGTTTTGCCTTTTCCATCTCGCCCAGATCGGTTTTTCCCAGTTTCTCCCGTTCTCTTTCGATTGACTGGATAAAATCCAGCAGTTTCCATGAAAGAATACCGGCTTCGGTATTGGGAAACATGGCAATTGTTTCTTCATAGACTTTTTTTGCCATGCTGTAATCACTGAGCATAGAAAGGCAGAAAGCCTTGTGTACCATAACCGCAGCTCTGATATCGGGACTAAGTGCAGTGCTGGCTAAAATCTGCTCGTAAGACTTGAGAGCATCGGTAAATTTACGGTTACGTTCGTAGAAGTAGGCAATCTCAAGAATGGCAAATGTTTTGTCATCCTCTTTAGGGTTTATAATTTTTTTACCCTGCATAAACCGGATACAGTTAAGAACCAGCCGTATCGGGACACGATAAACTTTCACAGTCCAGGAGTTTTGATGCTCATTGAGATGATTTGTGGAGGCAAGCGCCTGCACTCTGGCTTCCAGTTCGTAATTGGTAATATTTTCCTCGCCATAGAGTATTCTTCTTTTAATCAATTCATATTTTGCCACTATACCAAAAGTATTGGAAGCATCCTCCTTGGCAGCAATCGTACCCAGAAGATATTTAATTTCCTCCAGGCGGATATCGATAAGCCCTATATTGTAAAGTACAGTAAGCCCCAGTAACAGAAGTACCAGGAGAAGCTTTATCAATGTTTTCATAGTGGTACACCACTTTAAACATGTAGCGGTGGAATATCGGACGGACTGATACACTGAGTGGGACTAAGAGGCCCCGACCTTCTGTCTATCGCATAACATGATCCATCCATACTTTTCACATATTTTTTAACTTCTGCTGCAATTGCAATCATCTCTGCATGTCGGCGGAATGGGCGGGTTTTGTTGGTGACCACAGCCACCGACACACTCATAAGAGGAAATCTCTGACGTTCTCCCTGGCGGTTGACCGATTCGATGAAACCGTTTCTGGCATCTATGGCATTGTAAAACTGGTAAATTCCTCTGTCAAAGGTGGTAATGAATGCCTTTGCAAAGATTTCCCAGTATTCATAATCCAGAATAACTACGAAATCATCCCCGCCCTCATGTCCGATGAATGCCTCTTTTATGTCTTTGCGTTTTGCCACGGCAACCAGACAGTCACGGGTGTACAATATCGCATCATCTCCACGGGTAAAGCCATACTTATCATTGTATGCTTTGAAATTATCCAGGTCACAATAGAGCACACATATACATCTGCCGGCGTTAAGGCAGCAGTCAATATAGTTGGCAATAGAAATGTTGCCAGGAAGACCGGTAAGCGGATTAGCCCCTTTTAATTCATCGCGCATCCGTTGAAGCGATACTCCCATCTCATTAAAGGAGGATGCAAGCTGCCCGATTTCATCCTCTCCCACAATGGAAACCCTTATATCCAACTGTCCCCGTGAAATTTTTCTGGTAGCCTCGTTTAATTTTCTCAGAGGAATAAGAATGGTCTTAAAAAGAAGCACTGCAAAACCGAAATGAAGTATTATCACCAGGATTGCGATCAGAAGGCATTGACGATAAAGATAGCCCATCTGCCGTTCAATATCTTTCATCTCCAGTTTTATTGCTGCAACCCCGATCTTGTCAACTTCATAGGTAAAAGGGATATACAAAGAAATAGTGCGCTGCTTCTTGTCTACGCTATGATAGAAAAGTTTATCTTCAAAGCCCTGTCGGGTGATGGCCATATTTATCATTTTTAATTCACTGATATCTGCCATCTGTCTCTCGACAACCGCATTTTTTACCATGCTTGTGAAAACTCTCCCGTTTTCGCTGAAAAGAGTAAATTCCATAATGCCCAAAGACATCGCATCTTTTACGATTTTATTGATATTGCCAGGGGACATCCGGCCATCGCCGCCTAATATGTTATCAAGCCTGTATTTCAGGTTAGTTCCTTTGTGCTGGCTGTTAAGAATTGCATTCTCAGCAATTAAATCGAGCTGATTCTCAAAAACCATCAGAACAAATATGGATATATTCAGAATAGTCAGAAAGAGATATACGACTGCGGTTTTAAAAATGATGGATTTGCTGTTAAACCCCTTCATAGAGGAATCTCCCTGCAATATCAGGATTTTTCGTTTGTCTGTAAAAAAGCATAATTCCAGATCTCTTCCCGAAGTTCGCCAGTGTGCTCAGCAGTCCTTCTTTTAATAATGCAAATACTACCTTTAAATACTAAAAATATCAAGCTCAGCTACGCAATGGTAAACATCTGATCCAGTTATGCCATGCACTCTCCGTATTCGTTAATTTTATTTCTAAGGGTTCTGATTGAGATACCCAGAATCTCCGCAGCCTTTGTGCGGTTCTGATTGCAGTGCTCAAGGGTTTTTAATATCAACTGCTTTTCCATGTCTGCAACAGTTAAACCCACCCGAATTCCATCAGCCTCATCCTGATCTCCAGATTGTGCCGGAAAACGGAAAAGCGAAGGCTTGATTAACCCGGCCCTGGTAAGCACAACCGCTCTCTCGATTGCATTTTCCAGCTCGCGGATATTTCCCGGCCAGTTATGGTTAAGCAAAATCTCCATTGCCCCCTCTTCCAGCCCTTCAACACTGTATCCATTCTCATTATTAAATCTGGATATGAAATATTGCACCAGTTGTGGTATGTCATTTTTTCTTTCAGCTAAGGGAGGCAATTGAATGTGAATCACATTGAGTCTATAAAAAAGATCCTCTCTGAACCTTCCCCTTTGTACTTCTTTATGAAGATCACGGTTAGTGGTAGCAATGACCCTTACATCCACTTCAACCGGATCATCTCCCCCTACTTTATTAATCTCTCTTTCCTGCAGCACTCTTAAGAGCTTTGCCTGAGCCATTAAGGGCATCTCCCCCACTTCATCCAAAAGCAATGTTCCACCTGATGCCGCCTCAAATTTTCCTTTTTTCTGCTTGATTGCACCTGTAAAAGCACCCTTTTCATGCCCGAACAGTTCCGATTCAATCAGACCCTCCGGAAGAGCCGCACAGTTCACTTTTATAAACGGACCGTTAGAACGTCTGCTTTGGAAATGGATCGAACGGGCAATCAATTCCTTCCCAGTACCGGATTCACCTGTCACCAGAACCGTTGACCTGCTTTCCGCAACAGATTCGATTAACGCCCTGATTTCATCCATCTGAGCCCCGGTGCCGATAAAATTTGACCGTTCCTTTAGCTGCGACTTTAATTTCCTGTTCTCCAACACCAGCGACTGATACTGAAGAGCCCTCTCAACGGTCAGTTCAAGCTCCCTTATCAGGTTGTCTGACTTCTGTATAAAATCATAGGCTCCCTTTTTCATGGCATCAACCGCGGTCTCAATTGCCCCATAAGCAGTTATGATTAAAAAAGGAATTTCAGGATTAATACTCTTGATCTGCTCCAATAGTTCGATACCGCTCATGCCAGGCATTTTCATATCAGAGATTACAAGATCAAAATGCCTTTGCTCAATGATTTCAAGGGCCGAGGGGCCGTCCTTTGCTGCTTCTGTCTCATAAGACTGTCGACGCAGAGTCTCAACGATGGAATCCCTGAAAAGCTCATTGTCATCAACAACCAGAATCCTTTTTTTATTCATCAACAACCCCACTATTCCTTTAAAAGGGGAATGAACACTTTTACTGTGGTACCTTTCCCTGCTTCACTTTTTATATCAACATAGCCGGAATGAGATTGAACGAATCTCTTAACTATGGCTAGCCCGAGACCGGTCCCGTTCTCTTTTGTAGTGAAAAAAGGATCGAATATTTTTGCCAGGTTCTGTTTCTCTATTCCACAACCATTATCTTCAATTGAAAAGCAACCGAATCCGGCATTTCTGCAATTGTCATTTTCCACAGCTACAGTAAGAGTCCCCCCATCCGGCATCGCCTGTACAGCATTGAAACACAGATTCATTACAACCTGCCCCATCTTCTCAGGGTCAGCCAGAACATAAAGCGGCTCATCGGTAAACTTTTTAATGACTTCGATTTCAATTCCCAGTCTTTCGATTTCTATCTGCACGAAATCAACTATCTCATCAAGAATCCGGGAGAGTTTTACTTTTCTGAATTCAGCTTTAATGGGCCTGGTATAAACAAGTAAATTGGAGACGATTTTGTTGAGCTTGGACAATCCCTCAATGATTTTCCCCAATGTCTTTTTTCTGGGATCGTCTGTTGCAAGATCCCTTTCTAACAGACCAGCCCACACTCCCATGGCTCCCAGAGGATTGCGGATTTCATGCGCAACAGTTGCAGACATCTCTCCAAGAGCAGCCATGGTTTTGGCCTGATGCATCTCTTCCTGAAGAGCCTTTATTTTAGAGATGTCACTGAAAATCTCTACCACACCCAAACGGTTGCCCTGACTGTCTCTAAGCAATGCTGTCTGATATGATACCGGCACAGGATGCCCATCCTTATGCCATAACACTTTTTCATCCCTCTTCAGTTCGCGACCTGTGCGTAAAACCTGAATCAATGAAGGCTCACAACCGGAATCATTGATAAAAACATCAATAAAGTTTTTCCCGATAACCGCCTTCGATTCGTATCCGGTAATCTCAGATGCGGCCCGGTTGAAATGGGTTATCCTACCTTCAATGTCCAGTCCGATTACCCCGTTTTCCATACTTTCCAGAATGCTGTAAAGATAGGTCTGGGTCTCCTCCTGTCTGCAGAGACTCTCTCTGAGTTCTGCGTTTTTCCTATCCAGTTCGAGATTGACCTTTTTAAAATCTTCCTGCATTAATGCGTATGCATTGCTCAAACGCTCCGCCCGAACCTGAAAATCGGAAAACGCCTTTTGAAGGGATTCGAAGAGTTCAACAGATAGAATAGGTGCCCCGGTCTGACTGGTATTCATTCAGCAATACTCCGGCAAAAGAGCCTCATCCTGCCAGCTTGTCTCAGGAAGCAGTACTGCTGCACTCTTTTGTGATATTTTTTTCGATGTATCTTTTAAGCTGTTCTTCTTCATCAAGAAATTCCCTGATGGTAGCCTCGGTCTGATCCAGAATTGAATTCAAGACCGTAACCGCAGCATCTTCCTTGATACTTGCTTTGCGATTTTGCCATTGAATAAAAAGATCCGAACTTTCCTGCCGCTCGGACTCAATTGTATCCAACAGTTTTTTTTTCTTTTCAAGGCAGGGGATCACTCCGCTCAGGTCGCCGCGGGAAAGAATGACACGGCTTAACATTTTGCGAACCAGATCCCTCATTTCCCTGTAATGTTCCAGTTGACCGGTTAATACAACAGTCAATTGTTGAATTAGAATTTTATCATTGGCTTGCATGGTTTTCAACTTCAATCATTCTCTTTTTCAGTTTCAGTTGATCACTGCCATATACTCGTTTTCCCAGATAGAATCCTCCAGTTTCCATTGAGCCTGTTTTGCCCAGTAATCATCAGGATACCTGCGTATTAAATCTTTGAACACATCTACTGCATTCTGGTACTGCTTCAGATTTTTGTAAATGCTGCCGATCTGAAACAAACCCCAGGCAGTCTCCTGAAATGAAGGGTACTTTCTGGTAACTTTTTTGTACAAATCCAGAGCTTTCTGAAAATCCTTAGATTTGTAATAGCAGTCTGCGATTCTGTAATAGCAATCTGGAACACGTTTATGTATGTCAGCCTTTTCTCCCAGTGCTATTGCACTCTGGAAATTTTGTATTGCCCGTGTATCATTTTCCAAATGACTGTATACAGTTCCTGATTTGAAAAGGATCTCGATCTTCTGGGCATCTCTGCTTATTTTTGCCGCCTGAGTATACGCTTCTGCCGCATTCTTATACTGCTCAAGTTCGACATAACAGTCACCCAGTTTTTCAAAAGCAAGGGGAACCCAGCTATGAGTTCGGTAGTTCTGAAGAAAATGGCGGTAGAGCTTTTCGGCAATTACGGGATCATTGCGCTTTTGGTATGTCAAAGCTTTCAGAAAACGACTTTTTATTGCTGCAGGATGAGATGAATAGCGATCAATAACCTGCTGAAACTGATTCTCTGCATCCTTAAAAAGATTCAATTTCAGATAACAGACTCCGGTGTTAAATATACAGGCAACAGCCGTATTAGTCCCTGGATTTGTCACCAGTACCTTCTTGAATTCAAGGATTGACCTGTCGAAATTTCCTGCACTGAATTCTCTTATCCCTGCAAGCAGTTTCTGCCCCGCGTCAGTCAAGGTGTCCACTGTCAGCATTGTAAGAGTGGAATCAATCGGTATTTCCAATGAGGCATATTTTTCTGGAGGAACAACTTGCTGAACAGAAAAAGTCGCATCCTTTTTTTCCTCCGGAGCAGTAGTTTTTCCGGCAGAAGCAGCAGTTTTTTCGACAGGAGCAGGATTCTTTATGATAGGTTTAACATCTGCTGCAAGTTTCTTATATTGCTCAATCAGGTCCAAAGCTTCCTTTTTTCCGGGCTCATGATTAGTAACAGCGATGTATTTGGAAAGATAAGAAACTGCTTCAGTATAGTTTTTCTCATCGGCACAGATCTTCCCCAGATAATAATGAGCAGTATAGTCCAGTCCCGGATAGCCTAAAGCGTTTCTGAAGTTTATCTTGGCCATCTTCTTCTGGCCCTGTTTCAGGCGAATCAAACCTGCATAATAGTAACTTCCGCTATGTTGAGAATCCTGTTTTATCACTTCCCGGAATTTGCCCAACGCAGCCTGGTAGTTCTGAGCATTAAATAGCTGAACAGCCTCATTAAACACTTGCTCAAGCTGCATGGAAATAACTTTTGATTCTTTTTGAACCGGAGTCTTCTGAGAAAGTTTCTGTTGATGAGCTACTGAAAGCTGAACTGAATCGGGTGCATCTCTGTTGCCACTATTTACCTGTGCGATAAGACGATCAATCTGGCTTTGCAGGTAGTCTCGTTCTGAGGGATCACTGAATTGCTGGTATTGCTGAAGTTCTACAATGGCTTTCTGAAACTGGCCATCTTTTTCATAATTGGCTGCCAGCATCTTGTGGGCTTTGCCCCAGCCCGGGTTATAGGTAAGCGCCTTTCTCAGGTTATAAATGACCAGGCGCGGTCGCTCCTGGGCATCCCTGATCTCAGCCATATGCATATATGCGTTGAAATTATTAGGAGAATCAGCCAGTACCTTTCTGAACTCCTCAATTGCCTCATCATATTTTTTTTCGTTTTTATATTTTACGCCAAGGCGGTAATGGATGCTCTCAGTAGTATCCTCAGCACCAAAAACAAAAGAACTTAAAAAAAAACAGATCACAAAAGTGAAAGGAATTATCCAAAAACTTTTTTTTCCTGTGATATTTGTGGATTTGAGACCCATTCAAGTAGAATCCTGTATCAAAAATGCTTTTTACCTCTGTAGATTCTACTGTTATGATCCCACTGTATTCAAGCTTAAATTTCACTTTCCAGGAAACTCATAGGTTCTGTTCACTTTCAATTTTCCAGATAACTGTTTGTGGCAAGATAGTTACATACATAATCCTCTATGGCATCCTCAAGGCTCATACAGATGTGATTACAGCCAACACTCTTCAAACGGCTCTGGTCAGCCTGTGTGAAATACTGATACTTGTCACGCAATATTAGGGGCATCTCAATATATTCGATAGCCGCAGGTTTATTTACAGCCCTGAAGATTGCATTCGCCAGGTCGTTCCAACTGCGGGCTTCACCAGTACCTATATTGAACAAACCTCCGATGTCCGGATTATCCATAAAGAAAAGGACCATCTCAACGACATCTTTTATGTAGATAAAATCCCTTTTCTGCTGCCCGTGCTGATATTGAGGATTGTAAGATTTGAAAAGAGACATTACTCCTTCATCCCTGACTCGTGAGTAAGCCTTATTGATAAGGCTCCTCATCTCCCCCTTGTGGTATTCATTAGGACCAAAGACATTGAAAAACTTCAGGCCTGTGATTTTTTCCAGCCATCCTTCACGAAAAGCATAGCAGTCGAACAGATGCTTGGAGTATCCGTACATATTGAGAGGTCGAAGCTTGTCAAGCACCGAATAATCATCCGTATATCCGAATCTGCCATCTCCATAGGTCGCAGCACTTGAAGCATAGATAAAGCGGGTGTTTTGATGATTTTTCCACCATTGGGCCAGCCTTACCGAATAATGGAAATTATTCTCCATCAGATAATCCGCATCCGTTTCGGTTGTTGAAGAGCAAGCCCCCATATGAAGGATCGTACTTATGCTGTCTTTATAATAACCAGATTCCAGTTTTTCTATAAATTCGGACTTCTCCTGAAAATCCAGGTATTTTAAAGATACCAGATTACGCCATTTCTCACCTGTTCCCAGTCTATCAACAATTAATATATCTTCGATACCACGACTATTCAGTTTCCAGGCAAGAGCACTTCCAATAAAGCCAGCCCCTCCAGTTATCACTATCATTAACAACTCTCCTCAGAAGAATCGGTTACGTTTTCCAGTAAATATCTATTTCAGAATTAAAGTTGAATCTTAATATACAATTTTACAATGGCCCCTGAATCCCTCCTCGCCTCTGAATCACCAATGTTCTCTGAATCCAACTGTCCCTCTGAATCCTCTGCCCCCTAATCTTCGCCCCCTAAATCCCCCAAAGGGGGACTTAAGAGCGTCCAAAGCAACATTTTATAAAAACCTATGGTCAAGTTCACAGTTACATTATGTGATCTTAAAGTCCCCCATCGGGGGATTTAGGGGGCAGTCTGGGACTTAATTGCAAAAAAAAGCAATAATTCTGTATCAGCTTTATTATTTTGATATTCTGTTTTTTATATGCTGATAGCGTGGTAGACTATACAGGTAATCAAGTCAGGGGTTTCTGCAAAATGAAATGTTCCAGATGTGGTTTCACATTTGATACAACACAGAATTTCTGTTCATTATGTGGCAGAGTCTCTGAAAGAGTATTGCCACAGAAAATTCCCCAGTCTGTATCATGGGAAAGCGGTACTGCCAAAGATTACCCTCTGATAGCATTTCTGGACACGATTCAGGAATCATTTTTTAAAGCAGACAATTTCTTCAGTAAAATTCAAAACTCCCCCAATAAGCCTGCACTTCTTTATGGTATGCTCTGTGGAAGTATCGGTGTGGTAGCCACATTTTTATGGTCCTTTTTTCTTCCGGATTCCTATAAACAACTCAGCGCTCTAGAATCAGCCAAAAATCTGATTTTTACACCGTTTGCATTAATTCTTCAGATATTGTTCACTACTGTTTATGTTCATTTAATGCTGGTGATATTCCGATACAGAAAAGCTCCAATCGGTGCCACATTCAGAATTTGCTGCTACTCCCTGGGCGCATTGATTTTAAACGCCATACCCACAATGGGGCCAATGCTGTCTATCATCTTATGGTTTTATCTGATTATCACCGGAATTCACCATATACATCATACTAGCAAACTGAAAGCTTTTGCTGCCATAACCTCTCCCTTTTTATTCATATTTATGGCAATTCTTTTTATCGCAGTGATTGCAGGAAGCATTGCAGCTCTAAATCTTTTTTCCTGAATAAAATCATAATTCTGCAAAATCCGAAAATAAAAATTCTGTCAATTGAGTGGAGGATTAAGATTTATAGCTATGAATCAATCCCGCAGATTTTCTGCACTGATCAACCATATACAAGCGCCCCTTTCATAAGGAATAGTAACTGTTTGTTTACAATAGATTGAACTGAACCCTGTAAAAACCTTACTAAATATATCTTCAAAAACCTTTATAATTTTTTCGGGGCCAAAAGCCAGGAGAACAAAAAGATGAAAATGCAAATCCAGGCAATACTTTGCTTTTTATTATTTGTAACCAACAGTTCAGCTAACATTCTGATGGATAATCCATCATACCTGCCAGGGTCAGAATTTTCAAACCTAACCGATAAATCGCAATACAATGCAGCCGATCATGCCGGTTCTCCTCTGGGATGGCTCGAAAAGGACAGCTCTGTTTTAAAAACCGACCTTTTTTTCCGGTATTTCCGATTCAGTGATGAAGCTGGCAATCGCAGTTCTTCCAGAAATCTGGTAATTCCCCATGTTCGTGTAGGTAAACCAGGCATAATACTCTTTGACCTGTTCTATAACCCCGATATACTGGAGATTAAATCGGATTTTCAAAACCTGAAACTTCCTCTACACCGCTTTGGATTCGGACTGGCTGCAGGAACTGAATCCGGTTTATTCCAGTTCGCCCTTCACGGGGACCTTTTTACCGGAGAAGAATCTCACGATATAGATGGAGATAAACGCTTTATACTGGGATCCAACGAAGTCAGCGTTCATCTTGGGAGCAAAGTCCATGAACTTGTAAAAATCGGTCTTTATGGAGGGATAAGCGGTTATTTCGATTCACTGATCTGTGAAGATCCACAAATACAGGACCGTTTTTTTTCCGGTGCATTCCCTCTCTTTGGTGGATTTATCGATTTTGGAAAGGATCAGTTTCCAGTCAGGTCCAATTTCTCTTTAGGTGTTGGCTTCCCCAAATTTGTGTATGTAACTAAACCCGACAGCAAACCATTTGGCAATCAGGATGTTATCAGGGCTGACAGCGTGGGATGGGATTTGAAATTTCTGGCAGAGATCCCTGCAGCTAATTTCTCAATTAATCCAGCTTTTAAGGTAGGATACCGGCGAATGACCTCTCAACTCTATCTTCCCACCGAAGAAAACAATCCATGGGAATATGAATCTAAATTATCCGATTCCAACTGGACGGTTTCCTCATTTGGGATGGGGTTTGCATTAGCCTCCGATTTTCTTAAATATGTTAATATGAATCTGGAGTATTCTTTTAAGAACCTCTCTTTTGAATATGGTCCAGCCTACTCCTTTTATTCTGATCAGAAATACTGGTATCATCACATAGTGTGGGGAGCCCAGAGCAACTTAAAGAGTCTTCCTTTTCTGAGAATGCCAGAATCGATGAATTTTGTTCTGAGAGCAGAATATTTCAACTTCAGGCAGAGTGGTTTTTTCGATTCCTGGAGAACCGATCAGTTCAAGTATGTCAATGTAATCGCAAACAACAGCCAGTCATACCGGTATAGCCCGGAAGCTCTTATAAGTGCTTTCAGATTCGCAGGTTTTAATCTGGGAACCAGGGCTGAATTTGCAAACGGTTTATTCGGTGTAAATGCGGATTTCCTTTTTCTCAGAGATGGATTTGAGCTGGGTGTCAAGGTTACACATAAACTCTAATGGGAGATGAAAAGATAAAAGAATATCGAAGCTAATCAGATCAGAGCGTCTTAACCTCTTAACCTTAATCCCGAACTCTATTTTCCAGAAGGAAAGATGTTATTGACGTTTCCCTGCCCTTATTATTAAAATAACTGGAGTCATGTTTGAAACAGCAGGTCCTTATCCCTGTAAAGAATGAACAAAATCACTCTGTCGCAAAACCTATATTTAATGCAGGTATCTCAACACCGATAATGCCTGTAACCCCCATCATATACAGATCTATCCTGTTTTAAAATACACATTCTTGTAGCATACTATCAAAGGTCTCATTATGAGTAAATACGATTATAAAATTGCCAGCATTTCCTCCAGTACTATAGAATCACTACATTCGGTTTTTATCCTGATTTCTTTTTTCCTTTGCGCCTCTATTACTGCAGAAGAAGTCAATCTGTCAGGTACTGTATCCGATAAAACTGACAACCCCATAAAAAATGCCGTAGTAAAACTCAAAAGCAATAATCAAATCAGTACCACTACCAGTTCAGCAGGTCAGTTTAATCTTACCGGTAAAGTATCAGTGATATTGAAAAATCACGCACAATCGCCCATCCCCTTTGCAACATTAAAAGGCTCTGTTGTGAGCGTCAATCTTGTAGCATCATCAGATATCGCCATATCGGTTTACTCCATGTCCGGAAGGAAGGTGTATGATTTTAAATCCGCCCAGCTTAAACCTGGGTTAAACCGAATAGCAATGCCTTTCCACACACTTGGTTCAGGTGTTTATGTGGTTTCTGTGCAGCATGAAGGCAACAGAAGTGCATTCAGATACTTCTCTATTGATCAGAGAGGCTCTGGCTTTGCCAGCTTTAGCAGAAAAAATGAAGGAAGCGCCTCTGTGTTTCAAAAAACAGCAGCAGATGAGTCGGATTTTATAGATTCACTGGTAATCACTGCAAATGGTTATGCTACCAAATTTTATCCTCTGAGTAGTTATATTCAGGAAAACATTGAGATTACACTGGAAGAATCAACATCTGAGTCGGGCAATTTCACAGAAAACATAAATGGAGTTACTCTTGATATGGTGTTTGTTCAGGGAGGCACCTATCAAAGAGGCTGTGATGACTGTGCTGCGCAGGATAAGCAATATGAGACACCGGTACATGACGTAACCCTCAGCAGTTTTCACATCAGCAAGTTCGAGGTAACACAAGCGCTGTGGAAGGCTGTGATGGGTGACAATAGTTCATCTTTCGGCAGTTCTGATAATAGTCCCAAAATCGGTGTCAGTTGGTTTGAGGCCAATGAGTTTATGTGCAGGTTAAACAGCATGACAGGCAGGAATTTCCGCCTGCCAACCGATGCAGAATGGGAGTTTGCAGCTCGCGGAGGTAATACGGGTAAAAACGACGATTACCGTTATTCCGGTAGCAACAATGCCGATGATGTCGCCTGGCATTCGGGTAACAGTGGAAATCGTTCTCATGAAGTGGGCACTAAAGCTCCCAACCAATTGGGTATATACGATATGAGCGGAAATGCCTGGGAATGGGTATACGACTGGCTTGTGGCTTATACCGAAAACGCCAAGACCGATCCAGTGCAGCTTACCGGCACAGGAAACAAGACACGGCGTGGTGGCAGTTATGACGAACCCTCAGAGTTTGCCCGTGTCTCCAGACGTGCAATCCGCTCTCGCGATGGTGCTGCAGGTATGGGTTTTCGAATCGCCCACTCCAATTCTTTGCCTCCAGGTATGGTTAATCCATGTGAAGCTGCGAATCCAATCAGCTCTTCGTGTTCGGGGGATAAGAACCGCGACTGCAGACTGATCACCGAAGAGGGTTATGTGTGGGCTGGTGATGACAATGTGGTTATTATCAGAGAAAACGGTGCTGCAGCAGTAAGCGGCTTCCCGACTGTTTCCGGTGAATGGTACACGCTTAACGATCGCTCTCTGAATATCGTTTCAACCTCCGGCTCTAAAGCTACATCTACCTATGCATATTATGTTTTCAGTAAAGACGAGATGACTATGATCGGTGCTGAAGGGATGCCCTACAGGCTCTACAAGAAACCAGTGTCTGAGATCACAGGAAACATCCCCAGTCTCCCAAATATCACTAACCCCACCAGTCTCGCTCAGTTAATTGCCAATGTCGAACCAGAAAGAATGGTCTCTGAGGCCCAACTGGCCAATCCCGACACCAGTGTACGCGATCCGCGACTTATCCCTGATGAGGGTTACACGTGGTTCTTTGATGGCAACTGCTGTGGAGGTAATCATAAATACCGGTTCCATCTGGCAGCAGATGGCAATGCGGAATTTGTAGTGATGGATTATGACGACACTCACAGAGAAAACGTCCTTGCCAGAGGCAGATGGTTTACGGTAGGTAACATAGCACTGCATATAATTTACAACGGTAAATATTATAATTACCTGTATACCACCGGCAACCGATCTACATCTTATGGAGAGTATATGCCAGCCGGACCTATCTTCTCGCACATATCGTTTCAGAGCTATGAACGCGGAGATTTCAGGATTTTCAACAGGACTCTTTATGACGATAAAATAAAGCGTCCTAAGGGTTTTAATGGAGACAAGCCCGTTTACGATCCTGGTGAGTATCAGACAGGATCAGGTGGTAATTGACATTGTACTTTGAGCAGCAGGGATGATAGAGAGATTGGAAATTTAACGGCAGAGAGCACAAAGTAATGCTCGTCTTTCCTGATAGGCTACTGCGGAGGTGTTGGAGGGCAGACATAGTTAAAACACGAAATTGTTTACCTTTGCAAACACGTCTAAAACAAGCACTCTCAAATATAGCAAGCTATGCGTCGTAAATTTCTCTGGCGGGTCTGTTTCTAACTGAAAAACAAAACAGATACAGCAACGGTTAAAAGTGACGCAACAAAACTGCTAATAAAATTAACCGCATCATTATTTATAACAGGAAAACCGGATATCACCTTGTTGACATTGCCGTTAATCACCCTTTTCTCAGTAATTTTACCCGACTCTTCACATTGGTATTTTACCTGCACAGTAGCACCAAGAACACTGTCTATTACAGAACCAGCAAACCCTCCAACAGCACACAGGATAAACTGCAAAAGCAGATGTTCACTATTACCGTAAATAATAAAATACCCTGCAATAAAAACAACTGCTATGAATACTGAACCCAGTAAAGAAGCTACCGTTCCAGCCAGAGTGATTCCACCAGAAAGGCCTTTACATATCGGTTTCCAGTTAATTATGGAAACAGGTGTCTTTTTGCTAAGCACTCCCAGTTCAGATCCCCAGGTATCAGCATTTGATGAAGCAAGGGAGGTTGCAAAGGCAAGGATGAAAAGATGATTACCGGTCAAATAAAACAGCATGGCAAAAATCAATGATACATAGCCATTTGCAATCACCTGTGAATAATCTCTTGCACCACTTTTTTCATGTAGTTCTGCCAGCTCTTTTTCCTGATCTCTATTAAACCTGCCGATCATGTTTGAAGAAATAAAAAAAGCAACCAGTATCGACAGAAAATACAGCCCCCCGAAAATCGAAAGGAAAATACCCAAAAGGAGAGCAGAATACAGCCCACTGGTGGTCAAGGATTTTTTTCTGTAGGCAAAAACTGCAATACCAGAACAGATAAGAGTACCAATGATAATTTGATTCATGCATTCTCCTGAAGAAATTTCATCAGAAGCCAGTAAAAAAAAGAGGTCCCGATTGGTACTGTCAGATTATCAAATCCATGAGGTGTTATTGCTTCCAGTATTGTAGCCACCAATGCAATAAGGAAGCTATATAAGAAAGTATCAGATGAAGAGAAAAAGGATAACAGGGTAAAAGCGGTCAAAAACGAGAATACAAACATCGTAAAGCTTCCTTCCAGACTCTTTACACTGCCACAGATACTGAATTTTCTTTTTCCAAACCTGTTGCCAACTACTGCTGCCATCCCATCTCCATATCCCATTATGAGAATTCCGAAAGCACCAAATTCAGGACTGCTTAAAGGTGAAAATGAGATAAGAGCCAATATCAGAAGAGAGACTGCATAGTATACAGTACCTAAATCCTCTTTTCCGCCACTTCTTTCCATAGCAGAAAACCATCTCTTTTTATAGGAGAGATAGTTGAGAATGACAAAGGTAAACGGTCCAATTGCAGCAGCAATATTGGATCGGAAAAGAAACATGGCCAGTATCCACCAGTTGGCCAAACCGATGTGAATAAATTTCCTGCTTCCCTCAGTGGACAGCAGATTCTTGCTCCGAAAAAATGTGGCGATTCCGATTATGACAAATACAAAAGTATAAGATATCAGAATTCCGATATATTCATTCGGGGAGACCGGAGAAAACCACTTGTGCATATCTGTTCCTCTTCATCAGTTAATCACCCATGATCATTAATAACAAAATAATATCAGCAATAGCCATAATAATATTGCCTTCAGAAAACAACTCAACAGCGTTTTTCATGACGTTTATGGTAGAAAAAGACCCCACCTTCATCTCACTTACCTTAAAATTTAAAACAGGTCAATCATTTATTGATTTATTTTTAAAGAAATTAAGCAGATTGTCTTCATGATCAGGAAAACATCCTTTGTGATCAGATCATTCTTTCATTTTCATAATTATTGGAAAGTTTTGCCTAATTATGCAACTACCGAATGGACTTACAGCCAGACTTCTTGATACCACCAATCCAGAAGAGATTGCTGCTTACGAGAAAGCGGTTTATATGGCTTTCAGTTCTGTCCAGGATCCATCGCAGGAAATTATATGGAATATCGACTACCCGAATAAGAGGATTTCCACAAAGATCCCTTACAGTAGCCAGAAGATAATCATAGCGGAAATAGATGGTTCAATAATTGCCGGTTTTGCGCTCAATTTTAATATGCAGGAAAAACTGCAGCTTGAGTATTTTGACTTCAAGATAGACAGAAGCGAACCCGGTATTTGCGAAGGATTATTACTTTTCAACACCCAGGTATCGTTTAACAATCATCTTATACTTCCTGAAATAAAAGATCCGCTTATCAGGTTTCTCGAATCACAGAATATTAAGAAAACCTATGGAACCTGCAGCAAGAAACGAATCAAAGGTTACCGTTTTTTAGGATTCAAAGATATTGATATGAAGTTAATAAACGGAGTACCAGAATACCTGTTGGTTTATGAACTTGAGTGATGAATGCAGGTCCTTTGGGCATTGTTTTCTACCAGTGCTTCCAAAATAATAAGGCTTCTGTTTCCCCCGCTGTGCAAGCCTTGCAGCAGTAGCAATTCTTTGGTGATTAAAAGTACCACAGGCCTCTAAAACTGATGCCCATGCCAAAATGTTCCACAATCGGCCGCTTTATGCAGTATCTGTGTAAATATTCAGACTATTAAACCCGATCAGAGATTAAAATTCTTTGAAATGGTCTACATCAGACCTATTTTATAGAGTTCCTTTTTTTTTCCGGAAAGAATTCAGTGTGAATAAGTCATTACCCATCGTTGAAGAAGGAAGTCTAGCCCTGTATTTAAAAGAAATTGGGAAACTGCAACCCCTTAGCTCTGAGAATGAAGCACGGATTGCAGCTCGGATTCATCAGGGTGACCAGAAAGCCATCGACACACTAGTTAAAGCAAATCTTCGCTTTGTAGTAAGCGTTGCCCGTAATTATCAGAATCAAGGCATGTCTCTGTGCGACCTTATAAACGAAGGCAACATAGGATTAGTCAGAGCTGCACAGAAATTCGACGAAAAGAAAAATTTCCGTTTTATCTCCTATGCGGTCTGGTGGATTCGCCAGGCAATATTGCAGTCATTGGCAGAACATTCCCGAATCATGAGGCTTCCCCTGAATAAAGCCGGTGCCATTCATAAAATCAGCAAAACTCAAACAGAACTGGAACAGAGGTATAACCGTATACCAGATGCCTCAGAAATCGCCCAGGAGCTTGGAATCTCAGAAGATGCGGTTAGTGAAACAATCGCCATCTCCAGCAACCATGTTTCTCTGGATGCCCCGCTTAAAGACACCGACAGCTCATCTTTGGTCGATGTAATCCAGGCTAATTCAACCAATAACCCCGAAGATGAGTTACAGACTATCTCCCTTAATAAGGAGATCAAAAAAATGCTGAGTTTTCTCACAGAACGTGAAAAAGAGATTATAAAATTGTATTATGGTATAGAAAATGAAACCGCCTATACCCTTGATGAGATTGGGCGAAAATTTAACATAACCCGCGAAAGAGTGCGTCAGATTAAATCGAAGGCTATCAGCAGACTCAAAAGTCTTCCCAATACCAAGGTTATGGAGATTTATAAGGATTGAGGTTGCCAATGAAAATCTTGTTTTCTTTAGCAGCATGTTTTTGTCTTTTCCTTTCCTCCTGTGGCAAAACCCGCTACATCGAAGTAAACAAGCTTCCTGACACATATCAATGCGCCCACATGGAAGAGATCTGTAAAGAAGCACGTGAATTTGAAAGTAAATACTCCCAAATGAGTGAAGAAGAGAAGGAAGAATTCAAGACGCTTCGGGATACTTACAGAGATCAGTGCAACACCGCATTGGAACAATGCAAAAAAAGTGCTCCCTGAATCCACCAATGGGGGGACTGAAGGAACCCCTTAATACCACTGTGGACTTTATCGGTAATCATTTACGAAAGAACCACAGGCGATCAGACCCTTAGAATCGGAAAAATGGTGGCGAAAATTTGCAAGCTTAAATGAAAATTTTCTAAGCTTGAATGAAATTTTTCTAAGCTTGGAATGAATTTTTTCTAAGCTTGAGTGTAATTTTTCTAAGCTTGAATGAATTTTTTCTAAGCTTGAATGAAATTTTTCTAAACTTAAATGAATTTTTTCTAAGCTTGAATGAATTTTTTCTAAGCTTGAATGAAATTTTTCTAAACTTAAATGAAAATTTTCTAAGCTTAAATGGTTATTTACTAAGCTGAACCTGGAAACCCTAAACTGAATCTGAAAATTGTAAGCAGAACCTGAGATTGTCAGGGTAGTGCGACTGCATATCCCGGAGGGCCTTATATCCGATGAGCAATACCCACAACCCCGCTAGGCCGTATGACTCGCCTTCTTCTTCAATTCAGAAAGAATATTAAGCGCGTCAAGGGGAGTCAATCCATCGATATCCAGATTCTGAAGCTGATGAATAATTTCGGAGTGTAAAGAATCCATAACATTAAGCTGCACACCGGAAAAAAGATCGGTCTGATCTTTATTTTCCGATTCGGCACTATGCTTTCTGGCAAGAACCGGTTTATGATCAGGTGTAAGCTCCATGTTTTCCAGATTGGTTAGTATTTCTCTGGCCCGTACAATCACTTTTCTGGGAACACCGGCCAGTCTGGCTACCTGTATACCATAAGAATGATCACAGCTTCCGCTTTCAATTTTCCTTAAGAAAATGATCTGATCGTTCCATTCCCTGACCTTGACATGCAAATTTCTGAACCGCGGATACATCAGCGCCATCTCCGCAAGTTCGTGATAGTGAGTGGCAAATAAAGTCCTGCCTCTTTTCCCGCTTGTCTCATGCAGGTATTCTGCAACTGCCCAGGCGATACTTATCCCATCAAAGGTGGATGTACCTCTTCCCACTTCATCCAGTAATATCAGGCTGTTATCAGTGGCATTGTTCAGGATATTTGCCACCTCGATCATCTCAACCAGAAAAGTACTCTGTCCCCTGGCCAACCGATCCGATGCCCCTACCCTGGTGAAAAACTTGTCCACAATACCTATCTGTGCAAAACTTGCCGGTACAAAAGAGCCTATCTGCGCCATTATTGCGATAAGCGCATTCTGCCGTAAGTATGTCGATTTTCCAGCCATATTGGGACCGGTGATCAGTAAAATCTGAGATTCGTTTTTGATAAGCTCTGTATCATTAGGGATAAACTGCTCTACAGTATTCATTCTTTCGACTACCGGATGCCTGCCATCCCTGATCACCAGGTCACCGGATTCGGTCAAGATCGGACGACAATACTGGTATTCGGCTGCAATCTTGCCCAAAGAGATAAAAACATCCAGAGTAGCAATCGCCTCTGCTGCTTTTTGAATCCGCACACATTCAGAGGCAATTTCTCTTCTTAAATTGACAAAAATCTGATATTCCAGATCCGAGAGTCTTTCGTCTGCACCAAGTACCTTAGCCTCCATCTCCTTTAACTCAGGGGTAATGAAGCGCTCACCATTAACCAGTGTCTGTTTTCTGATAAAATAGTCGGGAACCGAGTCGATATTTGCTTTGGAAACTTCGATATAATAACCGAAAACCTTGTTAAAACCGACTTTAAGTGAGGAAATACCGGTTTTTTCCCGTTCGGTTTCCTGAAGTTTTGCAATCCACTGCTTGCCGTTTCTGGACAGATCGATTATCTCATCCAGTTCTTTGGAAACACCGCTTTTAATCATGCCACCCTCTCTGATAGAAAGCGGTGGATTTTCCACAATAGTCGATTCGATTTTCAACTGCAGCTCATCAAACCCTTCCAGTGCACCAAGAAGCTCTTTTATGGGTTGGACAGGTGCTCCGCTCAAAGCCTTGATAATTTTGGGAAAGATCGAAAAAGAATTTTTCAAGGCGATTAAATCGCGGGCATTTGCTCGTTCAAAACTGATTCTGCTTATCAGTCTTTCGATATCAGCAACTCTTTTGAGAAGCAGTTCTGATTCAGCCCTGCAGAAAGCATCTTTCTTGAAATACTCGACACAATTAAGTCTGTTGGTAATGGCGTCAATATTTTTCAGAGGATGAGTTATCCAGCGCTTAAGCAAACGTGCGCCCATCGCGGTACTGGTCTTATCCAGTGTGGAAATTAAAGTTCCCCCAATATCTTCACTCTGCATAGGCTTGAGAAGTTCCAGATTGCGGATAGTGGAGGGATCCAATTCGGCAAATTCAGAATAGTTAAATGGAGAAATGGATGTTATATGCTGCAGATCGTTTTTCTTCTGCTCTTTTAGGTAAAGAAGTAATGCGCCTGCTGCACATACCCCGGCGCCGAACCCCTCAAAACCCAATCCCTGAATGGAAACGATATTGAAATGGCTTTGAATGGCATCACAGGCATTATCATAAGAAAATTTCCACCCGTCAAACCTGGAGATGACCACTGATCTGAAGTTTTCAGATAAAAGAGTGTGCAACGGGTGATTCTGGACATCTGCCAGAAGAATTTCGCTGGGATCGATTCTTACTATCTCTTTTTCGACTTCGGAAGACAGAACCTCTTCCACCTGAAATAAACCGGTAGACAAATCGCAGACCGCAATACCCACCTTATCGTTTTCACAGTGAAGAGAAACGATAAAATTATTGGCCTTTTCTTCTATGAAACTGTCATCGGTTGCAGTACCGGCTGTAATAACCTCTACTATATCGCGTTTGACTATTCCTTTAGCCAGCTTGGGATCTTCAGTCTGCTCGCAGATAGCAATTTTATAGCCGGCTTTCACCAGTCGATTAGCATAACGTTCGAGTGCATGGAAAGGGAAACCAGCCAGAGGGGTATTGTCTGCTCCCCCATGATTGCGGCTGGTCAATGTCAATCCCAGAACCTTGGAGGCAATTTTTGCATCCTCATTAAACATTTCATAAAAATCGCCCATCCTGTAAAGAAGCACAGTATCGGGATTCCGCGATTTTATTTCGTTGTATTGACGCATCATAGGAGTGGTGTTATCATTTCGCACCGCCCGTTCACTGCTCTTTTCGGTCTGAGTAGACTGGTCCATGGTTTACTCTTCTGACTCCTCATTTTTCTTCTTACGGATTTTAGAAAAAAAGCCCTTTTTCTGCTGTGTTGAGTCTTCATTTTCAACATTAGAAACAGATTTTCCAGGAAGAAAGATCTCCAGAGTTTCCGCATCCTCATCACTATTCTCAACAGATCCGGCTTTCTTCTCTCCGGAATCAGCAGAGTTTTTTGAATCTGTAATCTCATTTTTCTGTACGGACTGTTCCTTATTGTCTACAGCGATCTCAGCAGTCTCAATTTCAATCATATCCAGATCATAGCCAGAGTTCATTTTTTTTCCAGTTGATGATGATTCTGAACTGCAATTATCACTGAGACTATTGCCGGTTTGATCAGAATTCTCTTCCGCCGAAGCTTCAGATTCCAATTCATCCACAAAATCATGTATCTCAAAAACCGCAGTGGGTTCGGGTGCAACAGTGACCTTTTCATCTGAAGGTTCCTTCGCCTTTGCCTCTTCTTCGCTGTCATCTTCATTTAAGAAATCATGTATTTCAAAGACTGCGGTTGGCTCAGGAGCGACCTGGATTTGCTCTGCTTGAGCAGGTGTCTCAGAACCGGAAATGGTTTCGGATGTCTCTTTTGTATTATCCTGCCCCAGTTGATCTTCACCTGAAAGGTTTTGCTTTTCAAGAAGTTCAGAATCCGCTTGCCCTTCAGTCTCAGTTGACTCGGATATCTGAGAATCTTCACTTACCATTTCCTGCTGCTCGGTTTCGATGTCCTGATTTTCTGTGTCAACGTCGGCTTCATTCCCTTCAGCACCGCTTAGTTCTTCAAAAGAAAGATCATCGATTTTTTCCCGTGCAATAGCCTCAAATTCCTCAATTCTTGGAAGGTCTTCTATTTTATTGAGTCCGAAATATTTCAGGAATTCGTGTGTTGTACTGTATTGGAGAGGTTTACCTGGCTTGTCACTTCTTCCGGAAATGGTAACCAGTTTTTTTTCCAGCAGGGTTTTCATGGCTCCATCGGATACAACCCCTCTAATCGCTTCAATTTCTGCTTTGCTTACAGGTTGTTTGTAAGCGATTATAGCCAGACATTCCAAAGCCTGGATTGAGAGTTTTTTAGCGGCTTTTTCCTTGAAGATCTGACGAACCCAAGGGTGATAATAGGCTACTGTGCGAAACTGATAACCACCACCGATTTCGACGATTTCAAATGGGTGGCGTTCTTTTTGAAGTTGCACATTAATTTTATCCACCATTTTTCTTATCTTACGGGCATCAGGATTATCCGGAAGAATAGCTTTTATTCTGGCAGCAGACAAAAGCTCATCAGAAGCAAACAACAACGCTTCCAGTATTCTTAGTGAATCGGCCGTAAAATCACCTGTGGAGGCTTGCTCCTGTTGATCGTCCAACTGGCTTTCGACTTCCACAAAACCGTCATTTTCCACTGTTTTCATGAAAACTCCTGAAAATAATGCGCATTATTTAGAGAAACTGCTCTAAACCGTATCTGTATTGTTGATCTGCTCGGTGTCGTCCTTTTCCAGTCGCCTTTTTACATAGATAGGACCGAAATTGGATTCCTGGCGAAAAGAGATCTCCTGCATTTTGGTCAATTCCAAAACTGCCATAAAAGTCATTACCAGCATGATTCTTCTTTGATCGCCTGAGAAAAGCTCTTCAAATGGCACCTCATCATGCTCGGATAAATAAACTAAAACATACTCGATTCGATCGTCAAGTTTTACGGCATCTACCGATACGACATGGTTTAACTCTTCCGGAGAATTTTCAGCTCTGTCCAGGACTCTTTTAAAAGCAGAGAGGAGATCAAATATGCTGATATTTCCCAGATCGACTTCCTGCTGGTCAGGCACATTTTCCAGGATTTCAGCCTTCCCTCTGGGAAAAGCCCCAAACTGTTCAGCCTCGAACACTTTCAGAGAGGCAGCAGCTTCTTTGTATTTTTTGTACTCAAGGAGCTGTTCGATGAGCTGTTCACGGTTATAGATGCCATCTTCCTGCTCAATCTGCTCATCATCAGAAGGAGGCAGAAGCTCTCTGGCTTTAAGCCGTATGAGGGTTGCAGCCATGTGCAGATACTCTGAAGCAATGTCGATGTTCAGATCCCGCATTAAATCCAGATACTGGATATACTGGTGTGCAACTTCTGATACCGATATATCAACGATACTGACTTCAGACTTATTGACCAGATATAAAAGCAGATCAAGAGGGCCTTCAAAAAGATCCAGTCTGACTTCGTATTCCTGTTGTTTTTGCGGCACTCAAAGCCTCATTCAGCATTAAATTGTAAATAAAAAAACAGTCACTTTGATCGGTTCCGTTCAAAGTGAACTGGTTTACTAAAAAGCAGCACTACTCACTCAACAGTAACGCTTTTAGCCAGATTGCGAGGCTGATCGATTTCACAGCCTCTGATTGCGGCAATATGATATGCCAGCAACTGTAAAGGTATAACCGAAAGAAGAGGAGTGAGCATCTGGATTGTTCTTGGAATATAGATCACATGACGGGCATGTTTTACTATTTCATTATCCCCTTCACTGGCAATGGCAATGACACTTCCACCCCTGGCATTTACTTCCTGGATATTGGAAATAACCTTATCATAGACACTGTCTTTTAAAGCAAGAACGACCGAAGGCATATCCTTATCGATCAAAGCTATGGGTCCATGTTTCATTTCCGCCGCAGCATACCCCTCTGCATGCACATAAGAGATTTCCTTGAGCTTGAGAGCACCTTCCAGAGCGACCGGGAAGTTGTATGATCGTCCCAGATACAGGAAATTGTTATGTTTAGCATAGATTTCTGCTATTTCACGTATTTTATCGTTCTGTTTGAGTATCTCTTTGACCTGACTGGGGATCTGTGCCAAAGCCTTGGCGATAGTAACTCCATCGCTGTGAGAGATTCGCCGCATTCGTCCCAGAAGCAGGGTAAGAAGAGCCAGAACGGTTAACTGAGAGGTGAATGCTTTTGTGGAAGCTACCCCGATTTCCGGCCCTGCATGAAGATATACTCCCCCATGAGTCTCACGAGCAATACTGGAGCCCACAACATTACAGATTCCCAGAACCGTAGCACCCTTATGAGCTGCTTCTCTCAGAGCTGCCAGTGTATCGGCAGTTTCCCCTGACTGGCTGATTACAAAAACCAGAGTATTGGGATCAATAATAGGATTACGATAACGGAATTCAGAAGCGTATTCCACTTCAACGGGTATTCCCGCAATTTCCTCTATCATATACTCTCCAGCAAGAGCGGCGTGCCAGCTTGTACCACAGGCCACAAAAATCAACCGCTTAATGCCCCGCAGCTCCTGAAGGACCAGATTGAGTCCATCCAGACGAGCTGTCCCATCTTCGATCAGAAGACGCCCACGCATGGCATTCTCGATCGTTTCTGGTTGTTCAAAGATCTCCTTGAGCATGAAATGCTCAAAACCACCCTTAGCCAGCGAACTGGCATCCCAATCCAGCATTTGAATTTCCGGATTAATCTTGTGGTTATCCAGAGTGGTGGTGCAAAATCCGTCTGGTTTCAATTCTATAAGATTGTTGTCTTTCAGATAGATAACCTGATTGGTATGGCGGACAATAGCTGAGGCATCGGAAGCCAGCAGAAGCTCTGACTCTCCTATCCCAACTACCAATGGCGAGCCTCTTCTGGCACCCACTATTATTCCAGGATTATCACAGGCAACCACCGCAATGCCAAATGTTCCTTCCACTTCCAGAAGAGCACGTCTGACTGCTGCGGTCAGATCCCCCTCGTAATATTTTCCGACTAATTGTGCCAGAACTTCTGAATCGGTCTCAGAACTAAACTTTATTCCTTCCTCTGCCAGGCGGTTTTTAATAGAGACATAGTTTTCTATAATTCCATTATGAACCAAAGCAATACGTTTATTATGGTCCATGTGTGGATGAGCATTTAGCATTGAAGGCGCACCATGAGTGGCCCATCTGGTATGTGCTATACCGGTTAAAAAGCTCCCATTTATCTGGTCTTTGGTTAAAACCCTGAGGTTATCTACTTTTCCTTTATCCTTAAAAATGGTGAGACCCTGACTATCTACCAATGCAATACCAGCACTATCATATCCACGGTACTCCAAAGCGCTGAGCCCTTCAATCAAAATAGGATAAGCATTCCTATTTCCTATATAACCGACTATTCCACACATTTATTTCTCCTATGTACCCTAATGGCACTGGTTGAAGCTGATAATATAAAATTATGGTTCTTTTTAAACAATTACAGATGTCTAAAACCCGTTTTAAACATAACACAATTTGCAACTCACATCCCGTATTGGCTGACAGAAGAAAAACAATAGATGATTTTCTTTTTTAAAGTCGAATGATCAAAAAATAGCCATTTGAATTTCAAAGGTGCAAGAAAAGGCTGAGTAATATAACTTAAAAGTTTATCTGAAGGCAAAATGAACGATTCTGTCACCGTTTCACACCCGGAACCAGCAGAAACATTTTTTTCTCTTATCACCTTTATGATTCTTTTATACTGAAAGCTGCAGTCTCTGGTTTAACCAAATTGTCGAAATCCTTGTATGATAATTTTACCAGCTCACGATGATTTCCAGCATTGAACACTATCTGCTCATAATCACTAAGTGGTGTAGAAGCATAGACTTTCAGATTATACAGGTTCCCGAAGGGAGGCATAGCACCAGGTTCACAGTCTTCAAAAATCGGAGCATATTCCGACTCACTGGCTAACTCCACCTTACTTGCGCCGCAGATTTCCTGAATCCGCCTCAGATCAACCACATGAGAGGCTGGCAGTACAGTCATGATCATTTTCCCATCCGCCTTTATCATCACTACCTTTGCCATCTGCTGACCCGAAATATGAGTTGCTGCAGCGATTTCCTGTGATGTGTATGCAACAGAGTGGGTTATTATCTGATATCTTATTGTGTGCTGGTCCAGGTACTCTTTTAATCTTTTCAGCATGCTACCCCCTTGGCAAAAACTACCCACAGTAAAAAAGCTGCAAGTCTTATGCCCTCTTTTGTGCCTGGATAAAGAAAACCAATGGAAATATGCAGAGTAGAATGGGCAGTCCACTGTCCGAACCCTCACGGAACCTTACAAGCAGCTTTCTCATATTCGGCCCTTCATTCGGTCTTCGGCATACTTTCACGCTTGAAGAGAATTTCTACATTATACTTACGCAAAATTTTACGCACTGATAACAGATATTGTAAGCTCCGTCGTACCCGGATCCGATTTATTACCTCTTTACTCCAATATTAATTTTGCTGCTGAATTTCCTTTTATCGGGTCCAGTTACATTAATAACAGCCAGATAAGTCCCGGTCCCCACCTTTCTTCCATTATAATTGCGGCCATCCCATACGAAATACAGCCGGTTGGTTTCATTATGAAAAACCATAGTCTTTTTCTGGATAACAGGGTTCTGAACCACATCGTAGATAGAAACGGTTCCCTTTAATGGATATTCATGTGAAATAACACGATCAGGTTCAACAATAATCACCATTCCATCAGCCGGGAGGCTTACATTACTAGTGGCGTAAGCTTGTTCGACCGGTTGAGGAATACTTCTTTTACCTTCTGAGAATGGATTGTTTTCTGCAAGATAGCGCATCTTAAAATGATAAGTAATAGTCATCTGCACCTTACGATTGAGAAACGCAATTTGTGTGATATTCGCCAAATCAGTTATATCACCATTTTCCGATATCCAGATTGAATCGCTTTGCTGGATTCCATTTGGATGGTTTACATTTTGTATCTGACCAGTGTAATTGGCATTACTGAGCCGGTTATCGGGAAACGTGTATACGGTATAGAATGTGCCATCCGGCTTTTGAAAGAGAAAAGGCTGATTGGAAGACACTCTTTTCACCGGCTCAGAAAAGGTAATCCTAAGCATCTGGTGATTCTGGTTGTACCAGTCCAGATGTGCACTGTTAATTACAGGAGCGACACTGTCTAAAACTGTAAGAAAAACTCCGATCAAATAACCTCCTTCAGGAAGATGTCCACCCCTTGTGGTGATTCTGTCCGCTGAAAAAATTGAGGTCCTTGGTATGGCTGATTGTTCACTTACCGTCAAAAAAATTGCAGTATTCAAAGTAGTTATATTGAGAATAGAGAATAATCGAAAAGAGGGTAAACTTATAAGCTCCAGCACTCTCTGAAGATCATTGTTGTGTAAAGGCCCGGTATACCAGATTTTAATTCTATCGATAAAGCCATCTTCATTCATATCAAAGTAGGCAGCCTTGGTGAGAACAACCGGGAAATCAAGCAAATTGACAGTCAGTGGTACCCGTCTGTTCAGGGGATTATTTTGAATGTTTGATTGATAGTCTCCAATGGATGCGGCAGTATTGATCCAGACCGAATCACCTATCATTATTGAATCCTGTTGAACCGAGATCACCTCTCCCGTGTACCTCCCGTCATTATCCTGAAAAACAGCTCTCAGGATTACCTCGTATTCATCAGCTCCAGGTCGTAAGAAAAGGAAAGGTCTTTCATTATTTATTGGAGCTACTGGTTCAGAAAAACGTACCAGCACAGAATCCTCTCCCACATCATGGGCGTCCAGGTGAGCCCAGAGGATAACCGGTGCAACCCGATCCTGAACAAGAACATTGGTACCCAGAACCAGAATGCTTCCAGAAATTACTCCCTGTGTCAAAACGATTCGATCACTTTCGGTGACTGCAGTATTAGGCTCATCTCTGTTCTCCTGCACTATCAACACAATTGTGTTTTCCTCCAGATACTGACTGACAATAGTAAAATTTCGAAAATCTGGTAAAGATGTCAAAGAAAGAATGGCACTCAAGTTACCTTGAATGACAGGGCCAGAAGTGCTGATTGTGATACTGTCAATAAAGCCATCTGCATTCCGGTCATAGTATGTAGCCCCGGAGAAAGTGATTATGTCATCAAACATAAGCCTTTCCAGAAAGACTCTGCGGTTCTGAGGATTCAACTGTATATTACCTGCATTGTCAGTAATTGATGCAACTGTATTGATCCAGACAGAATCCCCCTCACTCATATAGGAAATATCATTGGGGATGCCAGTCAGTATACTGTCAGTTAATGTTACAGAAGATAGATATATCAGATATGAGACTCCCGAAGGTTTCCTGAAAAGAAAGGGTCGATTGTAACTGACTGGCCTGACAGTTTCAGAGAAAATAACCCGCAATGAATCTATAATACCTCCGTAAGAGACCAACTGTGCTGCTTGCAAAACAGGAGCAACACTATCAACAGGTGTAAGCTGGGTTTCCATCACCATTCCGCCGCCGGGAAGTATTACTTCAAGAAAACGAATATAATCATCACCTGTAACCGAAGTAACAGGAACATCACGGTTCTCATCTACCAGCAGCACCACTGTATTGTCAGCAGGAAGAATTATCTGAAAATCAGGTGAAAAATTTCTCCATGCAGCAAGTCGGATGTTTTGTCGGAGAGTAGAGATGTCCCGCTGTATAATAGGACCAGAATGTGTCAGCACGATGCTGTCAATAAACCCGTCAGCATCGTTGTCATAATAAACTGCCCTTGTAAAATAGATACTCTCATTATGTGCTACCGACCATATAGCTCCAATAAGTACCACAAACGCTACCAGTTGTTTTCGCATTGGACACCTCTGATTAAAGGTCTTCTATTTACTTTTAAATTCATCGATCTGATCATCTGGAGAACCATTATTTTGCTGCGGTTCATTTTTCTGTTCGATTTCCCTACGGATTCTCAAAACCGTAACCAGAGCATATTCCAGGTCTTCACGAAGCTTCAGAAACGCCTTTTCAAAGAAGCGGATTCGCTTGTGTTCATCTGCATTTCTGATGTTAAGATCGATATTTTGCTTTAATAATTTTTGTTTCTTGTGAAGCCCCTTTATGTTATCATCGGTTATTTTAATCAGATTAAGCTGAGCGATTCTGGTGATTTCATCAGCCAGAGAATCATAGGTAGTCCGTATACTGTCATACTGTAGAGAATACTCTTTGGAAACATCCGATCCTGCCACTTTATATTCTTCCATTGTTTTTGATGCCATTTTGAGATACTTCTCAGCAACGAGATAGTTTTTCTGTAATAAATATCCATAGGCCTGTAGAAGCAGCCCTTCTGACTGAATAATTTTCTTTTTGCTGACAGCCTCTATCTGCTTGCCAACATCTATGCAATCCTGCCATTGCCTGGATTTTACCGCCGCCCAACCCAGCCCCAGTTGTGCATCCTCATAATAGTAACTCTCTTTGGGGATCATCCTGAGTGCAGTAACTGCCTTGGCCATCGCTTTTTCTTCATAATAAAGATATCCCAGCATAATCAGAGAGCGGTTAACGATCTCTTTCTGTGCTGCAGTTATTGGTTCCTGCCCGTTAATCGCATTGAGCAAATGTTTTTCGACTTCCCTGTTACCACTGTTTAAGAAAACATGAACCGTTGCAAGAGAATGCTGAGCAAAGGAGTAAAGCGAATGGTCTTCAGTGATCTGCTCAAACACAGAAGCCGCCATTTTATAGTTGCCAAGGATTATTTCGGTTTCTCCCATATAGTAGGCAGCATGTTGTTTAATGGAGTCGGAGACATCGCTACCGGAAATCTCCTCATATTGTCGCTTAACCTGTTCATGATTTCCGTTGCGGTAATATAAACGCAAAACTCCCAGATCAGCCTGAGCAGCATAGGGGCTCTGAGGATACTTTTCCTTTACTTTTTTATATGCCTGAAGTGCAGCCGATCGCATGTCCAGAAACTCCAGACAGGAAGCGGCATAATAGGCAACAGCATCATTTTTAAAGAATTGCGGGTAATCAGCAAGAAGCCTGCTGAAAGCGAAATAAGCATCCCAGTAGTCTTGATCATAATAACTTTTCATAGCCCTGGTGTAAAGATTGTTAAAAGCATATTGTCCTTTATTCATCAGGCGCATTGCATAAAGTTCTTCCCGATGACGCCCAAGCTGCGCAGAACCATAAAGAGAATGGCTACCCAACAAATCAGTCTGCATATTCTGACGAAACTGATAATAAAAAGCCAGTTCTTTCCCTTTGTTTAAAGTGGGCATGTCCACGCCAAATACCAGCCCGAAGCTTCCCAGATCATTCCACTGATTTATATCGGTAAAGGCCAATATTTTAAGATTAGGTATTGGTGAAACACCTACCTGCAGTTCCATGTCCCAGTCAAATTTCTTATTTTCCAAAAAATGAGCAGTCCTTGAATTCAGATCACTCATACATAGCTGATAATCCACAAACATTCTGTTCTGAAAAAATGATGCATGATACTGAGTTTTGATCTGAGCTGAAAAAGGCATGTCCGAGCTTGCAGATACTTTAGGGGAAAAAAGATTTCTATAGGCCAATCCAATTATATGATAGCCAAAATCCATATGATTGATAATGCGGTAACTAATACCTAAATCTGCACCGAAACCCCAGGCTGGTTCCCCAAAATTACCCTGATATGCCAGGTTAAGATTGGAACCGATAGAGAATTTTCCCCAAGGGTTTATCGCATAAGACCCCATGAAAAGAAAGTTATTATTTCTGGATGTTGCAGCTTTTTGCAGATTCTGATCCTGAAAAATGTATCCCACCACATCATTGCCGTTTTCCCCCAGAATTGAAAGCCCCACAGTCTGATACAGCCCCAAAGGCATTGTTGCCCCCAGTTCCCAAAGCCTGGCAGGATCGCCAGAAGAAAACGACAACGCCCCCCGGACTTTCAGATATGGCTCTTCCATAATCATGGCTGGATTGTCTACCGGTGACTGATTGGCAAACACCTGACGCCATTTATTGGACAGTAAATACTCGCCTGGTAATCCGTCTGCGCAAATCAATTTTAACGGCAGCAGAATGAAAAAAGCCACAAAGCCAAGTTTAGCATGAGTCATACAGAACTCCGCTTTTAATTTTTAAATATCAGAATTTTTCTGTTATTCGCAGTGAAGACCATAATGACAATAGTCACTCTATTGTCATAGCACAAATACTGCCAAAACTGATGCGCTTTACTTAAGCGCTTAGGAAGAAAAAGGCAGAGATAGCAAACGAATTTTGCCCCGATAAAAATTGAAGAGAACTGATCCGATTGATTTTAGAATGAGAAAAACAGCTAAGAAGACAAGTGTATTTATCTGTCTGCCCTGTGCAAAGCAGGCATTTCTGTCATGTGGCTTTGTAAAGTCCTCCCTCCGAGCGCAGAAGCTCCAGAGTCTGAACTGGTTTGAACTGCATTGAGTAAATAGTAGCAATTACTTCGCGATCCATTATGGTAAGCAGACCGAAAGTGGGGGGCATGTTTTTTTCCAAAGGGCCTTTTAAATGTCCGGGATTCATATACAAACGGCCGTCCTCCAACCGCATCTCATAATGATGAGTGTGCCCATAGAGAATTATATCCGATCTGACAATGTCGTCTTCCACTGCATCCTTTTCGAAACTGTGTACCAGCAAAATATTAAGTCCCAGTATGGTTTCGAGAGCTTTTGCTGCCAGTTTCCCGCTCTTATAACGACTGTCATAGATTCCTGGTACCTGTACTATTTCCAGATACAACTCCTCCAACTCTTTTACATCATCATAATCGTCGCCCAGATGATACAGGGCGACGATCTTTTGACGATTTACCAGAAAATCTGTAACAGTCCTCAAATACTCTATATTGCGATGAGTATCGCTCACAATTCCAATTTTCATAACCAGACCTGCCTTTAAACATTGATTGCAACCGGAACCGATTGAGAAATGCGTCCAAGCAGGTTATTGTATTCTTTTAAATAAATTTCAACCTGTAAGGCCACATTTTCTGCTGTAAAACCGAATTTTTCATCCAGAACCTTATAAGGTGCAGATGCCCCGAATCTCTGGAGCCCAAAAACTTTTCCTAAAGGCCCAACCAGCCCTTGCAAGCTATCAGGCAACCCTGCGGTAAGACCGAAAACCGGCACCCCCAATGGAATAACCGATTCCCTGTACTCAGATGATTGCTCATTGAAAAGGCCCTCTGATGGCACAGAAACCACCCGTACCTTTAAACCTTTTTCGGTTTCAATAATCTTGGAGCCATCAATCAAAGTAGCAACTTCTGAACCATTGGCAACCAGAACTATATCAGGAATACCATCACACTGTTTGACCACATATCCACCTTTATATGACTGCATTGCATCAACAAATCTTGTGGATCCGGCCTTAGCTGGGAGGTTATTGATATTTTGTCGTGATAATATCAGAACTCCCGGGATATCTGCTTCCATAAGCATTTTCCAGCCGACTGTAGTCTCATCCACATCAGCGGGTCTGAGCACCAATATGCTCCTTTTCCCCTCCAGATTATTCATCTTCTCCAGTAGTCTTATCTGGGTTTCCTGCTCGACAGGCTGATGAGTAGGTCCATCCTCTCCCACCCTGAATGAATCATGGGTAAAGACATATATTACCGGCAGTTTCATAAGTGCAGCCATGCGAATTGCCGGTTTCATATAATCAGAAAATGTAAAGAAAGTGGCACAGACCGCCTTCAGTCCACCATGTGCAGCGATTCCATTGATAACCGTTGCCATAGTAAGTTCTGCAACTCCAGCCTGCAAAAAAGCACCTGAGAAATCATTTTTCTTTAATATTTTTGAATTTTTCAGAAAGCCATCAGTTTTGTCACTGTTACTGAGGTCAGCCGAGGAGACGATTAAATTGTCCACGTTTTTAGCCAGAACACCCAGAACTGTTCCGGAAGCATTTCTGGTAGCAGAGTTGGCCTTCTGCTCAATCGAAGCCCAATCGATATTGGGTGCTTCCGATGACCAGAACTGATCCCATTTAGCTTTTAGCTCCGGATTTTCTTTTTCCCACTGCAGTTGCTGTTGCTTTCGTAGAGAAGCTTCCTTGATTTTTTTCTCTCTCACAGCTTTATAATACTCTGCTACATCACTGAAAATGGTGAAGGGATTCTCAGGATCTCCTCCCAGATTCAGAACTGTTTTACTAAACGACCCACCAGCCTCAGATAAAGGCATTCCATGGGTGGAGATTTTAGCTTCAAATGATTCTCCGGCTTCATTGCGGGCCCCTTTGCCCATAATTGTTTTGCCAATAATAAGAGTCGGCCTGGATTTCTCTTCATTTGCTTTTTTCAGGGCATCTCTTATCTGGTTCTGATCGTTTCCGTTGATGGTAATGACATTCCATCCCCAGGCCTGATATTTCAAGGCGGTATCTTCACTGGAAACATCAGAGGTCGTACTGGAAAGCTGTATGTCATTGGAATCATAGAACATAATGAAATTGTGCAAGCCAAGATGCCCAGCCAAACGTCCCACACCCTGAGAGATTTCTTCCTGAATGCCGCCATCAGAGATATAAGCATAGGTTTTGTGGGAGAGCCATTCACCGAAACGTGCAGCAAGGAAACGTTCAGCAATAGCTGCACCCAGAGCCATGGCATGGCCCTGCCCCAGAGGGCCGGAGGTATTCTCAATTCCTTTTTCAATGTCTCTTTCCGGGTGCCCGGAGGTGATACTGCCCCATTGCCTGAATGACTTTAATTCATCCATGGTAAATATTCCAGCAAGGGCTAAAGTAGAATAGAGCATAGGAGACATGTGCCCAGGATCCAGAAAAAAGCGATCCCGGTTAGCCCAATTCAAATCTGAAGGATCATAATTAAGAAATTCAGAATACAGAATGTTCATAAAATCAGCCCCACCCATAGCCCCACCCGGATGTCCCGATTTTGCTTTCTCAACCATGGCAATTGAGAGAATTCGAATGTTATCTGCGGCTCGGTCGATTACCCTCTGGTTCACAAATGCCTCCTTTATGCTGTATTTATGTCTCACAAAAGAGGTTAAAATAATTAATTTTAGTTTAAATGAGAAAGGAATTTACAGGTTGGCAGTTGGACTGTCTAACGTTAGATTCTTATAGATTTACTCTACGAATCCACGTTATATATTATGATAATTAGGGTATAAGAGTATTTGAATCCGGACTTCAATCGCAAGTGCAGGTTAATACTTCTGTTGCAGCAACAAAAATCGGAACAAGAAACTGCCAGAACGAATAACATTTGCTAAAGAAACAGCTATATGCCTCATTATAAAAAACGTAACCAATTTTTGATAGTATTTTTTCTGCTAATAGGCTGTTTTTTGAATGGGCTTTTTGCTGCAGATAACACCTCCTTTATTGGCATTAGAAGTTTTAAGATAGATATGGAAGACAGTGTTCTTTATCAGGACCTTCATTTGCATCTTTATAAGCGTTTAAGTTTTGAGCCTCTTCCCTATGGTGTAAAACCAGCAATAATTGAAAATGATCCGGAAAGTAACTACATAGCAGTAGCAAGCGGCTCAATTTATATCGAAAACCAAGTTCCTACTCTTCACTTTGTATTGACCGGCTTATCGCACGATGGAGAGGAGATTAAGAATGTACCTCTTAAAGGACTGGAATTAGAACAGATTGTTGATATAATGGTACTGAAAATTCGTTACTATCTTGAACAGAATATTTCTGGCATTCTTAGAATCAGCTCTACACCACTGGGATGTGCTGTGTTACTTAATGGAATCACCGTAGGTACAACACCTGCAGAGCTGACTCTGGAAAAGGGTTCCTACGTTTTGAAACTCCAGCATGATTACCTGCAGACCTTTATCGACACGGTAGAAATAAATTCAGGTAACCATGTTTCAGTTCATCCGATGATGCGTTTCGAAGGACACCGGCTTAAACCCTGGCTCCTCTGTGCCACTATTTTAACCCTGAGCACAACTATTAGCTGGATAGCAGAAAATTCCTTACATAGATCATATTCCAGTCTTGAAGAAGGACTGGAGCAGTCGGTTTACGACAATGCGTTCAACAAGTACAAACCTGTAAATTACCTGAGGATCGGATTGTTAAATGCTTCGGCTCTTTGCTGGACGGTAAACGGATTTCTCATTGTTAGGAACATTTCTCTCAAAAAGAAAATTTTTGGTAAATAATTTGAACAACAAATATTCTTCAACTAACAAATATATAGTGGATAGTGAAAAAAAACTGCTCGAGCAGGCAGCAAAAGGAGACAGCGATGCCTTTTCTAAGCTGTTTCTTACATACAAAACTTTGGTTTATAGAGTAGTATACCGCCTACTTCGTATTCAGGAGGATGTAGATGATGCCGTGCAGCAGACTTTTATTGAGGTTTATAAATCACTACCGGGCTATGAAGGAAAATCGAAATTTACCACATGGCTTTATCGAATTGCTGTTAACGTTTCCATTCAACACCTTCGCAAACGTCGTAGTGACACAATCTCCGATTTTGATCCCGAGATTCTCCCTTCGGAATCCAATAAAGACAATCTGGAGCATTTGGAATTGCATAAACAAATCGAAACAGCACTTGATGCAATTCCCATTAAAAAAAGGGTCGTTGTCGTGCTGCATGATATAGAGGAACGTACTATGGAAGAAATCGCTGCGATTCTGAACATACCATTAGGTACAGTAAAAAGCCGACTATTCCATGGACGGGATGAAATGCGGAAAAAATTACAAAAAATACTGGAATCGGTATGAGGTGCTCTGATTTTTTAAAAAACCTGCATCAGTTTGCAAATAACGCGCTCTCCGATGAACTCAGGGAGGATGCTTTGGCTCATCTGAATAAATGCCGGAATTGTTCCGATGAGTTAAATTCATTGAAAACTCTTCTGCAGTGTCTTGCTCAGATGCCTGTACCCGAAAAAGATGATTCGTACTGGCAAAATATGAATCTCAGGATATGCTCAGAAATCAAACAGATTTCCCGGGTAAAAGACTCCAATAAATCGATACTCTCATTTCCACGCTCATCATTTGGAAAATGGGCCATCGCTGCTCTGTTTTTAATTTCTGTAGTTTCTGTTTCCAGCTACTTTTCAGACAAGCTTTTCTCAAAACAGAACACCTCCTCTACTCAGGAAATCTCTTTTCTGAAAATAGTAGATATTCAGGGCCAGGTCTTTGGAGACCTATCCTCTGATTCAGACCCAGAAAACCCGATAGATATCAAAAGCACCACCTTAGAGGGGAAAACCATCAGGACCGCAGAAAGCTCATCATTGAGACTTCAAACAGATGATAAGAGCTTTCTGGATGTGGCAGAAAAAACATCGCTTTTAATTAAAGAATGTAATCAGAAAAAACAAAGCTTTGCTCTTAAGCACGGGACCGTGACCGCACAGGTGAACAAAAGGAATGCCGGGCAAACTTATCAGATCACCACTGCTAATGCCTCCTGTGAAGTGGTCGGTACCAGATTCAATTTATCTTTCAAAGAAAATCCCGACCCCAGAGAATCTCAGACTATCCTTCATGTATTGGAAGGAAGAGTTCTTTTTATTAATGCCAGTGGCTTTTCTGTTATAGTTGATTCCGGATACCAGGCAGTGGCTAGCCACGATACTATTATAATGCCGCATTTAAAAAGAACCGTTAAAAAGAGTGAAAAAGACAGAAACCAAAATGATTTCAAAGATCATGCAACCAAGATAACAAGCAAAGATACAGTTCCCAAAGATGATGCTTTAAAGGCTGCCTCTGCTTTAATGGAATCAGGAAGTTTAGATGAAGCCATTAAAGAACTCAGAAAGATTCACTCTACACAGGATCTTCCAAAAAATATCCGCATAAATGCACTGCAGAAAGAAGCACGCTGCTGGAAAATGAAGAAAAATTATTCTCAGGCTATCAAAACTCTGCAACAGGTATTAAATCAGGCCGATTCAGATAACCAGAAGGAATACGCCCTTTTCCAGATCGCTTCTTTGCAAAGAAATGAAATACACGATTTCGATTCTGCGATATTGAATCTCAAGCGTTATTTATCCGATTTCCCACAAGGAATCTGGGCCGAAGAAGCTTGTATAACACTCGCTGAGCTATATCAGCTACAGAAAAATTACCCGAATGCTTCAGAGTTATACCAAAAGTTTATTTCCCAATATCCTAAGAGCATTCGCTTAGAATCGGTCTTGTATTCTCTGGCACGAATCTACTCAAGAGACATGCAGGACTGTAATAAAGCATTAAACATATATTCTCAGATCGAATCACAGTTTCCAAAAAGTAATTTTGCTGAAGATGCACTATTCTGGAAAGCGGAGTGTCTCTTCCAGTTAAAACGGATTTCCCAGTCCGTTTCAGCATACAAACAGTATTTAACCAGATATCCTGATGGTAAATGGGTTACTGAGGCCCAGATCCGATCCGGATATAAAATAACAGCAGGAACTGCTCAATGAGCAAAAATGGATTTACATATCTTTTTTGCTGCACACTGTTTTTTTTCGGTTGTGCATATAGGGACAATCAATTTGATCCTCAAAGTCCTCTTTACCGGGTCTATCCTCCAGAACTGTCGGTTGTATTGCAGTTTGATTCCACTAAGGTCAACTCTATCAATAACGACACATTTTATGCATTTACTCCACTTAATTTAACCATATCTGCCTCCTCTAAAGGTGGAGCCAGACGGGACACCGATCTGGAAATCCTTTATCTACATTTTCTAAATGGTAAAGAACAGGATAAGGATATTATTGAAGACTCTATTAATATTACTTTGCAGGACAGTGGAACACACCTGCTTCAGTTTCAATCTTCGGAAAAAACCGGTACAGAAACCGCAGTTGAGCAGAAAATCTTCATTCTCAGCAATAAAGAAGCTCCCAGGATAATCAGTTTTACAAGCAGTGAAGATACCCTGCTTGTGGGTCATGATTACAACATTCAATTTACAACAGAAGTAATTGACAGCAATAACCTTCTTAAAGAACTTATTTACGTAATATCTTCCTCCCGCAATGTAACCAAATCTATCGATGAACACTCTTTACATGTGCGGGATACCTTGTCTTACAGTTTTCTCAGAAACGATACCGGTAAAGTTATCATCACACTTAAAGCGGTAGATATATTGGAACGGGTTCATTCCATGGATGTGGAACTTATAGTTATTGAAAATCCCCCTCCATACAATCCGCCATCAATTAGCAATATCACTTACGATCCTCAGAATATCAACGTGATGCAAGAAGTGAATTTTATGGTAACTTACACATCTTCATCCGAAAATATCACCCAATACTGGTCTTACGGTGATCAATTTCCTCCACAGTGGACGACCGAATCCTCTCACCTGTTTATAAATCCGGGAGTATACAAAGTAAGTGCGAAAGTGGAAGATGACCAAGGCGCCTTCGACACAGCCAGTATCTATGTAATGATTAACCCTTTAGCTAATAAACCTCCTCAGATCAGCAGTCTGACCATAACACCAAAAACGGGTGACGCCCCACTGGAGGTCCATTTCTCAGTGGCAGCCAGTGACAGTGATGGCGAATTTCTGCATTTTAAATGGATAATGGGAACCGGCCACGAGTTTTTTTCCTCTTCCGAATTTGTATTTACATATTGGTATGCCGGCAAATATCCGGTTACTGTAATAGCCTATGATGACAAATGGGGTACAGATACCATCTCGGATACCGTTATTGTAACCGGAGATAATGGAAATAAACCAATCCTTACAGCATATCCGGTTCCTGCATTTACCTTTCAGGAAGTCTATTTCAAGCTGGAAAATGCTCCTGAAGAATACAAGGATGCCTTCTACTATTGGGATTTCCCCAGAGGAGGACCCACAATGGGCTCCGATTCCAATGTATTCCGCTTTCAGTTGGAAGGCGAATATGAGATAAAATTATCAGTGTTTCTCAAGGACATGTTTCACACCTATACGGTTCCGGTAAAAGTCATAATGCCAAAATTTACCTCTCCAAACCCATTAGGTTATTAAGAGAGAGCACTTTTTAAACCGCTTACTACTGCAAAACAGTTTTTCTGGCATAAAATTCGCCCGTAGAAAAAAGGTAAGATTTTTTTCTACGGGGAGAATCATGATAACAGATAAAAAGGCAGCAATTATTACCGGTGGTGGACAGGGAATAGGCAAAGGGATAGCTCTGGAGTTGCTAAAGAAGGGATACGGGGTAATAATTGCCGAAATCGACTCCGAAGCAGGAAAGGAAACTGAGAAAGAATTGCATGATTTTGGCTCAGTGTATTTTATTCAAACCGATATCCGAAACGAACCATCGGTAATATTCACCATCAATGAAACCATCAACAGATTCGGAAATATCCATCTTCTGATAAACAATGCAGCAATATTTGAAAAAAAGCCGATAGAGTCACTTACTCTGTCAGAGTGGAATAACACAATCGCTACTAATCTTACCGGAGCCTTTCTTTGTTCCAAATATGCAGCTTCTCACCTATCCATAAACAATGGTTCGATTATTAATATTAGCTCTACCAGAGCGTTGATGTCAGAACCAAACACAGAAGCATATTCTGCCTCCAAAGGTGCGCTGCTCTCCCTGACTCATGCCCTGGCTATAAGTCTTGCGCCAAAAATAAAGGTTAACTGCATTTCGCCTGGATGGATTGAGGTGAGGGACTGGAAAAAAATTAAGAACAGAATCGTTCCGGAACATACCAGAATGGATAAAGCATTACAACCACTGCAAAGGATTGGGACTCCTTACGACATAGCCTCTATGGTACTTTTTCTTGCAGAGAGCAATTTATATATCACCGGACAAAACTTCATCATCGATGGAGGAACGGTAAGGAGAATGAACTACAGCTAAAATTCCTTCCTTGATCCGCTTCCTGAATGAGAACTCGGGAAGCAAGATCAAATGCTCTGGGGTAAAAAAAGGGGGCGAAGCAAGTCCCTCCATTAAGTCTGGTCACTTTAACCAGACAAGAATTTCTTATTAAAACAGAAGAAAGGACGGGTGAGAGGTTACCCGTCCACCAGCTCATTTCATCTCTGTAAGGCAGGTGTGTTAAACAGAGTTAAACGGCCCTCCTGGTTGCCGTATAAATGGAGCAATTTGCATGCCCAAATTCGATTTTTCTTAAAACCCTGATTTTCAATAGAAATGCTTTTATTGGAATTTAATGACAAGTAGCTATTTTGCTACTCTATGATGATATGTTGCATTATTGCTACTTTTAGTCAGCAAAATAACGATAGCACATCCTCTTTGCTAAGATTTTTAAAAAATGAACCTTCTGTTGTTATAACGCTCTGCATCAGATTCTTTTTTTGTTGCTGAAGTTGGAGGATGTGCTCCTCTATGGAGTCTTTGGTTATCATTTTATAGATAAAAACAGTCCTGGTCTGTCCTATTCGGTAGGCTCTGTCTGAGGCCTGATTCTCTGCACTGGGATTCCACCATGGATCTATATGCATCACATAATCAGCACAAGTAAGATTTAATCCAGTACCACCAGCTTTTAGACTTATTAAAAATACCTGAGCCCCACCTTTTTTCTGAAAACGATCTACTACTGCCTGTCGATCACGTGTAGCACCGGTTAAAATTTCGCTGCTTATACCAGATTCCCTGATCCTTTGTCTCAACAATTCCAGTGCTTTAACAAACTGAGAAAACACCAGAACCCTGTGCCCTTCAGCCACCACCTCTTGAATGCTCTGCTGAACAAGTTGAAATTTACCAGAGTCCCCACTGAAGCCAGTATCGAAGAGCCTGGGATGACAGCAAATCTGACGTAATCGCAGCAAACCTTCCAGAATCTGAAACCTGCACCGCTCTATTCCCTGATTATCTATAGAGTTCTTTATCTTGCCCCGGTATGTATCTCTGGTAATTTCATAAAGAGTTTTCTGCTGAGGAAGCATTTCTGCATAGAGAATGATCTCGTTTTTGGGAGGCAACTCCTTTGCTACCTGTTGCTTTGTCCTTCTTAAAATGAAGGGAAAAATCATTTTTCTCAAAACCCCAACAGCATTTTCGTTTAATTCTTTTTCGATAGGACGGATAAAGTTACGGGAAAAATTGCTGTATGAACCCAACATCCCGGGATTAATGAATGAGAAAAGAGACCAGAGTTCGGTGAGATTATTCTCAACAGGAGTACCACTCAATGCCAAACGAAATCTGCCTTTAAGGTGATCCAGAGCGTTTCTTATTTGTGATGCAGGATTTTTTATCATCTGTGCTTCATCCAGGATAACATAATGGAAATTAATTCTCTGGAGAAACTCGATATCTCTCAATACTGTTCCATAAGAGGTCAACACCACATCGGACATACATAATATGTCCTTATAACGTTCTCTGGAAGCACCATGGTAAAGGACCACCCCAAGAGAGGGAGCAAAGCGCTGGGATTCCCTCTGCCAGTTAAAAAGCAAAGTGGTAGGAACAATCACCAGTGAAGGTTGCCCCTCCCCCAACTGCTTTTCATTAAGCAGTAAAGCCAGTGTTTGAACCGTTTTTCCCAGACCCATATCATCTGCAAGACAACCACCAAAATGGTATTTTTTCAAGAAATAAAACCATTCGTATCCGGCAAGCTGATAGGGACGCATTGATGTTTTAAAATCTGAAGGAGGGACTTTTTTCTCTACACCTGAGAAATTCTGAAGTTCCCGTCTTTTCGATTCAAACTCTGAATCTGCAATTCTCTCATCTGCCATCTCAAAAAGCAAAGAAACCAACGACAGATGAGATGATTTCACCTTGATGCTTTTCTGAGACGTATCAATATCCAGAACGGAGAACAAACTGGAAAATTTGTCAAGCCACTCTTCAGGAATCACCCCGGATGTCCCATCGGATAACAGTACAAACCGGCTCTTCTGTCTGACAGCCATGATTAACGATGCTAATGTAGCCGGGATTTTATCCACAGTTAAAGAAACCAGACAATCAAACACGCCCTGTTCCGAGTGAACAGAAACAGTCAATTTCGGAACAGACTTCCTGGCATTAGTTATGGTGAGTTTTTCCTGCCCATAAATTTCAAAACCCTCTCTGGCCAAACGAGGTAATTCATGAAGAGTCCAGATCCGCGGATCACAGCAAGGTGTGTAGATACCGGTCTGATACTGCATTAATTCAAAATTAGCCAGTGTGGAAGTCAGTGAAGTTTCTCTGGCTTTGGAGCGATTAACCCGATAAACAGCACCATCACTGGACACCACCAATCTCTGAAGGGCAGTGTCGAGACGGTTAAATTCAACCATCCCATTGTGATAGGCAAAGCGCAACTCGACCATAAGCATCGAATCGCTCTCGAAAAGATACAGCCTTCCAACCGGTTTAACCGATTGAAGATCAACTATGGTGTTAGAACTCTGAGCAGATTCTGTAATGTGTAACATCTCCGAATCATCGGAATAATCCTCACATACCGATTTCTCAAAATCCAAACCAACCTGTATTACCGGTTTATCATTTGCAGCAAGCATAGCAGCCACAACATGACCACAAGCACCACCATAGGAAAATCCACAGGTACAACTAAACTTCAACCCGTCTTTTTCTCTGTTTATTGCGACTCTGCAGATACTCTGATCTTTTACGGTGGCAATAATCCCATCTCCAATAATACTGAGACTTAAGACTTTGCCTCTGGCAAAACACCGTTTGCCCTCATCGATCACCGCTTCAAAGGCGTATTTCTTAATTTCTTCTTCTGTAAATAAGGTCACTGGAAGCTAAGCTTGGATTAGAAATTTTTCTAAAAAAATGCAATGAAACAAAATAGATATTGGGAAGCAACAGAGAAAGACAGGATTGAAACACACCCGATTTGCGGCAGATATGAATGTTGTCAGTTTTCAGATGATTTTAATGGTAAAGCAGCCAAATCATCAGTAGGTCCTGTATTTCGATTAACCCGCTGAGCCCATTCCCTGAAGACTGCCAGGGATGCTTCATCAGCATCTATGCGGAAATTTGGTTCATTGTCCTTATCATCATTAAACCAGAAAAAAACTTCAAAACAACTGTTGTTATCGAAAAATTCAAGAAAGTCACGAAGCCACTGATGCCGTCTGGGCTCTGAGGGACATCCGATCTCTGCAATCCACATAGGTTTGTTAAAACTCATTAAACCAGCGATGGAACCCCCATAGACCTTATGGAAAGACTCCCATTGATGATACTCATCATGCTCATCTCCAAAATTGTAGCCATCCAAAGCTACAATATCCACATACTCATCACCCGGATAGTAAGGAAGAATATCGGATTCAAATGTCTTTTCACCCCATACGACTCCAGGACTGAAAACCCATTGTACATTATTCACCTGCTCTTTCTTAAAGATTTTATACACACGTTTCCATGCATTCACAAAGAGCTTTTTTTTCTGTCCCCAGGGAAACCAGTCCCCATTCATCTCATAACCAAACCTGTAGTATACTTTCGTCTGGATTTCTGATGCCTGGGAAGCGAAACGTCTGAAGTAATCATCCCATTTACCATTAACTATTTCTTCCAGAATCTTCTCATTCTGCTGAGGCGAGAACTGATCGGACTTTAAATCATGATTTATCACTGTATATATATCCAGGCTCTTATTATGCTCTGCTATTTTCAAAGGGAAGTCATCACCAAATTGAATATACCAGAGGATGTAACCTGGAACAGCACCAAACACAGCTATCTCATCTCTTAGGCTCTCCTCATAGTCATTCCAGAGTTTGCTGGAAAAAAAACCGAAACGTTGAGCATTTGTTAAAGGGAGTTCGCGATTTCCTGAAGAACAGAGCAGATAAGCTGCATTATTTGAATAGGAAATCGCAGGTTTAGTATGAGAACATGAATGGAGTAATAAAAAGAAGATTACCCCAGCTATAGTCCGGCTCCAAACCACTACCCTCAAGTGTACCTCCTTTTTATGATCAGGAGAGTAGAAGTGATTTATATAGTCATTAATAATTATACTGTATCTGTGGCCCTTATCACAAGACAGCTTCAAATAATTGTGTAAAAGCCACTCACCGATTTAGCTGGAGCCAGGTAATGTATCTTGCCTTCCTTTACCGTGACATCTTCCAATCTGAGGAAATTTTCGGATACCGACGTTCGATATACCGAAAATTTAGCACTGGCTGAACCCCTTATTTCTATTGGCATGTTCCAGTCCAGTTTATCATCATTAATTAACACGAAAGAATCGGTATTACCGGTAGAGTTGCTGGAAAAGCCAATAATGAAAATATCGGATCCATTGCATCCGACCTGACATACCCCCATACCTGGCAGGCCGGCTTTACAGACCGGTTTAAGAAAACTGAGGTCCTTACTTTGAGAGAAGCTGCTATCTTTATTTTTGATGGTAGTACTGAGAATAACCGAGTTGACCTTTGTTCTATAGATCAATTTGTATAAAGCACTTATGGAGCCAGGCCGAATATTTCTTAACTCATCGGCTGTGACCCAAGCGTGCAAATCTGGTCTTTTTTCATGAATCAGGTCTATGCCGGTACTGCAGAAATCATTACTATTGCCGGAAAGATTGGCATTTGAAGTTAAAAGCGAAACTGCCTTGAGAGCCAATGGGTCCTCTGAGATCAAATCAGCATAACCCCAGTCATAGAAATTACCCCAGTTTTTAGTATCACCAGGGCTAAGACCTATATGTTCTAATCCATTATGGTCCAGTTGTCTGCGGATCAGTTTCAGAAAATCCACAACCATCTCTGGTGACCAGTAAAGATTCATTCCGGTATTAGAGTACAGTGGAATGCCGTAACTATCCCATAGCTGCCACATTTCACCCCTGCTGTGTAAAGATAAACAGTACACCGGCAACTTTTCCGTTACAGAAAGATATCTGGCCCAGGCAACCATGTAGCGGCTGTAATGTATCCTGTTAACCGGATCAAGATCTCGCCCGGATAATTCCTTTTGCCGGGTCATCCATGCTGGCGGGCAAAGACCAGAAAGAATGATTTTCAGATCCACTCCACCATTTCTGGCCACCTCAAGTATATAACGGGCCAGTTGTGCATGAAATGAAGGGAGATCGTAGAAGTGATACTCATTTACTTCTACGATCTGATCCTCATCACTATCCTGTTGGCAGTAATTTAATCGGAATGGGTCTATAAACATCTTTACAATACCCATTCGCAAGCCATTAGAACCGAAAAACTCTTGAAGAAATCGCTGGTGATGTTCGTTGAGAGTAAAATACTCCTCTGGGTCAACTGTTGCTTTATCCGTAAAACAGACCCCAAAGCCATCCCAGTCACGAAGTTTTCTTGAAAAATCCACATGCGCACGAAGCATGATTTATCTATATTCCTTAAATGAACTGAGTTAGAAGGTAACTATTATAGCCCGCAATTAATATGCCGATGAACACCATCTATAAGCTAAATCGAACTTTTTAAATGACCAGAACTAAAGCGTTTCTGCACAGAATATGTACAACCAGCCATAACACATTACCATTTTTATTGTTTTTTTTGGCTCTCAACAAATGTAATCTGAACATTACTGGCTATAACCAGCATTATTTCAAGGGCATTAACATTTTTTTCCAGAAAAGCACCAGAAATATTTACAAGCCCGATGAGTTCAGAAGTGATCTCAGGCAAATGAGCTCACTTGGAATCAACACAGTGTTTCTTATATCCTTTCATTACTGCAGTGACCAGTTCTCCGACACTATCAAAGCCACTGCAGAAACATTAGAAGACAGTGTTCTTGAATCCATCATTATTTCCAGCCAGCAACAGGGATTTAATGTCATTCTCAAACCGCATATCGACCTGGAAAACGGAAAGCCCCGCTATCAGATTAAGCCCGCCAACCTCCAGATCTGGATCGATTGTTACCGGGATATCCTCTACCGTTATGTAAAACTCTCAAACAAATACAATCTATCACATCTGGTAATCGGAACAGAGATTGACAACATTGCAGACTCTCCCCTCTTTCTCAGGCTTATACAAGAGATAAGGAACAATTATCAGGGAGCTCTCATCTATTCCTCTTCCTTTGACCACTTTCTGAAAACAGATATCTGGCAGCATGTTGATATAATTGGAATTAATGCCTACTACAACCTGTGCAATAATAATAACTGCACCGAATCGGAATTGACCGAAAGCTGGAATTACTGGTTGACCCATATTAATAACTTCGCTTCAGGAAAAGGCAAACCGGTTTTCATTACCGAGTGCGGTTTTTACAGCAGAGAAGGATGTGCCATCAATCCGGGAGACTGGAGCAGAGGCGGCAGCATCTCCCAACGGGAGCAGGCGAAATCCTATGAAGCTCTTCTTTGTCAGGCAGAAGCGTTTACTAATATAAAAGGGATATTCTTCTGGCATTGGGAATTAAACAACCCCTGGAACGACTCTAGTAATGATTATACACCTGAAGGCAAAGAGGCCGAACAAATTATCAGGAAATACTGGCATGACAGATAAAACCTTGTTTCTTATTCTTCTTCTTTCTCTGACATCCTTGTCATACCCGGAAAACATTTTTTACCGGTTTGAAACCGGTGGAGCATTCTCACTTAGCACATTTAACAAAAGTATAAATGCAGTTCTGACTGAAAATCTGGGATACAATCTTACGCCATCAGTTAACATAAACATTTCCGGAGAGCAGCAGTACAGAAACCGCTCCTTTAACAGCAGCATCTATCTGGGAGCAGAATACCGTTTTCCGGTTTACAGGGACTTTCAAATTCCACTTGGCTCTATTATGGGATTCAAACATCTGCATATTGGATCTTTCAGTGACGCTGTTGCGATATGGGGCATTACCAGCGGGCTTTATTATCAGGTTTGGCAAAGGGTACAGCTTAGGGCCATTTATAGGGGAAAACTGTATTTCGATGATGTAAATATCTGGGGAAACGATCTTTTGCTGGGATTCAGCTTTTTATTTTGAGCAATACCCACCGAAATTCTGAGCATTTCAATACTGATCATCGATTGAAAAGAAAAATCCTCTGTCTCAGATTGTCCAGCATGTCTGTAAAGGGAGTGAATAAAGGTCCTGAAAAGAATCGCAAACATATCACATACACTGTTCCACCAATTAAAGCGGAAACCAGAAGCACCGAGATACTGCGGACAAGAGATATTCCGGGAATCAGCTTTTGAATGATAATTATCGGTATGATCATCAAAAGACTGCCGGCAAATGCCGGATATATCGATCGGAAGTAAACTTTCTCGCGGATTCCGATTATCCTGTAATTAACGTGTGTATATATCGGAAAAATCACAGCAGCTCTGATTAACATCGCCACTGCAATACCTTCTGCCCCCCAGCTTACTCCAGAAAAGACTGCGACCACAGTGGACAAAAGCATTGCCAGACTCCATAAAATAGAAGGAATTATCTTTTTATTGGATATCCAGATAGTCCCCGGAAATGCCGATATACAATGAAATATCCCCATCAGTGTTAACCAGCGCATAAGGGGCACCGCTTTCATCCAAATAGTATTGTTCCGAAAAAAACAGATGGTACTCACTACCTCCTCAGATAACAGACTCATAGAAAGCAACACCGGAATACCTAATGAAGAAACGACAAATGTAAGTTGTGAAAAACCACTTTCTGTTCTGGACTTGTCATTCTGCAATTGAGAAAAGATAGTTACCGCAATATTCCCTAGAATGGCATTTATTACCACATACGGAAGAACAGATATGTCATAAGAAAAACTGAACAATCCCAGCATCTCCTCATCAATCAATTTGCCAATGATAACAAATGGCATACTGAATCTCAGGTAGTCTGCGATGCGCAGAAACACCAGGCCAAAACCCGTTTTTAGGATCTTGCCCGAGTTTATCAATGCATGAAAATGAATTCCTGGAACCCTGACCAAAGACATCAATAAGATTAAAGCAATCACTTCCTGAACTAAAGATCCGATAACCAGCGACCAGACACCATAACCTTTAACTGCCATAAAAATCATCAGTGTCGATGAAGCCACTGCGGAAGAAGCTTCTATGAAGGCCAGCGCCCCAAAGCGAATCTGCTTCTGAAGAAGTGCTCTTGGAACAGAACAAGCCGAAGAGATCGGAACCACCAGCGATCCGACCCTCAGCAAACTTGTCAATTCATTGTTTTTAAAAAATGCTCCTGTAAATGGAGCTGCGCAAAAGATGGTAATATAAAGCAGAACGCCCCAAATCAAACTAGCAGTAAAGCAACCAGCAATCTCCTTACTGCTGATATCCTGTTTCTGAACAATCGCTGTGGTAAGCCCCATCTCATTTATCAGACTGGCCATGCCCACTAAAAGTGTCACATATCGCATCAGACCAAAATCGGAAGGAAGCAACAGATTGATTAATAAAATCTGCGTTCCATATAGAAGCGAATAGCGAACCGATTTTCCCAAAAACACATATACACTGGAACAGCTAAACTGAGATCGGATTGATTTGTTCTGCAGCATCAATTCATGAATTCCATCTTATCGGCACCTTTATTATGAATCGATAAATATACATCTGTGGGAAGTCTGCAGAAGATCTCTGTGAAAAGCAGTCTAAAGCCCCTTCATTCTCAACCGATCCATCTTCTTCTTTATGGCATCTTCCATTTTCAGAGATGAAAGCGAAAGGGTATAATCAAAGCGTTTATCCGAAGCTGAAATGTTTATGGAAAAAATTACCCTTGTCTTTGGGAAATCCCATTCCGCATAAGCTGAGGTGTTTATTTTAAGGTAGTAATCGTAAGGATGATATCTGAGATTCCATCTCTCTTTTCTGACATAGGAATCCAGTTTTACAAACACCGTTCTGGGATCAAGCCCTTTAAAAACCGGTTCTTTCATTCCGTATTTCTTTTTCAGCAAATCGTAGATATCGTGAACAAACACCAGTGTACGACTTCTGATTACCGTATAATACTCATTTACACTACGAAACACATTGTAATTGAAATCATAAGATTTCAAATCTTCAAAATCAAAAAATACAGTTGCCTGAAAAAAACTGTCCTCATGAAAGTAATATCTTACAATTGCCCTGTTTCCTGCAATTTCAGCATTAGTTCTGTAAACGGTAATCTTAAGATCTGCAGGAAATCTTGCTGCAGAAGGATCACTGAGCCATTGAACAGGATTAATTATCTTTCTTACCTGCTCCTGCGAAGAGCCCCATGGAGCATCATTAAACCCACCCGGATCTGTGGCCCACAGAGTTATCATCGGATACAATATTAAAAAAAACAGCCCTGGTTTCATCTCTATTGAATAACCCCCTGAATTTTTCCTTCTTTTATCTCCAAAGTTTCACCATAAGTTCCGGACTCCGGCGGACATCTGATATATATGTTATCAAGCAGTACCTCTTCTGATGAGTTCCTTCCAACAGTCTGCATTCGCATCTTTGCCACCGAACGACCAAAAAGCGTATCAGCGGGCCTCACTGTATAGGAAGAGTTTTTTTCATGATAGCGGGCCATGTGGAACAATACTCTTTCTGTTCCGATTAGCTGACCATCACCGGGGAAAATAAGAAGTCTGAAAAAATCACCTTTCCAGATATTGTTTATCTCCTGAAAATCCTCTGAATAAAAGTACATCTCCAGTGTATCCTCATCGAACCTGCATTGATTCTCCCAGGTGCAGTTACCGTTTAAACACAGGTAATCACCGTTTATATACCCGCTGAATACCACTGTCGGATTACATCTTGTATTTGAAACCATCTCTGTGCAATGTATCAATAATCCTGCAGTGATACTGAAAAGTCCCGAAAATACGAGCTTTTTCATAACCGGTTATTTTGAGCCGTTTAAGTTAAACTTCTCCATAAAACAAAGATCTAAGGTTGATTTTAGCATAATTAAAGGAGTAAATGTATAAAAATCAGTATCCTTTTATCGCATCAGAAGATAAATGGGCACCATTTTCACATCTGCCTGATGCCCCAAAGAAAGGTCTTGATACTTTACTGTACGTCTCCTATTTTGAACAAACGACCCTGAGTCATGTATAACTCTTCTGGCGGCAAATATACCATAACAACAAGCGAGGTTACCTATGGGCTTATCCAAAGAAGAAATTTTGGATTTGGCATCCCGCTACATTCCTCTCAATGAAGCCATCGATTTTCCCTTCGAAGGCGATCTGTTCTGCCTGCTCAGTCGTTCCCTCTCACAAAACCAGACCACATCCGAAGAGCAAGACTGGTCATTTAACGGTTACGGAATCTGTATCGGTTACAGCATCGATGAAGAAGCAAAACCTCAGGGAAAATGGCTTTGGATGCATTTTGCCAGCCTTGTCACATTTCCCCCGGTAACGCAGGTATTAAAACTTCAGCCACCCCATGTAGTAAAAGGCAGTTTTCAGAATGCTGATCGCTCCCGAGAAATCAGAATAATCAAGATAAGCACCGGAAATGTACAAGATGCACTGGGGAAAAAAACGGAACGACCAAAAGAGGAAATGGTTTCGCAGGAAGTGGCTGATGATAAAAAGATCGTGAAGTTTCGAAGAAAAAATAATACATAGCGCATTTAGGTTCAGACCACACTACTATAGCAAATTCAGATGAGATTACCCAGATACATAAGCTGAAATGCTGGTAAACGGACTGGGTTGAACTATCCTATAATTTCTGAATCCTTAATCGACGCATCATCTGAATCGCCATCTTTATTATTGATCTCTCCATTTTATAAACATCAGACCACATCGACTTCTATTACCAGAATTTTTCACTATAATCAGATGTTGGAATAAAGTGATCACATTTATTCTCTGTTTAAGCAGTGCGGGCTGCATGGATTAGACCGCGGACCACATGGATTAGACTGCGGGCTGCATGGATCAGATTGCGGGCTATATGGATCAGACTGCGGGTCGCTCGGATTAATATCTATATGAGGAAAAACCTGACATTTTTAACATATTGTCCATATCTGTTCGGCCTGATGGAAAATTTGAGTTAATTCCAGAAGGTTTTGTGGACAAACATCAGTCCACACTTAACATTAAATCAAGGCTGGCAAATATTAGATCAAGACCAGGGGCACTTCAATCAAGGTTCCGGGGACCTAAAAAACGCTGTCGGAACCTTTTTTATTGTCTAAGGAGGGTCTATTCAATTAGAGTAACTTTTATTCCCTGGCTCATTCCACGTCCCAGTGCAACCCGTGAGTTGTTGATCAGAAGCACAATACGGCCGCCATGGTTGGTAATAACTGTACCTTCGGTTCCCGGAAGAATACCAATCTCCATCATTCTCTGAACCATCTTGCAGCCCTGGTAAAATTGTTCTTTATCAGAAATCTCGATTATTCGGAATTTTCCTCCAGTCTCCACTTTTGACAGCGGCATGAGTTTGGAAGTACCGAAGCACTGCTTGCACAAACCATGGATCTGCATTTTGTGATCAAAGGAATGAAACTCATGATCTTTAGCGACCCTGACTTGCCAATCTTCAATTTCCGGGGAATAAAATTCGATTATTTTGCCACACTTTAAGCAATAAAAATGATCGTGGTGTTCACCCAGGTGCAGATGCTCATAGCGCACCATGTTATCGCCAAAAACGCGTTCAATGGCGAATCCATACTCAACAAGCAAAGAGAAAGCATCCCTGATAGCTGAATCTGAGATTTTAATTTTGTGCTCCTGAACAAATCGCCGTATATCTTCAAGAGCCACGTGGTGATCAGCAGAGAAGAAAAAAACGATAAGTCTCCTTAGATCATCATCAACGGTTATTCCATTATTTTTCAGAAACTCAAGACATTCGATGAGTATCTGCTTATGTTTATGGCCATGAGGATTGCCGTGGTTTTTTTTAATTGAATCAGAGTGTAATACTTCCGAGACTAAATTTTGTGGACGATGACGGCTGAACAGATTTTTTAAAAGCGGTCTCATTTTGTCTGTATCCTTGCCCAATTAGAGCAGTTGCAATATATTTCCAGAATTGGAGGTAATGCAAGCATCATAGTATTACGAAGATGTACAATGTTATATTAGACCAGAAAGGAACAACTTTTTTCAGAAAAAGCATGAGCATTTTGAATAGAATACTGATTTTCATTTTCATATTCACCGCCACAACTGTAGCCGAAGTGGACAGGTTATTTCTGGTGCAGGACCGTTTTTACAGTTCCGCTCTAAAATCACTGGCCAATGCGGGAATCGCACATCCCACCGATCTTTTCAGCGGACAGGTTAATCCCGCGCTCACCTTCTCCCACCATCATACTGTTGCACCACAATCACAGGGTACTGTGGCAATCGGTTATGGGCGGGACTCGATTTTTGATGCTCACATTCTGCCGACAGGTTTCTCCTACTCAAATGAGGAAGGCTCTCTTGGGTTATTTTACCGATTTATAAAAGGTAAAAAGAACATTCTGCAGCATGAGATGACTATCAATTTAGCCGGTCAGATTTTTTCGAATTCCGATGATCAGGGTGCAGTTGACTTTGGCATGAATTTACGGTTTGAGAAGATGATGTGGAAAAAGCGGTCTGCGTGGGTGCAGCAGTTTCTGGCAGCAGACTCAGGCAAATGGATTCTGGAAAAAGAATATGAGAGCAGCTTTCCGGATCATGACTATTCGCTCAGAGATAAACGGGCTTTGCTGGACATAGGTTTCTTTCAGCCTCATATTTTGGAAAATATGGATTTTGGACTTGTCATAAAAAATCTTCTGGGATACGTATGGAGCTACGGCAATCAGGACACGATTTACTATGATACACTGACAGATTCACAGGGGCGTGACTCTGTGATGATAAAAGCATCTGGCTTTACCGATAGTAGAAGATCCATGCGCGGGTGGACCAAAGGTGTCAACCGTACACTGACTGCCGGAATAGTCTACCATGCATCGATAGGCAGCGATAAAATTCTTCTGAATTTCCCGCTGGACCTTGAGATGCGGGGGCTTTTCAATAAAAAGATCAGGAACCGCTATATATTCAGAGGTGGTCTGGAAGCGGAGATTGCCAGACACGTAATGTTGCGTTTTGGATATGCACGAGCTCCAGGCAGACTTAGATCCACCTGGGAAGAGATAAAAAATATCAATATATTTACAGGTGGAGCCGGCCTGAAAATCTCCTCATTTTCTTTTGATTTCTATGCTTCTGACAAAGTATTCGGTCTGAGCGGATCATTTAATTACTAAGAAGAGTCTTAAAGATTCTTTTCACTACTATCCAATATGAAAAACTGATACCAAATACTTTTCCAAATTCGCGATATTTAGCTACTTTTAAACAGATTATTACTTTAACGAGTACACAACTGCTCAGGCAGGCCTAATCTCCAAAATACTCGATTCTCTCCATGGTACCTGTTGTATCGCTTGACGGTGGCTTTACAGTTTCTCTGCAATTCTCTGTGACAGGTGTAATTCTCTTTATGTAGCGTTCATATTGAGCATAAAATCCATTTGGATTTTTTGTTCCCCCTGTCTTCAGAAGACTGGTGGTTAAGAAGCGATGAAGTGATTTTCCATCAGCAGGACCGGTAAATTTGGTATTACATTCACCTATGCAGGCTACGGTAAGGTCGTAAATATCTGGTACTCCGCTTTTTTTGCCAAACCGATCCAGATCAACCCTGATAACTGCATTCCACAGGCCATAACAGGTTCTCTCTTTACTATAGGCCGGGACATTGAAAGGCCTCATGATATCATCTGTAGTTCCGCTTTTGGCGAAATTGGATAGAGGCTCATTCAACAGATATGCATCCGGGTTGAAAACGCTGTCAGTCAAGGAGGGATCATTTGGAGAGATCTGATATACGATATCATAATTACTCAATCCATCAGCAGGATTATTGATCAGTCTCTTGTGCATTCCCAGTAAAGATGGCCTGATGTTGTTGATATCTGCAAAGGGATGATAACGTTTGATAGTGTCATTGATAGATACATTTTCCCCATTTAATACTATCTTCTCGACAACCAGTGAAGGATGTTGTGCGGGATGTTCGATCAGATCATTGTTGTAGAAAACGTTAAAAAGGTGCATTTGTTCATAAAGACTCATCTCCAGTGTGCCTAAGGCAATTGAGTACATGCTGTCGGAAATGGGGACCCTTTTGCCATAGGAATTCATGTAATCTACATCTGCACCAACGATTCTGGTAAATTCCTTGTATGCTCTGACTCCGGTCATGTAGGTCAGTTTCAGTGAATCCTTTATTCTGGAAAAGGCACCGGTTCTGTAAAGAAATTGAACAAGCGGGAAAGCATCGGACTGGACCTCAAAATTGGATTTGAATATGCTGCGGTTCATCCTCAGTAATGTCTCAACAGCCAGAATATTATTGGATGATGTCAACATTTCGTATACATATTTACATCCTTCAAAAGTATTGTTATAGTTGTGAACCGGATATCCTCTTCCCTTTACTGCGCTGTTGTGAAAAACCACTCCGGTTCTAGCACCTCTTTTAAACTCGAAATTTCTTTTCCAGGGTACATCATCAGTAATCTCAACAGTATCAGCCCATTTTGAGTAGGGCTTGAAAATACCCAGATCGTAGTTGAGAGTGTTAAGAATTGGTTTGGCAGTTGAGGAACCATTAGGAGTCCTGTTTCTTAGCAGGCAGGCCAGTCTTGAACCCAGTCTGTCTCTGGAGTAATATGCAAGCAGCTTTCCAGAGCGTGAATCCATGATACTGTAGGCATAGTATTGCCCATTGACTGCCACAGGTTTGCGCAGATAGAAAAATGTACTTCTGCGGAATTTATTACCACTTATCTTCTTGTAACGGATATTCACAATGATTGTATCACCAGGATTGCAGCGGGTGTAGAATGTGGAACCTGGTTCGTGAAAATTCACAGTATCTTTCAATATCCTTATCAATCGAACAGAATCTTTGGGAGTCTTATTTAATTCGACCGTTGCAGAATCGCTTCCTATTCTTACTTCATCGATTATGGTAGTGTCTTTACCATATCCTCTGTTGTCTACCAGTTTTTCCAGTGTCTCCTGCAGATCTTTATCAATGGTTAATTTTATAAGCAGGTTGCCTTTTTTACGGACCAGAGAATTTGGATCGATAAGATCCATTTGTTTGAGCTGTTCAGGATCAGAACCGTTTTTTTTGAGAGTCATGAGCCAGAACTCATTTGCCAGATCAACCAGAGCACCGTAGCCGCCCTGAAAAGTTTGAGGTTGTTTGAATTCCAGTGCTTCGATCTCAGAGAGGACCTGTGCTCTTTTTTCCGGCCCCCACCCCAGCATCTCAGCCATGCGGGGCATATCGATTTTACATTGAGTGGTGATTTTTGTCTTAAAATTCCTTCCCCATTTTACCATGCGAGCCAGATAAACACATTCTGCATCCGTTAAATCTTTTAATTCTTTGTCGAACAGACCTTTGGCAATATCTTTACATCCAATCATGCCGTAATCGCTCGTAATACAGTGGTTAAGGTAAACCTCCAGGATATCTTCTGCAGAATACATTTTTCTTAAGGCAACAGCCAGACGCATTTCACGTTTTTTACGGTCAACCGACTTACTAACCATTCGCATCCCTTTTTCATCAAGTTTAGAGATGAAAAGTTTTGCTACCTGCTGAGTGATCGTTGATGTGCCGCGAGGAGTTACGATTCTGAATTTAAAAATCGATTCTTGTATAGCCCTTAAAAAAGCACGCGTGAAGCTTTCAAACTCAATCCCCATGGAATTGGAAAAAAAGTTCTTATCTTCTGAGGCAAGAAGTGCAGTGATAAGAGTTGGCGGAACCTCTGAGAGTCTGGCTCTCTGATGATCGGTTTTAATTCTGGCCAGCGGCCGCTCAAATCTGTCAACTATTTCGATGGTGTTGGAGTACTGACGCACTTCCCGTAATCGATCAATAATCGAAAGAGAGGGGTAATCATCAAGAGTCACCCCATCAACAACCCTGACTCCAGAATTTTCTCTCTCTTCATCCTTATCGACAATGCGGGCGGCTTGCTGATCCATAGCCTCATCTGTAAGTACATCCTGCCATCCGGCCCCATACTCTTTTGACAAGAGCCCTCTTTTTTCCAAATCAACCAGTTTTTCGCCCCATTTGAGGAAATAGCGATTGAAGGTGGCTTTGGCAAGCAGATACCCCGGATAGGCTCCTATTAAGGTCAGTGCAATAATACTACCACAAATCCACAGGACAATTTTCAATGCTTTTTTATTCTTTGCCATTTTTTAACCCGAATGAAGAAGTCTAAAGGGTAGACTCCAGAAGCAGTTTTTTCGCAGCTTAAGAGAGATTTGAAATTATAAATCTACTCTATTTTATATTGGATATTCAAGAAATCCAATGCAAAAGGTGGACATTTATAGGTAGTACAGTATATTTTTAGTAATCAAAATCGGGCGGTTCTCAGGGTAAGGTATAGGCACATTTTTGCTTAAGATGTGCCCGCACCCGGTCTGACTTAGAATCGTCCGTTTTATATTTATAAAAAAGGGAGAAGGTTGATGAGATATGTTCAATTCAAAGGTCTGATAGTCATATTCTGTTTGCTGGCAGTCGGATGTACACACCGAACTGTCACCCGGATCGAATCCCTTCAGGCACCATGCCCCAGAGTCTTATCCCAGGAAAATGATACACTAAGCTATGTAGTTGCTTTCAACGACACAAACGAGCGTGAAGCCTTTGTCTCCTCATTCAATCAGTTTCTGAAGAAATATCCGTTTGTTAATATGATGAAAGATACAGTGCGTAATTATGTGCGCATCGAGCTACTGCCACCAACCGAACAACCGCATCTCGAGCAGCCTATCACCAGAATAGAGCAGAATCAGATCGTTGAAGATATAATTGAGGAGATTATTGAGGAAGTCAGTTCGGATTCTGCTCCAGAGGCCATAGATTCGATTTTACCTGGATTTGGAGGAGTAGTCAGAATTTATTTCCCCCGTAAAAATGTTGACCCGCTTTTTTCCCGGTTATTTAATGCTTTCCCCTTTAATCACAGCAATGCAGAACAGACAGATTACTCCTCTCTGGTGATTTCCGATTCTTCTGCTCACCGGATCACCCTAAAGATTAATGGCAAATTCATTAACGCCGAAAACCGCACCCTTTCTGCTCTTGATTTCATAGATAACTGGACTTCAATTCTGAGGAAGCATCCTGCAGAAGGTTATTTTCTGTTTAGAAATGTTGCAGGAATACCAGAATTCATCTCAGGCAATGAAGCTACAGTAAGAGGCTTTAACGCTCTGGATGAAAACACAATCACCTTACGACTGGCAAATAATGATACTCTGGCAGGATTCCGTTTACAGAATCGAAGACTGATAGATGGCAATCTGAAGCTGGGTTTATATCACATCTCCCGCAGAAGTGACAATGATCTTGAACTGTTGGCAAATAGCAATTCTGGTCCGACAAAACCGTTTCTGGAAAAGATTGTTCTTTGCACTGGAGGGGATCCTAATCCGATACTCTCTTTTTCTTTGAATAAGTACGATGCTGTAGTGCTGACCTCGATAAATGATCTGGAGTATGCGCGTAGAAATTTGACCCAAAATGCATCCCTGCAGGAAATTCCGGGAGAGCGGTATTTTCTGGCCTGTGCATCGGAAGATGAAGGGTTCAGGGCATTTCTAAATAAACAGATAAATAAAGCAGACATGCTTCGTAACGTTGCAAAAGCAGAAGGTGCAACTATCAATTCTGTGGTTATGGACAACCTGGAATCGGTTCAAACTCAGGATAACGGTAATGGCCAGTTTTCCTCAAGCCGTACTTTCAAACTCATTTACTGCAAAGATGATCAGATATCCAAAAGCATAGCAGAAAAGCTTTTGGCTACTCTTTCTCATTCAAAAATAAGTATAAATCTGGTAGCACTTGAGGATCTGGAGTATCAACGTTGCCTGATCTCCAGAGACTATGACTGTGCTGTGGGATGGGTACCACAGAATATCACTCATAATATCAGCGAACAGCTCAGACTTGCTTCAATCTGGTTTAATGATGAAACAGATGCCCTCAAACGTCTTCAGGACAACACAGAGATTCCTCTGTTCTCTGTCAGAAGATATTTGCTGAAAAGAAACGATCTCCATTTGTATAAAAATAGCATTCAGGGTCTTTTCCTGAAAACTGAACAGGATCAAATCCAACCGGTAAATGAGAACTGAATGGTTCTCATTTTTTTTGACAGTTTTTCCAGATTTTCCCCTAACGATGGCCTCAGATAAATATTTGAGTTTTCGTTTAATGAATTAAATATTATTTTCTTGCTTTCTTCGATTTTTTTTCTGTTCCAGATTCTTTCCTGATTTCCCGAAAAGCTAATTTACTGAAAGATATTTTAGCTGGGTTTTCTATTTCTGATCTTTTTTGGTATAGAGTCCATAGTAATCGAGATGACCAGTGGTGGCATCCGGTTTGCGTTTTTTGAGGATAGAGATGGCCAATGTATCCTGGACATTCTGCTATTACTTGATAGATCTCCCCCTTTGTGAGGAGTGTTAATGCAATATTTTCTTAAAAAAGCAGTTCTTTTTTTTTTGATCATATTGACTTTGGGAGTAGTATCAACTCTCAGCTTTCTTTCTTTTTCTTTAAGCCCTATTATTTCTCCTTTGAGCATAGGTTTAATTTTACTGGTTCTATTCTCATTTTTAACCATAACTAAAAGAAATCGTCTGAAAGTAAGACACAGGGTAAAACCAGCAATTGAAACAATAGAAGAAACTGCAGTAGGTGATGCCCTGGGAGAACCCACAGAAAAAGAGACAATAGAGTCAACAGAAAAACAGAAAATACCAATATTAACATCTTCTGGTATTCACAACCATCAGATTATTGAATCGGTTCTCACCGAGATTCACTCAGAACACAATAGCGGTAAACTCCGGTCATTAATCATAAAGAACGCGGTACTTCTTTGTGGTGCTCATGGAGGAAAACTGAGCATATTTAATTCCAGTGGGCCTGATCACTCCTATTTTTATTCACCTTTACCATTAGATCTCCCCCCGGATTGTCAGTCGATCATGAATTCTGTGGCAATAAGTAAAATAGCGGTTAAAACCGGTTTTTCTGATATTAAAGGCAGAGAAAGTTTCTATATATTAGCTGTACCCCTGATCAGAGATAACTTTACCATCGGAGTTATTATCCTGGTAAACAAGACGACACAGTTTTGCGAAACGGATCTTAATAATCTCAATCTTTTCGCCTCTCAGGCAGCTTTGGCCATTAATAACACCCAATTATACGAGAAAGCTATTCTCCAGGCCCAAACCGACTCGCTTACCGGGCTTTACAATCACCGTCATTTCTTTGAGCTTGCAAAAAAGGAAATCAGCAGGGCTCAGCGTTACAAGCACTCTCTGACTGTAGTGATGGTAGATATAGATCATTTTAAGTTTATAAACGACACTTTCGGCCATCCTGCTGGAGATCAGGTCTTAATTGCCATTGCGAATGTATGCCGTAAACTTTTCCGAAATATCGATATAGTTGGAAGATATGGCGGAGAGGAGTTTTCCATTCTGCTTCCTGAGACACCGGTAGAAATTGCGACCGAGGTAGCAGAACGTTTCCGATATACTATTGAAAAAACAGTTATTTCTTATCACCGACGTCACTTCTCAGTAACAGTCAGCCTTGGTCTGGCTGCACTACGAAACGATTGCACATCTCTTCCCCGCTTGATTGAACGCGCAGACACTGCTCTTTATCATGCCAAAGCCCAGGGAAGAAACCGGGTAATCCTGTGGAAAGCATCAATGTGTTATGTTGGTGCTATGAAATTCCCAAAGACATTTCTCAGATTTTGAACGCTCTGGCATATAAAAACCAAAAGCTCCGACAAGAGTAAAATATCTTTTCCACTGATCAAATTGCTTTTAATTTCTTATTTCGAAAGTTATTTTCATTCTATTCATTTGTTTTATGGGACTACCCTTCTGGAAAATTTTTTAATAATCACAGATTTAAAGGAACTGATCAATGGAAAAAATCAAAGAAATGTGGAAAGAGCACCCATTAGCCTTAATTTTAGCTTCTTCTATTTTTTTCCGCTTGATTGCAGTATTATTTGCAAAAGGCTACGGAATGCATGATGATCATTTCCTGGTTCTGGAATGGGCTAAAAACATGATGGAGGGTGTTAAGCCAGACAGGAGTAATCCAGCGGGACACAGTCTGATCTACCCAGGACTTCATTATCTGGTGATGGTATTGTTTAAAAAACTCAATCTCTATAAACCTGATTTTCTCATGTACGTATTTCGCTTTCTACATGCAGCCCTGTCGATGATAACTGTTTACTATGGATACAAAACAGTTCTTTTTCGCTATGGCAAAAAACTGGCTGCTGAGGCTGGTTTGTTGATGGCCATTTTCTGGATATTCCCTTTTATGAGCGTGAGAAATCTTATAGAGATGGTTTGCATTCCATTTATCATGTTAGCAGCCTATATTCTGGTTAAATATGAAGATCAAAAGAAATTGTTACAGACATTCTATGCAGGGCTGTTTTTGGGACTTGCTTTCACATTCAGATATCAGACTAATCTTTTTATAATTGGATTCGTCGGTTTGCTGCTTTTTCGCAAAGACTTGCGTGCCGCAGTTCTTCTCTCGTGTGGCTTTCTTGTTTCATCTTTTCTTATTCAGGGAATAACCGACTGGATTGCTTACGGATACCCTTATGCATCATTTATCCATTATTTCTTTGACAACTCATCAAATGCCTATAATTATACCACCGCCCCATGGTATGTTTACATTTTTACTATTATGGGAATTCTGATTCCTCCAACAAGTCTGCTTATCATGTTTGGATTTCTGCGACAATGGAAAAAATGGTCTATCCTATTCTGGCCGACCCTCATTTTTCTGGTATTTCATTCCATTTTTCCCAACAAGCAGGAACGTTTTATTCTCCCGGCTATCCCAGTTTTCATCATTGTCGGAATAGTGGGATGGAGGGAATTTGTATCCAATTCAGCATTTTGGAGCAAGCATAACAAAATTCATGATGGATTATGGAAATGGTTCTGGGTTTTAAATACAGTACTATTGCTGGTGGCATCGACTACTTACTCAAAGCGGGCCAGAGTCGAGGTAATGAAATATTTCTATGGAAGAAACGATGTTTCAGCCATTTTACTGGAAACATCTGATTCCGGAATACCTTATCTCCCCACTTTTTATATGGACAATGAAGTTCCCATGTATATGATGACCAGGTATGCAGGAGTTGATTCAATAAAAGCTGAGCTTGAAAAAGGAGTTAAGCCCAATTATCTGGTGATGATGAACAATAAGAGAATGGAAGAGCGTTTTGAACGTTTAGATCAGCTTTTTCCTCAACGGGAAAAGGTTGCTGTAATCAATCCAAGTTTTGCAGACCAGTTGCTTTATTTTCTTAACCCCAGGCATAACATCAATCAGCAATGTATAATATATAAAGTTAATTAGGAAGCCCCAAGGGAAAGATTTATTTACTGACGTTTACTGGTTTCCTGGGTAAATAAGTTTTTCCCATGTCTCTTTGCAGATTGAACCCAGTTTGGCAATAAGTTCGACGGCCTTCTGTGCCTCATCCAGGATTATTTTTACCTCCAGCCGGTTCTTTTCGAATGCTTCAGGTACATTGAAGTGGATTCTTGCCTGATCAGGATTGACTTTATTAACCATAACAGACCACTTCTGTTTCAAAGCTGCAAGATCCGGGAAGCGCTTCTTAAAGATTAAATCTCTGATTTTCTGTGCTTTCTGGGGTTGGTTAACCGATTCGTTTTCCAGAATTTCTTTGATTTGGCTTTCATTGAGGAGTGCGCAGATGGTTTTTGCTTCTGCAAATGCGATTTCCGGCAGCCATTCGACAAGCTCCCTCTGTTGCTGACGAGAAAGGTTCACTCTTGAGAAAAGATCCAGACAGGCATCACAGTCCTCTTTACACATCGATTTCAAATCGGAGACCACTGCAGAATCGGCAATCCCCTTGTCAACAGCATCTAAAAGGTGAACCGGACATTCCGATAACCGTTCCAGTTCAAATCTTTCCCGATCGGAGATTCCAAGCTCTGAAACGATACTTCTGTATTCATCATCAGCCAGATTATCTTTTAGCCAGCTTATGAACAGGATTTTTTCTCTTAGAAGGAGCATACGTCCCCGATTTAAAAGAATCCGAAGAATAGAGGAGCTTAAGCTATCGCAATCATTAACTACAAGGAAACCGGTTTCCCTGATATTTTTTTTGCGCAGCAGTATCAGCCGTTTGCATCCATCTATCACCGAATACCGGTGGCCTTTTTGACATACTATTATCGGTGGAATGACTCCGCAGTACTGCTCCTTTACCTCTATATGAGGGTCAAACAGAGAATCTGGAAAGTCTACATTTTCAACGGATAATCTACAAAATGCCATTCCGGTCCAATCGATGTTTTCAGCGGTAAGTTTCTGCAATAAGTCTGTATTTCTCATATAACGATTTGTTTCTTCTTTTCAAATAGCCATTTGCTACAATCAGTGCTTTTTTTGAAAGTACAGTTCTTAAGAGTTTTATCTGGATATCATTCAGGAGATTACTTTTTAGCAGTTCCAGCATGCTTCTGATGCGAAATCTATCCAATCCCATCATAGAGCTGGACAACTGGTCACTATGCCCTCCAAAACGTTTTAAAAGATATTGATCAATCAGACCGATCTGCTTCTGACAGGTAATTCGCAACCATAGATCATAATCCTCGCACACAGGGAAAGTCTCATTAAATCCTCCTGATTTCTCAAATAAAGATCTTTTTAGCAGAACCGATGAAGGAGTAATCATGCAGCGCTGGAGACTTGCAGCAAACAGATCTCCCTGAAATTTCTGATGAGTCATTGGTGGATTTACCTGTTTTCCGTTTCTGATCCAGATTTCTTTTGTCTGCATAATCTCAAATTGAGGATTTTCTCTGCACCATTGTATCTGTTTTTCCAGTTTCTGAGTGAACCACTCATCATCTGAATCTAGAAAAGCTATCCATTCTCCTGAAGATTTTTTAACTCCGATATTTCGTGCTTTTGAAACTCCGCTATTTTCTTCCAATCGGATAAAAGTAATCTTGTTTTCATTCAAAATAGGAAGATACTGTGTTCCATCATCTGAGCCATCATCAACAACAAACAGTTCAAAATCTTCAAAGCTCTGCTTCAGAACCGATTGAATAGCTCTTTCCAGAAGTTTTTTTCTATTAAAAACAGGAATAATGACTGAAACCAGAGGCATAAAACAAACCTTATAGCGACTCAGATATCTGATAATGAAAAAAACATAACAATATCTAATCGGAAAAAATTGGAACTAATATTAAAACAATATCAAATCAGAAGTAATCGGGAAAAAAATACCTAAAAGAAGAATCGGAAATGTAAAAAACATCTTATTCTTCAGGGCTTATCTGATTAGGTATAATTTTCTTTATTTCTACCGGTTATTTGTTTCAATACCAGAGTAATTATCAAACCTTTTTTATTATATGGGAAAAAATAACTGTTTTCAGAACCGAAATAAAGCTTCTGGATTATTTGAAGGTGGAGCTGGCAGATGAATTTTTATCGATTTAAAATCAGGATGTCTTTTCTGTTGTTAACAAAAAGGCCATCTGCCCTTTTAAAATAAAGACAGATGGCCCAAAAGAGGGAAAAGAATATTCTGAATTATCTTAAAATAAATTTACTGACCTGATTGCCGGTATTGCTTGCCAATCGTGCAATGTATGTCCCACGGGCCACAGTTGCACCTCTGGAATCTTTTCTATCCCAGAGTACTTTTTCAGATATATTCAATACCCGGATCAGACTTCCATTCAGGTTGTAAATTGCAATTCTTCCCTGAGTGTTTTTACCAGACAAAAATGTTATCCGTCCATTGCTATTAATAATGGAAAAACGAGTCTGCTTAAGATTTCCTGTCTGATTATTGTAAACAACCGGGGTCCAGGATGCATCGTGAAAGCTTATGTTGTCCATAGAAACACTGGCACGTGAACCTCCGATATGAAATTCGATCTTTGCTACAGCATCCACTGTCGGAACCAGGTTTAATTTAATTTTATTCATCAGAGTAGGTACAACAAATGTAGTATCCAGAAAAATCAGTGAATCATCACCGATAACTTTTACCCTCATATCCCGGATGCCATTTGCAAAAGCATCGAAAGAGAGTATGTAGGCTTTCTTACCCTGCACATTCATCTCGCCTTGACTCAAGATTACGGAGTTCAGTGAATCTCCCGGGCTTTCAATATCTATGCTGTAAATACCATCCTTTACCTCGGCACCACCGCGTGCCTGATTGAAAGCAGTATGCCATCCGTTGGTGCCATTTGAGAAACTCCCATTAGAAACCAGTTCTCCTATCTTTACCGGAACACCAAACTTATTGATCTCAAAGAAAGCACTTGTGCCTATTACAGAATCGTTTTCTGCATTTTTGATTCTTATTTTGCAATTTTTTGAACTCTGGGCAGGAACATTCCACAGATAAGCCTGAAGATTTTCAATGCTGTCTGCTATTGAATTCCATGTCAATCCGCTATCCAGAGAGTATTCCAGATCAATCAGAGCTACCGGTTCATTGGTCCATTGAATATTAAATTCAGAACCAGCTTTGAGGACCGAACCGATATAGGGTCTGGTGATCAGGCATTTTCCATTTTCCACCTCAATCAGGCTGACATTATCCAGGTAAACTGTACCCGACTCATTACCACAATTAAACTCCAGTCGAACTTCACTCAGTCTAAAATCTGATTCGATTGTGGTTGGATCGACATACAGGTAGATAGCATAGGGTTCTTTTTTGGTTCCAATCTGACAAAGCTGAGGCCCTCCGATTGCAGATCTGTAGGGTGAATCCTGCTCGCCAAGATTGATGAAAATGTTTCTTGCACGTGAAGCATAAGCATCGAACTGAAGTTTATAGGTTTTACCGGTTGCAATAGTGAGATCTCTCTGTTCGAGCTGAGCCTGCCAGGGTTCGGTTCCTGCAGTATCTACGTTTATCACATACTGTTCGTTTAGAATAGTCCCCTTTGCTTTAGCCGGTGAATATGCACTAAAAACCCAATCGGTTGAATCAAGGAAATCTCCATTCTTTATCATCTCCCCTTGTTCAACAGCACTGGCTTCAACAATCTTGAAAGAATCGCTGGTATCTGCGATTTTGCCATCTGTGCTGCTGACCAGAATTTTACAGGAATTACCAAAAGCTTCAGAAGGAACTTTCCACCAGAAAGATTTCTGGTTTGTCGCTGCAGTTGTGATCGTTTTCCAGGTCTTCCCATTGTCAGTTGAGTATTGTATCTTCACACTTTTCAGTGTTCCACTGTTTATCCAGGTGATTTTATACTCATTGCCAGTGATCCAGCGATCTTTTGCTGCAGGACTGACAATACGGATTACCGGATCGTTTTTCTTTACCAGAAATACGCTGTCCAGTGCGATATTGGTAGGTCCGTCAAATCCGCCCATATTAATCTGGAGGGTACCTGGTCCTTGCAGTTTTTCTATAAAAAAATCGACGGAAAGTTTTTTGGAAGTAGCATTGGTTTTTATTACTGCGGTGCTATCGGTCAGAATCAGATCATTCGAACGGACAACAGCCTTGATAGATCCAGGGCGAGAAGAGCTGGCTATAAAACTGAGCGTGTAACCTTCTCCTTCTTCAAGGGGAATTCCACTTTGAGATAACTGTGGTGCTTCCACTGAGCCGCCAGTCTGACTTATCTCTATTTTGCATTTTCGGGAAATAATATTTCCTTTACTGTCTTGCATTGTCTGATAGCTTCTGGTTGCTGTAGCGCCATTAGTATTGAAATTCCATACATTAGAGTTGGTATCAAGAAAGCATCCGTTCTGGATTAGATTCTGTTGAGCTGGCAGATTAAATGCCAGTAAAGATGTTACTGCTGCGGAGTAAAAAAATCGTTTCATAAAACCCCCTGTAGTGAGGAAAAAGGAGTACACTATATTATTTATCAATTTCAGATGATTCTTAATATGGCGACTCGCTTCGCTCCCTACTGCTTACCAGGTCAACAGCTTTCCTCTGAAGTCAGTATTTATTCTAAGATGTAGACTCTTATATCCAGTAGTACAAAGCTGCAGACCCGATAATCCAAAAGGCGCTGTGCGACTCATCACAGAAAGTACATCTGATTAAATCGGTTTTTCTTGTTGGAAAAAACGGTGCCTATAATATAATTCTGCATTTTTATCAGAAGAAGATAGTCAGGAGGTTAAAAGAAACAATTCGGGTTATTTTACGCATTTTTTTATTCAATTCAGCTCAATAATCTCTTAACTCTATTTTCCCCCTTACAATACATCACTTTTAAATAAGCTGTTTGTCAACAGAGTGATTTAATTCCATTAAATAAGAAATGTTTTTAAGAATTGGCAATTTGACTATGAGTCCTTCAAGTGTGAAACAAGTAAAACACGCAAATAAATTCCAAATCTCAAGCAGCAGATCCTAAACAAATCCCAATAACCAATTATTCGAATTCCAAACAAGAAAAGAACAGGAACGGAGGCCTCTGTTCTGTTTCAGACTTCGAAATTTGGATCTCGATTTTAGGATCCTTTAATATTACTGCTGCTCCGGATTAGAATTGAATAATTGTAATTTGGAATTTGTTTGGAATTTTTGATTTTATGATTTGTGATTTATTTGAAAGGCAGTGATCTTTGTAAAATTGACCATACGCTTCTGACTTCTGGAAATTAAACCGATTCCTGCTTAATTTCCAGTCAGCACTATACTGGATTTTATCACATTAATTCCGTTATCTATTTTAATAATGTAAAATCCTTTTGAAATACCAGCAGTATTGATAGAATAGTTTCGGACAGAATGGGATTTTATTTCAGCAAAGCGAATCAGGTTACCCCTGAGATCAAAAATATTGATACTTGCACTACTTTTATTCGCAGAATCAAAGGCAATTGTCAACAGAGTACCCTTTTGTTGAATTTTAATTTTTTCTCTCTTCTTTTTATGAACTGGTTCAAGAACCGCAGATGGTTCTATTTCATAAAGTGACACATTGTCGATATATACAGTGGGAGTATTCAATCCAACACTGAATTCTATTCTTGAATCATCATAAGTTGTTTTTTCCATAACAAAATCAAAGCTGAAAGTATGTTTTGTCGTTGTCAGGTTAACTTCAGATTCTCCTCTAAAAACATTGGTTAAAAAACCAGTCCAGGGTTCTTCAGGCATTCCCACATTCACTTTGAGGGTACGTGGATCTGATGCATAAGCATCAAATAATACTCGATAAGCCTTATCCTTTTCCAGCAATATACCAGGTTGAACCACCTGAATATCATAATAATTATCGCCTGTCTTAGAAACTGTAATGGAATATTCTCCATTCACAACCGCACCTGAACCGCTTCCACTCCAGTTGTTAAATGTCCAACTGTCTGATCCTGATGAAAATGTGCCATTAAGCACCAGATCCTGTTTACCATCTTCTGTCAAAAAACTGGCAGTAACCGTTTTCATCGAATTCATTGAAACAGTTAAAGGGTTCTGCTTTCCACTTGCATCACCACTCCAACCGTCAAAGATCCATCCTTCAGCAGCAGATGCAGTTAATGTCACCTCTGTATCTTTTTCATAGGAACTTTCCTCTGGACTGATATTAACCGTCCCACGCCCTCTGGTAATTACATTCAGCCTGTAATTTCTTCCTCCTCCGTTAAGCAGGTTGGGATAATCATTAGGAGGATCAGGGTTATCTTTAATGAATTCTTTAAGCCAGACCAAAGCCGGACGTTCCTGGCCATTTCTGATAAGTCCTGTACCCTCAACCCAGGTTGATCCGTAGATGTAACCCCAAATAGTAATACCTGCAACACCGGGATGATTCCACATAACCGGAATGTGAGCCTTGTAATTATCCAACTGAGCCTGATCGTTTGTTTCACCGATATCATATTCACTGATAAGCATCGGCAATTTGATTGCATTGTAGATATCATCAAGACGTGATTTGAGAGTAGCTGCCGATGTTCCCTTCAAGCCATGTGCCTGAAATCCCACTGCATCAATGGGAGCACCTGCGGCAGCAAGCTTTTGAATTATCTGCTTTATCCAATTTATCTCGTTAGGCCATTCGAGAGTGTTGTAATCATTATAGATCAGAATCGCATTGGGCCAGCGTTCCCGTGCCATCTTAAATGAGGTCACTATCCATTCGAATCCTGTGGGACCAGTCCCTCCTAGAGCTTCCCGGAATGGTATCGGGGCATGTTTGCCGGCATTCCAGTTATTGGGGTCTGACATGTATGCCTCATTCACCACATCTATCATTTGTACATCAGGATATCTCTTAGCTGCTGCATCAAACCATTCAATAATCTCTTCCCTCTGCTCGCTGGCAGAAAGTCCATTCATCCATGAAGGATACTGGGATCCCCAAATAAGAGTATGAAACTTCCAGGGAATATTTTTCTCTTTTGCATAATTGGCAATTGCATCTGCACTACTCCAATTCATCCTGTCACGGGTTCCCTCTATGGATGCCCATTTATGCTCATTCTCACCAGTTATCTGATTCCAGTATGTAATAAAATCGGATCTAACCTGAAAGCCAGTAGTAATATTACCAAGAAATTTACCAGCCCCATTTGCAATTTGGGCATGAGAATATGTATTGAGCAAAAGCATACCATTCAAAACAATAAAAGGGATGAAATTTCTTTTCAGCTTTTTGCCCATAATGCAACCCTCTCCTGATTTCTGTCTGTCCAGAATTTTACTAACAGCCATTAACCGTTCGATGTTACCTGTTAAACAAAACCCATTCTCTTAATTTAAGGTGTATAAGCTGAATTGTCATGAATTTAAGGTAAAGCAGCTAAAATAGTGTTCCAGAATACGGAACATTTGAAGTTTAAAAGAAGGTTAGATAACAGCAATTAATGATTGTCTGCCCTAAAGGACTTCTTCTCTTCCCGACTAGTCCGAACTTGATGAAAGGCTGAAGAAAACCATATTATTGAGGTGGGTTACGAATAAGATACTCTGCAACAATTTTTCAGAAAATCATTTTGACAGACACTAATTAACAGGTATTTTTTAAAATGAATAAAGGTTATAATTTATTTAACTTCGATAACTTTTGGTATCATTCGACAATTACAAGTTTATCATTACTCTTTTGGTTCATAAAACACAATTTGATGTACTCCGGAGAATGCGCCTTGTATGAGATCCAACATTCATCCAGTCCTCCCTCCCATTGGTATTCACCATCTGCCTCCGATCCGATTCTCAAAGAAAACGGATTCATTATCCTGGCGATATTGACAATATTACCACCCGAAGGAAGCGTACTTACATCTGCACCATCTATATAAACCCTGCAATTGTCATTATTGGTTCTATCAATAACTGCAGCCACATGGTGCCATGAAGAGTCTATGATATGTATATTTGATGACAAGACAAAAGACCCGACATCCCCCCACAAACCAGTATCTGACGCCAGATATATCTGCAACGCTCCATCCGGGTCCAATTGTAAAAGCCATCCATACTCAGAATTTGGAAGGCCACCTTTACTTTTCGACATGATCGTTTGTATCTTGTTTTCACCATGCTTTTTTATCCATGCAGAAACTGTAAAACTGAATGTATCCGTATTGCATACATTCCCCATGTCGCTGTAATCTCCGGCCCCATTGAAAAACTGGCCAAAACCGACATTTCCTTCGGTACGCACCTGGTTTCCCCGTTTTAACCCATGATTTTTGTTAGCGGTAGCATCCATAACCTGCTCATCATTGTCATCCAGATGCCATACGCCTTGATATCCTGAAGCAGTATCAAATACAGCAGCTCCATTTGAGCCACCATCTGCATCAGTATTTCCCCAGTACATTGCTATAAATTGTGTACTGTTATTTCCATACACAGTATCCACTTTTATCCATATATCTGCTACGCTGTTGACAAGATCCCATATTTCTATTTTGAAAGGCAATATTGTTCCATCCGCTTTTCTAAATCTCAGATCACTGCCATCCTCTTTCGTTTTGCTGAAATCAAAATTACTTGCCCGTAAACGAAGGAGGACGGGAAAATCTGTAACCATCCCGGATATGTCAGCTCCTGTAGCAGAAGTATTGAGGATAATGTTTCTGGAGTACATCTGCCTGGAGTCTTCAATGATAGTTGTAATTTGCGATTCAACCTTTACGTTTTCTGAAAGACTCTGCGAACCACCAGACTCATTCTTTTTATAAGAAACATTCTGGATAATTTGAGCTGGTACCGAATCGATAATTGCACATCCATTTTCTATATAAGAATGGTAAGAGGTACCCGGTATATAAACATATCCGTTTTGATCAACCGAACTATCGGTGAATAAGACTTTAATGCTGCCGGTATTGCGAAGCTCAGCCATATCCACAAATGTCGACTCACCATCCGATATCTTTATATCCGCAACAATCGTTCTGGTTTGAGAGGACAAATTAACCGCATGTAAAGTGTATGTGGTAATTTTTGGCGAGCGCAGTAATATTGAGTAATTTCCATTGTTGTCGGTTGTATCGATTCCAGGTGAGAATCCGGAATCATTAACCGGATCATAATCGGAAGGGTACAGTATAACCACTGTTTCTCCGGCAGGTTTACCATCCGGGTGTATTACCTGACCAATGACTGTTTCTGAACCTGTTCCAACTCCGGTAACCTGCTGGGATGAGCACCGTAATAAAGCCCCCAAAAAGCATAAAAGCGTAATCGCTAAGGTTTCTCTGAATGATATCTTCATTTTGCGTTACCTGTTCTTCCCGGGGTCAGTCAGAGGAAATAATTGACAGTTAAGCTGATAGAGGCATTCCGGATTGGCATCTTTTTCTGCCAGACTGAGTACTTTTTTCCGAAATACTGCCGCCTCTTCTTTGATCAAGTCTTTAGTTTTTCTGGAAATACTGAGTGTAATCGTAGACATGTCAATTTGATTGTCTGCAAAGCTTTCATAAGCTTCGGCAGCAAGTGTTAAAAATTCTTTTTGCAAATTAACTATGTTGGATTTCTGAACCTGTCGATTGTTATTCAAAGTACCAGTTGTTATGATTTGTTCGCATGGTTCAAAGAACCCATTCTCCTTTTTTCTAATCATTCCAAGCCGCTCCAGAACTTCAACAGCCTTTTGTGCCTGCTCACTTGTTATAGCAGGGGTAAGCAAATTCGCAAGTGAGAGGTAATCGGTACCATCAAAAGAATAAAACGACAATAGTGCCCGTATAGCACTAAAATACCATTTGGAATAATATTCATAACGTGACACTTCCATGACGTGTGCTTTCGACTCATGACACGCCATCATCCGTTCCAGATAAAACTTACGCTCTTTAACCGTATCTGCATCTGTATAAAAAACCATCGCTTCAAAATATTCAGCTTCCCGTTTATTGTGTCCGATTGCTTCGGAAAATTTAGAGATCGCACGCCGTGAAAGCGATTGTTTTCCATCAATAACATCTTTATAAAGACCTATGGATTTTATCTTGGCCTTATTCGCAAAATATCTGAATGAAAAAAAGGAATTAAGTTCTTTCTGTTCTCTGTAATAATCACCAAGATAAATTCGATAATCAGTATAATCGAAAATCCTTATTGAAGTTTTTGAACGAGCCACTTTTTTTTCCATCCATTCAGAATATAATTAAAATAGATCTTTTAAACACGCCCCTGATACCTGAACCAAAAGGTAGTCATGGAGTGAATCAGCAGGTTCTGCTAAATTCTATAATATAGTGCCACTTCAATTCAATTGTGCAAATCTGGCGAAAAACAAGGAAAAAGGTGTTCCAGGGACTGGAACACTCTGTAACATTACTGAGGATTCCCCATCCCTATCGGAGTTGGCCAATTTTGAGTATTCAGAATCACTATTCTCTTTTTTTTTGGCGTTTTTGAAGGTTTTAAACCCATGAAGCATCAACACCGCTTATAGTATCTGCATTACTTTGACAGCCTTCAATAAACAGAAGCATTGCTAAAAGATGAATTTTATTGAACGGAAAACCTAAAGTTACTCCATTCCATTATCTTAAGGAATCTATGCGATTCGTGACAAGCAATCGTCCGAGTTGGGTTTAACGTCTAATCTCATATAATCAAACCAGGCTATAACTTTATCTGAAACAAAAAAAAACAAACCGGTTTCCGTTCGGGAAATGATATTTAATAATCAGGCAACCTAGCAATGTCACGATTATGCATGAATGCTGGAATAACCAGAAGTAGACAGATCTGCATTGACAATTATATTTAAACTCTGAATGGATCAGACTCTGCTCCATCAGAATATTTTGGACTTACATTTGGCCTTCTTTAAACTCGCTTTTGTCATTTTTGGGGATTTTAAATTAGCATCGCGGGACTGTTTTATAGCAGCATTCATAAAAAATCTTGCACACCGGTAAAGAATCTGTGCCAAAATGAGGGCTTTTAAGGTAGCCCAACCCCACCTTTTCTTTTTACTAAACATCCTTAAAAAACCTCCCGGTAAAAAGTTGGTATATCAGTTGCCCCACATCAATATAAGTGAAATAGCGGTTAAATTCCAACCACCCTTTTTGGAGGCCGTTAAAATTATGGAGAAATTACCCTGTAAGTCGACTGCAATAATAGAAACAGTCAGGGGGAACAAGATTTTGAATCTGGACGTACCATTCGTCCCTACACCGCTTGAAATAGTCAACGAAATGCTTGAAATGACACATATTCGCCCTGGCGACAGATTATATGATCTGGGTTGTGGTGATGGAAGGATAGTGATTACAGCCGCAAAAAAGTATAATATCGATTGCATAGGAGTAGATCTTGATCCCCGAAGAATTCAGGAATGCCGTATTAATACCCTGAAAGCTTCTGTATCTGACAAAGTAACATTTTTGCAAAGCGACCTCTTTGATGTCGATCTTCGCGAAGCTTCAATAGTTTCGATTTACCTCCTGTCCAATATTAACCTTAAACTCCGGTCAAAGCTGTTTAATGAGTTGAGACCTGGAAGTCGTGTAATCTCTCATGATTTCAATATGGATAGATGGCTGGCTGATAAAAGTGTATCCAGAGGCAATCATTCACTGTTTCTTTGGACCATTCCGGCAAACATGTCAGGCAACTGGCGATGGACTCTTCCTTTTTTTTCGGAGAATCTCAAATTTAATATAGAAATAAAGCAACATTTCCAGAAAGCTCATGCCAGTATCATTACTCCTGAGAATGCACTGGTGAAAGCATTATCCATCTGTGGTGACTTAATCCGTTTGAAACTTCAGATCATCAGTAACAGACATCGGGTACCAGTTCATCTGAGTGGTAACATTACAGGCGATAAGATAAAGGGGAGATTCAGAATTTCCGGGATGAATTATGAAAACTGGTATGCATCAAGAGAGAAGAATTCAAAAACGAATATAATCTGAATTTGAGGGCACTTTTCAGGTGCCCTTCATTTCTTTCTACAGCTCTAAGATGCGGTTTGCACGTTCTTCTGCAGAGAGTACCTTCTTTTTGGCAATTGCTCCCATATCGAGAGGAAATTCACGCAGAGTTTTTCGGTCAACATAAAAAACCGTTCTCTCTTCAGGATCTATACTCCCAAGGTATATTCCATCATTTTCCAGTGTAAAGGTTACCTTTTCATAACTGCTATGTGAGGTATAGATCGTTATACTATGAGTGCCCCTTCTTAACAGGCGAATTCCCCAGTATTCCTCTATGGGTACATTTGCTCCACCAGAAACAGTCCCCAGATCATACTCTGCGCAAAGTGAATATCCTTCCCAGCCACTGGTAACAACCAGAAGTTTCGTTTTAAGATACCAGGTATTACCTGACCAGCTTACTCTGGAAAACATGTATGCGTAATCAGTATAACCATCGCCATTATAATCGGCTTCGATATAGGAGGGTAGATTTCTATAATCTCTGGATCCTACATCGGGGTAAATTTCAGGTCCGTACATGTCTACTTCGGGCATACTGAATCCAACAACATATCCGGCAATAATCTCCTGAACCTCTGCAGGTATATATACATAAGAATCTATCTGATAAGCATTTACTACTTCATATTCCACATCCACATACGGGCAAGGGTCGAAAATGATTTCACATCCATTAAGAGCAATCAGCAGAGCCGAAGCAGTAATTATACTTTTCCACATACCCATGTTCACCTCACCTTCTTTACCTGTTTTTCTTAAGCTTTCTGGAACTATTTATTTCTTCCGGAAACAAGTACTATCTTGCCTTGTTGATTTTTACCCTGTTCCTTCTTTACCTGGCTGCTGCTTTTATTGAGTTTGCCGGACTGATTATCACTTCTTTGGTCATGCTTACGGTGGTTATTAGGCTTCTCATATTTTTTATCATGACTTTGCTGTTTGTGATGGTATTGTTTTTCCTTATGTTTGACAGCCGGATGATTCCTGTCATGACCAGCTTGTTTTTTGTAAACAGGTTTATATTCATGCCGGTAAACTATTTGTTTGCGATGATCGTGTGCTGGATTTCTATACTCATAGATGTAAATCTTCTTACTTCTGTCATAGACTCTATGCCAGTTTGCATGGACTACAGGACGATAGAATACATGTTTATGATGCAAATTGCAGGAGTGATGACAGTAATTTACTTTTATCATCCATGGCCCAAATACCCAGGAGTTGTCTATTGTGTGAAAAGTCACTCTGCGATATCTCAGTACATGAGCACCTCCCCGAATCGACCACTGATATTCAAAACTCACCCTTGCCGGTCCACTGCTCTCATACTCTTCAAACCATGGATCTCCATCGTCCACGTACTCTGCTTCTACCTCATATTCGCAAGCAGAATGAGTGTTACCGATGCTAAGGTGAAAGTTAATCTCTGCAAAAATTATTGCCGGAATTAGCATTGCGGTAGAGACCAGATGAAGTTTCCTCATTTCTTCCTCCTTTTTTGGAATTTTACTGCGAACCGCCTTTTGCGCTTCTGCCTTATAGATGTTTCAGAGGAGAAAATCCGCTCATCTTTTTTTCTGAGGGACTATAAATATGAAGAAGCCATCTTTGGGTAACGTAATTCTGTTTTGGAGCTTCGGCTAAAAGTATATATTTTTTACAAATTAATGAAAAAAGTAACTACTCAGGTATCTGATAGAAAAAAAGACGCAAATATTATCAAATCGGAAAAAAAAGGATCTAATATTAAAACAATATCTAATCAGAAATAATCTGGAAAAACATTTAAACGAAGAATTGGAAATGTTAATACCCCTTATTCTTTAAGGCTAATCTGATTAGGAATTATTCCTGATTTTTTACCAGTTATTTATTTCAATACCTGAGTAGTTGCGAAAAAAACGTAAATATGACTGCAACACGAAAAACACTGATAACCGGAATAACCGGATTTGTAGGCAAATGGCTTTCCGAATACCTGATCAGCAAGAATCTTGAAGTATACGGAGTTGATCGCTGGGCCCAATGTCCCTATGAAGGGGTAAATTATGAGCAAATCGACATCTTAAACACCAGTTTGCTAGGCAAATATCTTCATAGTGTTCAACCTGACACAGTTTACCATCTGGCAGCAATCAGTTTTCTGCCCGAAGCCGATCTCTCACCGGGTCATGCTCTGCAAATTAATATTATGGGCACGGTTTCTATTCTCGATGCCCTTAAGCAGCACAGTCCCTCTGCAAAGATTCTTCTTGTTGGTTCTTCAAAAGAGTACAGTGACGATATCAATTCAGAGCAGGTTTCAGAAACAGTTCATCCATCACCTACGAACTTTTACGGGATCTCCAAATATGCAGCAGAACTGATCGGCCAACAGTACCATCGCCAATATGGTCTGGACGTAAGATGTACCCGCTCTTTTAATCATACCGGTCCGGCACAATCACCACGTTTTGTCTGCTCTGATTGGGCAAAACAAGTCGCTTCTATAGAGCTTGGTTTAACGAATGCCACAATATCAGTTGGAAATCTGGATTCAGTTATCGATTTTACCGATGTAAGGGATGTGGTCGCGGCATACTATTCAATTCTGGAGAATGGAGTTGGTGGCAGAGTATACAATGTCTGTAGCGGGAAAGGCATTTCTTTGCAATGGATTCTGAATTCTCTGATTTCAAAATCCACAAAAGAGATAGCCATAAAATATGATGAAAAAAAGTTACGCTCTCACAAAACCAACACAATAATGCTGGGTGATAATTCCTTGTTAAGAAATGAGACCGGCTGGCAGGCTCTTATTCCATTCGAGAAAACACTGGATGATCTTTACGATTACTGGCTGGAAGACCTGCAGAAAGAGTCATCTGAGATCACCAGATAGAAATATAGAGCAGCAAGTTTCATGACTGCCACTTCTGAAGTATCCGCTATTAATTTAAGCCCCTACCCTCCCTCTAAATGCCGATAAATCAGAATCTCTCTGATTTTTGATATAAATCAATAATCTACCGGTTTTTTTTACTATTTTGATTGTGAAGAAGACGATATCTGATATCTGAAGTCCGATATCTAATATCATTAAAATCTCAAATCTGAGATCCTTTTAATCGGGTATGTTTTTTGAAATCATCTTGATTTATTCTGCACACCAGAGGAGGAAACAGCTATGCAGCACGGGAAACTGAGAATCATACTGTTCGATGCCAAGCCTTACGACCAGGAGTTTTTCAACAGAATCAACCAGGATCCCAGATACGGCTACGAGATTCGCTATATCACCGGTCGGTTGACCGAAGATACGGTTGCCCTGACAGCGGGATTCGATTGCGTTTGTGTTTTTGTAAATGATGACATAAATGCCTCCATAATTAACAAATTGTACGAAAACGGGATAAGAATTCTGGCACTTCGCTCTGCCGGATATAACAATGTCGATCTGGATGCCGCTTACAGAAAGATTCATGTGGTAAGAGTTCCGGCTTATTCTCCCTATGCTATAGCCGAACATACTGTGGCACTGATGCTTTCCTTAAATCGCAAGATTCACAAGGCATACATACGCACACGTGAAAACAATTTCACAATCAATGGTCTTCTTGGATTTGACATGCATGGCAAAACTGCAGGAGTGATAGGTACTGGAAAGATCGGAAAAATGGTTATCCAGATTTTAAAAGGTTTCGGTATGAAAATTCTAGCTTTTGATGTTTATCCTGACTTCAAATTCGCCGAACAGACCGGTATTGAATACGCAAGCCTGGATACCATCTATCAGGAATCAGATATTATTACACTTCACTGCCCGCTAACTCCTGAAAATGTGCACATGATCAATGCCGATACTATCTCCAGAATGAAAAAAGGTGTAATGATAATCAATACCGGCAGAGGCAAACTCATTAACACACGCGATTTGATAGCAGCGCTCAAAGAGAGAAAAATCGGGTCTGCGGGACTTGATGTATACGAGGAGGAAGGAGATTATTTCTTTGAGGACTTTTCTGCAGAACCGATCAGTGATGATATTCTGGCCAGGTTACTATCCTTTCCAAATGTGCTGGTTACCTCGCATCAGGCATTTTTTACCCGTGAAGCTATAGAAAAAATTACTGAAACGACTCTGGAAAACATACGCCTTTATTTCGAGCAGAATCAATTACCAAATGAGATCTGCTACAGATGCTCTGAGGGTAAATGCACCAGAGTCACTACCGGTCACTGTTTCTGATTTGTTTTACTTCCATCCCAATAGGAGATTCCACAGGTTTTATTGGCAAAGCCCCCTGCTGGAAACTCCCCCTTATTAAAGGGGGATTCCTTTGCTGCTTACAACTTTACAGTTAATTTTTGCACAGCAGGTGATTATCAGTTTATAGCCTTTACCAATGCTTTGCCATAATCAAAACATTGTTTCAAAGCGTTGTCATCGGGATACCACAAAATCCTGGGCCCCTGCGCTAAAGGTTCAAAACCGCTTTTAGCCAGAAGATCATTAATAATGGCACTGGCCTCACCACTCCACCCATAACTGCTGAACGAAGCAGCTTTTTTCTTCTTAAATGATAATCCGCGAATCTGCTCCAGAATTCCCCCCACCGCGCTTAAAATACCCCTGTTAATGGTGGGAGAGCCAACCATAACCCCTTTGGAACGGAATATATCGGTGATTATAGCAGTCTTATCGGATCTGGCTGCATTGTGTACTTTCAATTTAATTGAGGGATCTGCTGCATTTATTCCGTCAGCAATTGCTTCGGCAATTCTTCGGGTGGAGTTCCACATGGTATCGTAGATCAAAGTGAACTGATTATCTGCATAATCCGATGCCCATTGCTGGTATTTTCTGACAATCTGCATGGGATCATCTCTCCATATTACTCCATGGCTGGGACAGATCATGGAAACCGGAAGATTCAGAGAAACAACCTCTTCGATTTTCTTTTTAACAAAACTGTTAAAAGGAGTCAAAATATTGGCATAGTACTTTATGCATTCTTCCCATAGCTCAGAGGGATCTGCAAGATCGTTATAGATTGACTCAGTTGCATAGTGCTGCCCAAAGGCATCATTGCTGAAGAGAATTTCACTTTTTGTCAGATAACAGAACATGCTGTCTGGCCAATGAAGCATTGGTGCTTCAACGAATATCAGCTCCCTTTGACCCAATGGTAAACGATGTCCGGTTTTTACCACCTGGAAATTCCAGTCCTGATGATAATGACCTTTGAGTGATTTTACTGCATTTGCGGTGCAGTACACCGGTTTGCCTGGAATGCGTTCCAATAATTTGGCTAAAGCGCCGCTATGATCGATTTCTCCGTGATTGGCAACTATATAATCGATACTGTTCAGGTCAACGGTTTCTGAGAGCTGTTCAATGAATTCATCGGCAAATGGAGCCCAAACCGTATCGATCAGAACCGTTTTTTCATCTTTTATCAAATATGAGTTATAAGAACTGCCCCGCTGCGCAGAGTATTCTTCACCATGGAATTTTCTTAGCTCCCAATCAATTTTGCCAACCCAGAACACAGAATCTTTAATTTCGAAATGCATAGAATCCCTCCAGTGTAAATAGTGTTTTATAAAAGAGCTGAAGAATTTTTAATATAGAAGATATACTTTTTTGCATAAATGTTTTAAAGGGGAAAAGGTGGTGATCTTGATTGGGGCGATGTTTTTTGCCCCAGAGATGAATCTTTCATGTATCATAAAACTACCTCTGGGGTAAATAGATTGAGATTTAAAAATTTTTTCGAAAATATTAATAGGAAATTATGATTTCCAGATTTCGGATTCAGTAATGTCTTAATTTCCCAGGCGAAATGCCCCGGAGTTAAAAACTCAACTCGAAAAAGAGTCATCTCTGGGGAGCTAGGCAATTCTTCATATCCTATGTCAATATTTTCCTAACGTCTTTCTCTCCAGACTTTTGATTTTCATCCACGAATTCCAATGAAATAAGAAAATTTGACATTTTACACTACAGACATCACTATATTCAAAAATAGCTAAATATCCAGCTATTAAGCGAATTAATAATCATGAATCGGCTATTGTTTATTTTCGATGATTCTTTTCAGGTAATCTCTTCCAATACTTTTTCCATAAGATACTCCCTATTCTCCACTCTTTGAAACCTAGTAAGCATCCTGGAAACCGCCGCTTCCGTTACCCTCAGATACCTGGCTGCATCTGCTCCACTGAATTCATACAGGCTTTTGCAGATAGTAACAAAAAGTTCCCTGCCGGTAGATCTGACATTAGACTGACCGGCTCTATAAAGATCCTCTTTTTCCATAATCAGTATATTGGCAACCTTTTCATGAATCTTCTCCATTCTTACATTTTCGCTAATATGACGAGCAATAAGTAAGCGCCTGCATCGATCCATCTTTATTACCTGCTCGACAAACTCCGGCTTACCAATTACCCATAGCTGCGGTTTTTGGAATCCCTGCTTTGCACTATTGATCATTTTCAATTTTGATGTAATCTCATCATCACTATCGATATTTTTAATAAACTGAGAATATTTCTCAACAGAATCTATCCCCATCTGTTTTAGTACTGCATCTTTATCTATCAAATCGGAAGTGTTATTTCCCATAATAATCGAATGACTGCAGTATTTATAATGAATTAGTTCGTCCAGACTCATTTCTCCCAGTTGTACGGGTTCCAGATGAACAGCACGAACAAGCTCTTTTAGACGTTCGTTTTCTACTATTCCTGATTTGAAACGGGAAGAGAAGGCGGTTCCTTCACGATTAAGCACTTTATTAACTTTTTTGGCAAGGATAGAGTTAAATGTCTGCATAGCCAGGGAGATAGACTTCTGGCCCGACTGGATAACCATGTTATACTGATTTAAGGAGATGGAGAAAGCCAGACAGGTGAAATCGTATTTTTTCAAGGTTTTTTCTAACAACTTAAGGAAGAAAGACTTGATTTCATCTTTTTTAAACATTTGCAGTTCATGAACACCAATGGAGCAGACCTGATAAATAACGCCAGGAACAATGATTCTTGGTTTCGTGGCCATAAGGTTCTCCTTTGTTTAAGGGGTTCGGGGAAAATAAAGCTGCAATTTTTGTTCCAGGGAAACAGTGCCCCAGAGGTGAAAAGTTTACAGATCTCAAATTCATCTCTGGGGTGAAGAAGACCGGAAAAAATCACAAACTATTGATTTGAGATAATAACAGAATTCGAGTTTCAGATATATAAAACAGAACAGCAATCAATACCAGAAACAGGATGATTTTTATAATTTTTTACCAATTGGTAATGATCGGTGAAGATGAGGAAAGCAAATCTTTAGAGAAAAGGTGTTGATTTCACCATTATTAAACGTCTGCGGATCTTAAATACCCAGTGGAAAAGGCCATCGAGGTGATTCTGTTCTCAGTGCACTTTATTCTCCTTTGGTGAAAGAATACGCGGAAATAAACCCGCAATTATTATTCCAGGAGTTACTGCCCCAGAGTTAAATTGTTTACAATTTAAAGAGTTACCTCCGGGGTGAAGAGGTCTGAAAATTACCTCCCCACCCCGAGAAATTCTTACAACAAAATAAAAAAACATAATCTGAAATCAAAACAATAAGCGGGCACACCTTTCTACCCTAACAACAAATAAGCCTTGACCTCATCCTGCTATTCCCAATCAATCACCACTCAATAATACATGTCTGGAAGTTTCTTAGCTACAGTGACTCCAAATAAGACAATTTTGCCGTAAAACTGCAATCGTACAGCGTTTATACAGCTTTTCTCTCCCGCAATCCTGATACTATTTTAATTCCATGCATTACGAAGGCGCAATAATTCGCCCTCCCAGTGAGGCTGACAGTATTCTTCTTCAGGTAACTATCGGCTGCTCCCATAACAAATGCAGTTTTTGCGGTATTTACAAAGACAAGACTTTCCGTATAAGGGATGATTATCAGATAGAAGAAGATCTTAAATACGCTTCCCTCCATTTTCGCAATAAAGACAAAATATTTCTCTGTGATGGTGATGCCCTGATAATCCCCTTTGCCAGGTTGCAGAAACTTCTGCTCAATATCCGCAAGACTCTTCCCTGGATAAGCAGAGTGGGAACCTATGCCAACGCTAAAGCAATAGCACGCAAATCCTTGGATGAACTGGTACAGTTAAAGGAAATGGGCTTACGCATCATTCACATGGGCCTGGAATCCGGTGATGATGAGACGCTTAGAAGATGCGGTAAATGGGGTGATGCGTCAATGATAATCGAGCAAGGGCAGAAAGTCCGAGAAGCCGGTATCAATCTCTTTATCACCGTGCTTTTAGGACTGGCCGGTCCTCAACGCTCTTCAATTCATGCAGAAAAAACCGGTATCGCACTTACCAGCATAAATCCAAACTATGTGGGAGCCTTAAGTCTTATCCCTGTTGAAAACACCCCTCTTTACAAGCAGATGCAACGGGGAGAATTTAATCTCATGAGTCCACTCGAAATACTTAAAGAGCTCAGAATCATGCTGCAATTCACCGATCTTCGCCCCGGTTATTTTTACGCTAATCATGCATCAAACTATCTGCCGCTTCGGGCACGTCTTCCACGTGACAAAGAAAGCGCACTTACCCTGATCGATAAAGCCCTGAGTGGAAAGATAAAATTGACACCCGAATGGCTCAGAGGACTATAGTGGTCAGCAAGTTTTTTATCATTGAAAAAAGCATTAAAAGATTGCCAGTAGGGCTGGTCTGAAAAGATCGTTAGAGATTTACTGACCAGGATGAATCAAGCCGATGCCTTGCCCTATTCGTATCAGGCAGGCACCGTTAATAACGTACCTTATTACTCATTTTTCATCAACTGTCGAATAGCAGTCTGCAATTTCACCATAATAGATGGTATGATAATCCTTGTTGGGATAAAGACTTTTGTAGGACTCAGCCAAAGCAGCAGGATTGATTGCAGATTTGTATACTATTTTGCATTCATAATGGATTCCTGCAATATCCAGTACCGGGGTACGAACTTTCTTACCAGGATAAATTTCCAGTTCACATTCTTTAAATTTATCGTGCGACTTACCGGATTTTGTACCACAGAATTCCAGTTGCCTTGACATATCTGTCAGGGGGATACTGACGGTAAATTCAGTTGATTTTTCGATTATTTTATAAGTATAGCGGGAGTTTCGCACCATAACAGTAAACATGGGTCTACCCCATAAAAATCCAACCGATGCCCAACCGATAGTCATTACATTGAGAGCATCACCAGCCTGGACCGTTAAAAATGCACCTTTACGGATCTGTTCCATTACCTTATCGGCAACTGCCATATAATCAACCTGATGCATACAGTAACTCTCCTCCCGGAATTGTCTGTTAAAGTACCTGTTCTCAAATGATGCTGCCGGAAAAGATTTTTCCGGCTAATCACCCGGTTAAAATAGCATTTAGTTCAGCAGATTCCAACCGAATATTTCACACCGGTTACTTTCTTTGTAAAGGCTTGTATTTCACTCTGGTGGGCTGATCTGCAGTTATCCCCAGACGCTCCCTTCGTGCTTCTTCATAGGAAGCATAATTGCCTTCATGCCACACCACAGTACTGTTCCCTTCAAATGCCAGAATGTGGGTAGCAATTCTGTCAAGAAACCAGCGATCATGGCTAACTATCACCGCGCATCCCTCAAAATCTGAAACCGCCTGTTCCAAAGCCTGCAGAGTTTCGACATCCAGATCATTTGTGGGTTCATCCAATAAAAGCACGTTCCCACCGCTTTGAAGGAGCTTGGCAAGATGCACCCGGTTGCGTTCACCTCCGGAAAGCTCCTTTACCAGTTTCTGCTGATCGGAACCACTGAAGTTAAACTTGCCTACATAAGCCCTGGAATTTACCTCTGTTTTTCCCAGCAAAATAGTATCTTGACCACCAGTAATCTCTTCAAAAACCGTCTTTTCCCCATCCAGTGCATCCCGGCTCTGATTTACATAGCTAAGCTGCACAGTCTCTCCGATAATCAGCTCACCGCTGTCAGGCTTTTCCTGAGATGTAATCATTCTCAGCAATGTGGTTTTTCCGGTTCCGTTTGCACCGATTATCCCTACAATACCAGCTCTGGGAAGAACAAAGTCGAGATCTTCAAAAAGCAGTTTGTCTCCGTAGGCTTTGCTAAGCTTTTTTGCTGTAATAACCGTGTTTCCCAGACGAGGGCCATGAGGAATAATTATCTGAGCACGGGTGATCTTATCCATGGTTTTCTTATTGAGAAGCTCCTCGTACGCATTAAGACGAGCCCGACCCTTGGCCTGTCTGGCTCTCTGAGACATCCGCACCCACTCCAGTTCTGTCTTGAGCCGTTTTTGCCGATCGCTCTCCTCCTTCTCTTCCTGTGCCAGTCGGGATGACTTCTGTTCCAGCCACGAACTGTAATTACCCTTCCATGGAATTCCTCTTCCACGATCTATCTCAAGAATCCAACCCACTACATTATCCAGAAAGTAACGATCATGAGTAACCAGAATGACTGAACCCTGATACTCCCTGAGATGTCTCTCCAACCAGGCAACCGACTCTGCATCAAGATGGTTTGTAGGCTCATCCAGTAACAAAAGATCAGGTTTCTGCAGCAACAATTTACATAGAGCCACTCGCCGCTTTTCGCCCCCGGAAAGTTTACTCACATCTGCATCACCTGGCGGAAGCCGCAGGGCATCCATGGCAATCTCCAACTGACGATCCAGTTCCCAGGCATCTACAGCATCGATCTTATCCTGAAGCTTTGATTGACGCTCCAGAAGTTTCTCCATCTCATCATCCGAAAGCTCTTCACCAAACCGGTTGGAAATCTCCTCAAACTCCTCCAGCAAAGATCGAGTCTCCTTGACCGCCAGCTCCACATTCCCCTTGACATCCAGACTCTCATCCAGTAATGGCTCCTGGGGAAGATAGCCCACAGTGCGACCAGCCTCGATCCAGGCTTCCCCCTGAAACTCAGTGTCAATACCTGCCATGATTTTAAGCAAAGTACTCTTTCCGGAACCATTTACTCCAATGATTCCAATCTTCGCTCCATAATAAAAAGATAGTGAGATATCCTTTAAAACTTCTTTTTGTGGAGGATATACCTTTGTCATTCGATTCATGTAGTAAACAAATTTTTCTGCCATCAATAATCCCTGCTGTTTTCTGGTGATATTGAAATAACTGGTATTTTATTAGTATAAGTAGCCTAAATTAATATTTTCCAAGGGCCCGAAGTGAACCTAAATCGGGTAATGGATCTTCTAAATCGTAGGAATTAAGTATCAAAACAATAAATTCCAAATCTCAATTCTTAAATTACAAACAAATTCCAAATCTCAAAGCTCTGAATTCTAAACAGGAACAGGCGAGAAGGAAAATTCGAAATCCGAAACCGGAACGGGACTTACACTCCTATTCTTCGTTTGGAATTTGGATAATCAGTCATTGGGATTTGTTTAAGATTTGGTACTTGGTGATTTGGAATTTTCCTATCTGGTTTCCACTTCAGACAGAAAACTGTATACGAATAAACTGATATTTAATTGCTCTGCAAATATTTCATCCCTTCGGGACCAAACGTTTTTTATTCGGTTGTCTTTTTGCAAATAAAACGTCCCTACGAGACTAAGAAAGTGATTATCTTATTGTCAAGGCAGATAAACAGGGATCTCATTACAGGTTTTTAACGCTCCAGATTTCAGTCTCGATTGACTTTTTAAGTATGTAATGAGCAGCATCATCAGCAAACACCTTAAAATAGGAGAAACCCGGACTGTACCACCTGTCCTCTATTTCCAGTATCTCCAGCCGTTTCTCCCCGATCCAGAATCGTACCGGATACTCATCGGCTTTATAACCGCTGTAGGTTTCCACTTTTATTTTCCATTCCATAATTATGCGGCTTTCTGATGAACCTTAAGCAGATTCACAACATCACGCACTCCTCTGGTATAACGGGCAATCCGGTATGCTGTGTGAACCTCTCTGATCTCATAAACCGTTCCGCTTAAAGTAACACGTCCATTGTCTACATCGACTTCAATTCTATGGTGATCCAATTCGAAATTTCTGTGCAATGCAGCCATAATGTCTTGAGCGATCGCCTTGTCAGAATAGGCATGAGTGGGAACCACTACCAGTTCATTACTGACATGAACGACTCCTTGAATATCATAGGCAATCTCCTCTGCCCGCATCTTTTTCCAGTACGAATCGGTTGTCCCCCGCAACATGACCGTTCCCCTGTCCACCGTGACATCTATACCGGATGCCTCTATATTGGGGTTCCAAAGTAACCGATTCAGCAAACGGATCTGAATTTCGCTGTCTGAGGGCACAGAAACATTGGAAGGAAACTTTAATGTCAGCCTGTCCTTAACACTCACTACCCCCGGAACCTGTAACACATCCGCCTCTGCAGCCTGGCGGGCAGAGTAGGAAGGGACCGTTCCTTCCAGCGTCACCTCCCCGTTATGTACATACACTTCAATTGCCGACATTCCTATCCGGTAATCCCAGGCAAGCTGATCAATAACAACTCTTTTAATTTCATCATCTGTATAGGCCATTATGTTCACTCCTGTGGTTTGTATTCAGGGCAAATCTATTCTGAACGATAAGATCCCAAAACTTTCATGTAATTAGCCCTTTCAAAAGCCTCCGTATTTTCCACAGAACTTCGTCCCATTACTCCATGGAATGCTTCCATCGATTCGTACCGGTTTTCTTCCAGCCACTCGCCTATCCCGGCCAGTAATCTGGAAATATGGCTGATCCCTTTCTGCAGAAGTGCAGAAGTCATCATGGAAACCCGTGCTCCTGCAGCAATACACTTCAAGACATCCTGTATCGTGTGCACCCCACCGGTAACAGCAAAATCAATCTTTATTTTATCAAAGAGTAAGGCAATCCAGCGTATTCTGAGTAAAAGCTCATCGGACGTGCTCAGATGAAGAACCGGCTTTACTTCCAGCTTCTGCAGATCGATATCCGGCTGATAAAACCGGTTGAAAATAACCACTCCTGCTGCACCGGCATTAGAAATTCTGCTTATCATTTCAGGAATCGAACTAAAAAAAGGACCCATTTTCACTGATACCGGAATTGCAACACTTCTAGACACCTCTCTTACCAAATTAACACAGGTTTGCTCTACCTGAGAAGAAGAAATTGCAGGAGACACCGGAAGATTATAAATGTTAAGTTCTATTGCATCCGCTCCCGCTTTCTCCATCTCGCGGGCATATTTGATCCACCCCCAGACATTTGTTCCATTAAGACTTCCAATAACCGGAATATCTACCGCCTCTTTGGTTTTAATGATCTGCTCCATATAATCAGAAGAGCGGAAACAGTAAGGCCTTATATCCGGAAGATAGGTCAGAGCCTCGGCAAAATGCTCTGTTCCCTGCACAAGTCCTTTGTCAAGCATCAACTGCTCTTTTTGTATCTGTTCTTCGAAAAGAGACTGAAGTACCACTGCCGCAATACCGGCATCCTCCATTTTTTTCACATTCTGGACATGTGTACACAAGGGAGATGATGAAGCTATCAGGGGATTTTTCAGCTTTAACCGAAGATAATTTGTCGAGAGATCAACCATTACCACTCCCTTGTACTAAAGGCATGGAGGCCCAATGCTGATACCAGTTCCATCTCTGAGCAACTTCCTCTTTAGCCTTTGTTAAAAGATTTGCCGCTTCATCAGGATTACTGCGAAGAAGCAGTGAATAGCGGGTTTCGTTGTAAATGTAATCTTCCAGAGGAACCGATGGTGCCCTGCTGTCAAGCTGAAGAGGATTTTTTCCCTCTCTCTGCAGCCTCGGATCGTACCGGAGCAAAGGCCAGTAACCACTTTCTACCGCCAGATGCTGTTGAGCATTGCCATGAACCAGATCGAATCCCTGCCCAATGCATTGAGCATACGCCACAATAAGTGAAGTCCCCTCATATTGATCCGCTTCCCTGAATGCCTTTATGGCCTGCGCCTGGTCCGCTCCCATCGCAACCCTGGCCACATACACAGAGCCATAACTCATAGCCATCATCACCAGATCTTTCTTCCCACTGCTCTTCCCGGCAGCAGCGAATTTAGCCACTGCCCCCGGAGGCGTAGCCTTGGACATCTGCCCACCGGTATTTGAATACATCTCTGTATCCATCACCAGTATATTAACTTTACGTCCCATAGAAAAGACATGATCCAGTCCACCAAAACCAATATCATAAGCCCAGCCATCACCACCAACCAGCCATATACTTTTTTTAATCAGTGCATCAGATAACGCAAGCAGATCACCTGCATCTTTGTTGTCTATCTGTTTCAACCGCTGCCGTAAAGCAGTAACCCGGTTTCTCTGCTGGTCAATCTCTTCTGTACTGTTCTGATCTGCCTTTATCAGAGCCTCCACCAGCTCTTTACCGATCTGTGGTTCCAGCTTATAAAGAAGCTCTTTACACTGATCAATCTGTTTGTCAATAGCAATCCTGAATCCCAGTCCGAACTCCGCATTATCCTCAAAAAGAGAATTGGACCAGGCAGGCCCCTTCCCCTCTTTATTGATTGCCCAGGGTGTTACCGGTTCATTTCCTCCGTAAATCGAAGAACAGCCGGTAGCATTGGCAATAAGCGCATGATCCCCAAAGAGTCGGCTAAGCAAAGTAAGATAAGGTGTCTCTCCGCATCCGGCACAAGCTCCGGAAAATTCAAAAAGCGGAGTTACAAACTGAAGCTCCCGCATGGTCGATACAGATCGGTCGTATTGTGGCAGATTCAGGAAAAACTCCCAGTTCCGTTCACCACTCTGCAGCAACGGGTCCTTGGGTTTCATATTCAAAGCCTTTACTTTAGGCTCTTTGCGATCTTTACCCGGGCAGACTTCCACACACACCCGGCACCCGGTACAATCCTGAGGCGATACTGCAATCGTATAGTATTGCCCTTTAAGTGAAGGATGACGGGCTGGAACAGACTGAAAAGACTCCGGAGCACCTGTCAGATCTGCATTTTCATAGACTTTAGCCCTGACAACCGCATGAGGACACAGAAAAGAGCACTTCCCGCACTGTATGCACAACTGCGGCTCCCATACCGGAATCTGTGCAGAAATTCCCCGCTTTAAATATTTGCTGGTAGCACTTGGGAAAGTACCATCTGCATTAAAAGCACTGACCGGAAGCTCATCACCTCTGCCTCTCAGTATTCTGGCAGTGTTAAATTTAACAAATGAAGTTGCATCGGAGCTTACAGCTTCCCGCAGGTCAAAAGCATTGCTGGGCTGTTCGGGAATCTGCAACTGATGCAGATTTTTGATTGCAGAGTCAACCGCTTCCTGGTTCATGGAAACGATTGTCTCTCCTCTTCGTCCATAACTACTGCATATATACTCTTTTATTTTGCTGACCGCTGCCTCTTCAGGGATAAGTTTACTGAGCGCAAAAAAGCAGGTCTGCATAATGGTGTTGATCCGGCCACCAAGCCCGATCTGCGAGGCAATACCACCGGCATCTATTACATATACCTTCAACCGTTTATCTATTACTGCCCTCTGTACAGATACAGGAAATTTATCCCAGACCTCTTCAGGTGGATATGGACTATTAAGAAGAAAGGTCGCACCCTCAGCGGCAAACTGAAGCATGTCGATTTTTTGCAGAAAAGAAAACTGATGACATCCGACAAAGTCAGCCTGGTAAATCTGATAAGGAGAATTAATGGTTTTTTTATCGAAACGAAGGTGAGAAACAGTGATTGAACCGGATTTCATGGAATCGTATACGAAATAACCCTGCACATAATAATCGGTAGTCTCCCCAATAATCTTGAGCGTGTTCTTGTTGGCACTCACCGTCCCATCCGAACCATATCCGTAAAACAGAGCACTTATCCTGCCCCGGGGCTCTGAATAATTGCTTTTTTCTATCGGTAAACTCTTAAAACTTACATCGTCTTCTATTCCAATAGTGAAATGGTTAGGCATACAATTTTTATGAAGACAGGTGAAAATGGAGTGGACCATGGGTGGGGTGAATTCCTTTGATGACAAACCGTAGCGGCCGCCTGCGATTTTGGGAATCCTGACCCAGGGAAACTCCTGACTTCCTGCAGCCTCATTGATAGAAGCAACTACATCGCAATAAAGCGGCTCACCGGCACTTCCAGGTTCTTTGGTTCTGTCCAGAACCGCTATGGCTTTTACTGTGGAAGGAAGCGCCCTCAACAGATGAGAGCCCGAAAATGGACGGTAAAGACGAACCTTCAATACCCCTACTCTCTCATTTTTAAGATTCAACTGCTCAACCACCTCTTCCACTGTTTGAGCTGCAGAACCCATTATGATAATCACCCGTTCCGCTTCCAGATCACCACAATATTGGAAAAGTCGGTAAGAGCGACCGCTAAGTCTCTCAAAATCAGACATTGTCTGTTCAACCACCGAAACAGTCCCGCTGTAGTAGGGGTTTGAAGCCTCACGAGCCTGGAAAAAAATGTCAGGATTCTGCGAACTTCCCCGGATAAAGGGATGCTCAGGGCTCAAAGAGCGATATCGATGTTCACGAACCAGATTATCATCTATCATCTCCTTTATCTGATCTTCGCTTAGCATAGCGATTTTTGAAATCTCATGAGAAGTACGAAAGCCATCAAAAAAATGCAGAAATGGTACTCTGGACTTTAGAGTTGAAGCCTGAGAAATAAGCGCAAAATCATGTGCTTCCTGCACCGAAGATGAACACAGGAAAGCAAAACCGGTGCTGCGGGTAGCCATCACATCACTGTGATCACCAAAGATGGAAAGTGCATGAGTTGCCACTGTTCTTGCTGCCACATGAATCACCATCGGGTTAAGCTCTCCAGCAATCTTAAACATGTTGGGAATCATTAAGAGTAAGCCCTGGGAAGCTGTGAAAGTGGTGGTAAGCGATCCCCGCTGCAAAGAACCATGAGCTGCAGCTATTGCCCCTGCCTCACTCTGCATTTCCACTATATGTGGAACCGTCCCCCAGATATTCTTCTTTCCCGATGCTGCCCATAAATCCGCCATTTCACCCATGGGAGACGCTGGGGTGATAGGATAAATTGCCACCGTCTCGTTGGTACTATATGCCACACTGGCTGCAGCTTCGTTACCATCTACTGTTTTCATCTTCTCATCCAAAATGAATCCTTTCACCCAAAAAACCGCCCCCCATTAAAGGGGAAAAAGCAAAACAACGGCCAGAAGGACAGAGTCAAATAAGAGCTCTCAGTTCGAGAGTACTAAAAATGCCTGAAATTTAATCGCCAGTCTTATCCAAAAGCTTATGAGTTAAAAAAAACTTAACAGTTTCTTTACAAACCTTTCAGTTTTCTTTACAGACCTTTCAATTTTAGCAAAAAACCTTAGGGGGATGAAGTGGAAAGCTTTAGGGGGGTAAACCCTAAACCTTACCTCTTTTGCGAAAAAACCTTTGGGGGATAATCCCTAAACCTTACCACCTTAACGGAAAAACCTTTGAGGGATAACCCCTAAACCTTACCACCTTAACGGAAAAACCTATGTGTTAAAGCCAAAACTTTTTAATTTATCGTCCATCCTCCGCTGTAATCAGCTTCGGAGGGTTCAGATTTTGTCTTTTTATCTCCAATGTGCTTGTTGCTATTCTTTCCTGTTATGGCTAACGTAAGCATTACGGCATAAGGTTTAAAATGAATAGCGATTCAAGGAACCTTGATTGAGCAGCTACACTTTCTCTTCCCGAATCAGGATTACAATAAAGTTGAATCTGAACAAGTTTGTCTGTATATTGATAGAGTTTTCAAATCTGATATTTCTTAAGCAATAGTTAAACGGACAGAATAATCCAATGCATGAACTGTCAATTGCAGCCGGAATAATCGAACTGATTGAATCAAAAGTAGCAGATCCTGCAACTGTTACTAAAGTTGCACTCACTGCCTCGCCCCTGTCAGGAATATCAGAAGATGCATTAAACTTTTCCTTCTCTGAATTATGCAAACTCAAAGGATACACCAATGCAACCCTGCATATCACAACTGTCCCAGTCTTAATGAAATGTATCCATTGTGAAAAAGAGTATAAATGCCTTGTTTTTGACACCTTCTGCCCGGATTGCGGAAAACCGGAACGGGACATCCTCTCTATTCCACCCTTTAAAATCGATTACATAGAAACAGCGGAGCCTTAAATGTGTGAAGAATGCGGATGCGAAAATGTCGAAATTCACAGCCATGACCATCATAACCATACTCTCCAATCCGGATCATCTGAAAAGCTGGTCATCGAACAGGCGGTTATGTCAAAAAATGATTCCTATGCTGAAATTAACCGCAAATATTTCCGCGATAATGGAATCTATGTAATTAACCTGATAAGTTCTCCAGGAAGCGGAAAAACCACCATTGTTGAGTACCTGGCCCACCATTTTGGCAACAGTATGGCAGTAATTATTGGTGACATTCAAACCCACCGTGATGCACAGCGGGCTAGTGAAGCAGGCTGCATTTCTTTTCAGATCGAAACACTTGGTGCCTGTCATCTCGATGCCCACAGTATTTTACATACACTCCAGTCATTTAATCCTGATGGCATCCGGCTTCTTGTCATAGAAAATGTGGGTAATCTTGTATGTCCATCATCTTTTGATCTTGGAGAAAATGAGATCGTTGCAGTACTCTCTGTTCCGGAAGGAGATGATAAAGTACTCAAATATCCTGCAGTTTTTCATAAAGCAAATACACTGCTGATAAACAAGATCGACCTGACTGCATATCTTAAATTCGACAAATCCAAAGTAGTTACCGAGTGCAGAAGCCTTAACAGTAAAATCAATGTTTTTGAAATTGCAGCAATCAACGGGCTGGGGATGAAAGAATTCATTGATTATCTGAATAAGCGAATGCTCCATTGATGAAGAAGTTATGGCCACATACCCAGAATCATCAACAATAGCAACACCGTTCAGAGCGTGGGTTTTCGCCCCCTTTGTTGACCACAGCAATGTCTTTGGTCATTACCGGAACTGATAGTGTACAATTTAATCGCAAATGATTCTGAAACAGCAAGCCTGCAGCATCGGCCAGGTGACAAAATAACAGCGTTTCCCCGTTCAGGTTATCACCGAGATCGGAGGTGTGCGGTGAATCTAAGTTCCACCCGCTTCAGTCATTGCCAGGAATCTGCTGATTTAAGGACTATAAGGAGCTAAGGATTTCTAAACCATTTTTATATACACAAATAACATATCTCATTGAATATTTTTCTTATATTAATGTGATCATTCAGCTTGGCCATCAAAATCAACGTTAAACCAGCAATTGCCAGGGAGTAACAGGAAAATGGCACCAGATCCGGATAATGAAAACATCGGTATTTCGAGACGTGATTTCCTCAAATTCTGTTCAACAGTAGCAGTTGCAATCGGACTAGGACCTGCCGGCGGATCGAAAGTGTTTGCTGCTCTCACCTCCCAAAGCCGTCCTATTATACTGTGGTTGCATTTCGCCGAATGTACCGGATGCACTGAATCATTTTTGCGTGCAACCAGCCCTTACACCGATGAGCTCCTTCTGGATAAAGTTTCAGTTGATTACCATGAGACTCTGATGGCTGGAGCAGGGGCAACGGTGCATGATATTCTGATCGAAACTGCAAATAAAAACAAAGGAAATTTTATCTGCGTGGTGGAAGGAGCAATTCCCACCAAAGATAAGGGTATTTATGGAACGATCAATGGGAAAACGATGCTCAGTATTGCTGAAGAAATATGTCCGAAAGCCAAATGCATTATCGCAATCGGCACCTGCTCATCTTTTGGCGGTATTGCTGCAGCAGAGCCAAATCCCACCGGCTCCAAAAATCTCATTGCAGCTCTTAAACACATTGCTCTTCCCCCGGTGGTTAACGTCCCGGGCTGTCCACCAAATCCAGTCTCTTTTGCAGGGGTTATCACCTATTACCTGCTTAATGGAAGACTTCCGGCAACCGATGATTATCTCAGGCCTAAATTTGCCTATGGAGAATATATTCACGACACCTGCCCATTCAACCAATATGTGGAATTTGCTGATCCCGATGCTCTTCAAAGATGTTTGATGGATCAGGGATGTAAAGGACCTAACACCTGTAACAATTGCGCTACGGTAAAATTTAATAATGAAACCAGTTTCCCGATGAAGGCAGGCCATGTCTGCATCGGATGCAGCGATCCGGATTTCTGGGATATCAATACGCCGTTCTGGGGAAAACACGCCGATGATGTCTATGACAAATTCCCCAGTCCCAAGGTCGTTTTCGAAAAGAAAGTTAATCCGATTGCAGTCAACCCACGGGCAGACCGGAAGGTTCACAAAAAAATAACGGAAACTTCTACGGAGATTTTCGACCTTACCGGCCGCAAGATTTCCAAAAAAGCTTCTGATATTGTACAACATAATAAGCATGGTACAAATCAGTTGTTTATTGAAAAAAACGGTAATCTCATCAAGAAACGTCTTAGGGTCAGGTAAATCCGAAATTTATACCAGGGAAGTTATTTTCAAGAAGGAATCCGGTAATGGCACGCATAACGATAGATCCGATAACCCGCATTGAAGGTCACCTGAAAATAGAGGTCGAAGTTACAGATAATAAAGTTACAGATGCATGGAGCTCCGGGACATTGTTCAGGGGTATCGAGACTATCCTTAAAGGAAGAGATCCCAACGATGCCTGGCTGTTTGCACAAAGAGTGTGCGGTGTATGCACTTATGTTCACGGAGAAGCTTCAGTGCGCAGCGTTGAACATGCCCTTGACATTAAGGTTCCTCCAAATGCCAGGATTGTAAGGAATCTTCTCATGGGATCCCAGTTCGTGCATGATCATTTGATACACTTTTACCATCTCCACAGTCTGGATTGGGTGGATATTGTAAGTGCATTAAGTGCTGATCCTAAAGAAACCACCGAGCTTGCCAAAACTCTTTCCCCGAATGCTCCTTCAATTGATTTTGCAGCAGCAAAATCGCGACTTCAGAAATTTGTAAATAGTGGTCAGTTAGGAATATTCAATGGTGGCTATTGGGGACACAGTGCCTATCTTCTTACTCCTGAAGAGAATTTACTGTTTGCCGCTCATTATCTTTATGTATTGCGCCAGCAGCTTATTGCCGCAGAGATGCAGGCAATTTTCGGCGCAAAAAACCCTCATGTACAGAGCCTTCGGGTCGGTGGTGTTACCTGTAAATATGATATCAATTCCGAACGAATCGCCAGGTTCCGTTCGTTACTTTCACAGATGCGCTCTCTTATAGACTCTATCTACATTCCCGATATAATACATATTACAAAAAAGTACAAATCCTGGAAAGGGATTGGCGGTTTTACAAACTACATGTGCTATGGAGGGTTTCCTCTCAATGATTCAGGAGCTTTTCTGTTTAACCCGGGTTGTATCCTGAACAGATCAACGACTGCCAATTATCTGGATATATCTGGAATTTCCGAACATGTCAGCCATAGCTGGTATAGCGGTTCTGCCCTGCATCCATCGGTTGGCAAGACCGATCCTGCCTACGATCAGTATTCCACAGACAGCAGATACTCATGGCTCAAGGCTCCGCGTTATGAAAGTAAAGCGATGGAGGTTGGGCCCCTTGCAAGGATTCTTATTAATCATAAAAACATTTCAAGCCTTGAATTGTTGGTCAATGCGTTTCTGTTAGATACGGAGCTGGTTTTATCCGATCTTCATTCTACCCTTGGACGTACTGCGGCAAGAGCGTTGGAAACAAAAGTAATTGCAGATGCAATGAATTCCTGGTTAAATGATCTGGATCCCGATGGCGAAGTACTTACGGAAGCTGCTATTCCTTCTTCCGGTCAGATAAAAGGGTATGGATTAACCGAAGCCCCACGTGGAGCTCTGGGTCATTGGATCGATATTCAGGACGGTAAAATCAATAACTACCAGATGGTTGTGCCATCGACCTGGAATCTTGGCCCCAGGGATAATAACGATATGCGTGGGCCTGTGGAGCAGGCTCTGATTGGTACACCGGTAGAAGATCCTTCAAAGCCCATAGAGATTTTGAGAATAATCCATTCCTACGATCCCTGCCTGGCCTGCGCCGTTCATGTCCTGGATCAGAAAAAGAACAGTTCTTACACCGTAAAAGTCTCCTGACATGGACAAAAAACAAATTCTGGTCTTGGGGGTTGGCAACGTCCTGATGTCCGATGAAGGCGCGGGAGTTTACGCTATCAGAAAACTGGGAGAAATGTACAGGTTTTCCGATAATGTGACACTTCTTGATGGAGGTACTCTGGGAATAAAGCTATTGCATTCGATAAGCAGTGCCGATCATCTGATAGTAGCAGATACTGCAATCAGAGGATTGACTCCAGGAACTGTATCCCGATTAACCATCAATGATATACGTCTGGGGACATCCCCTAAGAATTCCATGCACCAGTTAAGCTTTGCAGAAACATTGGCTATGGCCGAGATGATGGAGATTCTTCCTGAAACAGTGATAATTTCGATTGAACCTGCTGATATAGAGACGATGAATACCTGCTGTACTAAGGAGATTTGGGCAGAAATAGATGCCATGTGTTCATTTATTCTGGACGAAGTTACTGCTGCTGGCGGGAGATATTGGAAATAGTTGATTATAGGAAATATGAAACTCTGTTATTCTGGAATCATTAGTTAAAACGGATGTTTTACAAATATTGCTGTCTAATGAGGGAATCAAGTATCTGCGCCCTGACTGGCGAAATAAAAGAGAAGGCAAAGCCTTCTCTTTTTTATTTAAAAATCAGGGTTGTGATCCATAAATCAGTTGATTTGAGCTGTTAAATATGGCAACTCTATCATTCTGAACGTAACTGCTACTTGCAGGTCGTGAATAATCGTTGCTGGTATTCCATGATGACGACCAATCAGAATAATGCAAAGAAAAATTAAGTCCGTCATTTTCCGGTATACGTCCGCCTGCAGGCAATGTAACATTGAACGTGATTGTCGCGCAATAATCATTGCCAGAGATTGGTGTTATAACAGCGTTACAATATGGAGCCATATAATAATTATCCACAACCGGTGTTTTCCCATCTTCCACTGTGAAATAATACTTCATAGTGAAATTGCTTAATGGAGTGTCACCCTCGTTTTTAATATAGAACCTTGGTTGAGTCTGCTGGTTATTGCCGGGAGTTTGATCAAGCATATACACCTTCAGATTCATTGGTGATGAGAGCGTAAGTGGAACCAGCGTTATTTTGTCGATATTAATACTTTGACTGCTGGAAGTCTCGGCTCTGAATTCAATGTCATTGTAACCATTGGGTTGGAGAATATTAATAGTTTCCGATATTTCAGCCCATGTGTCCCAGTCACCGGTGCCAGGGCATGTGAGATTTTTTATCTTCACACCATTTACATAAAACCCTATATTGGTGCTGGTTCCATTGCCTGCAGAATAGCGCAACCTGACTTCATAAGTTCCGGCATTTTTCACATCCAGATAAATGAATGTCGAGGCTGTTGCACTTTCCAGATAACCATCCACAAAACCTTTGCCTGAATATCCTGAACCGTTGGATGTTCTGTGAGCAGTACCTCCTATACTGGCATTTTCGGCTTCATATATTAACTGTCCAAAATATTCATATTCCAGATAATCCAGATTGATAGGATTGCCACTTGCAGACTCGGACCTGTATTCAATTTCATGAATCCCTTTGGTAAGTGTTACCAGTTCTGAAACCGTAGCCCATGTATCCCAGTTACCGGTACCGGGACATGTGAGATTTTTTATCTTCACGCCGTCCACATACAATCCAACGTTTGTACTTGTACCAGCACCTGCAGAATAACGCAACTTAATTAAATAAGCGCCGTCATAATACGGGTTAATCCTGAATAACACTCCAGCATTGTCGCTTCTCCAGAAGCCGTCGACAAAGCCCATACCGGAAAATCCGGAATGGTTGGAAGCCACATTGGCAGTGCCGGAAAGTGTCGCGTTTTCAGCCTGGAATCTGTCGATCAATGCAAACAATGCCTCAATCGAATGATCCTGGGCCAGATTATTGAAAGTGTAAGAGGAAACCTTCCCTACGTTCACACCATCCACCAGAACAGCATCTATCTCATAAAAGGGTTCAGGTGTAATCGTGAAGGTCTGATTGCTGCCATAAGGTAATTCAATATTACCTTCAGGAGAAATCTCGCCACCAAATCTGGCAATGGCATTGATAATGCGTGGCGATAAATCAATAATTTCTATAAAGTCCAGATTAATGGGATTGCCGGAAGCAGATTCGGCCTTATACCTGATCTCATTAATTCCTCCTGTCAATGTTACTGTTTCAGAGACAGTTGACCAGGTTTGCCAATTTCCTGTACCAGGACAGGTAAGATTTTTGATCTTGACCCCATTTACATAAAATCCAACATTGGTGCTTGTTCCCATACCCGCAGAATAGCGAAGTTTGACTGCGTAATCTCCGGAACCTTCGGTGAGAACGGTAAAGGTCGCCTCTGCAGTGGAACTCATCCAGAAACCCATGACATAACCCGTGCCTGAATACCCCGGATGTTCTGTACTTGGAAATGCGCCATAGTCAAGAGCTGCATTTTCAGCTTCGTATTTTGTCTCCGGAACACATGTCACTTTAATTGTATGGTTTTCGGTTACATTATTGAATGTATATGAACTAACCGCTCCCACACTTTCATAGTCCACCTCAACTTTATCTATCTTATACAGCGCATTCGGCACGATGCTGAATGTCTGACTCGCATGGCTGTTTACCGAAACGTCACCGTCAGGACTTATGGTACCAAGATCTGCCGATGCTGAAATGGTATAGGTAGTCGGGGCTTCATAAAATTCCATCTCTGCAATATTGCCGTAGCTGCCGTTTGGACCCAGATAACGCACAAAGTCAAAAGGCGTAGTGTTGGAAATTGTGACCTCATTCCATCCCGAAGCAGGCATTGATGTAATGGTATAAAGATCTTCTACCTCAGCAAAGTCTGGTGTGTCGGAACCCTGAAATTTACCGCCAATCATTCGATGAGCATAACCGTTACGGGGATAAAAACGGATTTTATTGATAATTCTAGAGCCATAGAATCTTATTCCTGTATAAGCTCCGTCTGGCTGAGCAGAACCATAGAACGTATTGGTATTGCCATCGGTTGCTTTACAATACTCATTTCCTGCGGAAACAGATGGTCCGACACCGAAAACAGTCCCATTCAAACCGTTTCCATTACTTTGAACATTTTGACAAACGTCATCCAGGGTAATTGCTGAAGTTTCATTTGAATATCCTGAAGCACCCCAATTATTGAACGCAAAAACCCTGAACCAATACTTTTTGTTTGGCTCTAAATAATCCAAGAGGATACTGGTTTCATCAGCATCCACGGTTCTTGAGAGAGGACGTCTTCCCCACATTGGATCCTGCTCGACGTATTCCAGACTAAAATTTGACTCATTCACAGAGTTGTCAGTCCAAGTTACCTTAATAAGAGAGCCAGATACGGCTACAGCGGTCAGATTAGACGGAGTGGCTGGAGCTGTTTGCAGCGGAAAAGCCTGTTCCTTAAATGGGCCGGTACCCACCCAGTTTGTTGCATTCACCCTGAACCAGTAATTGACACCAGGAGTCAGCCCTGTAACAGTGTATGAATTAGAGGTTGGTGTGGCTATTGTAGAATAGGTCAAGTCTCCGGGCGGAGTTGTTCCATGATCTGATGATTGCTGCAGGGTGAATTGTTGGGCATTCACCCAATCAGCAGAAAAGCCAAATCCCCACGATACAGTAATTTCCGTCGGAGAAGAAGTCTGGTGGTACAAACTGATAATCTCAGGGAAATTTTCTGATCTTGATGTGGAAGCTGAGGCTGTACTTGACCAGTCCGAATATCCAGGCCACATACTCGCAGGACATGTCGCACGCACACGGTATTCATAATCATTATCAGGTATAACGGAATTATCCGTGTAGCTGGCAACATTCGCAGCAGTGTTGGCTAGAAACAACCAACTGCCCCAATTATTGCCTGTTTTTACACGTCGCTCAATGCGATACCCTGTTTCTCCGGATGCCTTATCAGTCCAACTTAAAGATATTTCATTGGACGAGATACATAATGCCCTCAGGTTTTCAGGTGCATTAACCGGCCAGAATTTATAGGTAGTATAAACTTTTAACGAATAATTAGAAAATGATCTGCCACAGTCTGGGTCTTCATAGAATGCACGTATAACGAATGAATCGATTTCACCATCAGTTGTGGGCACATCGACCGTAGACGACGAGTTGTCGATTTCCATTATTTTGCGGAAAAATTCATCACTAAATGCAGACTCATTTTTGTGGTAAATCTCATAACCATGTGTAGGACTTCCAGGTGCAGTGGCGAATGAAAGTCGCGCAGTTGCAGGTGTTATCTGAGTCAATGAAAAATTCAATGGTGTTTCAGGAGGATTTCCTGCACTGGTTGTACCGGTGATCCAATCTGTCCAGATGGGATTAGCAACTTCAGCATCGTTAGCGGCCCTGATGCGAAAATAGACTGTTTGATTATTATCTAAATCGCTTATATTATCATCGTTAAAATCATCAAATGCATACATCCCATAATGACGAGGATATTTTCTTATGCCTTGAAAGCTTTTCTTAGCACCGGCTATATCCTTTTCAAACTTATATTCTACTTCATAATACAGCAAAGCCTTATCGGGACATTCATTCCAGTAATATTCAAAGCGGTTACATTGAATATTATCCAATCTGTCGAAAGTAGGACCTGACGTCACTGCGCGTAATCGCGGAGTTGCACTGACAGCGGTAGGATAATCGGAGCTCTCCCCGTACATGTTGGCTGCAGATACTCTGTAATAGTAAGTATTATCATTAAGCAGATTGTTATCTATAAAGGTTGTGGCAGTTGTACTGGCCACAGTAGAATATGTAGTGCCTGAATCGTGTCTTCTTTTTACTTTATAATAGGTACCCGGTTGCACAGTGGCCGGTGGATCCCATGAAATGGTTGCAGAGTAACAATCCTCCGCTGCCCTCAGATTCAAAGGTACCTGTGGCAACAGTGACTGATCGAATGTCGATGCAGAATCAACAGAAGAGTATCCTGACTTGGAAGTTGAAGTGTTAGCCCAGACCCGGTACAGATAAACCTTGTCAGAAACAACAGTTCTGTCAGAATAGGTGCATGCTGGTGGAGTCCCGCTTACCCGGGTTAATTCGGTCCATCCTTCTGGTCTTTTTCTGTCAGCAGTCGTTTGTTCAGCACGCTCAATAACATACGATACTGCATCAGTTACCCCACTCCAGCTAAGGTCAATCTGGTTTGGAGATATATATGTGGCAGAAAATGTTGCAGGACCAGGAACTATCGGGGGACTGTTAGGGAGATTGAGAGCGACCTCAGGACAACCATACAAAGCGACACATTTATTTATGTATACCTGATCTGAAAAGTTATGTATTGCTTTCACCGCCTCACCTACGCTGTAATTATCACGTATTTTTTCTACAAACAAAGGAGTAATAGCATGGATTTGACGGCTCGACATATTTTCCGTTCCACCAACAAACGCAATTGCGCTGTGGTGTAATACTTTGGTACCTAAATTACCAGGAGTTTGCGCATGAGAGTTAAGGCAGCTTCCGGCAAATACAATTGCAGGATAGTTTTGGGGAAGTAAATGTGCGTCACCTGATGTCAAAACCCCCCGTGCTTTGTCCATCCAGCCATGAGTATGCCACACCACCAGACCTGGAGTGTATTTGTTCCAGTTCTCAAGAACAGTTGGTACATTGCAAAAAGGTACCTCTGGCAGAGGATCTTTGTTAACTACATCCGGATGCATACCTTGAAAATATTCTGAATAGCTATATGGCTCGTAGAGCCTTCGGCATTCCCACCCGTAGGGCTCCAGCAGTGCCTTTACTCCCAATTCACCGACATTGAAATCTTTGTTGTCGATTTCGAACGAAGGTACTATTGATATGAGAGCAAATCTGCGCCAATCAGAATTTCCGGTTTTGTAATCAATAGTTCTTTGTAAAAATGCTTTAAGGTGATCATAATCTGAAGCTCCATAAACTGGAATACGGCCTACTGTAAGCTCTTCAGTGCGAGCGGTTCCATCTGCCTAGTTGGATTTCAAATCACCATAAAAATAGTCTGTACCAAAATATACACCATTCGGGTTACCCAATAAGGCCATGGGTACATCACCCGTCTTTGGAGATGGATCTCCTATCAATAAGACATTCCAGTCTTCTGATGCATAATTTATAAGCCATTGCCTGATATTAAGAGCTCTTTCCTGAGCTTCGGTTGCATCAGCCCAGGTATTGTAACCCTCGGAGGCCCCCTCAGTTACAATTCTTACATTTGAGGGATCATAACCATCATGATTTACAAGATGTGTAGCGTATGCATCAATTTCAGACTTACAAGAAGAATAAATTGCCTGAGTTGTTATGATTGCATAGGCAACTGCTGCCGCAGGTGGCGGGCTGAGTGATGGTGCCGATGGAACAGATGCAGTACCATATCTTTCCAGTACTTCAGGATTTGCAACAGTTTTTCGCAATTCTGCTTCGACTCTGGCTATTGGCGCCTTTGCAGTTCCGGAAAGCACAGAAGTTTTATTCTCAAAAGAAACTTCAATACTTCCACCAACCAGTCTTTTCAAACTCTGCCGGACAGGATTATAAAGAAAGGGATGCACTGTGACATTTACAATTTGGTAATGCCTATAGAAATCGACATGCACAAGCCCTTTGGAATTTGCCGGGTAATACGCATCTTTTCGATATACAGTAGTGTCTTTTCCATCAACTATTTTCGTGCTGTCAGGGTAATGTGGCTTGTTAAAGAAAAGCGGTGGATCTACCACAAATCTCCCGCTGAGATTTTCATATACCGGATTAGCCAGCCGCACATTCACATTATCAGGATCAGCTTCGGGAGGAAGCAGAATACTGACTGTATAAGCAGGTAACTCTGGAAGCCCTGGCTCGCTCATAAATGAAGAGCCAACAAAGACCGCTTTCCCGTTCTTTTCAGAAACCGAAACATCCTTATAAGGTAAAGAAATAGAATATTGTGCAGCCGCCTGTTGGAAAACACAAAATGCGATCGCTGCAGAAGCGACAAATTGCCTGAAGAACATCATGCTCCTCCCTTGTGCTGTGCCAAAGAATGTGTAGAAGGTGAAATTCTTTGTTTCTATCTAACCGGGTGATAAATGCTTTTTAATTAATATCAACTAAAAAAATGATCGAAAAGATAATTTCCGAAACAAAAAAATGCAAGACAAGTAATAGTGAAATTTGACGAAGAAAGCTTTTTCAGTTCTCTCCCCGGTAGTTTTTTGGAAAGCCATTTAATTTTACACTACATTAGCGGAGGGCATTTCTGTTGGATTTGAAATGGCTATGAATGATCCGATAATTCTTTTTATCAGCAGAAACCAGGACCTGTAACAGGACTCCCGAAAAATCCGGATCTACGGTTCTATTTTATTCTTCAGTTTCTCAATCTCTTTGTTCAGTTTTTCCTCTTTCTTTTCGTTTTTTTCCAGTTCTTTATGCTGAACACTCTGATTTATTATCTTGAGAACACAGGCAAGAGCATAGTCTACATCCTCACGAACCTTTCCGTAATTACGCGCAAAGAAATTCTTCCTGTTCCAGGTATCAAAAAAGTTTTGTTTTTCGGTTATCGCACGAACAAACTCTTTCTGATCAATGTGCATGCTGTCTTTAATTTCAATAACCTCAGCATCATATTTACGAGCTGCTAATTCTTCAACACTGTTTCCGAACCTATCATACTCCTCACGCAGGATATTGTATTTCTCCTTTTCATATTCCAACTCACTTTTTGATGGGACATTAAAGGTATTCAACCGAACCGAAGCTTCATTTAATATTTGGGCTGCAGCCTGATAATCCTTATTCATCATACAGACATACGCCTGCAAAAGTTCACCTTCCGCTTTGATTACATCTGAAGTAGCAATACCGATCAAATTCCGCCCTGCAAAAGTACAATCGTCCCATTTACCGGATCTGAGTGCTATCCATCCGATACCAAGAAGAGCATCTTCATAATAGAAGCTTTCTTTTGGTATAAGCTTTAATGCGGCAACTGCATTAGCCAATTCATTTTCCTCATAAAGCAGATATCCAATTAACAGATAAGTTCTGTTGACCATCTCTCTGTCTGCATTTGTGTATGTTTCCGGACCCAGACAGTCTTTCAAATACCCCAGGGCAATCTGATAACCATCCTCAATAGACGCACAAACCGCCATAGAGTGACGGGCATAGATATAGTCCTGATGTGTTTCCGGAATTTTGCTCAATACATCAATAGCTTCCTTATACTTATTTTCTTTTATAAGGGTTTCTCCTTTGAGATAGTATGCATGGTAACGCAAAGAATCAATCGTGTGCGGGCCACTTAAAAGTCTGAACATCTCATCAACACCGTTATGATTGCCTTGACGATAATAAACATTCATGATCCCCATCCTTGCTAAGGGATGGATTTTGCTTTTTGGGTATTTGATCATTGATCGTTGATATTGCGACACTGCCGCTTCTCTGATATCGAGTCTTTCAAAGCAAATGCTACTGTAAAGGCTGACAAAATCGTTCTTAAAAAATTTAGGATATTCCGTCACTATTCTTGAAAAGATGAAATATGCTTCCCAATATTGTCCTTCTGAGAACAGTTTCATGGCTTTATTATACAGGTCATAAGGAATTACATCCATTTTCTCCGTTATTTTTTTATCCATTTTTAATTTACGCGAATCACCGAATTCAGATCTCATAAAAATTGAATGTGATGGGAATTCGGTTCTGAATGGAAACAGAAACTGGTACATCAATGTGAGGTCTCGCCCTTTATTTAATGTTGGTGCATGAATTCCGGCACTGCCGCCTGCGTAATCACTGCCGATTTGACCATAAAACTTCAGAAAATTAAACACCCATGTTCCGGCTTTAAAAGAAACATCAAATTCATTTTTCTCTTTGCCAAAGATAAAATCATCAGAGTGAGAAATCAGATCCTTGGCGATTATATACAACTCAATATCAAGATGCTTTTTGAAAAGCTCTCCAGCATACGAGAGCACTGCCGCACCTGCATATTTGACATCCCCTTTTAAAAGGATATTTTGTGTCGATATTCCAAATGTATGATTTCCCCAGATGCTGTCTTTTGAAATTGAATATGAAATTCCTATATCGCCACCGAATGCTTTCCTTTTTTTCCCAAAGATTTCATTATAAACGAAATGACTGTTGATACCAATATTCAATCCTTTCCATACATTAAAGGCATAGGACAGCAGAAAGGAATTACTTCGGTCAGATAATTTACCGTTTGCAATGATATCTATATTTCCCTGGCTTTCGACCGGGGTTGTTGCATCCAGTTTTCCTGCACCTGCACCTTCATAACTTAATGCAAAAGTATGCTTCAGGTATGGAAATACAAATACGCCTTCCGTAAGCTGGAAGGTGTTTTCTACTGTAAATGCCTGTGACAATTGTACTCCTGTATATTCTGCATTCGATAAAAAAGCTGCATTGGTTAAAGGAGAATACTTCACCAGTACATCACGCCATTGCTGAGAAATTATAAATTCACCAGGAAGCCCTTGGCCATGTGCAGATAAAAATCCTGTTATCAGAAAAAACATGAAAAACGGTTTCCCGATTTTTGATTTTTTGATTTTCATTGTTAATCCCGGTTCATTGATATAAAATGCCAATTTTTGTTTTTATGGTTTGTGAAACACCATTGGACACTTTAACATTTACTACAGCGACATAGGTCCCCTCACCAACATACCTGCCATTTTTGTTTACTCCATTCCATATATAAAGGAGTCTACCGTCTTCAGATATCGATACACATTGCTCATTCTTCAAAAGTGCGTTTCCTACCTGATCATAAATAGATATGTTTGCACTTACCGAATCCTGTGGCAACAAAGGTTCAGATGACTTTATCAGTATAATCACTCCATTAGGCACCGAACCATCTCTAAACTGTCTTCTGGCTATATGAGGGACTGTATAAGTTTTTGGATTGACCGGAGTCGGACCGGCAGTTGCAGTAAAGTTGTAGTTGATATCCCTGGTCTGAATTGTTACTCTGCGATTGTTTGCATTGGTTTGTAAATTTCCATGATTATCACTGACCGAATCCTTCTCATTAATCCAGATTGAATCATTTCGTGAAACAATCGATTTACCATTAATACTATTGACCAGAAACAGTTGCGTGACATCATCCCCACTCGAAATGTTTGTTACATCTAATGAATACGGCACTTTTGTGACCGGATCCATCAGCTTGAATGGTGAGACTTTTTCTATCCTTTCAGTTTTTTCAGAAAAAGTTACTATTAATGTATCACTATCCTTGTTATTTCCGTTTGATTTACCATTTCTGTAACTGGCACTTTTGATTACAGGTGCCATACTGTCTGAAATAATAACCGATCCAGAAGGAAACATTCCTCCGGATGAAAGATTTGGCACTGTCTGAACAATGAGCAGTTCGTCTGGAAGAGCAGAAGTATTAGGAACATTGTCATTTACTTTTATGATGATGTCAAAACCGTTTCCAGTTTTTACAAGTGAAATAATGGAAATCGGACGAGCACCCGTAAAATAAAGATTTGGCCTGATCTGCTCCAATTCTTCATTAGTTATTTTATCTGAAGCCTCGGTCACACGTATCAGATCAGGAAAACCATCCGCATCCTGGTCAAGAAAGTATGCGGAAACGATCCCCAGGTTGCGCGCTGCTCCAATTGCCCTGGTTGATCTTACAAAATCCAATGGAAATTCAGGGTTCTGGTAATAAGCAACAATGCTGTCATTTACGGTAGTTTGAAGAAGGTTGTCAATCTTTGGAGCAGCGGTTTCACGGGTAATTGTGGTGGTATAATAAGAGCCCTGCTTTACGGCATTTACTTTAAGGGTATCGGGCAACGATAAAACCGAATTGGAGATTATCAAAGGAACAGAAGCCAGATCCATAGGAGACGAAGGATAAAACCGGACCTCAATGTTTTTTTGATCATCAGACAGAATACCTGTTGTTTCTACACCATTAACAAAAAATCGAATTGTCCCCTGGTCCCAACATGTTGCAGTGATATCCGAAGGTAATTCGATACCTTTCACACTTTTTATAATCAGGTCGAAAGATCTTGTGGAATCGGTATTCATTGGAGGAGCATAATGATAAGTGAACTTTATTGATAACCTGGTAACAGGGTTTTGCAGTGCAAAACTATTATTGAAATAGGCATAGGTATCATCAAAACTGACTGCAGTATCGTTATTAATCTGTAACCTTACCGGAGTGCTTGGAATCTGGCTGAAACCATGTCCTTTGGAAATATTAAGCAGTTTTGTCAGAAGTTCATTAATGTCACCCTGTGTTTTCCATACATCACTGAGCTGGTTTGATGATGAGTAGCCGTTGCTCTTGATGTTATTTGTCATCTCGATGATCTGTTTTGGTATCGGTTGTGAATTATTCACCCAATAGGCAGTGAATGTAGCCGGAAGATCGGTCCCTTCTTTGAAATCATTAATAAAAGGTCTTCTCTCAAGATCAACATTTTGCGGTTCACCATCTGAGAGAAAAATGATATACTGTTTTGATTTTGGATATTTTGCCTTCTGAAAGGCCTTTCTGGCAGCATCGAATGCCAGTGAAATATCGGTTGTTCCATTATACTGTGACAGATATTGTTCATATCCTTCCTGCCCATTATGGCGTCCGTTCTCACCATAGTATCCATTAATCAGTTTGCGGTTATTTCCTTCATCCAGCTCTGTAGGGCTCAGAGCGATCACACTTTTTAAATAATCGGTTGCCGCTTGTCCTTTAACTGACGAGTTCAATTGAGTGAGAGGAATGTAGGCATCGGTGTATGATGATGACGGATCAAGCTTGACCGCATACGGATCCATGGATGCATTATGCAGAAGCATGTTTGAGAAAACAACGATTCCAACCTCTGAAGCTGGTGAACTGGCATACAGTGAATCGATTAGATTTGATGTTAATTTGTAACGAATGCAGTTGCTGTCCGAAACTGACATACTGCCCGAATGATCAATTACAAAAAAAAGGGAGATTGTATCATTGTACCCTGGAACATAAGATTCATCAAAATAGACTGGCGCACAGTGCTTGAATACTTTCGATAATGATATGATGTTTGAAGGCAGCTTTAATGTGTCTGTCGTTTCATAATTCACAGGACAATCGAGTGTTGCCTCACATACTTCCGATGACCAGGCTTTGCCTGCTGCAATAACTGCAGTTACGAGTACCGTCAACAGAAATGTTGTATTATAAAACTTATCTGTTTTTTTTAGTATCCCTTTATTCACCAACTCACTTCTCCTTTAAATGATAACAGACACATTACTTAAAAACGTTGCCATTAAATCAAATCAATCCACATCAATATCATTGTTAACCGGTGGTTTGATTACTGGCGGTAAAATGTATCTGAAAACATCCAATGGTGTATTGGGCACCGGAGGATCTTTTTCAATAACAGTAATCGTATTTTTTTTATCCTTTGATGGAGACGCGTGAACACTTGACATCAAGGCTTTTCCGTAACCCGATTCACCGAACGCACTCGCCTTTATGGATAACCGATAGACAACATAGTATTGCCAGTATGGATATTGTGGATTTACCTTGTAGGTACTGTCTGTTGCCGGTGAGTTGGTTTGAAGGTTATAACCAAAATAGTTCAGATTATCATCAAGAGAATTTCCAAATGAAACTATATCGGATGGGTTACCCTTACTCAGTTTTCCTTCACCTCCGAATGGACCAAGACATGCATAACCAGATTGGGTTTTTTTGGTCTGACTGATAAGATCGAGTTTACCTTCAAAAACAATGTCTCCATCAGCATTAGAGATGGAAAGGGCAACATGATCACTTTCATAAAGATCTGCAAATGTGTGTCCCCTTTTTCCCCATCCTATGGCATTTGTTCCATAGGTGTTATCAACAAAATACGGGCTGAAAATGACTTCAATATCGACAACGTCATTACTTACAGCATGTACAATTTTAACCAGTGGCTGTTCAACATCTCCCAGTGTACCCCAGAAGTATTGTGCTTCACCATATCTTGTTAACCGATCCATTGATCCATCCACAAGTGATGATTTCCCCACAGAATCATTAACAAGTGTATCGAGTACTATATTCAGAGTACCAGAGAGGTTATTTACAGGCAAACGTGTGGTAACGTAACCGGCCTTTGATACCCGTATTGTATCGTTTGATGAGGAAGATGCTGAAGCAGTTAAACCGGTAGTTGAACTATAATTTGGCAGAACAGAATAAATTCCGTTTACCGTATTGGCCCTGATTATGAATTCAGATTGACCAAGAGACAATACATACAGTGTTACTGATGGAACCTGGAGTAACTTTATTTGCAGGTTTTCATCAATAATGTTTCCTGATTTATCCCAGATCATCTTTCCATTAAGATCAAAAGCTCTGATCCCCCATTTCCCTGCTCTGTTATGTTTTATTGTTAATAAGCCGTTCTTGAGCAAAAATGATGGCATTTGAACTGATGAAACAGTTGGTTTAACACCGACAATTTTGTTTAATGAATACTTTCCATCGGAATTACTTTCTGTTGCAATCATCGACTTTTCAAGAGTAACAATGGCATTTGACAGTGTCTCCCCCTTCCTGTTAGATATTATACCAGACAGGTCGATCACGATATCTGCATTTACCAGGCAGACCGACAACAGTATCAGCATTCCGATTGCTTTTGCATACATTTACTGCCTCCTTTTTTTATTTGCTTTTTTCAACCTGATTCTTCAGTTCCCTGATCTGCTTTTCAAGTTGAATATCTTTCCTGATATTTTTTTCTGTATCACTGTTTTCAAGATTCACCATTATTTCCTTCAGTTTGGCCAAAGTAAATTCTATGTCATTTTTAACATTTGCAAGTGTAAGATTGAATATTTTAAGGCGTTTGGCTTCATCATTGAATAATAGATAAGAATCGATCTCTTTCTTGATTTCTATCTGCCTGGTGTGCAATGAGTCATGATCCCTAACATCGCCAACAGTGACATAGTCACCACTGATAATATCCCCGAGATTCGCATAAATTAACCGGGTGTTTTCATACATTAGTTTTCTACTGAATAATGAGTCCTCAGGCAAACCATTATAATTTTTAACAATATCTAAGGCTTTCTGAACCGCCTTTTCGGCATCATAGTATTTTTTCTGCATTATCAGCGAATACGATTGTAAAAGACATCCTTCAGCCTTTAAAACCGGCCGTTGTGAAGTAGTTTCAAGCAATTTACCTGAATTGAAACAATCGATCCATTGTCTGGCTTTTACTGCTGCCCACCCAAGTCCCAGCAGCGCATCTTCAAAAAAGATGCTCTTTGCATCAACCAGTCTGAATGCAGCAACTGCCTTTGAAAGAGAATTTTCTTCATAGAAGAGCATTCCGGAATATGCAAATGCCCGGTTTTTAATTTCTTCCCTGTTATCATTTGCAGTTGCACTTATGCAGTTCTCAAGATGATTTATAATTGCATGATTTTCATCTCCTTTAATGTATCTTGCAACCGCTGCAGAATATTGTGCATAGGCATATACTGGATGAGGGTCCTGAATTATTGAGAAGTACTGTATAGCTTTATTGTAATTTCCCTGAAGCATCTCAGCTTCACCCATTATGTAAAATGCATGCATTCTGATTGAATCGGGTGCTGCTCTTTTTTCAAGCAGTTGATATTGACTGGCTACGTTGAAATAATCGTCATTTCTGTAATAAATCCGCATTATTGCAAGTCTTGCTGCATGAATCATCTGGCTTGATGGATAGCTTACTTCAACATTTTCCAGATATTTTATTGCAGCTTCCCTGAAATCCAGATTTTCCAGACACAATCCAGAATAATAGGTTGCATTATCATTTTTGTAAAAATCAGGAAATTGATGAAGAAGTCTTTTGAAAAGGAAAAAGGATTCCCAGTAGTTACCACTAAAAAATGCCCGCATCGCCCGGTTGTAGAGATCTGTTGCATTTATATCAGCGCTTAAACCGAGTCGTCTGGCAAAATTCTCTTCCCGATGTCTTCCGAATTCAAATATGTAAAAAAGTGAATGGTTTGCATTGAGTGAGCTCGACGTGAAATTTGTGATCTGGTAAACAATCGAAAGCTCCCGTCCATTGTTTATTTGTGGAACATTGACCTTAAACTCCAGATTCCAGTTGGTGATTTTTTCGAAGTTGCTTAATTGAAACCCGCTGGATAGAGAAATAAACGGAAATGTGTTAACAGCAAACTGAAAATAAGAGGAGGACTGTGGTTCCTGATGATCTTTTATTACACCGGAATTAAAGATATCATGAAGATCGATTTTAGACCGAAGATCAAATTTGCTGTTAAAAAGATTTATCATATATTGAAATGAAAGAGATGACGCATAGCGCATCATCGATATGGAACCAGCCTCTGCCGGATAACAGTTGATTAAAGAGACACCGGCCCGATGATATCCCCAAACTGGGTGATTGGTAATTCGATAAGTACATCCAAGATCAAAAGAAAAGTCCTTGTCCGGAGAGCCAAAATTACTAATGTAAAAGTATTTCAGATTAACACCATAGCTGAAATGTCCGAACGGATTCGATGCCCATGACAGAAAAATGGAGTAGTTGTCATTGTTCTGAGCATCTCCGATTTTTGCATTCAATGGATCTGTTAAAAATTCCTCTGAATAATTTTGAACCGGATATCCATTCTCTGCAGCTATGCCTAAGGCAACAGAGTGATACAGTCCTATGGGAATCGACACTTCGTTTTCCCATAATCGTGATGGGGCATCTGAGCCAAACGCACAGACACCTCTGACAGAAGGATAATTGAAATCGGTAAGCAGTGCAGCATTTGTTAAAGGAGAATAGAAACGCAAGCTCCCTCTCCACTGGTCTGATAAAAGATATTCACCTGTAAGTCCACTGGCCATTGCAGCCACCTGATATAGGAGAAATATCAATGAAGTGCAGGCGCGAACTAATTTACCGTATTTTTTTAATACGATGGATTTAAAAAACATAATGCATATACCCATTGCTTTTTGCAGATCCGGTTTACCTTTTAACTCCGACACGAACAGTCCCGGTATACTTTTTCCCTTGTGAATCATTATACTTCAATACTGCCGTATAAGTTCCACTGGCAACCCGGTTTCCCTTCATATCACGCCCATCCCAAAGGTAAAACAATCGACCGGAAACAGAAAACATCTGGGCGTTTGAAATGATTATGTTCTTTGCGACATCAAAAATTGTCACTGTACCGTTTAACTGCTGTCCGGATGAAACCGAAGCTGAATTTACTGGTACAACAGAAATAACCATGCTGTTAGCTTTAAAGTTCCCATCCAGTTTGGCTTTACTGAATTCAGCGAGGACAATATCAGGTATACGGTTGTGCTCGCTGTAAGGATTATTGACTGTAACAACCGTATAATCGATCGATTGGTTGTTATTTGAAGACATGCTGAACGGAATTGAAGCCCGCAAGCTATCCCTGTTTCCAGGTTTGGATTGGTATGTAGCTATAATACTGTCGATTGCTCGATGTTGAAGAATCCTGTCGATGATTGCTTTTTCATTAACAGTTCGCTTAAATGTCTGTGCCCAGTAACCGTTTTTGGGTTCTGCATCCAATGTCAGTTTATCAGTTTCAGTATGATCACCATTGGTTATTGTAATTTTTACCGGACCATTTATCTTATCCGACAGGCCATACAGCCTTATTTCAATCTCTTTCATTGTATCGGTGGCAGCGCTGATTTGTTTGCCCTTATAATAAAAGGCAAGATGTGCCTCCTCTGTACATATCAGTGTCAGTCCATCAGGGAGCACTGCATTGTCTTTTTTAATTATGGTGATATTTGATATTGTCAAAGTATCTTTCTGTTCTCCGCTTACCTGATTAATCAGGTGATACTTTATAGTAAACTGAAGTTGAGTGTGCAGGTCCGGCAAAGGAACCGGTTTTTCCAATATAAAACTGTTGTCACTATAGGACAGCGATGATTGACTGTTGATGGTAATGGATGTCGGAGTACCGGAAACCACGGTCAGAATTGTGCCAAGAATATTACTGGTGAATAAAGACATCAGTGAATTGTAATCGCTTTTCAGGGTCCAGATAGCACTGTATTTGTTGGATTCGGAGTAGTTATTGGTCTGAATGTTTTTTGTCATGAGTTCAAGACTCTGGGGCGGTGTGGTTTCTGTATTGCTCAGATATACTGTAAAGGTCGCAGGTGTATTGGTTCCTTTCTGGAAGAAAAAAGGATCTTTGTTTCCATGCTGGGAATTGTCGTTTAATGGATGTGGTTCACCATCCGAAAGAAAAATTATGAACTGTCTTTTTTTGGGATTTTTTGCAGAACGCATTGCCTGCAGTGCTGCATCAAATGCGTTGTTGATATTTGTGTTTCCGATTGTTGAGAATTGAGGCTTGTAAATCAGATCAGAACATTCCACATTACGCATGTATTTTTCATTGTACCGGATGCTGGTATCAGTTTGAAGGAGTTCCTTGATAACTTCAATACCGGTTTTGTTTCCATTGACTTTTTTATCCAGTTGAAGCAGTGGAAGAAATGACTGCTCGCCCATTCCCTCAAGCTGTTCGAAAAGAGCATTGTTTCTGTGGTCAAGATAAAGAACCTCCCTGAATATCACAACACCGACTTCAGCGTCCGGAAATCTTGAATAAACAGTATCGATTAAATCCCGTGTAACCTTGAACCGCATCCCGTATGGATCATTTCCGGGATGAGTATTTCCAAGCCCGAGCATACTATATGAATGGTCGATAATAAACATGATAGAAGGAGGTTCTTTTGAAGAATAGACACCTTCAAAAACATATCCCACATCACATACATGGATCTTTGGATTTATTGCAGTAACATTTTGAGGAACTTCAATTGTCTGGTCTGAAAAGTTTTCGGGACAGGTATTAATTGATAGCTCACAGACTTCAGAAGTCGCTGTGCCCAGAAAAAACAGGATAAGGTATAGAGCCCGGATTTTCATGAATCGATTGTGCATAATAACCGCTTAAAGATTATGAGTGGTTAAATAGTTATTTATTCCCTTGATCATCACAGATAATATAGCATATACTTTATTTGATGTATAAAAAAAATACATCATAGCTATTTTTTGAAACTTTTAATTTTCTTTATCTCATTGATTTATAAGGGCATTTTTGTATTCATACTGTATAATTTTTTTTAATTATTCATAAAATGGAATTTTTTTAAACTCTTATGTATATTATTGAAGGGATCATTTTAACCAGTTTGGAAAGGTTGATAGATAAATAAGTATGGTCTCTATTTATCTCTATATCGATTACAGGCAATATTTCAGTGCTTTGTATGATGAGTTGAAAGCAGCAGATCCATCGTTTTCATTCCGTTCTTTTGCTCGAATGGCCGGATCAACATCACCAAACTTCTTCCAACATATCAGGGATCGTAAATTAAACATAAGCACACATTCTCTTGCCATGCTTGCCAGGGCCCTGAAACTTACTTCTAAAGAAGAAGAATATCTCGAAACAATAGTTGCTTTTGATCACGCAAAGACCCATGAAGAAAAGGACAAGTATTTTCGCAGGATTCTTCAGATCCGTGGTCAGCACAATGCGGTTGAGCTTCAAAAAGAACAATATGATTTTGTATCACACTGGTATATTCCGGTCATTCGGGAGCTTATAACCTGCTCCGGCTATAACGGCGATCCTCAATGGATTGCAGACAGGATAATACCCCAGCTCACCCTTGCTCAGGTAAAGAAAGGCATTTCTCTTCTTCAATCTCTTGGTCTGATTATCCCGGATGAGCAGGGGACGAAATGGAGACAGACCAACCGGACAATATCGACTCCTTCAGAGGTTCTCTCTGTTGCCGCAATGAATTATCATCTGAATACAATTGAGCTTGCCAGGGAATCGCTTTCCCGTTTTAAAGCTGATCAGCGCGATGTCAGGGCTATAACCCTTGGAATACCAAAATCAAAAATCGGTGAGCTTAAGAATCGGGTAGAATCTTTCTGGAGTGATCTGCTTGCTTTTGCAAATGAATCTTCCGAGGTCGAAAAAGTGATACAGGTGAATATCCAAATGTTTCCTATGTCAAAGGATTGTGATTCGGATGAAAAAAACAATTAATATAATGTTAATCATTTTTGGTGTATGCACTCTGCCACTGCTGATCCTTTGTTCCGGATCAGATATAGCTGGTGGAGCCGGAACGGGAAATCCGGGCAAGACAACCTTCACCATAGTTGCACGTGATACGACAACAGCGAATCAGTTACTGAAATCGCTCAAAGTCGAAGAGATCGTAATACCTGACAGCTTGCGCAATTATTATAGTGTAGATTCTTTCAGTGTTATTATCAGAAGAATCCATTTCGTTTTCAGTCCCGAAGATGAGCAGAGGATCAATGCGATTAATGTTCTCCCTCCACTACGTAAAGATCCATCAAGCATTGTCCTTGAAGGACCTTTCACATTTAATGCGCTCACCGGGATTCCGGATTCGGTTTTTGGCGCAGTATTGCTCCCTGAAGCCAATTATACTGCGGTAAGACTGGATATAGAAGATAAGCCAAATAAGAATTCCATTTTCATTGGAGGCACTTTCAGTTATCGTGGTGAGTTGCGCGCATTTAAATTTGACCTTTCACTGAAAAAAACCAGTTTTGAATATAAACACGATAAGGGTGTATATGTAAGCGGAAGCGACAGCACAGAAATGAAGGTGGTACTCGATGCAACCAGGTGGTTTGCAAATGTTAACTTTATGGGTTGTATCAACAGCCAGACTTCACCTTTCGATTCAAACGGAGTGTTCGTTCTGAACGGGAAGATAACTGATGGTATCTGTGCCGAAATACCCAAAAAAATAAATGAGAATATTGTAAATTCAGGCAAACTCAAAGTTAAACAGGTCAAGCTCAAGTAGGAATCCCCCGCTGGAAAAGTGCTATCTTGATCCACATGCCACCCAAAGGCCCCTAAATAACAAGCCCCCTATCCCTGCCCCCTAAATCCCCCAAAGGGGGACTTAGGAGCGTCCAAAGCAACATTTTATCAAACCCTATGGTCAAGTTCACAGTTAATTCATGAGATCTTAAAGTCCCCCATCGGGGGATTTAGGGGGCAGGGATTTAGGGGGCGGCAGACTTATAGGGCACAATGGCTTAGGAGAAGAGTCCTTGCCAATTTGTAAGATTAGATGTCAATCAATCTGAAAAGTCAGTTTCCCGCTTATCTCAAAACAAGAATCGCCCCAGACGGGGCGATCCAAATAAATGCAGTTAAATTCACTTTGATCAAACTTAAAATCTCATGAAAAAGTCCCAGGTCTCAACCGGTGCATATTTAACCCCCCCTTCTTGCATTTGCCAATCATGCCCACCTGAATGAACAATAACTCTTACCGGATAGCCTTCTTTACATCCCTCGAATTCAGTGGTAACACGGCCGCCGCCGCCGGGAGTCGGAATGTTTCCCGGGATAGTACACTCATTGTCTTCTGCATGAGTCAAGACACAAAATTTTCCACCTCGCTTGGCTCCTTCATTATTAACCCATGGACAGGTATTATCACCGGTGCCAGATATCTGTAAATATGCAATAGGAAGCTTTTTGTTGGTCGGCAGCCAGATATTGTAATTGGCAGGGGCATAAGTGGCTACTGCCCGCAAATCATTCTGAAATGACAGAGACAGGGAATAGGTATGCATTGCACCGAAACTGAAACCACAACTGAAAATCCGAGAGGTATCAATACACAGATTTTCTTTGAAAAGCTTCAGCATGTCAGCAAAGAATGTGTGCTCAAATTCACCATCACCACCACCAAAGCCCGGTCCCCAGGTACCATCTGAATTACCCTGTGGAGCAACAAAAATGCATTGTATGCCGGCTCTTTCTGCTTGCGTTTTAAGGTTATAATAATTTTCGCCTACAGTACCCTGGGCGCTACTTCCCATGCAGTGCATACCGAAAATCAAACGGTAAGGTTTATCTTTATCGTAGTTTTGTGGGATGTCAATAATAAACGACCGTTCCCTTCCAGCGCTTGTAATTTTGTGTGTACCGGATTTATTGATTTTCTCCAATGGTTTTCCGCAACCGCAACTGGGAGTCGGATCATCTTTTTCATTGTTTGCTTTCAGGGTGATACTTATCTCTTTATCCACCAGCGATGTAATAGTAACCGATTTGGGCTTGTATCCGTTTGCGGTGACCTTGATGGTATCTAAAACTTCATCGGCTGCCGTTAAACGTTTGCTGTTGGAAGAAGCGGATTCGGTTTTGCCACGATTTAATGCATAGCCCCAACTGCTAAACGGTATACATCTGAAAGATACTTCCGAATTGCCGATAGAAGCTTTAACCAGAAGGACATTTGCTGAATGATAATATTTTGAAATATCGAAACTATGTGTTCCAGCAGCAGCATTCATTTTCGTTTCCTGCCCAAGAAGACTGCCCTTCAAATTAAAAATCTGGATCTTCATTGGTGTTGATTCACTGATAGCAAATTGCAATACATTGTTTTTAAATGATACGTTGTTAGCCTGAGGTATTAAGGCACGTACTTTTTTGGTGGAAGTACCTTTAAATTCGAATTTACCGTCTGCCTTGGTTGTATCCGATATTCCTACCCCCACAAGAGATACTATTGCATCAGAGATTGGTTCTCCCTTGGAATTGGAGACTACACCTGCCAGGTCATACGTTTGAGCATTAACCGTTAAAATAGCCAGCCCAATTAAGAACGCAGATATCTTTTTTAACATAAAAAACCCCTTTATTGAGTTACTTTCATACTACATTGTCTTAATATAAGAAAAAACCAGTTAAATAATTAAAATTTTTTAGAAAAGTCCTTTCAGGCTCTTACAGATGAAATCATTAAAACTTGATCTGGAAATAATTCCCGATTTTGGCTGTTATTTCCGTATCATTGTTTTTTCAATAAAAGCAAGCCGATTTTCCTGGCATTCCGTTTGTGAGGATGCCAGAAAACTTTCTATGATATCAGGTTCTTCTCTGCATCAATGATTGGCACTTTCGGCTACTTTATTGCTTCTCCCAGTGTTTCGAGACTGCGTCACTATTCACTCCGATAATTTCTTTATATTATATGACCAGAAACATTCCTTAATACTTGCCAGCGGTTGGGTTTGGTGTTGTTGACTCATTTAATAAGGTCAAATTCATAAGTAATGGTTTATTACTGGAACAGAAAAGCACTTCAGACAAAGACGGTTCAGTTGAACCAACCAGTCTAAGATAACACTAAAAAGGTATTTTCAAATTTGTTTTCAGTTATTTTAATGAATAAAACAGATGAACTTTTAAATTTAAAGGAGAAGAAACATGAGGTCTTTTCATCTTATGGTTTATTTCAGATGGACAACATTTGCTATGTTGGCATTTGTTTTTTTTAACACAATGAATGTTAACGCTCAGGATGATAGTATTACCTTCCCCTATGTGATCAACAGCGAAAACACCAGTGGACCGATGCCAAACGGATACCACTACGAAATGTGGAAGCAGAATCCCGGAACTGTAAAAATGACGGTTCCTAACGATGAAGCCAAGTTTGAGGTGGAATGGAGAAATATCCAGAATTTTGTTGCCCGCGTTGGTCTAAAATTCGACGAAACACAAACCCATGATGAAATTGGAACATTCACCGCTGATGTAGCGTTCCAGAAAGGTCAAATATCGGGTGGTCTTGCATATTTTGGCATATACGGATGGACAGTCGATCCTTTGGTTGAGTTTTATGTGATGGAAGACTGGCAAGAATGGCGGCCAAGAGCAGGAGATCAAAGTGGTCATCAGGGTAAAGGCACAATAAATGTCGACGGTGCAAATTATGATGTGGTAACCAGGCAAATGAGAGGCCAGCCATCCATAAAAGGTGATGCAACAGACTTTCCTCAAGTCTTCAGCATCCGGCAGAACACCCGCTCATCAGGTTCGATCTCCATTTCCGAACATTTTAAAAAGTGGGAGAGCCTGGGGATTAAGCTTGGAAATTTATATGAAGTAAAAATCAAAGTTGAATCATATAGCGGCAGTAACGGCGGATCTGGTTCCTGCAAAGTCACCCAGGGAAAAATCCTGGTAAATGGAATGATTCCAACCTCGACAAAGCCATTTTCTGTCGATTTTTCGGGTGGACGACGGAATCTCACAGGTTTAACCTCTACCAACGGCACTTACACACTCATTTCATTAACCGGACAGAAGATCAGTTCTATTTCATCCGATCTTTCACAACCGCCTGTTTTTCCAATGAATAATATTGCTCCAGGCATCTATTTATTGCAATCAAAGGTAAATGGAGTCACAGTGCAGACTCGGCAGTGGGTAGTTAAATAGATCGCATTCGCAGTCCCGGGCCTACGGCCTGGGCTGCTATATATCACCCCTTCGCCTGTAAATGCAAACCGCCTTCGGCCCATCCTGGGTATGATTACCGTCGAATTTTGAATCTGAGATAATAGCCCCCTAATCCCACGCACCCTAAATCCCCCGACGGGGACTTTTCGCATAATGCCACAGTAGATCTTAACTCCAATCTTAGTATCTTACAAATATCACGTCCCTACGGGACTTAGGATTTTTCCTTCGGTCACCTTGTTACAAATATAGCGTCCCTACGGGACTTCTTAGTCCCTTCCGGTCCTAAGTCCCCCTTTGGGGGATTAGGGGGCAGGCTGTAAGACCTGGGCGGGATTTCATGTAAAGATATTGGCATGACCCAATGCTCTTTACATGTAATTGTTTTCACAATGTGTTAAAAATCCGTGCGGTAGTAATTGTTTTTCCCTGCACAACCCTTAAGAGTACCAGGCCGGAAGGCAATGACTGTCTGGATAAATGGATTTCACGGGTTTGATTATTAAGAGGTAATGATTTCAGAACCTTGCCTGCTGCGGTAAGCAGTTCCAGTCGACCCGATTTACCGACAGGAAGCGCAACCCGATAGTCCCGTTGTGTTGCAGTAATCTTCATGCTTCTTTCTGCCGCTGTTTTGTTATTACGTGTAAGGTCGATAGTTCCAGTGGCAGGCATTGTACGAAGTGTTGCCCATGAGTGTGCCGGAAGGGTGAACCGATACAATTCGCTGCCGACCTGGATTGTCAATTCCTTCTGTGCATCACCTTTATTGCATACTTGCGTAATAATATCGCCGTCAGGGTTCACAAACGCAAGTACCTCATCGCTGCCACTGGCACCAATCCGTGTAGCTCCTGGTTTAACATACTGTGAAAAATGACGAAAAACCCAGTAGGCTGGAGTAATGATCAGTTTCTTTGCCGAACGGTCTACTACAAGAAGTGCATTCTGAGGCCAGTTCCCCAGGCTTTTTCCATAGGTGTCAAGGACCATATTCCAGGCACTGTAGGCATTTACACCGGCAGCTACCCAGTCTCTGATAAGCAGCCAGCTTTCTTCACCGTAACGATGGTCATTTTGTGGCATACTGGAAGAATACCGTTTCCTATCCCAGTACTTGGCTTCAAAGTCATAATTTCCACAGCGATGCTCTGTCTGCCAGACCCGGCCTCCTTTTGATAACGTAGGAACTACGGATTCCAGGTTCCACTGCAGACCGAAACCAACTATGTATTTCATTGCATCGGCATCATTCAAACATGCTATGGCAATATTACTGTCTTCCGGATGAGACATCGTGCCACACCAGATCTCGGTTTCCAGTTTCCGTTTTTCGAATTCCGGCCCTAGATAGTTCTTGATGAAATCGACAAAAAGTGGGATGGTCCACCTTACCTGAGCATAGCCGGGTTCATTCTGATGATGAACGGCTTCGATTGTGAGCCCTTCCTTACTATATTCTTCAACAAATTTTGCAAAGTAGAGCGCATAAGCTTTCTTTGTCTGTTCATCATTTTTGAAGTTCATTCCATTTTTCATCCAACCGGGACAGATCCAGGGACTTCCCCATAAGTGAATGTCTGGATTGACCTCCAGGGCCGCTTTAATAAAGGGAATGAGTTTCTCCCGATCACGGGCAATCGAAAATTTTTCCCATTGAATAATCATTCGATGTTTCAGCTAATGTATACCAGTTCATAGAATAATCACTTGCACCGATAGGTACCCGCCCGAAAATGAAGCCGGCACCATCATCAGCATCAAAAAGCAATTTGAGTGCATTGGGAATCTCAGACTTTATCACAGATAAGGCATCCCACCCCATCTCATTGAACGTACCTCCAAATCCTTCCCAATATTGCTTTTTACTGGATGTATCAACGATAATATCTGGTGTCCCACTGTTTACCAGGCTGAACGTGCCAGTTTTCCAGTAGTTGTTTTCACTTGAAATAACTAAATCGGGCAAAGAACTCCCGAATACCATAAAAAAAGATGATAAAACGATAATGAGAATTGTCGCTGCGTTTTTCATTAGCCCTCTCATTCTAATGGTGGTTTTGTTATAGTAATTAATAATTTTCATGGAAAACGTGTATTGGCTTTTCTGAATCACCTCAATTTTGTTTAACTTAATAATATAATCATTTAAGTTATGTTTCGCTTGAAATTACTATTCTAATCACATCCGGAATCTTGGGAATAGGAATGGCTCACGCGAAGGCGCGAAGGCGCGAAGATAGGACAAATTTAAAGTGGCATGTTATGATAATACGGCAGTATTTGTCCTGAAAAGCATTACAGAAATAAGAATGTAAAGGATATATGTACCATATAAAAGGGAAAGAAATTGTCTTACTCTGCGGCTTCGCTCAACCTTCGCAGTAGTCTGCTACGGTGAACGGGCGTGAGATCAATCCGAAAATTTAAGAAATAGGAATGGCTCACGCAGAGGCGCAAAGACGCGGAGATAGGACAAATGAAAAAAGGCAACTTATAAATAATAAGACAGCATTTCTCCTGGAGGACGTTACAGGAATAAGAATGTAAAGAAATATGTAACCATATAAAAGGGAAAGAAATTGTCTTGCTTCGCGGCTTCGCTCAACCTTCGCAGTAGTCTGCTACGGTGAACGGGCGTGAGATCAATCCGAAAATTTAAGAAATAGGAATGGCTCACGCAGAGGCGCAAAGACGCGGAGATAGGACAAATGAAAAAAG